>Ga0316628_100002934_pt1 | contig 12925 bp, 18 predicted proteins | sample OWC_Aug_M2_C1_D5_FD_207648 | JGI IMG/M metagenome (GOLD analysis project Ga0316628, IMG submission 207648) | Wetland soil microbial communities from Old Woman Creek delta, Ohio, United States - OWC_Aug_M2_C1_D5_C | ecosystem: Environmental > Terrestrial > Soil > Wetlands | place: USA: Ohio...
AAGGATCAGCCCACCATCGATGCCGTGATCCATAAGGTGTTGAGCTATCGCAAGGATCAGAATTTCAAACTAACATCAGGACAACTGAAATCCATATTGGAGTATGACAATGGCAAAGTATAGAACGCTGTTTGTTGTAGAAGCAACGCAGCACGATATGTCGTTGCTGGTGCCATTTGGTCAAGATGTAAAATACCTGACAACCGGCAGGGAAGGTACAGCTGACCTAGTGGAAGCATCAATGGTGGAAGGGTTGAAAGATTTTGACCCGACCTTAGATGCTATCATCCCCACAGGCAAAGCCCTGAGCAATATAGTCCTGGGCATCTATCTAGCTAGGAAGTATTCAGGGATTGCCTTGAGCTTTGGGGCATACAATCGCAACCGGCAGACCGGTGAGAAGTGGTACCAATGGCTGCAAAAGATCGTATAAACCACAGCTACACTTCACTGGCTGACTGGCGTAGATGCCGGTTGAGATTTTACCTATCCCACGTGGAAGGATATGAGACACCCCAATCCCCAGGTCAGGCACGTGGGTTTGCCGGTCACCGAGCACTAGCAGTTTACTACACATCTCAGATCAAGAACAGGAAGAAGCGCATCCAAGCAGCCATGGATGCCGCTGCTGAAGTCTACCAGTTTGAAGAAGGCTATGAGATGCTAGAGAATGCGCTCAGCCGGTATTGGGATTGGTGCCCTGAGCAAGACAAAGGCTGGCAGCCTATCACAACTGAATACCGGTTTGAAGTGAAGTTGGATGACTTCTGGCTTGTTGGGTTCATTGATATGATTGTCCGGTGGAATGGACAGATTTGGCTTGTTGAGAATAAATTCAATCAGCGAGTGGAAACAGCCCACCTGGACCTGGACCAACAAGTGAGCACCTATATGATAGGAGCTAGCCTATCAGGATACAGCCCAATTGGGGTGATCTATAATATCGTGCGGATGGGGGATGGCCCAACAGCACTCCGTGACCCAGTGGTGCGCAAGCCTTTATACCGCAACCCTGAAGGTCTATCTGTGAAGATCAATGAGATCAAAGCTCAGGCTGCTGAAGTGGAAAAGTTTATGCGGCGTGGGGGCACGATCTATCGGAATGAGACCAAGGATTGTAGCTGGGATTGCTCATACTTCAGATACTGCCTAGCCTTGACCGACAATGGGCACGGAGAAGGAGTGTTGGATGAGTTTGGAAAGAAGGATATTGAGACACCGTGGATGGAGATGGAAAATGACTGACCAAGATGAAGAAGAAGGCTTGCAGATCGAAACACTGATGGGCGGTGGGTTCAATCCTGATCGCATCCGCATGTTGGTGTATGGTGAGAGTGGTGTGGGCAAAACACGTTTCTTCAGCACGTGGCCCAGCCCACTCTTCATAGACCTGGATGATGGCATGGCATCGGTCACAACCCAGGTTGATCGGATAGGAGTGAGTGACTGGGCTGATATTGAAGCCATCTATCAATTCTTGCTAGAAGGAGAACATGGGTATAAGACAATTGTCATAGACAGCGTCAACGAAATGCAGTTGCTAGCACTGCGTGCTACTGTTCAAAACTTCCCCAACGTCAAAAGATCGTATGGCAGTTTAGCTGGCCAATCCGATTATGGGAAGATGCTAGCCGATGTGGATGAAACCATCCGGTGGTTCAAAGGTCTGCCAACCCATCTAGGGTTGATTGCTCAGGTTGCGCCCAAAGAGTTTGACACCGACATCGTGGTGCCCCAGCTCCTGGGCAAGCAATCGGCACGCAACTATTGCCGGATGATGGATGTGGTGGGATATATGTACAGAGATGAAGACAAGCCCACCCTTGCCTTCAATTTGGCTGAGTTTACTTCCAAGGATAGGAGCGGTGTGTTGCCGCCCACTGTTCAGAGACCATCATACAAACGTTTGGCCAGATATTGGTCAACAAGAAAAGGAGCTACAGAATGACCGCAATAAATACCAATCGTGCAGGAAGATTGCCTGATGGCATCTACCCATTTGGCGTCAAAGACTGGGATGAAGCAGAAGGCCCAGCTGGGACATACTGGAGTTTCACCGTGGTTGTTACCGGTGGACCTTACAAGGGCACTGAGATGAATGTGCGCCTGAGCCACTCTCAGCAATCCAAGTTTATGGTTGATAACTGGCTTGATGCCATGAAAGTGCCAGAAGGCTTGGACATTGAAGGTGACTATTTTGTTGGCAAGAAATTCCGTGGGCGTGTTGAGCAGGGCACGGACAAGAATGGTAAGGTGCGAGCTGACATCAAGGATTTCTTGCCCGCAACCAAAGACGCCACCCCAGCAGCTCCTTCTAAGCCAGCCAAGAAAGTTGGGAAGAAAACTGCCCAGGTCACCGATGAAGGTGATGACGATGAAGACATCGATGATGCAGATGAAGACACCGATGACGATGAAGACGTTGGTGAAGAAGAAGATCAAGACCTGGAAGATGATGATGATGCCGACACCGATGAAGATGATGACGACACCGATGAAGATGAAGATGAAGAAGAAGTGCGCAAGCCAGTGAAGGCCAAGGCCAAGCCCCAACCGGCAAAGAAGGTTGCAGCCAAGCCAGCCCCCAAGCTGCCTGGCAAGAAATTCAAGAAACCCTTCTAACCCGATCTCACCTTGGAGCTAGGGAGAAGGGGCAACCCTTCTCCCTAAAGGAGCTAAAATGCCACAAGTAAACACACATATTTTTGTCCTAGCTATAGACCCAGGTGAGACGGTTGGGATTGCGCTGGCCAAGGTTTCTAAGAAGGATATGTCCATCCAGGCTATCACATCCCAGCCCTGGGAGCAATTTGCTGTGGAGCTAACATCGGTGCTGATACAGTTTAGGCCATTTGTAATCGTTGAACGGTCACCACAACCCTTTGGGGATAGCAAGCAAACTATCCGAGTGCAACAGACAATTGAGATGGCAACTGAATACGCAGATCGTGTCTGGGTCATCTCCCCAGGGGATTGGAAACCGGTTGCCGAGCGTAGGAAATGGAAGTCCAAAGGCAACAATCAGCATGAACGTGACGCAATGAACATGGTGCGATTTTATGCCTGGAATAAGCTAGGAGCTGAGCCCACTGAAAAGGATGAGCTACAATGAACAAGGCCCATGTTTGTATAATAGGAGCTGGAGCAACCGGTGCATACGCATATCAGGCGTGCCTGGACCTGGGAGCAAAAGTTGATATCCTAACTGAGAAGATGAGCGCACCGCCACCAGGTGCCTTCTATCTCCACTGGCTGCCTGCAAATTTGAAACCTAGATTTGCGCCTGAGAAGGTTCTGTATGTTGGCCTGGGTACAAAGGTCAACTATCTCAAAAGGCAGTGGCCAGAGCTAACAGAATTTCATAACAGCACGGTGGAAGGAATGACAACATCCTTCCCTTCTTCTCCTAGATGGGAATACGGGTGGGATGCTAGAGCTGTTTGGGAAGGGTTATGGGATGGGGCAAACATCACTCTTGCAGCCGGCAGATATTCAGATCAGGATATCAAGGATTTGGCCAAGACCTATGACCTGGTGTTCCATACCTTCCCATCCCAGGAAAGTGCGGCAACCCAACCCAAGCTTGTGATGGTACCAATTCAGGTCTATAAGGAAATGGCTATGGGCCAATCGGTCAAGAAGCTGGTTGGTGATTTTCAACATTTTATAATCTACAATGGGTTGCCCCCAAAGGAAGGGCATCCCTGGGTGCGGTTGTCACAGATATGGGGAAGGGTGTCAGCTGAGCACTCACACACCAGTGCCTTGGCAAAAGGTGGGGATGACATAGAGCTGCGTCCAGACCTTGTACCAGGCACCCATCCCTGGAAGAAGTTGATTGGCAAGAACATTTTACCAATAGGAAGGTATGCCACCTGGGAGCGCAGCTACCTATCCCACATGGCATTCTTTGATGTTTGGAATACCATAAATGAATGGGCTGATGGAAGGAGTGATTTTAGAAATGACCGATAAACTGACCAAGCTGTGGGAGATGCAGAGAAGCTATAACACAGCAATCCGCATCCTAGAAGAAACCCACTCAGCTGACAAAACCTTCTGGAGTGAGAAGTATTTGTTGGGGCTGACTAGTGAGATAGATGAAGTCCTGCGTGAGATGAATTGGAAGATACACCGGCAGAACATTGTGCCCAACCAACGCAATCTTGCATTCGAGCTAGCTGACCTGACCAAGTATGTTCTCAGCCTTTGGCAAATCTGGGGCTACACCCTAGATGAAGTGCTAGATGTTACCTTGGAAAAGTCTGAAGTGGTGGAGTTGCGCACAGAGATGGAGCTGGCTGCAGACCCTGAAGGTGAGAACGTTCTGATCACCGATCTGGATGGGACACTAGCCGATTGGCGCAGCTCCTTCTTGAAATGGGTACACGACAACTATGGGGTGAAGCTAGATGTTGACCCGCAATCTAGCCTTCTATTGGATGCGGACATGCTCTTTGAATACCCTGAGTACAACCGATGGAAGGATGAATTTGAAGCAGTGGGTGAATATCGCCACCTGATACCTTTCCAAGATGGGATTGATACCGTGAGAAAATTGCGGGCATATGGGGCATACGTCATAGCCTATACTGCAAGGCCAGCCGGTGCACACAAGCAAATCTGGTGGGACACCTATCAGTGGATGAAGGAACAGAAGATTGCCCCAGATAAACTTTTCATAGGAGCTGAAGCACGTATCCTTGCTGCCAACAGTCTGCGTCAGGGCAACAATGTAATCCTATTTGAAGATGACCCAGGCATCCTTCTCCGAGCGGCAATTGCTGGCATACGATCTTTTGGCCGGGCACACCCTTACAACTCAAGCATCACGCATGACAATATTACCTGGGTCAAGAAGTTTACAGACCTTACACCGGATGAGTACTGGGGAAAGGAGCTGAAAAATGTCTAGGGATGCAGCGGTGAACAGAACATTCTATCACCTAGCTGACTTTGCACAGATACATGAAGCTAGGATGGAACAGTTTGGCAAGGCCTGTGAAATGGCTGAAAAGCTGTTTGATAATAAGAACAGGCAGTACAAGGATAGCATCCGGTTGGGTGGTGTTCTAGGAGCTGCCTATGAGCTGACCGGCATCCTAGCACGTGTGTACTCTATGATCATTGAAGCACCGGATGCCGGTGAAAGTCAGGAAGAAGATTTGAAACAGCTCCTTCTTGATGTTCACAACTATGCCAATATAACCCTGATGATGATAGCCGATGAAAATTGGAAAGGACAACTGAGATGAGTAACATGATGAAGAAATCATTGGACCCAGCCGGTCTGAACCATAGTCCACTGGACACCGGTGCGATCAACCAAGGAGCTGATGCACTGAAGGTCAAGATTTTGCACTGGCCTGAAGAAGAAAATTTCAAGATGCTAGTTTACAAGGCTGTTCTAGCTACAAGGGGCAGCTCTATAGGAGAAGATGAGAAGTATGATGAGACAGTTGTAACTGAAGCCTTCTCTGGTGGTCTCAACCAATGTCTTGAATGGGTAACTGTGGTGTTTGAGATAGAAGGCTGCAGCCGTGGGTTGACCCACGAGCTAGTGCGCACCCGCCAGGGCAGCTTTGCCCAGCAAACCATGCGTCATACCTTTATGGGGTATGCCCCAGCGGTGCGGATGCCGGATGAGATTGTTGAAGCTGGACCAAGAGCAGTGAACATATGGCTGAGAACAGTCATGGCTGCAAATGAAGCCTATGGGGAATTGGTGGACCTGGACGTGCCTTTCCAAAGTGCCCGCACGGTGTTACCAATTGGCACAGAAACCTATGTGGTTGCTGCCTATCCCTTGAAGGTCTGGCTTGATACCTATTCTTACAGGGCTTGCTGGATGTTTTACCCAGAAATTGTGGCACTTTTCCAGCGTATGCGTGAGTGCCTGATAGAGAAGTGCCCGTGGTTAGACCCATTCATCAAAATCTCCTGCGAGCGCACCGCACCCAAGAATGGGCTGGCCCACCAATGCACCTATCAGGGGTGGGATGTTGTGGAAGGGCATTGCCCTTTGAGTTGGGCTAAAGAAGACAACCGTGTTTGGAAGTCTAGCAAATTCAAGACATAAGGAGCTAGCTATGATAATATTGACCCACGCACGTTGTGGGCAATCCGAGCTGATGGCAAGCCAGACACTGGGAATGTTCCACTGCCTGGTATGCGACAAAGACATCCAGCTCTGGGACACCAAGTTGATCTATCTCGAAACACCGGTTGATATAAGGAAGGTATTGAATGAAGCAGCCCACCAACATGATAATTCCACTATCATCGCTGAAGAAGTGTAGTGGCAAAAGGGTGTGCCTGGATACTGAAACAACCGGTCTGCAGTGGTATAAGGATAATATGATTGGGCTGGGAGTATATTGCCCAGATGCAAAAGTATGGGGCTACATCCCAGCCCAAACAGATCGTGAGCGCACCGATCTATCCCAAGCAGTGATAGACCAACTTGACCCAGGTACCACGGTTATTGCCCACAATGCAAAATTTGACCTGCATTTTCTAGGCATCAATCCCAATGACACCGGCTGGAATGTAATTGACACAGCGGTGTTGATACACCTGATGGACAGCCGGTTCATGAAGAAGGCTGAGATTGCCGAGCGGCAGTGGCTAGGCACTGAGACCAAGAAGGAGCTGATCAACCGACAGCCACCAAAGCTGAAGCATAAAATCTGGCAGTGGTCAATACCAGAAGTGGCTGAGTACTGTATGAATGATGTGAGAATAGAATATGAGATGGCTGAAGTGTTGGTGCCTTTGGTGGCATATGAAGGCCTGTGGGATTTGTTTCTAAAGGACATGTCCTATCTTGCGCTTATTTGGGAAGTGGAGCGGTGGGGGATTATGCTGGATGTGGACTTTGTAAACAAAGCCGCCAAAGTCATTCGAGCGCAGGAAGATTATCTGATAGATCAGCTCTATGATGGGGTTGGCTATAAATTCAACTGGCAATCCCATAAGCAGCTATCCCAAGCCTTGTACGAAGACATGGGCATCCCAAGGCCTGAAAACCCATTCACTCTCAGCCGGTTCAATAAAGATCGGGGCAAGTACAACAGCTCTTTGACTTCAACTTTCATCCTGATGGAGAAGGCCCACCACCCACTAGGAGAATTGGTGAGCACACTCCGTGAGACAAAGAAGCTGCGTGAGTATGTGGAGAAGTGGTTGGGCTTGATGGATGAAGGTGAAATCCTTCATACAGATTTCAACCTGACCGGTACACGCACTGGACGTTTATCATCCAAAGAACCAAATCTGCAGAATGCCCCATCAGAGTTTAGAAACCGGTTCACCCAGGCAGTGTTCTCAGGGTCTATTGAAAGGCTTGAAGAATACAATCTGCGCAATGGGCTGATAGCTAGGCCTGGCAATGTATTTGTTTCAGTAGACTATAAACAGATGGAGATGCGCATGTTTGGTATTCTATCTGAAGACCCATTCATGCTCAAATCCCTAGCTGAAGGCAGAGATGTTCATGCCGACATAGCTGAAAAGGTCTGGGGCACTCGTGACGCAGTACACAGGGAGTGGGCCAAAACTATCTCATTTGGGTTGATCTATGGGATGACCACTGGGTCACTCCAATTCAAGCTAAACTTGACCCAGGCCAAAGCCCAGGAGATAACAGATGCCTACTGGAAAACCTTCCCACGCATTCGCCCATGGCTTTATGGTACAGCCGGTGAATGTAAGGAGAATGGTTTTGTAACCTATTGGAGCGGCAGACGGTGGGTTGAAGACAAAGAGATGTTTTACTTCAAAGCCGCCAACGCTCTGATCCAAGGTGGCTGCGCAGATGTGCTATCGGTTGCAGCTCTGAGAGTTGATGAATGGGGCAAGGCCAACGTGCCCGACTGGCACATTGTCAATCTGGTACACGATGAGATAATCGCAGAAGTCAGCAAGAAGTATGCCAAAAAGGTTGCTAAGAATATGGCATCAATTATGCAGGTGCCCGATCTATTTGACATCCCATGGTTCACTGATGCCAAAATGGGCACAACCTATGGCAACTTACAGAAGATGGAGCTGACATGAAATCTAACCAACACCAAGATCGGCAAGTGGCCAAACTTCTCCTAGAAATTTTCAGCCATACCAGATTTGCCAAGGCTAAACTTTCCACGGATAATATGGTGTCATACTCACCCGCAATCGGTGAGCTAACAGAAGAACATTTATTGGCCCACCTGAAAGGAGAATTGGTATTGGGCAGCTATGCGCTGACTGATACCAACCTAGTTTGGTGGATGGGTTGGGATGTTGATAGCAATGATATGGAAACAGCCAAAGAGTATGCGCTCAAGATCGTGGGCCATCTTGAAGACATCCCCCATTGTATTGAATTCTCTGGTGGTAAGGGATACCACATCCTAATATTCTTGAGTGAGCCGATGCAGGCAGTCAAGGCCAAACAGATTGCTGACTTTATTCGAGACAAAGAAGGCTTGCCAAGGAGCGGCAAATCCCATGTGGAATGCTATCCCAAACAGACCAAGCTAACCCAGGCCAATCCGCTGGGCAACCTTCTAAAGATACCGCTGGGAAGACACCCCAGGACCAACAGCTGGTCAGTGTTTGTGGATCAGCACAATGGTTGGGAAGGTGGCCCACCGGTCAATCCGCTGGAAGTGCTAGGAAGAAGGATTGACCCTGTGGACCTGGATCAGCTCCTAGAAGAAGAACAGGGAGATGCTATCACGCAGATAGCTAGCCTGATAGCACCGATCTGGCAGACCGGTGAGCGGCATAGCCTAGCCTTGAACCTTTCAGGATACCTAGCCAACATTGGCTGGGGAGCTGCGATGGTTGGGGATTTGATACAAAAAATATGCCAAAACGCTGGTGATGATGAAGTCAAGAACAGGATAGATGCGGTTGATGATACCTTCCAAAAGATAGCCCAGGGAGAAAAGGTTGCCGGTTATACCTATCTGGCTGATACCTTGCCTGGGATGGTAATGACTCAACTGATGGAGATATCACGCACTGTAGCTGCCCCACCCTTGATGAAGAAGCTGGAAGTTATTAGGTTCAGCAAAGGCCCAAATTGGCAGAAGGTGCGCCAATCGGCTGATATAATCTGGGCACATCTAGGTGAAACCGGTATTGTGATGAAGACACGCAACAATCAGCTCTATTGGTATGATGCAGACACCCATCTCATAACCGATCTGATGTCAGAAAGTTGGCTGGCCCACGTCCATAAATTCTATGGACTGAACCCAGCTGAAGCCTTTGGGCGGCAGGTCACCCGATCTATAGAGCTGAAGGCAAACACAGATGGCGCACCGGTTGAAGTCTACACCCGATCTTACTGGGATGGGGCAAGGCTGTTTGTCAACCTGGGTGGACCTGAAGTGTATATCCTAGATGGAAATGATGAAATTGAGATGGGCTATAATGGGGATTGCGGCGTGATCTTCACCGCAAGCCATACCCCAAGAGCGGTGCCAATCCCAGATTTTGAAACTACTGAAGATGCCTGGAAGTATTTGACTGACGATCTAAACTTTGCTACAACTGAAGATGCATCAGCCAAGCCTGAAGAGCAACAAGAGCTATTGAAGGCCTGGATTTTGGCATTTTTCTTCCCCCAGCTTATGGAGACAAAACCGATCTTATGCGCACTTGGGTCACCTGGGAGCGGCAAGACATCGATGATGCGGCGCATAGTGCGCATCCTAGAAGGCCCATATCAGGATGTTATAACCCTTTCTGAAGACAAGCCTGACAGCATACGGGCATCCATTGAAGATCACAAGCTGCTTGTTTTGGACAATCTTGAACATTCCAAAGCTAGCTGGCTTGTCAACCTTCTCAACACTTTGTCCACTGGGTCAGTGATAGAGCTGCGCACTCTATTCCGCACCAATGAAGTTTACCGGATTGAGCCACAGGTTTTTGTAGCCTTGACAGCGGTGGACATTCCCTTCTCTGAGAGCACCCTTCACTCTAGGCTGTTGCCAATAGAGCTAGCCCAGATATCCAATGTGATACCAGAGACGGTATTGCAGCGGAGAATAAGGCAGAACCAAGAGAAGATTTGGGGCAGCCTTCTATGGAAGCTGAATGGTTGTGTGAAGGAGCTGAGAAACCCAAGGAAGGTGAACGCACCTATCCAATCCAGGTTGGCAGATTTCACTGTATTCTGCGCACGCATCTCAGGAGCTGGAGTACTGAAGGCATCGGTGCTAGAGAAGGGATTGATGAACCTGATAGATCGGCAAAGAGCACAGATGCTACAATCCAGCCCAATAATTGAGATACTAGATGACTATGTAAACAGCCAGCCTGAAGATGCCTGTAAGTGGCATTCCTACGGAGAATTGATGACAGCGTTGGGACAGATAGCCAACAAAAGGAGAATATATTTGGAACGTGTGACAACAGCAGCTAGCTTGAAACGACATTTGCAGCCAAGGATGCCGGCACTCGCCAAAGCCTATGGGGCTGAGATCAGGCAGGTGACCGGTCAGAATGGGAAGAAGGTTGAGCAAGTCAAATTCCCGCAACCATTCACTTTAGATTTTACCAAAAAGGAGAATTCCAATGGCCACAGACCCTGATCTTGAAGCACTGGCAAAGGAGCTAGGATGTTCAGTGTCAGATCTGAAATCAGCAATCCAAGATACCATCCAGAGTACTGGTGCTGATCTATCCCAGGCTGAAATTGTAGCCGGCATTCGAGATGTACTTGATGAAGATGATTACAATGTGGGAGAGTGAAAATGGCATTTCACAGGGAAGTAAACTATGACCCATACACGGACATAGTGACGGTTGATGGCATAGAATACGCAGGAGAAATTTTCAAATTTTTTGCTGCTGAAGCCAAGACCGGTCAACTATTCAGATTTGTCAGCCGTGGCAGATATGACACGGTAACACTAGAAAGGATACAAGGAGCTGTAATGATAGATGAAAATGCAACACCCCAAGAAGAAGAAGCCAAGGAAGATACCGCACTGGTGGCTCAGCCAGAAACCCCAGCGGCACCTGTCAGACTGGTGAAGGTGGTTGTCAGGCGTGCCCATCTCCGTGTGATCAAGAGCTACAACGCAAATGGCAAACCCATCATGAAAATATACCCCAGGGATGGGTCTGCTGTATCCGAGCGGGTGTGGTTCAACTGCGGCAGCGTTGTCAGCGTTCTAGCTGATCCGGTCAAAGGGGATGGTGGTGGCAAATGGTGGCAGATCGTTGATACCAGGCATGCCCTGCCCCATCCCAACGATTATCATACTACCTTCCTGCGCTTTGACAACGCCAAGAAGGTCTAAGGAGCTAGGAATGAAGAATTACAATTCGATGAACATGCCACGTAGGGTACTGATTTTGCTAACCGTGATTGTTGTCGGCATCTTCCTGGTATCCCCCAGGCAGCCTTCTATAGCGCAGATTGCTGAGCCGCCACCACTTTCCACCATCATACCTTTCCTGAGTATGACACCAATGCCCACAAGACCGGCTGATGGACCAACATCCACGCCCATCGTGATCTATAGCACACCTGGGGCAACTTCCACTCCTATCCCAGCAGCTACATCTACACCCACTGCTGAGCCATATCCTGGGCCACATCCTGATCCCATCTATAACCCATACCCAGGTCCAAAAGCACCCTACCAGTTTTTGCCGTTCAGCATGAACCAATTATTCAAGTGGCTGTTCAGGTAGGATAGCCACATCACCCAAAAAGGAGCTAGGATGATACCACCTGAGACAATAAAATGGATAGTGATAATCCTGATAGCCCTGGTTGTATTGGTGGCTATATGGACAGCGGTGGGGATACACAATGGGCGCAAGGCCAATTCAGGCTATAGCAACGCTGGAGAAATTCCCAACCCCCAGGCACATGAGCTGCCTGAAAGGCCTGACCCCAGCCCACCCAATGGGAAGGATCACAATTATGGCTCATACGATGATGAAGCCTATAGGAGATTACAACGATGAGAACAATCTGGGATTTCTATGGTGAGAATGGTGAGCCACTGGCTAGCTGTGTGGTCAATCTTCCTGATGACATTCAACAGCTGAAGGTCATCATCAATCTGCCGGCATTGATAGAGAAGCATAGCCATAAATGGCAATCGGTTTGGCTCAATGCTGACCTGCCTGGCTATCGGTGCAGTGTGTGTGGTTTTGAAGCTGTTGACTTAGATGATGCTGAGATGGATTATTGGGGGATAGAGAAGGAAGCTGCCAAAGCACTGGCTGGGCCAGAACAGCTCCCACTTTGGCCTGAGCCAGCAGATCAGATTTCATGGATGACTGACCCAGAAGGCTTTGCCAAAGCTATGAATGCCGGCATGCAGAAGGCTGCCGAGCTGATCATTGGTTCTTTGGAGAATATGCAGCTAGCTTTGGCCAAACTACACGAGATCAACCGAAAAGGAGCTAAAGATGAGAATGAAGAATAATCCAGAAGCTGAGTACAAACGTCTGATCCGAGCTATGAGCGGATTTGTCAAGCCGGTTGTTGACAGGACCAACGATGCTCATTATCAGCACCTGCTAGGAAAGGCAGCGGATGGTGATACCTTTGCCGCTGCTCTTGTTGCCTACATCGATCAGCAGGACCAAGCCCAACAGGCATCCGGTTATGTGGAGCACCACAACTGCAAGTGTGCTCTTGCGCCGGCACCTGGTGAAGGGGATAAACCAACAGAAGGTGGGAGAAATGGCTGACCTGAAAAGGATGGTACTGTGGGTGATAATAACATTTGGTATAACCGCTGGCTGCGTTGGATTGTACGTGTATTTTGGACAGCGTGTTATCTCATCGGTGCACTGATATATCTCCTGATATACGCAGTGCTATGGTTGTTGTTTGGATAGTGGCCTGATATCCGAAAAGGAGCAAAAATGCTGAGAAATTTTGTACCAGGGCAAGTCTACA
>Ga0316628_100002935_pt1 | contig 12924 bp, 11 predicted proteins | sample OWC_Aug_M2_C1_D5_FD_207648 | JGI IMG/M metagenome (GOLD analysis project Ga0316628, IMG submission 207648) | Wetland soil microbial communities from Old Woman Creek delta, Ohio, United States - OWC_Aug_M2_C1_D5_C | ecosystem: Environmental > Terrestrial > Soil > Wetlands | place: USA: Ohio...
CATGCCCGCGAGCTTCTCGCCCACCACGCTCTCGGGCAGACCGAAGGTCTTGAGGCGGATCTGGAAGGTGTCGTTGGGCGCGAGCGCGCGGATGCGGGGCGTGACCTGCTCGTCGAACATGCGCGTCATCTCGCGAGGCACTCCGGGCATGAAGAACGCGAGCGCGCCTCCGATGCGCACCGAGAAGCCGGGCGCGGTGCCGATCGGGTTGGGCAGGATCTCCGCGCCCTCGGGGAAGTCGGCCTGCTTGGCGTTGGACTCGCTCATCGGGCGCCCGAGCTTCTCGAAGCGCCGGCGGATGTGCTCCAGCGAGGCCTCGTCGCGCCGCAGGCCGACGCCGAGCGCGGCGGCGACGCACTCGGTGGTGAGGTCGTCGGTCGTGGGGCCGAGGCCGCCCGTGACCACGATGACGCTCGCGCTCTCGGCGAGCCGCTTGAGCGTCGCGACGATGCGCGCGCGGTCGTCGTCGACGACGACGTGCTCGAAGACCTCGAAGCCGATGGAGACGAGCTCCGCGGCGATGTAGGGCGCGTTCGTGTTGACGAGCTCGCCACGGGAGAGCTCGGTTCCGATGCTGATCACGGCGGCGGTCATGGGACCGTCGAGGCTACTCCAACCCGCGCGAACCGCTAGCCGAGGCTCGTCCGAGGGTGTGTGCGTCAGCCGGCCGATCATAGGCGCAGCGCCCTCCGAGGGCCGGATCCCGCGTGGCCGGATCGATCTCGGCGTGCGCCCAGGTCCGCAGCTCGGCGGCGAGCTGGCTCTCGTACGAGCCGCCCACCACGACGGCCTTGCCGCCCGCGTCGGTCGACGTCCACTCCGCCACGTTCCCTGCCAGATCGTGCAGCCCGAGCGGGCCGTCGCCATCGGCGTGAGAGCCCACCGTGTCGGGGCCCTTCGCGCCGTGGCCGCACGGGCCGGCGAGAAGACCCCAGGCGGCGCGACGGCAGACCGCGCCGGTGTCGCCCCACGGGTAGCGGTGCGCCTTCGCAGTCGACGCGGCGGCGATCCACTCGTCCTCGGTGGGGAGGCGCCCGCCGAGGTGCGTGCAGTATGAAAGGACCTCCTCCCGCGTGAGCTTCCCCGCGGCGCGGGCGCGGTCGACGGCGCGATCGGGGTGCAGATCGCCCTCGGTGATCTCGAAGGCGTCGAGCGCGAACGGGGCGACGTGGAGGGTGCGCGGCGCCACCAGCCCCTCGGCCTCCCAGTCGGAGGCCCCGAGCGCGAGCGTGGTCGCGGGGACGTCGACGACCACGCGCGGCGCGACGCAGTCGCCGCCACGGAGCTCGAGCGGCCAGGGGCAGGCGCGCGCGGGCCCGCACTCCTTGCCGTCGCCGCTCACCGCCGCGCAGCAGCGCAGCCCGATGGGATAGAAGCCCGCGCCGCACTGCGGCCCGGTGCCCTTGGCCGCGACGATGACCGCGACGCTCGCGATCGCGCACACGGCCGCGATCGCCCAGAGCGCCAGGCGCCAGCGCGTCACGACCCCTTTGCCTGCTCCGCGGCGTCCGCCGCGATGGCGACCCTCACGGCGAGCGCCCCGATACCCTCGATCTCGACGACGAGGCGATCGCCCGCCACGAGCGGGCCGACGCCCTCGGGCGTGCCCGTCACGAGCAGATCGCCCGGCTCGAGGGTCATGATGCCGCTCGCGTAGCTGACGAGCGCGGCGACGTCGAAGACCATCTGCGACGTGTTGCCGTCCTGGCGGACGGCGTCGTTGACGAGGCAACGAACGCGGAGCGCGGACGGGTCGAGGTCGGTCTCGATCCACGGCCCCGTGGGGCAGAAGGTGTCGAAGCCCTTCGCGCGCGTCCACTGGCCGTCCTTGCGCTGCAGATCCCGCGCGGTGACGTCGCAGACGCACGTGTAGCCGAAGACGTGGCTCATGGCGGCGTCGCGCGGGACGTTGCGCGCGGTCTTTCCGATGACGACCCCGAGCTCGGCCTCGTGCTCGACGCGCGAGCTCTCCTTCGGCAGCACGACGACGCCGCCGTGGCCGACGAGCGAGGTCTTCGGCTTGAGGAACAGCAGAGGCTCGGCGGGGACCTCGTTGCCGAGCTCCTTGGCGTGGGCGACGTAGTTGCGGCCGACGCAGAGGATCTTGAACGGCTCGACCGGGGCGAGCAGCTCGTCGTCGCGCAGCGGCAGAGTCTGCCCCGTGGGCTCGCCCCCGGCCCACGGCGCGGCGCTATAGACGAGCGCGTCCTGTCCTTCGAGGCGGGCCCACACGCCCCCGCCTTTGCCGAGTCGAGCGAAGCGCATGACGGCGAACTTAGCAGAACTTCATTGGGTGTCGGCCCGCGGTCGTGGACAATGACCCACCCGAAACCTTGGAGAGGAGTCGCCCATGGTGGCGCAGAGTCGTCAGAACGAACAGGATGACGAAGACATCCCGGAATCGACGCAAGCGAAGAAGCGTCGCGTCCCGGTTCCCGTCCTCGTGCTCGCCGCGCTGGCGCTCGCCTACGCCGGCTACCGCTACTACCTCTCGCGGCAGCCCTACGAGTGGAGCGGGACGGTGGAGGCGCGCGTCGTCTACGTGGGCTCGCGCGTGGGCGGTCGCGTCAAGGAGGTGAGGGTCAAGGAGGGCGACGAGGTCAAGAAGGGCCAGGAGCTGATCGTCCTCGAGCCCGGCGACCTGCTCGCCCAGCGCCTCGGCGCGGAGGGTCAGCTGGTCCAGGCGCAGGCGAACCTCGACAAGCTCGAGAAGGGCGCGCGGCCCGAGGAGCTCGTGCAGGCGCGCGCCGTCGCGTCGAGCGCCGCCGCTGCGCTCGAGGAGACGCGGGCCGGCGCGCGGCGCGAGCAGATCGAGGCGGCGCGCGCGCGGCTCCTCGCGGCGCAGGTCGCGGTCGACAAGGGGCAGCTCGACGAGCGGCGCGCCAGGGAGCTCGTGGCGACGAAGGCGATCTCGCAGGCCGAGGCCGACGACGCCGACGCCGCGCTGAAGGCCGCGATCGCGCAGCGCGACGCAGAAAGGGCCGCCCTCGACGAGCTCGAGCACGGCGCTCGCTCCGAGGACGTCGCGCAGGCGGCGGCGCGGGCGGCGGAGGCGAAGGCGAGCGCGGACCTCGTGAAGGCCGGCGCGCGCGTCGAGGATCTGCGCGCGGCCAAGGGCATGGTCGACGCGGCGCAGGGCCGGCTCGACGCCATCGACTCGCAGATCCAGGAGCTCGTCGTGACGGCGCCCGTCGACGGCCGCGTCGAGTCGCTCGATCTACGGCCGGGGACGATCCTGGCGCCGAGCGCGACGGCCGCGACGATGGTCGAGAAGGGGCAGCTCTACGTGCGCATGTACGTGCCCGAGACGCAGCTCGGGCGCGTCCACGTCGGCGATGAGGTTCCCGTCAACGTCGACTCCTTCCCCGGCCGCTCGTTCCGCGGCAAGGTCGAGCACATCAACGCCGTCGGCGAGTACACGCCTCGCAACCTGCAGACGGCCGACGAGCGCGCCAACCAGGTCTTCGCGACGCGCGTGGGCCTGAGCGACGAGCAGGATCTGCGCGCGGGCATGGCCGCCTTCGTCCGGGTGCCGAAGTGAGCCACGAGCACGAGCCGGCCATCGTGGTCGAGAAGGTCTGGCGCAAGTTCGGCGACTTCGTGGCGCTCCGTCACGTCGACCTCGTCGTCCCGCGCGGCTCGATCTACGGGCTGCTCGGGCCGAACGGCTCGGGAAAGTCGACGCTGATTCGCATCCTCTGCGGCCTGCTCGCGCCCAACGCCGGACGCGCGAGCGTGCTCGGCCTCGACGTCGCCACGCAGGGCGAGGAGATCCGCAGGCGCATCGGCTACATGAGCCAGAAGTTCTCGCTCTACGAGGACCTCACCGTCGACGAGAACCTCGATTTCTACGCGCGCGTGTACGGCCTGACCGGCGCGCGCCTCCGCGCTCGCAAGCGCGCCGCGATGGACCTGACGCACATCGGCCCGTACCGCGACCGGCGCGCGGGGCAGCTCTCCGGCGGCTGGAAACAGCGCCTCGCGCTCGGCGCGGCGCTCATGCACGAGCCTCGCGTCGTCTTCCTCGACGAGCCCACGGCCGGCATCGATCCGGTGGCGCGGCGCGAGCTATGGGACCTGCTCTTCTCGCTCGCGGCCGAGGGCATCACGCTGCTGGTCACCACGCACTACATGGACGAGGCCGAGCGGTGCGGGCGCGTCGGCTACCTGTACATGTCGCGCATGATCGTGAGCGGCACGCCCGCCGAGCTCAAGTCCAACCCCGTCGTCAACCGCAAGGGCTTCCGGCGCGTGGAGGTCACCACCGTCAAGACCGCTCAGGCCCTGCGAGAGCTGCAGCGTCATCCCGCGTGTCCGAGCGCGACCATCTTCGGGCAGTCGGTCCACGCGGTCGTCGCCGACGAGCTCGACGACGAATCGCTCCTGCAGGAGCTACGGCGCCACGGCTTCGACGACGCGTTCGTCCGGGACATCGCGCCTTCGCTCGAGGACGTCTTCGTGGAGCTCACCAACGAATCGGCGGCGGTGCCGCCCCGCAGCGCGAGGGTCTTGCCATGACCAAGTACCAGCGGATCTGGGCCTCCTTCGTCGCGATCTTCCGCAAGGAGTTCCTCCACATCACGCGCGATCGCTCCACCATGGTGATCGCCCTGACGATCCCCATCTTCCAGATGGTGCTCTTCGGCTTCATCGATCAGACGGTGAACGACCTCCCGACGGTCGTCGTCGACCAGGACAACTCGAGCCAGAGCCGCGAGCTGATGGACCAGCTCCGCGCCACGGGCACCTTCGCGATCCGCCGCATCACCGAGAGCCCGCGCCAGGCGCGCGAAGAGATCGCCGCCGGCCGCGCGCGCGTCGGCGTGATCATCCCGCCCGACTACCACGACAAGCGCGCGCGGGGCACGGGCGCCAAGGTCCTCGTCCTCATCGACGGCTCCGACTCCACCGTCAGCGCCCAGGCGCTGGCCGCGGTCACCGGCATCGCGGCCAACGTCAGCCTCGAGGAGGTGTCCGAGCGCGTGCGCGGCAGCGGCACCTCGCCGGAGCCGCCGCTCTCCACCCAGCCCGTCATCCTCTTCAACCCCGACGGCCGCACGGCGAACTACATCATCCCGGGTCTGGTCGCGATCATGCTGCAGATCGTCGCCATCGTGCTCACGGCCATCGCCATCGTGCGCGAGCGCGAGCGCGGGACGCTCGAGCAGCTGCTCGTCACCCCGATCGACCCTCTGGGCTTGATGTTGGGCAAGCTCGCCCCCTATCTCGTGATCGGCATCATGGAGACGGGCATCATCCTCGCGGTGATGCGCTTCGGCTTCTCGGTGCCCATCCAAGGCAACCTCGTCTTCTTGTTCGCCATGGCGCTCGTCTACCTCTTCGCTCTCCTCGCGCTCGGCCTGTTCATCTCGACCCGCGCGCAGACGCAGGCGCAGGCCCAGCAGATGTCGCAGTTCTTCTTTTTGCCGAGCGTGTTCCTGAGCGGCTACATCTTCCCGACCGCGGGGCTTCCGTTCGTGCTCTACGCGATCGGCCGCGTGCTCCCGGCGACGCACATGATCGAAATTATGCGCGGCATCGTGCTGCGAAACGCGGGGCCCATGGAGCTCTTGCCAAACGTCGCGTCGCTCGTCGTCATCAGCGTGGTGCTCGTCTGGGCGAGCGTCCGGCGCTTCAGGAAGGTGGCTCTATGACGTCCGAAGATCCCGTCCGCCTCGCGTTCTCGCCCGACGGCGACGACGCCTTCATGTTCTGGGCGCTGCTGCGCGGCAAGATCGACACCGAGGGCCTGCGCTTCGTCGCCGAGCAACACGACACCGAGTCGCTCAACGCGATGGCGGATCGCGAGGCCGTCGACGTGCTCGCCGTCTCGATGGCGCGCTACGCCGCCGTCGCCGATCGCTACCTCCTTCTCCCTCACGGCGCGTCGGTAGGCCGCGGCTACGGGCCGGTGGTCGTCGCGCCGAGCGCGCTCTCGCTCGCGGACCTCGCGGGCAAGCGCGTCGCCGTGCCCGGGCTTCGAACGACGGCGTACCTCGTGCTGCGCCTCCTGCTGCCTCGCTTCGAGCCGGTCGTCGTGCCGATCGCGCCGCACGATCTCGTCTTTCAGGCGCTCCGCTCCGGCAACGTCGACGCCGCGCTGCTCATCCACGAGGGTCGCCTCACGTTCGAGAGCGAGGGCTTCGCGCTCGTCGCCGACATCGGCGCCGAGTGGACGCGCATGACGGGGCTCCCGCTCCCGCTCGGCGTCAACGTCATCCGGCGAGGGCTCGGGGCCGAGCGCATCGCGCGGATCTCCCGCGTGTGCCGGAGGTCCATCGTCTGGGCCCTCGAGCACCGCGAGGAGGTCATGACGGAGCTGCTGGCGCACCCCGGCCCGCTGGACCGCGACAGCCTGGACCGGTACCTCGGCATGTACGCAAACGCCGACACCGAGGGGATGGCCGAAGACGTCGTGCGCGCCATGGATCAGCTGTTCGAGCGGGGCGCCAGGCTCGGTTTGGTGGCCGAACGCCCCGTCATCGAGCTCGCGCCCTGACGTCAATGCGAGTGAAGGTTTCCGTTCGAAACGGAGGTCGTTGCGGCGCGTGCAGGGACCGGTAGACTTCTCTGTCGGGCGGGAAGTCTCGGTCGTGCGCTCACTCACTCCGTGGCTGGGCGTCGGAGGTCGGCTCTCATGAGGTTCTTGGCTTCGGCAGCGATGGGCGCCATCGTCCTCGCGGTAGGGTGTTCGTCGTCGCAGGGTTCGGCGCCGTCCACGTCGTCGCAGACGCAGCCCGTCCAGGGCGGCACCGTCGACACCACGCACAACTACGCCGTGGGCGTGTGCGTCGGCGGCGGTCCCGGGCAGTGTCAGCTCCTGTGCTCGGGCGCGCTCATCGCGCCCAACCTCGTGATGACGGCGCGGCACTGCGTGGACGACTCGCCCACCCAGATCGACTGCACCAACCCGACCTACAACACGTTCGGGGCGCTGCGCGGCTCGCCGGCCAACTACTGGATCACGACCTACTACCAGATGTTCCAGGGCTCGAACGGCTGGCACCAGGCGACGAAGATCGTGACGACGCCCGGCACCGCCGTGTGCGGCAACGACATGGCGTTCATCATCCTCGGCGACAACGTCACCGTCGGCCAGGCGGGCGGCGCTTTCGTGACGCCCGTCGTGCAGTACCCGATGACGGATCACACGCGCTACAAGACCACCGTCACGGCGATCGGCTACGGCGACACGTCGGCGACGACGCAGGACGCGGGTACGCGCCACATCCTGCAGAACGTGAACCTGCTCTGCATCCCGGGCGATCCGATCATCGACTGCGGCTCGCAGTCGCAGATCAACGTCAACGAGTTCGTCTCCGGCGACTCGACGTGCGAGGGCGACTCGGGGTCGAGCGCCTTCGAGCAGAGCAACTTCAACAAGAGCATCCCCGTCTCGTTCGGCGTGCTCTCGCGCGGCGGCGCGTCGGGCAGCACCTGCCTGCAGCCCGTCTACACGCGCACCGACAAGTGGTCGAGCCTCATCATCAGCACGGCGCAGACCGCCGCGAGCATGGGCGGCTATCCCGCCCCGGCCTGGACGCAGCCTCCTCCCCCGGCCGATGCGGGCACGCCCACGCAGGACGCGGGCTCGTCGACGGGCGACAGCGGCACCACCGCCCCGCCGCCGGGATCGCTCGGCGCCACGTGCACCGACAACACGCAGTGCGACAGCGGGCTGTGCGCCACCAACGACGGCGGCCAGACCTACGTCTGTTCCGCGACGTGCGACCCGACGGGCGACGGCACCGACTGCGCGCCCTCGGGCTACTCGTGCGTCGCTCAAGACGACGCCGGCACCGGGTACTGCTTCGCCTCGAACTCGGCGTGGAACAGCGGCAACTCGGGCGGCTGCGCGGTCTCGCCCGTGAGCGATCCCTCCAAGCCCGTGCCCTGGGGCTCCGTCGCGCTCGCCGGCGTCTGGGCCGTCGCGATGCTCGGGCGCAAGCGGCGCCGTTGAAGCGAGCCGTGTGAGGTCGTCACGTCCGCCACCACCTCGAACGTCGACGAGATTCGCCCGGGGAGCGAGCAGCAGCGCGCGCGCCTCGCGTCGGTGCGCAACCAGGTGCTCGGCCAGATGGAGCGCAAGACGCTCCGCTGGCGCCTCGCCTGGTTCGTCCCCTTCAACGTCGTCGTCTTCGGCGTGCTCTGGGCGCGCGGCGAGCCCGGCCTGCGCGCCGTGGCGCAGCTGCTGTCGCTCCTGGTGTGCGTCTCCGTGGCGCTCTACCCGCGCAAGGAGATCCGCGCGAGCGCGTGGCCGTTCTTCTGGCACGCCGTTCACTACTTCATCGGCCTGAGCATCACGGGCGCGCTGATGAGCCCGCTCACCCCGATGGGCTTGCCGATGGTCGCCAGCGCCGCCGTCATCCTGGAGTCGCGCCGGTCCCGGTGGATCGTCGTGGGCACCTTCCTCGCGGGCTTCGTGCTGCTGGCGTACGTCTCCCGCTTCTGCGCGTGGGGGTGCCTGCCGAAGCCCCTCGCGGGCGAGGCCCACGAGGCCAGCCTCGACTACCAGGTCGTCGCCGCCACCACCCTGACGTTCACGGTGGTGAGCTTGGTGCGCATCGGGACGTTCGTCACCGACGCGTACACGCAGATCGCGCTCGAGCTCGCGGCGCGGCGCGAGGAGCTCTTCGAGGAGAGCGAGGACTACGCGCGGTCGCTCGAAGGCGTCGCCGCGCGTCTCGCGCACGAGGTGAAGAACCCGCTCGCGGCCATCAAGGGCCTCTCGACGCACGTGGCGCGCAGCACGGGCGACGCCAAGACCGCGGAGCGCCTCGCCATCGTCGCGCAGGAGGCGGACCGCCTGCAGGGCATCGTCGACGGCTTCTTGGGCTTCACGCGCGGGCTCGACGATCTGCGGCCGGCGCCCGTGCGAGCCTACGAGATCGCCCGCGAGCTGCTCTTGCTGCTGGAGACGCGCGCCGGCGACATGGGCGTGACGCTCGAGGTCCTGGGCGACGAGCGCGCGGAGGTGGTCGCGGACGCGCGCAAGATCCGCCAGGCCCTGCTCAACGTCGTCCTCAACGCGCTGCAGGCGTCTCCGCGCGGCGGCAAGGTCACGCTCGCGGTGGCGCGCAGCGGCCCCGAGACGGTGCGCATCCGCGTCGTCGATCGCGGCGCCGGCATGACCAAGCAGGTCCTCGAGCGCATCCGCAAGCCCTACTTCACGACGCGCAGCGGCGGCTCGGGCCTCGGCGTGGCGATCGCCCGGGCGCTGGTCGAGCAGCACGACGGGCGGATGCTCATCGAGAGCGAACCCGGCAAGGGGACGACCGTCACCATCGAGCTCCCCACCGCGGGCCCCGCCGTCGTCGCGACGTTGCCGGGCGTCGGCGCGACGCGCAAGGAAGAAAGCTCGCCGCCGTCCTGATAGGGTGTGCCCATGCCGCGCGTACTGGTGATCGATGACGACGCTTCGCTGCGCTACACGCTCGAGGCCGTGCTCGGCGACGCGGGCTTCGCCGTGGAGGCGGCGAGCAGCGGCGCCGAGGGCCTCGCCTCGTTCGAGGCGCGTGGCGCCGACGTGGTGCTGACCGATCTCGCGCTGCCGGGCATGGACGGCATGCAGGTGCTCGAGAGCCTCCGCGCCCAGGACCCGAGCGTGCCCGTGCTGATGCTCACCGCGCACGGCTCCGAGCGCGTCGCGGTCGCCGCGATGAAGGCGGGCGCCTTCGACTACCTGCCCAAGCCGTTCGACCCCGACGAGCTGGTGCTCTCCGTGCGCCGCGCGACCGAGACGCGCGACCTGCGGTTGCAGAACGCGCGCCTGCGGACGGAGAGCTCGCTCGGCCGCGCGATCGTCGCCGAGAGCCCGGCGATGAAGCGCGTGCTCGACGTCGTCGCGCGGGTCGCCCCCAAGGACGTGACCGTGCTGCTCCTCGGCGAGAGCGGCGCCGGCAAGGACGTGATGGCGACCGCGCTCCACGCGCACTCGCGACGCGCGGACAAACCGCTCGTCCGCTTCAACGCCGCGGCGCTGCCCGCCGAGCTCGCGGAGGCCGAGCTCTTCGGGCACACCAAGGGCGCGTTCACCGGCGCGCAGGCGGCGCGGCAGGGCTACTTCCAGGCCGCGCACCAGGGCTCGCTCTTCATCGACGAGGTGGGCGAGCTCTCGCCGCCGATCCAGACCAAGCTCCTTCGAGCGCTGCAGTCGGGCGAGGTCCAGCCCGTGGGCGGGCGCGCCGAGCTGGTCGACGTGAGGCTGATCGCCGCCACCAACCGCGATCTCGCCGCCGACGTGAAGTCGGGTCGTTTCCGCGAGGACCTCTTCTACCGGCTCAACGTGGTGCCGATCCGGCTGCCGCCGCTGCGCGAGCGCCAGGAGGACATCGCGCCGCTCGTGCGCGTCTTCGTGCGCGCCTACGCCGAGCGCTACGGCATGGGCCCCGTCGAGATCGAGCCGGCGCTCGTCGCGGCGCTGGTCAAGCTGCCCTGGCCCGGCAACGTCCGCGAGCTCGAGAACTCCGTCGCGCGGATGCTGGCGCTCGCGCCCGACGAGAAGCTCACGCTCTCGCTGTGGCGCTCGCTCGGCGACCCGCGCGCGCAGCCCCCGGTGGGGAGCGCGGCGGCGGACCCGGGCCCCTCGCACCCGCTGCGGGCGAGGGTCGAGTCCTTCGAGCGCGCCATCATCGCCGAGCAGTTCGAGGCCGCGAACCGCAACCAGAGCGAGACCGCGCGACGGCTCGGCGTCTCGCGCCCGGCGCTGATCGAGAAGCTGCACAAGTACGGGCTGATCGGCTCGGGCAGCGAGCCCCGATGACCCGGCGCGCGCTGCTCGCGCTCGTGATCGCGCTCGCCGCGTGCCACCGCTCGGCGCCGCGACCGCGCGACGGCGGCGTGGCGCGCGTCGTGTCGCTGTCGCCCACGACGACCGAGACCGTGGCCGCCCTCGGCGCGCTGCCTCTGCTCGTCGGCCGATCGCGCTACTGCGACTACCCGCCCGAGGTGGCGAAGCTGCCCGAGGTGGGCGGCTACGTCGATCCCAACGTCGAGGCGATCGTCGGGCTCCGGCCCGATCTCGTCGTGGGCGCGCGCGGGCCGGCGGGGCGCCGGATCGACGACGTGCTCCGCGAACGCGGCATCGACACGTACTTCCCGGCGACCGAGAGCGTCGGGGACGTGCTCGACATGATCCGAGGCGTCGGCGCTCACCTCGATCGCCGCGAGCAGGCCGGAGCGCTCGTCGCACGCATCCAGGCGCGCCTCGCCGACATCGAGGACAGGACGCGCGGGCTGCCTCCGCCGCGGGTCCTGCTGCTGTTCGGCGTCCAGCCCATCATCGCGGCGGGGCCCAAGAGCTTCGGCGACGAGATCGTGCGGCGCGCCGGGGCCGTCAACGTCGTCGTTCACGGCGACACGTACCCCGCGCTCGATCTCGAGGCCGTCGCGGCGCTCGATCCGGACGTCATCGTGGACGCCGCCGTCGCCGAGGAGCACGGCGGCCAGCGCATCGGCAGGGACTCGTCCGGGTGGCGCGAGCTACGCGCCGTGAAACAAGACCACGTCGTGGCGCTCGCCGACGAGGTGATCCTGCGCCCGGGGCCGCGCATCGCCGACGGCGTGGAGCTCCTCGCCCGCGCGATTCACCCGACGCTGCGCTGAACGCGAGCGCTCAGTTGGCCAGCTTGCAGCTGACCCACCAGCCGGCGTCGAGATCCGCCAGGGTGCCGCACCCGTAGCCGTAGCCATCGAAGCAGCAGTAGCTCTCCCCAACCTGCTGGTGATACGAGTCGGAGCATGCGTGGTCATCGACGACGCCGTTGCAGTCGTTGTCGAGACCGTCGCAGTTCCCCACCTCGGTGGTGGGCTGGCTCGGCACGCACACTTGTTTGCCGACGTTGCACGCGTACTGGCCGTGCTGGCACTCGCCGAAGACCTTGACCGGCCCGCCGTCGGGGAACGGCGAGGCGTCGCCCCACGTCTGGCCGACCGCCTCGCACGTCCCCAGGTTGTAGAGGTTGTCGTCGACGACGCCGTTGCAGTCGTCGTCGATGCCGTTGCACACCTCGGGCGCGCCGGCCTTGATGAACTCGTTGCAGCCGTCGGGCGTGCCCCCCTTGGGGCCGGGAGCGCAGGCCTTCGTCCCCGCGCCGCAGATGCCGGGGTCGGGGCCCCAGCAGTAGATCGCCGCGTCGGTCATGCCCGCCTGGTCGCACGCCGGCGAGTTGCAGTGCGCGATCGGCCCCGCGTCCACGATCTCGGGGACGTCGTCGATCAGGCCGTTGCAGTCGTTGTCGGCGAGGTCGCACACCTCGGGCTGCGGCGTGACCTCACCCGCGCACTCCGTCAGCTTGCCGTCAATACCGCAGCTGCGTTTGCCGGTCTTGCAGATGCCCTTGCCGTTGGTGCCGGCGGGGCCGGTGTAGCAGTCCGCCGTCTTGTAGGTGCTGGGATCGCACGGGCAGTTGGTGCCGCTGTCCGGATCGCACACGCCCCCGTCCGGCTGCGGGGCCGCCGCCGGCGAGCAGGCCGCGCCGTAGACCGCCATGCCCGCGCCGAGCGCAACGAAGGTGAAGACCGTGGAGAGAGCGATGACCTTTGACTGCATGGCGATCACGGGTAGGCGAGTCGACACGTGTACGTGCCGCCGTCGAGGTAAGGGGCAGCGGACGACGCCGAGAGGCAGGTCGCATACGTCCCGGTGTAGTACTTGCAGCAATACGGGTTCGTGGACGAGCTGCACGTGTGCTCGTCGATGGTGCCGTTGCAGTCGTCGTCCTTGCCGTTGCACGTCTCCACGCCCGGAAGGCTCGGGGTGCACGTGTCCTTGGCGTTGATGCATGAAAGCTGGCCGTGGACGCACTCGCCGAGGACCTGGCTGGGGCCGCCGTCCACGAAGGGTGAGGCGTCGCCCCACGTCGAGCCGTCGTCCATGTCGCAGGTCCCTTCGGCGGTGAGCCCGTCGTCGACGATGCCGTTGCA
>Ga0316628_100002936_pt1 | contig 12920 bp, 11 predicted proteins | sample OWC_Aug_M2_C1_D5_FD_207648 | JGI IMG/M metagenome (GOLD analysis project Ga0316628, IMG submission 207648) | Wetland soil microbial communities from Old Woman Creek delta, Ohio, United States - OWC_Aug_M2_C1_D5_C | ecosystem: Environmental > Terrestrial > Soil > Wetlands | place: USA: Ohio...
TCGGAGGGGCGATGTCGGCGCTGGCGCTGAGCGTCCCCGCCGGCGCGGTGCTGGGCGCCCACCTCTGGAGCCAGGAGGCGGTGCACGAGGGGGTGGTGCTCGCCCGGACCCTCCCGGTCCACGAGGTGCCGGAGGCCCGGAGCAAGGTCTCCTTCGAGCTCCACCCGGGGGTGAAGCTCCGGATGCTCGACCGCTCCGGGGACTTCGTCCGGGTGCGGCTCCCCAACGGTCTCGAAGGCTGGACGGACCCCGCGGGGGTGTCGCCACTGCGTTGAGGTCCTTGCCTCCGGCGCGAGCGTGCTACATCTCGGGGCTCGACCCTCTCGTGGAATCCCGCTCTCCGTTCCGGATCCTGGTGGTGGAGGACGAGCCCGTCATCCGGGAGCTCGTGCGGAGCATGCTCGACGACGGGCCGGTGGAGGTGGAGACCGCCGGAAACGGCGCCGACGGGCTCCGGCGGGCCCGCGAGTCCCGGTTCAACCTGGTGCTGCTCGACGTGGTGCTCCCCGGGATGGACGGGCTGACCATCTGCCGGATGCTGAAGGCCGACCCGGCCACCGCGTCCACTCCGCTCTACATGCTCACCGCCAAGACGCGCCGGAGCGACCTCGAGGCCGCGCTGGCGGCGGGGGCCAACGGGTACATCCACAAGCCCTTCCGGGGCTCCGAGCTGATGGAGCTGGTGGAGCGGCTGCGGACCGGAGAGGGGCATAGCTGACTGCGGCCGCCCTGACCTCGCCGACCATAGGGCCCGGCGAGCCCCTGACCCGGATCTCGACTGCGGCCGCCCTGACCTAGGGGAGCCGGGGGTGGAGGAAGCGGGCGAGGGCGAAGAGGTCGTCCCAGTCCAGCCCGTCGAACTCCAGCGCCACGCCGGTGGCGTCCTGGCGCACCACCGAGCAGCGGAGCTGCACCAGCCGGTCGCCCGGGAGCGGAAGGGCCACGGTGAGCGACTGGCCCAGGGGCGCGCGGAGCCCGAGCACGCGCAGACCGGCGAGCGAGATGTCCTCGGCCACGGCCTGGCGGAGCATCCCCGGGCCGCGGATCTCCACCGGCAGGTGGGCGGCCACGCGCGGGTGCTGGCGTTCGCGGAGTGAACCAAGGTCGGGGGAGTCCGGCATGGCGGGGCTCCAGCGTGAAGCGACGAGTCGGGCGAGGAGTGTGAGGGAGGTCGGTCGCCCGGGCAACTTTCCTCGGCCCCGGGCGCGGCGGGAGGGCGCGGTCCGTCTCGCGGCCCGGGCGCTCCGTCCCGCCGCACGGAGTGTTTCCACGAGCGTTTCAGGGGGCTGGAGGGCGGGCACGGTCCGTGAACTGGCCTCCGCCGGTCAGCCTGGGGGGGAGGACACGATGGAAACGCCAGCGGTCACGGGAAGCGGCGCGGCGCAGCCGCCGCAGAAGAAGGGGTTCGGGGACGTCCTCGGCTCGGCCCTCGGTGGGTTCGCCAGAGGAGCGGGGGGCGCGCTGTCGGTGCTCGCGCCGCCGGCGGCGCTGGTCGGGGGCCTCGTCTCGGGGGTGGCGTCGGCCGTCTCGGCGCTCACCGGGGGCGGCGGCGCCCCGGCGCCGATCCGCTCCGACGCGGACCTGCTCGCGCTCCTGTCGCAGCCCGGGGAGCTGAGCAGCCAGGACTACCTGCGCATCCAGCAATACATGCAGGCCGAGGCGCAGCAGTTCACGGCGGCGTCCAACGTCCTCAAGGTGCGCTCGGACTCGGCGAAGGCGGCCATCAACAACATCCGCTAGCCATGGCCATCGAGCGTGTCGCGACTGCGAGCATCCCCCCTGCGCCGGAGCGGGCGCGCGGCGCCTCACCGGCGCGCTTCGAGGTGCGGCTCCGGGAGCGGCCAGCCCCGGCACTGGCCCCCCAGGAGGTCGAGCCGCGCCGGGTGGCGCCGGCCAGGAAGCCCCGGGTCGATCCCGGTGCATGGCTGGGCCGGGTGGCGGCGGCGCAGGCGCGGATGGACCGCATCCTCGCCCTCGCGGCATCCGGGCGGACGTTCTCGCCGGCGGAGCTGCTCTCGCTCCAGGCCGGGGTGGCGGAGGCGAGCCAGACGGTGGACCTCGCCGGCAAGGTGCTGGACCGGGTCAGCGGCGGGGTGAAGACGCTGCTCCAGACGCAGGTGTGACGGTGCGACCTGCGCTCATCGCCGTCCTCGCGCTGGCGTCCTCCTGCGCATCGCGTGTGCAGCACGGGCTGGACGAGCGGCAGGCGAACGAGATCCAGACCGTGCTGATGGAGCGAGGCTTCCGGGCAGCCAAGGTGGTGGAGGACGGCCGGCCCCCCACCTGGGCGGTGGAGGTGGAGTCCGCCGACGCCGCCGACGCGGTGCGGGTGCTGGCCGAGCAGGGGCTCCCGCGGGCGCGTCCGGCGGGCGTCCGGGAGCTGCTCAAGCCCGGGCTGGTGCCGGACCCGGTGGAGCAGCATGCGCTCCTGCTCGAGGCGCAATCCGGAGAGCTGGCGCGCACGCTGGAGGCGGTGGACGGAGTGGTTTCGGCCCGGGTGCACCTGGTCCGCCCCCAGGCCGCCCGCTCCGGGGGGACCATCGCGCCGGCGAAGGCCGCGGTGTACCTCCGGGCGCAGCCGGCGGCCGGCGCCCATCTCCAGGCGATGCGCGACGAGCTGCGGGCCCTGGTGGCCGGCTCGGTCGAGGGCCTCGAGTCCGCCGCGGTGACGCTGGTCGTCTCGGAGGTGGTGTCCACCGTGCCGCCGCGGGCGCCTGCGCCGGCGCGGGCCGGCTGGGGTCCGGCCCTGCTGGGCGCGCTCGTGCTCGGGCTCGGCGGGGTGGCCTGCGGGGGCTGGGTGCTCGTTCGCCGTCGTGCGCGCCGGAGGACCTCGCCTCCGCCGGCGGCGGCGAGCCTCGCGCTCCGTCCGGTGGTCCAGGCGCCGCTGGTGCGGAGGGAGGCCGGATGAGCCGCGACCGCGCACAGGGCGTGCGGCGGCCGACCGGAAGACCGCGATCGGTCTCGCAGGTCGTCCCCGTGCCGGTGCTCGAGCTCGAGGCCCTGGTCCATCTGGTGCTCGCGCTGGGCGGGGAACGCGCCGGGGCGCTGCTCTCGGGGCTGGCGGACCCGCTTCGCCAGCGCGCGCGGGCGCTGCGGCGCTCGGCCGAGCGACGAAGCAGGGCCGAGCGCCATGCCGTGCTGGCCGTGGCCTTCGCCTCCCGGGCGGTGGGCCCCGGCGCAGCCCGGGACGTCCCCGGGGCTCTGGGCGACCGGGTCCGGGCCGTGCTCGCCAGGGCCGACGTCCCACCCGGGGCGGGCGCGCTGGAGCGCTGGGCTAGGCGCCTCGCCGGCGAGCTGGCCGACGAAGCGTGAGCCAGCGCCCCGCCGGTCAGACGCCGTCAAGCGCGTGCGGCGAGCGGGTCGTCCGGCGGTCGATCGGGCTTCGCGTGTGGCGTTGGCTCAGGGCACCACCCAGCCGGTGTCGGGCGCGAGCACCGGACCTTCCGCCCTGGCGAAGTGGACGATGTGGCCGCCCTTCGAGGCGAAGCGCTGGCCCGGAGCGAGCCCGAGGCGCGGGTAGTACCCGTTCACCAGCCGGTGGCTGAGCATCATCTCCACCCGTTCCACCAGGTAGTCGCGCACGAAGCTGTCCAGCATGTGCCCGAGCGTCTCGGAGAGGATGACGCAGGAGAGGTAGGTGTCGGTCTGCACGCGCTCGGCCACCACCGGGAGATGGCGCACCCGGAACCAGCCCAGCGGGAAGTCCATCCGCACCTTCCGGACGTCGGGCAGGTCGAAGGGGTAGGTCAGGCGCGCGAGGTCTCTCCACGCGCCCGGCAGCGGCGCGCGCTCCAGGCCGCCCATCAGCCCCGAGACGTAGACCGCGCCGGCCCGCGGCGGCGCGGGCGGCAGGAGCGCGAGGTCCGGAGCACGGAGCCACAGCACCACCGTGTCCTCCGGTCCCGTGTCCCGGAGCGCCTCCTCGAGCTGCTGCGCCCCCGCCTCCGGGGCGAGTGTCCGGGAGACCTGCTCGAGTCCGGCCGCGCGCCTCGTCGCGCCCAGGGCCCTCGCCGCGTCCTCGCCGATGTCCCCTGCTCGGTAGAGCTGGATCAGCCTGGGTCGAGCGGGGCGCGCGCGGGGGGCGGAGAGCCTCCTGGCGATCAGGTCCGCCTCCAGCAGGACGCCCCGGGAGAAGTAGACGGGGTAAAAGTCCCGCTCGGCGACGACCGGAAGATCGGTGTTGGGGAAGAAGCAGGGGAGCTCGGACTTCTCGCAGAACCGGTGGACGGGGGCCCAGGTCCTCCCCCCGATGCCGGAGATGACCGCGAAGACCGGCTCGGCCGCGAGCCGCTCGTCGAGCTGCCGCTCCCAGGTCTCCGGCGGCCCCTGGAGCTCCCAGACGTGCAGCTGCCACTTGCGGAGCACGCGGTACATCACCCCCCGGCTCGACTGCATCGGCCGGCTCTCGCCCCGGTAGCCGGCGTTCTTGTCGGCGAAGAACTGCTGCAGGACGTCCAGCATGCCCTTGCGCGCGGTGGGGTCCGCGTCCGGGGTGACGATGGTCGCGAAGTGGAGCGTGTCGCGGGTGACGCCCGGCACGGGGTCGACGGTGAGCCGCCTGAGGTAGGCGACGAGCGACGCGATGGTGGCGTCGTCCAGCTGGTACCGGGGCATGAGGTACGCCAGCTTCTTGCCCCGCGGGTCCAGCCCCTCGCGGATGGCGCGGGCCAAGGTCGCCTCGGTGTACGCATCGCGCCGGGGCACGTAGCCCTGCACGTGCGGCATGGCCTCGTCCTCGACGATGCGCGCCCCGGGCCGGAAGAGGTATCGCCCGATGATGGGTGGGATGACGCTCTGCCCCTCCCAGCTCCCGAGCCCACTCCGGCGGTGGCAGGTGGCGCAGGCGGCCGCCTGGCCCTTCACGCCCACCCCGCCCTCGCGCTCGCCCCGGAGCGGCTGGCCCGAGGGGAGCACCCCCTCGCGGTACAGGCGCTCGCCCGCGGACGGACCGGCGGCGCGCGCCGGCGCGGGAGCCGAGGCGAGCGACAGCGCCACAAGGACCAGGGCCCGGACGGCCAGGGACATCAGCGGGTGGCGACCAGCTCGCGGAACTCCCTGACCAGGTCCTCGGACGAGGCGAACCCGTCGATCCGCACCCACGGCTGACCGGGCGCGGCGCGCAGGAAGGTGACCGGCGTGTGGTCCATCTTGTCGCCGCGGTACGCCTTGAATGCCCGCTGCGTGGCCACGCTCGCCTCGACCGTGCCGGTGTAGAAGCGCCACTGGGGTCCGGCGTGGAACTGCCTGGCGTAGGCGGCGAGCCGGGGCGGGGTGTCCTGCTCGGGGTCGATGGAGATGGACACCATGTGCACCTTGCCCCGCTCGTTCCCCAGCTTCGCCTGGAGCTGGGCGAAGGTCTGGCTCATCACCGGGCAGATGCTGGCGCAGGTGGTGAAGATGAAGTTCAGGACCACCGGCCGCCCGTCGTCGAGCTCCCGGGCGAGCGAGACCGACTTCCCGTCCTCACGCACCAGCTCCACCTGGGGCAGGGTGACCTCGGTCGTGGACCGGGTCGCGCGCTTCATCGCCACGTGGTGATCGCCGTGGCAGTCCTCGTCCGCCGCCCGCGCGACGCGGACCGGCAGGAGGGCGAGGACAGCCGCCAGCGCGCCCGGGACCACAGCTCTCATGACCACCTCTCGAGGGAACGCCACGACGCCGGCTCAGGTCGGCTTCTTGAAGCGATCATCGTCCAGGTCGGGGTTCACCACAACGCGGTCGATGACGATCTTCTCCGAGCCGGGCACGCCTTCGATGGTGGTCTCCATCGAGTGCGGGACCATCACCCCGTTCACCGGCTTGTAGTCGCGGAGGTAGGTCCACACCTGGCGCTGCTTGCCGTCGATGCGACGCGTGCTGTCCACCTTGACGTCGAGGAAGGTCTCCTTGTCCACCCAGACCCGGCGGACGTCCTTGCCGGTGGTGAGCTTCAGCTTGTAGGCGTCGCGGCCGTCGACCTGCTCGGTGCCCTCCAGCTCCACCCGGGTGCCCTTGGACGAGGCGTCGATCAGCGGGCCGTCCAGCTCCGACTGCTGCGAGGCGATCCGCAGCTCCTCGGCGGTGAACGGCTCGACCTCGTGCCGCCCGAGGAAGGGCCGCAGCTTCCAGCCCGACTTGCCGTCGTAGACCTGGACCGCCGTCTCGCCCTGGAACTTGATCTCCACCCGCATCTTCCGTGGGCGGGCCAGCTCCATCAGGAAGGGCAGCTGGATCTGCTTCTCGGGCTCGGCGGCGGCGCCGGCCACCACGGCCCGGCGCATCTCACCCTTGGTCTGGGTCCGCTGCTTGAGGTAGTTCATCGCCAGCTTCACCGGGTCACGGCGCTTGCCGGCGTCGAGGTTCCCGGAGAAGGACATGGCCTTCACCGCCTTCCAGGCCTTCAGCCCGCCGCGCGCGGCGACGTTCTTCTCCACGAGGGGCGCGGCGGCCTTCTCCGCGGGGCTGTGGCAGCCCGCGGCGGCCAGGGCCAAGACCAGGACCGCTCCTGGGAGGAGCGAGGGAGGGGACGGCGCTCTCTTCATCGGTGGTTCCTCACGGGGACAGGGCTCGGGCGGGCGCTAGTTCACCACCAGGTTCTCGACCCTCAGGTTGCCGGCGACCAGCGTCACCCGGCTGCCGCGCTTCACCAGCCGGCCGGGGTTGCCGAAGATCATGAAGTAGGTGCGGTTCTCCTCCAGCTGGGCGATCTGCCGGAGCTCGCCCACCTTCTCCATCGCCGGGATGGCCAGCGCCGTGCGGGTGGCCTCGTCGATCAGGTAGGGCCGGGTCCGCCGATCGGTGAGGACCGCCGCCTTCTGGGGATCCACCACCCGGTAGTCGAACCGGAGCATCAGTCCCGAGGAGACCGGGTGGATGGCCACGATGTCGATGCCCCAGGTGCGCTTGATGGTCAGCCCGCGGCGGGCGTGGAAATCCGCGCCCGAGTCGTGCTCCGAGGTCGTCGCCCGCGCCAGGCGCTTCTTCGCCGCCCTGGGCGGGGCCGGCGTCGCGCTGCCGTCGGTACCGTCCCCTGCGTGAGCCGGCAGTGCGGCGAGGACGCCGCCCGCCAGGATCAAGGCGAGCAGCGTCGTCGACCGCCGCGGTGAAGCCGGGCGGCGCATCACCGGGTGGTGGTGGTCGCCGCGAGGAACGGCTGCACCGGCCCGCTCACCCACTCGTCCGCGCCCTTGTCGTAGCCGCCCCCGGACGGCCGCGCCTGGTTGTCGAAGTCGTGGTTCGGTGCGCCGGAGGAGGTCCCGGTGTTGATCGCCGAGGCGCCCGGGCTGAGGTGGTAGTTGCCGATCAGGGTCTTGCTGATGGGGTGCTCCACGAACAGCGGCCCGTATCGCAGGTTCACGTAGTTGTTCCCCTCGTCCACCGTGGCAGCGACCTGGAGGTTCATGACGTTGGGTGGATTGATGACCGAGCCCAGCTCGACCACGGCCCGCGCCCCGTTGCAGTACTGGCTGACCAGGCCCGGGGGGGCGCTGGTGTTGTGGGGTAGCGTGGTGCCGTAGCCGGCGGTGCTGGTGATGATCGAGTAGGTCGGGATCAGGCGGCGCGCGCCGGGGTTGACGCTCGCATCCCCCAGCACTCCGAGATCCCAGTAGCTGGCTCCGGTCGGGCACTGGCCGGTCGCGTTCTGGTCGGGGAGCACGGTGCAGTTACCGGCCGCCCCGGCGACGCTGTTGCCGACGCAGAGCCGCCCGTCACCCGAGTAGTAGAAGGACCGGTTCTGCCAGAGGATGTTGTTGCTCAGCGCCGTGGGCTGCGAGATCTGGTTCGCGAGGCGCTGGACGATGCTGAGCTGTCCGAGCAGGGCCGCGCTGGTGGGCTCGGAGACGATGCCCGCCGGGCCCGGGGTGCCCCGGCCGGCCTGTCCCGGCGTCTCTGCCGGGAGGGCCACCCCGCCCGCGAGGACCACCCCGGCGATGCCGGTGCTGTCGTTCGAGGCGACGGTGTTGTTGACGATCGCCGCCCGGAGCGTGTCGGCGAGCGAGACGCCGCCCCCGGCCCATCCGGCCACGTTGTTGTCGATGATGTTGTTGGTCAGCGAGATCTGGTGCCAGCGGGCGGGGAGGTTCGGGAAGGCGGTGGCGTCGGCGCCGTTCACCTGCTGGAACCGGAGACCGCCGCCCTGGCCGCCCTCGGCGAAGTTCCCCCGGATGACGTTGGCGTCGATGGTCACGTCGCCCGTCCCCAGGGTGACCGCCCCCGCCACCGGCGGCTCGCCGCCGACGAAGATGCCGCCCCCGTGGGTGGAGCTGGTCTGCTGGAAGCTCTGGTTGAAGAGGATCTGGTTGAAGGCGATCACCCCGCCCTGGCTGAAGCCGAGGTGGCCGATGCCTCCGCCATCCGAGCTGCTGTAGTTCCCGCAGATGAAGTTGTGGTCCACGCTGTAGTGGTCGGTGCCGGTGCACAGCGAGAGACCGCCGCCCGCGCCACCCTGGCCCGCAGGGCCCTCCACCGTGCCGTTCTTGGTGATGGAGTTGTGGTGGATGCGGACGTTCTCGTCGTAGGCGAGGCCGTTGATGCGGCCGCCGGTCAGTCCGCCCGGGAGGGCCTCCAGCTCGAGGTAGGGGACGCCCACCCGGATGCCGCCGTGGAAGGCGCCCGCGTTGCCGTAGACGCGGTTGTTGGAGATCTCCAGGCCGTGGGCCCAGCCGTTGACGTAGATGCCGCCGCCCGCGTCCCCGCCGGTGACGCTGATCCCGTCGATCCGCGACTGGGCGCAGCGGAAGTTGCTCTCCCTCACCCGGCGCCCGTAGGTGCTGGTGGGGCCGCCGTTGCCGTTGGCGTTGAGGCACTGGTTGGCCGGCAGGTCCTTGGCCAGCACGGTGATGCCGGCGCCCTCCTCGGTGCCGAGCACGGTGGGCTCGAGCAGGACCACTCCGCCGGTGATCTCCTGGGTGGGGAGCGGGTCGACCTGGGCCGGGGTGGTGAGAGCTCCCGTCGTCGGGTCCACGCTGAACAGCGCGTTGATCCGCGGGCGCCAGACCTCGAGCTTGGAGGTGGGGTACTTCGCGGCGTTGATGATGACCGAGCTGGCGCCCACGCCCTGCAGGCGCACCGGCTTCCACATGATGACCAGCTCGTTGTAGACACCGGCGTCGATCAGGATCAGGGCACCCGGGCTCGCGGCGTCGACGGCGGCCTGGATGCTCTGGCCGTTGTTGACCCGGGTCGGGGCGGCGTTCTGGATGGTCACCGTGACCGCGTCCACCGAGGAGCGCCCGGCGGCCGTGGTCACCACCAGCTCGCCGCCGGGGGTGTTGCTCGGGACGTTCACGGTGATCGACTGGTCGGTCCAGCTGGTGATGGCGCCGGTGAGGTCGGTGTCGCCGATCTTCACCGTCCCCTGGCCGCTGCCGAAGCCGTAGTGCCGAGTCAGGGTCCGCTGGCTGGCGAGGCCGCCGGTGGCGAACGGGCCGGCGTACGCCGGGTTGATGACCTGCTGATCGCCCTCGGCGGTGATGGTGAGCGTCCCACCGGCCCGCGTCAGGTACGGGCCGAAGCCTGCGCTCGTGTCCACCCGCTTGATGACCGGCGCGTTGTCCGGCTGCGAGCAGTCCGGCGGGTTGTAGCCCGCGGCGAAGGCGGCGATGGGCAGGACCGGGGTGTCCAGGTACGTCGTCTGCCCCGGCATGAACGGGTTCGTGTAGCAGAAGTTGCTGTACGACGGGTTGTAGGCCGGGTCGATGATCAGCCGGATCTTCCCTGTCGCCGGGTCGATCGTCCCAGCCGGATCGGGGATGGGCCCCGGGTCGTTCATGCAGGTGACCAGCATGTTCGGGCCGTAGCCCGACGGCGTCGGCGGGTTCACCAGCCAGCTCGAGGGGGTCATCATGTTGTACGCGCCCCACTGGTCGCTGTACGTGCGGCTGATCTCCAGCCCGGCGAAGTCCTTGATGGAGACGGGGACGAACGGCACCGAGGCCTTCTCCCCGAAGTCCGGGGCGATGGCGTTGAACTCGCTCGAGGCGTCATCGAGGATGATGCCGGTGTTGTTGGAGGCCAGCGGCACCGGGGTGAAGACGAAGAAGTTGGCGCTGGTCTGCATCTGGTCGTTCAGCACCACCCGCTTGCGGTCACACAGGGGCCGGTCCATCCCCGCGAACGGCGCCACCTGCTGCGCCTGCGGGTAGACCGTCAGGAAGTCCGGCACCCGGTGCAGGTTCCCCACGCAGTCGGGGAACACCGTGCCGGTGGAGGTTTCATAGATGCCCAGGTTGGTCGTCGGATCGCTCTGGAAGCCAGGGTCACCGGTGTTCGGGTTGTAAGGGTTGGCGTTGTTGAGGGTCGCCTGGTCCGGGAGGATGAAGATGCTCCCCAGCGGGCCGAACTGCTGGGTGGCCGGGGCGTTGAAGGCGTCGCCGATGAGGATGTTCTTGTCCTCCTCCTTGACGATCTCGTAGCCCGGGGGCGTGACCGCCTCGACCACGTACGTCCCTGGAGGCAGGCTCACCAGCGTCTTTCCGGCGGCCTTGTCCGCGGCGGAGAGAGGATTCGCCGCGACGTACGCCGCGCTGGGGAAGACGTAGCGGCCGTCGTAGGGCGCGGCCTGCACCTGGTTCCAGTTGTGGAACCCGTCGTAGCAGCGCTGGCGGTCGTTCGCGCCCAGCGTGTAGTTGACGAAGGGATCGGTGGCCAGCTGTCCCGGGCACTGCATGTTGACCTGGCGTCCCGGCGGGTACGCGCCCGGGGGCGCCAGCGCGCCGGTGTCGGGATTGCGAAGCGTCTGGTCGGGGCCGAGCAGGTACTGGTTGTTGTCCGCGCCGTAGACCCGGTTGACCCAGTCGTCCCAGCTGCTGGTCTTGGTGCTGTCCACCAGGTGCAGCGTCACGCTGCCGTCCGGGAGCGTCTTCTGCTCGTAGAGGTTCACCGTCACCCTGGGGACCAGCGGCTCCCAGATGGTCTGGACGTTGAGGCGCTGGTCGTCGAACGGCCGGGTCGAGGAGTAGACGACGTTGCCGTAGATGCCGCCGTTCTCGTTCGGCACGTAGGGGGTGCGGCCCCAGTCGACCCGGTTCCGCTGGCTGATGAAGCTCTGCACGCCATACGAGAGCGCTCCGGGCAGCTCCAGCCGCTCGCTGCTCTCGCCGGTGGGGTAGGTCGAGCTCCAGAGGAACTGGCCGATGCCGGAGGTGTCGGGCTTGCCGCCGCCGTCCACCCAGATGTGCACGCCGGTCTGCTTGTAGCGCGTGGTGTCCGCCTCGGCGACGTACCAGTTGAAGAGTGGGAAGAGCTCCACCAGGATGCCGTTCCCGGCGCTGTCGCTCAGCGTGGCGTTGGAAGGCGCGCCGTTGCGGTAGCGAACGGTGAGCGGCACGTTGCTGATGCCCGGCTCGCCGTCGTCGTAGACGCCGTTCTTGTTCAGGTCCTGGTAGATGTTCTGGTCGTACTGGGTGAACCAGCTCAGGACCGGAAGGTTCCCCATGTTGACGTTGCTGGTGTTCGTCGGAACGTTGACCGCGACGGTCTGGATGATCTGGTCCAGCCACTGGTCGAACACCGCGACCTCGTAGCTCCCCGCGGGGATGCCGGTCAGGGTGAAGTTGCCGTCCGGATCGCACTGGGCGGTGGCGATCGCCGGACCGTCACCGGCCTGCGAGTTGAGGGCCACCTGGCAGGTGGTGGAGAACAGCATGGCGTAGGATGTGGAGTCCCAGAGGGTCACGTCCGAGGGATGTGACATGTGCTGGTTGGTGATCTTCCCGGTAATGGTCGCCCCGCCCGTCAGGTGGTTGGCGGTGGCGTACGCGGCCACGTTCCCCGGGTTCACGAAGCCGACGGTGGTGTGGAAGCCCGGCGGACCGAACTCCTGGAAGTACACCGGCTCGTTGATGCCGACGAAGGCGTCCTGGGCGGGGGTGCCCTCGAGCGTCTCGGTCTGCCACCAGATCTCTCCGGCCCCCTCACGCGCCGCGGCCGGGTGGGCGATGACGTCGTAGCGGGCCGGGGTCAGGTTCTTGATCAGCGCGTGGCCGGCGAGCGCGTAGCGCGCCGGATCTCCGGTGTAGCCCGGGGGGGCGTTGGGGCAGGTGTAGACCGCGCCGACCAGGTTCCCGTCCGGCGTGGTCCCGTTGCCGTTGGTCCTCCGGTTCAGCTCGTCCGGGCATCCCGGACGGCCGAGCAGCGCGTTGGACAGCGGCATGTTGAAGGCGTCGTAGGTCTGCTGTCCCGCCACGTCGCCGGTGCGGCCCGCCGGGTCCATCAGGATGATGTTGAAGCCCCCGAGGCCGTTCTCGTTGAGGTCGTTCTGGCCGTTGGTGGGGGCGTTGTCCTCGTAGATGAAGATGCTCAGCTGGGCCGGCTGGAGGGGCGTCTTCTGGAGCTTGATGGTGAGCGGGCCCCACGTGCCGTTGGCCAGCGGCTTGATCTCCGCGCCGCCCATGATGTGTCCCGAACCGTCGGCCGCGCAGACGGTGGAGGTGGTCGGGTCGCAGCCGCCGGCCGGGTTGCCGGCGTCACCGGGGAGGATGGAGATGTAGTACCGCTTGCTCGGATCCAGGGAGACGCTGCTTGGCAAGGTCTGGACGGCGGCCAGGTCGATCTGCTGGAGCACGCCGCGGAGGGACTGGCCCGCCCCGCAGCTCACCGCACCGACGCAGCCCGTCGCCACCACCGTCATGTGGCTCCGGTGGAAGCTGGTCCCGATGGTGCGGGTGCTGACGCTCGGGGTGGCCGTCTGGTCGGTCTTGAAGGTGAGATCCTCCTGCAGCGTCCACCGGTAGTCGCCGATGGCCGTGCCGTCGGTGGCGTCGACGACCGAGACCGCGAGGTTGGAGGCGGCCCCGAAGCTGATGGTCACCAGGGCCGTGGAGGCGCTCTGCGTCCCCTGCGAGTTCACCGCACGGTAGGAGAACTGGCACGAGGCGCCGCTCGCCGTCGCGCTGAACGAGCCATCGGGGTTGAGGGTGACGTTCGAGCAGGTGCTATTG
>Ga0316628_100002937_pt1 | contig 12919 bp, 12 predicted proteins | sample OWC_Aug_M2_C1_D5_FD_207648 | JGI IMG/M metagenome (GOLD analysis project Ga0316628, IMG submission 207648) | Wetland soil microbial communities from Old Woman Creek delta, Ohio, United States - OWC_Aug_M2_C1_D5_C | ecosystem: Environmental > Terrestrial > Soil > Wetlands | place: USA: Ohio...
AAGAGCTGAGCCAGGCGCTGCGGCTGGTCCGCCGCGCCGACCTGGGCATCAAGTCTTCCTGGAAGGATTCGAAGATTCTGCTGGAATTCCTGGTGTGGCAGATCATCGTCGGCAAAGCCGCCGAGACCCTGGAATATATCGGCGAAACGCTTCCCGCCCAAATCGCCGACGTTTGAACATCTAAACACCCGCGGGCAGAAGATGGAAAGGGCGACCCGATCGGTCGCCCCTGGGAAATTTGGAGCTTCTGGCGAAAGCTTACGTCAGCGCGTTGAAGCGCAGCGTGAGCCGCGACTTGTAACGCGCTGCGGTGTTGGCGTGCAGAATCCCTTTGTGAATCGAATGGTCGATCAGCGCCAGCGTCGGCTTGAGCAGCGCCTGCGCGGCGGCCTTATCTTTGGCGTCGAGGGCGGTGCGCAGCTTGCGGATTTGGTGCCGCAGCCGCGTGGTGTGCGTCCGGTTGGTGATTGTGCGCTTGTGCGTCTGCTTAATACGCTTCAGGGCCGATTTGTGACTTGCCACAGAATCTCCTTTTGAGCAGAATACAATCTACCAATTTACCAGATGCCTCCGGCACCGTCAACGCGAATGCCCATGGATTCAGCCCCACCCGACAGTGAGCTCCAGGTCCTCTTCGACGCAGAAACGATCGCGCGCCGCGTGCGCGAGCTCGCCGTGCAGATCAGCGCCGACTATCGCGGCCGCCCCTTGCGCGTGATCGGCATCCTGAAAGGCGCCTGGGTGTTCCTGGCGGACCTGGTGCGGCAACTAGACCTCGAAGTCACCGTTGATTTCCTAAGCTTCACAAGCTACGGCGACAACGCGCATCCTTCCGGCGCGGTGAAGATCACCAAGGACCTCGACCAAAGCGTCGAGGGCCTGGACGTGTTGGTGGTCGAAGACATCCTCGACACCGGCCAGACCTTTGAATACCTGCGCGGCGTGCTCGAGGCGCACAAGCCGCGGAGCCTGAAGGTCGCAACCCTGCTCGATAAACCCTCGCGGCGCCTCCGGCCCGTCCAGGCGGACTACGTGGGCTTCACCATCCCGGACGTCTTCGTAGTCGGCTACGGGCTCGATCACGCGCAGAAGTATCGGAATCTTCCCGACATTCGGGTTCTCCCGGCCAAGGTGTAGCGCTGGGCTTCAGCCCGGCATCTGGCGCCCTAAAAGGGCGGCGCTACGGCGACAAACCCGTTTACAAACCCTGCGAGCGCATCCCATAATGGCCTCGAACTCTCCAGGCCATGAGCGACTTCTCTACCCCACTGATGCGCCAGTACAGCGCCATCAAAGAGCGCCACCCGAACGCGCTGCTGTTTTTTCGCCTGGGCGATTTCTACGAACTCTTCTTTGAAGACGCCATCGTCGCCGCCAAAGAACTCCAAATCACCCTCACCGCGCGCAACAAGGAGAAGGGCCAGGCCGTGCCCATGTGCGGCGTCCCCTACCACGCCGCGGAGGGCTACATCGCCCGACTGATCCGCAAAGGCTTCCGCGTCGCCGTGTGCGACCAGATGGAGGACCCGCGTCTAGCGAAGAAACTCGTCAAGCGCGAAGTGACGCGCGTCGTCACGCCCGGGACCGCTATCGATTCGCAACTCCTCGAGCCGCGCGAAAACAATTATCTCGCCGCGATGGTGGAGCAGAATGGGGCGCTGGGCCTGGCGCTGGCCGACCTTTCCACCGGCGATTTCCGCGCCACGGAATTCTCCGGAGCCGAGGCGGGCGCGCGCCTGCGCGAGGAGATCGAGCGCCTGCGCCCGCGCGAACTGCTGGTACCCGGTGACGACTTTTCTAAAACCGCCTCTGAAATCTCAAATTTCAAATTTGAGATACCGGAGCTAACGGAGACCCGCGTGGACGACTGGGTGTTCAGCCACGAGTACGGCGCGCGGCAGTTGCGCGACCATTTCCGCGTGGCGACGCTCGAGGGTTACGGCCTGGAAAACCGTCCGCTGGCCGTCGCCGCCGCCGGCGCCATTCTCCACTACGTGCGCGAGACGCAGCGCGGCTCACTCGCCCACCTCGACGGCATCCGCTTCTACGAGCAGCGGGACTCTCTGATTCTCGACCCCGCCACGTTGCGCAACCTGGAATTACTCGAACCCGCCTTCGGCAGCGCGCGCGACACAACGCTGCTGGCCACACTCGACCAGTGCGTCACGGCCTTCGGCGCGCGGCTGCTCAAGCACTGGCTGCTCCATCCCTCGCTCGATGCCCGGGAAATCGCCGCCCGCTGGGAAGCGGTGGGCGAGTTTGTCGAGGAGACGATTGCCCGCGAAGAATTGCGCCGCGTGCTGGGGAAAATCCAGGACCTCGAGCGCCTGCTCAGTAAGGTCACACTCGAAACGGCCAACGCCCGCGACCTACTCGCCCTGAAGCAATCGCTCCGGCACCTGCCGCTCATCAAGCAGTACCTGGGGCGCTTGCGGGCGCCGCGACTCGCGGATATTCGTGAGAGGCTGGATGAGCTGGCGGATGTGCACGAACTGCTCGAGAAAGCCATCCATCCCGAGCCGCCCGTGCTGCTGACGGAAGGCAATCTGATCCGGCCGGGCTACCACGCCGAACTCGACGAGTTGCGCGCTCTCAGCCAGAACAGCAAGCAATTGATCGCTCAGATCGAAACCCGCGAGCGCGAACGCACCCGCATCGGCTCGCTCAAGGTGCGGTTCAACAACGTCTTTGGCTATTACATCGAGGTTTCCAAACCCAACCTGCACCTCGCGCCCGGCGATTACGAGCGGAAGCAGACGCTCGTCAACGCCGAGCGCTTCACCACGCCGGAGCTCAAAGAACTCGAAGCAAAGATTCTCGACGCCGAAGAGCGCAGGCAGGCGCTGGAGCGCGAACTCTTCGTGGAGGTCCGCCGCCAGGTGGCCGCCGAGTCGCGGCGCATCCGCCAGACCGCGCAGGCGCTGGCGAAACTCGATGTGCTCGCCTGCTTCGCGTGGCTCGCCGCCGAGCGCAACTATCACCGGCCGGAAATTTCCGACGACGGCGAACTCGTGATCGCCCAGGGTCGGCATCCCGTCGTCGAACGCATCTGCGAAGCCGAACAAGCCGGGCGCTTCGTCCCCAACGATCTCTACCTGAACTCGACTTCCGACCGCATCCTGCTCATCACCGGCCCCAACATGGGCGGGAAATCGACTTACCTCCGTCAGGCGGCGCTCATCAGTCTGCTGGCGCAGATGGGAAGTTTTGTTCCTGCGGAACGCGCCAAAGTGCCCATCCTCGATCGCATCTTCACGCGCATCGGCGCATCCGACAACCTGGCTCGCGGGCGCTCGACCTTCATGGTGGAAATGACGGAAGCGGCGGGCATTCTCAACATGGCCACGCCGCGCAGCCTGGTGCTGCTCGATGAAGTGGGGCGCGGCACGGCCACCTTCGACGGGCTCGCCATCGCCTGGGCGGTCGTCGAGCACCTGCAGACGCACACGCAGGCGAAAACCCTCTTCGCCACGCACTATCACGAACTCACCGAGCTCGCCGACCTGTTGCCCGGCGTGCGGAACTACCACGTGTCGGTGAAGGAATCGGGCGCCAACATCGTGTTTCTGCGCAGGGTCGAGCCGGGCAGCGCCGACAAAAGCTACGGCATCGAGGTGGCGCGCCTGGCGGGGCTGCCGCCCGCGGTCATCGAGCGCGCGCGCGAAATCCTGACGCGCCACGAGCAGAGCGAGCACACGCTGAGCGAAAAGCTCGCCTCGCGCCGCACTGCGGACGAACCCGGCGCCGTGCAGTTGACCATCTTCACGCCGCTCAATGCCGACGTCGTGCGCTCAATCGAGCAGGCCGATCTCGACAATCTCAAGCCCCTCGAAGCTCTCAACCTTCTCGCCGAGCTGAAAAAGCAGATCAAGTCATGAGCGCCTTGCACGCCAGTTCCATCGGCCCGTTGCTCATCGTCGGACTGCATGACCCTCGCTGGTCGAGCCGCCTGGAGCGAATGCTGTGCGCGCTCCAGCCGAGTGGAATCCTCCTCCTGCCCGGATGTCTCCGAACTCCCGGACAGACAGTGGAGTTGCTTCACAAGATCGCCCAGGCATCCAACACCCCACCGTTTCTGGCCATCACCGCGGAAGGCGGAAGCGTGGACCCGCTGAAAGCCCTCCTGCCCCCGTTGCCGGCTCCGCGCGTTCTCGCCCGACGCGGCCCGGTGGCCGTGAGGCGGCTGGGCGAATTGGTCGGGGCCGCGCTAGAACTGCTGGGCTTCAATCTGAATTTCGCGCCCCGGCTCGATCTCTCCGATCCCGAAGTCAAGCCCGCTCTAGATGCCCAGACCTTTGGTGGCAACCCCAACCATGTCGCGCGATGTGGCCGAGCGTTCATCGAGGGTCTGCGCAGGCACAAGATTCTCGCCTGCGGCAAACACTTCCCGGGGCGCGGGACGCCGGAGCACGACGAGAATGGCGTGCCGGTGGTGGGCAAGAGCATGGTGGAGCTGTGGCGCGAAGACCTGTTGCCCTTTCGCGAGCCGCTGCCGCATTTGCCGCTCCTCAAGCTGAGCAACGTCTCGTACAAAGCCTACGACTTCGATGTCCCGCAGCCCGCCGCTCGGTCAGCGAAAGTCGTCCACGACTTGCTCCGCATCAAGCTCCGGTATCGCGGGCTGGCCGTCGCCGACCTGTTGGAACTCTTAGAAGAAGCATCCCAGCACATGGGCCCGAAAGGCATATTTGGGATGAGTTATGAGGCATTTGCCGACTCAATCAAAGCGGGCTGTGATTTGCAGGTTGTGAAGTGGGGCGAGAGGAGCGCAGACGCCGTCCTCAGCAAGATCGAGAGAGCCATCGAGTCCGGCACGCTCGGTCAAGAACGCGTCGCCGAGGCATTAAGACGTATTCGGACTACGAAGAGAGGTCTGAAGCGCCCAAGTGGGAAGCTCTCGGCACGCCGCTTTGAAGCGCTGGCACGCGAGGTCGAAGAATTCAATCAGCTCGTCGAAGCCGGAGGCGGGATAGATGCTTAAGGCGGAAAAGTCGGCCAAGCGCTTGGCCGTCGGACTCATGTCGGGAACCTCCATGGACGGCATCGACTCGGCACTGGTCGAGATTCGCGGTTTGCCTGCCAAGCCGCGCGTACGCTTGCTCGCGTTCGACACGACTCCCTATCGAGTGGAAGCGCGGCGATGGATCGCGCGTGTAGCCGCCGGCGAATCCGTTAGTGCGGGCAGCATCAGCCAGCTCAACTTTCTGCTCGGAGAACTCTTTGCCGAGGCTGCCCTTGAGGTTTGCCGTCGCGCTCGCGTCTCGCCGAAGCATCTGACGGTGATCGGCTCGCATGGCCAGACGGTCTACCACCAGGGAGAACCAACTCGCGAAGCCGGAAAACAAATCACCAGTACGCTGCAGATTGCCGAGCCCGCCGTGATCGCCGAGAGGACCGGCGTTCCGGTGGTGGCGGATTTCCGGCCCGCCGATATGGCCGCGCGTGGCCAGGGCGCGCCGCTCGTCCCCATGGTGGATTACTTGCTGTTACGCGACGAGCGCGAAGGCCGCGTGGCGCTCAACATCGGCGGCATCGCCAACATCACCGTGATTCCCGCGCGTGCCAAGCCCGAAGACGTTTTCGGCTTTGACACTGGCCCGGGCAACCTGGTGATGGACGCACTGGTCCGGCACTACACCCACGGCCGCAAGAGCTATGACGCCGGAGGACGACTGGCCGCACAGGGGAAGGTGCTCGAGTCTTTGCTGACGGAGGTTCTCCGGCAGCCGTTCTTTCGTCAGCCGCCTCCCAAGAGCGCCGGGCGGGAGCAGTTCGGTGGAGAGTTCGTGGCGCGGTATTTCCTGGGGCGTCGTGCTCGCCCAGCGGACTTGCTTCGCACCGCCGCCGAACTGACGGTGGCGACGATTGGTGATGCGCTGGAGCGCTTCGTGTCCGCCCGCACCCGCCTGGACCGGCTCATTATCTCGGGTGGCGGCGCGCACAATCGCCTGCTGCTGGCCGGCCTGCAAGCCTTCTTTCCTGGTGTCCCCATCGAAATTTCCGACCGCTATGGCCTCCCCGTGGACGCGAAGGAAGCCACCGCCTTCGCCGTGCTCGCCGACCGCACGATGCACGGCCTGCCGGGAAATCTGCCTCGTGTCACCGGCGCCCGCCGGCCGGTAGTGCTCGGCAAGATCGTGCGGCCGTAAACCAGAAGGCGCAGGACCGAGAGCGTCACCACACCCCTGTAGGGACAGGGCTTGCCCTGCCCGTGACAGCGGATCAGGACGCGTCTAGCGACGAATCCCCAGGTACCACAACCCACAGATCAGCGCTTCACGCAGCGAATGGACAGAACGTTGAATAGGATCAGCCTCGATAGGGCTGGCGGGTGCGGGCGATGCGAAGACCGTGATCCCGGTCGGCGCGAACATCAGCTTGATGCGATAGAGGTGAAAGCCATCGCTGACGGCGAGGCAGGATTTCGCGCCGCGCTGCCGAAGCAATCGCGTGGCGGCGCGCACGTTCTCGTAGGTGGTCAGGCTCTTGGTGTCCGCGAGGATTTTGGAGGCCGCCACACCGCGTTGGATGAGGTAGTCGCGCCCCACGCCTCCCTCGGTGAATCTCGGATCGCCGCCGGCGCCGCCGGTGGTGATCACCAGCGGAGCGAGGCCGCGTTCTTCGAGCTCGAAGGCGTGATCCAGACGGGCTTTGAAGACGGGGGAGGGCGTGCCGTTGTATTGGGCGGCGCCGAAGACGACGATGGCGTCGGCGGGCCGGGCCTCATCCCGGACCGCTTGGGCTCTCACCTGCTGGTAGAGCCACCGCTCGGCGACCAGCGCGCCGATCGCCAACAACGCGGCGCCCACCAGAAGCCCGTGGCGTAGGCGAGGACGCGTCAGCCGAGGTACTCCTTCAATTCCGATTCAGGAACTCCCCCGGGTCGAATGATGCGAGCGCGCTCCCCGGCCAAGTCCACCACGGTGGAGGGAACGTGGGCGGGGGTAGGGCCTCCATCCAGGATGAGCGTCACCGCATGACCGATCTGCCGGTCGACTTCTTCAGCCGAGGTGCTGGGGGGTTGCTCCGTCAGATTCGCGCTCGTGCCCGTGAGAGGGCGGGCGCAGGCCGCGATCAGACCCACGACCACGGGAGCCTTGGGCCAGCGGAGTCCCACTCTGCCGGTGTTGCCGGTTATTTTCAGGGGAAGCTGCCGTGAGGCGGTGACGACCAGGGTCAACGGGCCGGGCCAAAAACGCTCGGCCAGTTGGAAGAACAGGCGGGGAGGATCGTGGGCAAGGTCCGCCGCCTGATCCACCGAGTCTACGAGCAAAGGCAGCGCACGCTCCGCCATGCGGCGTTTGATGCGATTCACTTCGCTGACAGCCGCCAAGTTGAACGGGTCGGCGGCCAGCCCATAGAGGGTATCCGTCGGGACCGCCACCACTTTACCGGCCAGGATCATCCGCGCGGAGTATTCGAGGATGAACTTCAGCCGCGACTCATCGACTTTGAGGATTTCGGCCATTCCGGCGCCGGGGATGTGGGCTGTTTCGAAGCGCGCGTGGCAGACCGTAACATAACCCTGAGGACGGGTCAAGAAGCCTGCCCTCACGGGGCCCCGACGCTCGCTCGAGGCGCCCCCAAAAGGGGAGAAGAATGCCCTTGACTTGCGGGAATCGAATGGTTGAAAATCCAGCTACCCTTTGCTGCAAGTGGGCATTCATAATCTACCACGGAAACGGGGGTGTTTAGGTTTTGGCCGAAGTGCGACTTCAGGATGGAGAATCTCTGGAAAATGCCCTGCGCCGCTTTAAGCGCAAGGTGCAACAGGAAGACATCATTAAAGAGATCAAGAAACACTCGTTTTACCTGAAACCCGGGGAAAAACGACGCGTCAAAGAAGCCTTGGCGCGGAAACGGAGCCGAAAGAAGGCGAGGCACGAATCGTCCTGAGCTTGCTCCCGGAGCGGTGGGGCGGCAGAAGGATCGGGTTTGCTCTTCCGCCCCGCTAGTCCGCTGGGTAGGTGAGGTTCGATTCTAGCAAAGGGAGTCGGGCATGGAATACCGGGATAGGGTTCTCAAGTGCGTTGATTGCGGGAGTGAATTCGTCTTTACCTCCGGCGAGCAACTCTTCTTCGCTGACAAGGGATTCAAGAACGAACCCAAACGCTGCAAGACCTGCAAGTCCAAGCGGAGCCAATCGGGCTCCGGCCAAGGCTATCGCCGGGTCGAGACCACCACCGTGTGCTCGCAGTGTGGGAAGGAAACCACGGTGCCTTTCAAGCCCACCCAGGGTCGGCCCGTCTACTGCCGCGAGTGCTTTCAGCAGCGGCGGTCGGTATCCGCAGCCCCGGCCTGATCCTGCCGTCCATCAAAAACCTGTTGCGGCGTGGTTGTGTGCCCGGAAACATGAGCCGCGGCACCACTGGAACTCCGTAGTCCGCTCCGCCGCCTGCAGAGCCACGGGGCAGTCCTCGCCGTCAGCACCTTCGGAGCTCCGCCTAGCACCCCACTTCCGGTTCGTACTAGAATGGGTTTTCGGCATGACTTCCACGTTCCACCTCATCAACTTCGGCTGCCGGGCGAGCCAAGCCGACGGCGCCGCGCTCAAACGGCAGTTGCTGGAACTCGGACTCGGGGAGGCGGCGAAAGCGGAAGAGAGCCACGTCGCCGTTCTGAACACGTGCACGGTGACCGCCACCGCCGACGCGGAAGTCCGCCAAATTATCCGCCGCATTCACCGCGCGAATCCCGCATGCCGAATCCTGGTCACGGGCTGCTATGCGCAGCGCGCTCCTGAAGAGATCGTCAAGCTGCCGGGCGTCGCCTGGGTCGTGGGCAATTCGCACAAGCACTTGGTGAGAGAACTGCTGAAGGAGCAGGGTTCAGGAGTCAGAAGTGAGGAGTCGCAAGAACAGGAGCCAGAAGTCAGGAGTAGGAAGTCAGAAGGAAAACTAAGAATCGATTTGGTGCAAATCGAGGCAGCGAACGAGGACCAACGAGCCCTTGAGTCCGCGGCCCTGCCGCAGCAAACCGCAGACCTCGCGTCCCGAGCCCCGAGTCCCGAACCCGGCACCCCGAAATCCGAACCCCGGATGTTTGACTCCGGACGCCGCACCCCGGACGCCGCGACAGTCTTGGTCGGCGAAATCAGCGAAGAATTCCACTTCGCTCCGGTCTTTGCCGACGACCACACCCGTCCCACGCTGAAGGTGCAGGACGGCTGCGACGCGCGCTGCTCCTTCTGCATCATCCCCGAAGTGCGCGGGCCGAGCCGGAGTCTCGCGCCTGAGAAGGTGATTGAGCAGGTGCGCGAGCTCGAACGAGCCGGCTATCAGGAGATCGTCCTCTCCGGCATCAACCTGGGCGGCTACGGAAAGGATCTCGGCCGACGTATCAACTTCCTTGGCCTGCTGGAGCGAATCCTGGAGGAGACCGCGATCGCGCGCGTGCGCATCAGCTCGATTGAGCTGATGGATGTGAGCGCGGAACTCATCCGCTTCGTGGCGCTCGAGCGGCGCATGGCCCGGCATTTCCACGTCCCCTTGCAGAGCGGCGCGGACCGCATTCTGCGCCTGATGAACCGGCGGTATTGGACCTCCCACTACGCGGAACGTCTTCAGGCCATCCACGAACAGATTCCGGACTGCGGCCTCGGCGCCGACGTCATGGTGGGCTTCCCGGGCGAAACAGGCGAAGACCATCAGGCGAGCCTGCGGTTTGTCGAGTCCCTTCCTTTTACCTACCTTCACGTTTTCCCTTACTCTGCCCGGCCCGGCACACCCGCCGCAACTCGCGCCGATCATCTCAACGGGCGGGTGATTCACGAGCGCGGCGCAGAGATGCGGGCGCTGGTCGCCTTGAAGCGCCGGGCGTTCCTCGACGCGCAGATCGGACGCACGCTCTCCGCGTTGACTTTGGACGAAGTCCAGGATGGCGACCGCGTGGCGCTCAGCAGCAATTACCTGAAGGTGGTGCTGCCGGGCGTCGAGGTCGCAGCGAATCGTCTGCTCGATACCCGCATTGGCCGAGTGCACGAAGGCTTGCTGTACGGATACGCGGCGTCTTAGAGCATCCGCACAACACGATGCCATAGCCTGGCGGAATGCCGCGCAATTGTGGAGCGGCGGTTGCCTTCCGCCGGCCGCGGTGCTAGAGTTCGGAAATCGGTCCCGGGTCAGGGCAACGGCCGGAAGGATTTTGAAATGGGGTGGCTTCGTTTTCGCCCGTAGATCAGCGCTTGCCTGACGTTCGCCTTCGCGGCGGGCTGCTGGATTCTGTCTGCCTCACACGCCGAAGCCCAGAATACGGCCGCACTCGAAGGCAGCGTCCGAACGGACCAAGGCCGCACCATCCCCAGCGGCGTGCAGATCCGCCTGGAAACAGAGGACGGCCAAGTCGCCGCCTCAGTCCCGGCCAATTCCGACGGGAGGTTCGAGATTCCGGACCTGCCCAAGATCCACTATCGCCTGACCGTTACGGCAGAGGGCTTCCGGCCCCATGAGGAGCGTGTGGATCTGGGAACAGCAGCCAACCAAGTCATGGTTGACATCTTTCTCTCTCCAGCCTTGAAGACCAAGGTTGAACCTTCTCCCCTCAGCTCCCGGACCGACGCCAACGCCTCGCGCAAGGCCCGCAAGGAATACGAGAAGGGAGCGCAGGCGTTCACCAAGCGTAAACTGGCCGACGCCCAGGCGCGCTTCGAGAACGCCATCGCCGAGTATCCCTGCTACGCGCGCAGGCGGACCTGGGCATGACGCTCGCCGCCCAACACCATCCCGACCGCGCCGAGGCTCCGCTCGCCAAGGCCATCGAATGTGACCCCGATTACCTGGAGTCCTACGGCCTCTTCGCCGATGTCTACAACGCGGAGAGGAAGTTCGCGGAGAGCGCCCAGGTTGCCCGCGAGGGCTTGCGGCGTGCGCCGAACACCTGGCAACTTCACTACCAGCTCGCTGTTGCCCAGTTCGGCCTGGGACAGCTCGCGCCGGCGGAGGACGAATTCCAGAAAGTCCTGTCTGTCAACCCCCAACCGCCAGCGCAATTCCACGTCAAGCTGGCCGATCTCTACCTGAAGAAGAAGGCTTACAACCAAGCCTTCGCGCAAATGCGGGCTTACCTGCACGCCGAACCTGACGGCCGGTTCGCGGCCAAGATTGAACACATCATGCAAGAAATGGAGTCCGCCGGAGTTCTGCAGGCCAGGCAGACGCAGGCTCCGACCTCTCTGCCTCCCAAACCCTGAAGGCCCTCTTCACCCCGCGAGAAGATGCCTCCCTCGATGAACAGACCGAGGGAACAGGCTGGTTTGTCAGGAGAAATCGTTGCGGTTTTCTTGTGGCAGGGATTCCCGCCGTCGCAGCTACGCGACGCTCAGCAGGGCGCGGCGGACAATGGCGCGCGTGAGCGGAATCTTGTAGCGGTTGTGGAGCAGCGGGACGCTTTCCTCGACAATGGCGTCGGCGACTCGGCGCGCTGTGGCATCGTCCAGAGGCGAGCCCGTCAGAATCCTCTCGGCGTCCAGCGGCCGCCAGGGCACAGGGGAAACGCCGGAGAGCGCCAGGCGCGCGGCCGCGACCTTGCCATCCTCCATCGCCACCGAAGCCGCGACCCCGGCCAGAGAGAAATCGAACGAAGGCTTCTCCTTGAACTTCACATAAGTGCTGCGCGAGTTTGCTTTCGGCACGGGCACACGGACTTCCGCCAGGATTTCTCCGGGCTCGAGCGCCAAACCTCCATTGAGTTGAATGATCGGCAGGCGATAAAGGTCCTCAACCGCCACCCAGCGCTCTCCCTTCGACCCCACGATCCGCGCCTGCGCATCGAGGGCGATAAAGGCGGGCGCCAAATCGGAAGGATGCGCGAAGAAGCACGGCCCGCCACCCAGGATGGCGTGATAGCGGTTCTCGCCGCCCTGCGCGTAACAGATCGTTCCGCCTTTTTGCAGGCAGAGGAAGTCCGCATGCCGAAAGTACCAGCAGCGCGGGCGCTGGCAAAGATTCCCACCCACCGTGCCGGAGTTGCGGATCTGCACGGAGCCCACGGATTCCGCGGCCTGCGCGAGGGCACGGTATTTCGCATGGACGGCGGGATCTTCCGCCAGATCCGTCAGCTTCACGAGCGCGCCGACACTCAAGCTCTTTTGTGAATCACGAATGTCCGCCAGGCCGGGAATCGTTTTGAGGTTGATGAGACGCTCCGGCGAATCGATGCGCTTCTTGAGCCGCCCCAGCAAGTCCATGCCGCCGGCCAGAAGCTGGGCGCGCGAGGAATCCGTACCGAGCAGTTCGATGGCCTCGTCGAGCGAGGTGGGATTGAAAAGCATGAATTCCTTCATGTCAGGCCTCCTTGCGAGCCTCGAGCGTCTCCAGCACGCGGTCCGGAGAAAGCGGCAGCTCATAGATGCGCACGCCGAGCGCGTGAGCCACGGCGTTGGCGACCGCCGCGGCCGTGGGCACCGTTGGGGGCTCACCAAGCCCCTTGCCGCCGATGTTATTCATAGGCGTGATGGGCTCGACGATCACGGTTTCGATTTCCGGGAGCTCGAACGAGCTGAGCATCTTGTAGTCTTCCAGGTTGGGGTTGACGACGCGGCCTTCCACCTGGTCCATGGTGCGTCGCTCGAGCAGCGCGTAGCCCACGCCCATCATTACGCCGCCATTCACCTGGCTCTCAAACATGGCGGGATTGAGCGCGCGGCCCGCTTCGTGGACGGCGACGACGCGCAGGACGCGCACGAGTCCTGTCTCCGTGTCCACCTCGACTTCAGCAAACTGCGCGCCCCAGAGCGGAATTCCGCCGTAGGGCTCGACGTTGGGCAAACGCTCGCCGCGACCGGAGACCGGCGTTGCCCCCAAGCGCGCCGTGGCCTGCTGCCAGGTCAGCGATTTCTTGGGATTCGCGGGCGCGAAGATCTTGCCGTTCTCGAATACCAAATCTTCCGGCTTCGCTTTGAGTGCCGAGGCAATCCGCTTGA
>Ga0316628_100002939_pt1 | contig 12913 bp, 12 predicted proteins | sample OWC_Aug_M2_C1_D5_FD_207648 | JGI IMG/M metagenome (GOLD analysis project Ga0316628, IMG submission 207648) | Wetland soil microbial communities from Old Woman Creek delta, Ohio, United States - OWC_Aug_M2_C1_D5_C | ecosystem: Environmental > Terrestrial > Soil > Wetlands | place: USA: Ohio...
GGCGCCGCGCCTCGGCCGCGGCGCCGAGTTCCGCGCCTTCCTCGGGCGCAACGTCCTCCCGGTGCCGAGCTGGATCTACCAGCACCTGGAGCGCTGGCACACCCTCTCCATGCTGAAGAGCCAGAAGAACCTCCAGCTCCTCCACGATCTCCGGCGCGAGGCCAGCGCCCCGGAGCAGATCGCGGCCCTGCTCCACCTGGTGGAGCACGATCTCGGCTTCCACCTCTACCGTGCGATCGAGCGCACCAAGCTCGCGCTCTCGCGGGACGAGCGGGCGGCCTTCCGCTTCGCGGACGGCCTCCTCGCGATCGAGGCGGAGGTGACGCGGGCGGAGTTCGAGGCCTGGATCGCCGACGAGGTGGCGGCGATCGCCGCCTGCGTGGATCGTCTGCTCGGCCGGGTGGGCGTCGCGGCGGGCGCGGTGGACCGCGTCTTCCTGACCGGCGGCTCCTCGCTGGTGCCCGTCGTGCGTCGCATCTTCGAGTCGCGCTTCGGCGCGGAGCGGCTGCGCTCGGGCGCGGAGTTCACCTCGATCGCGAGCGGCCTCGCCCTGCGGGCCGCGGCGCTCGGGGAAGGAGGGGAAGCATGATCGTGACGACGGGCAACGAGGTGACGGGACGGGTGGTGACCAGCCACCTCGGCATCGTGCGCGGCATCGTGGTGCGCGCGCCGAGCATCGCGCAGGGCCTCCTCGGCGGCCTCAAGCAGATCGTGGGCGGCAACATCGAGCGCTACGCCGCCGTCTGCGAGAAGGCGCGCGAGGAGGCCTTCGAGCGGATGGTGCGCCACGCCGAGGAGATCGGCGCCGACGCGGTCCTCGGCATGCGCTACGACGCCACCGAGTTCATGACCGGCGCGACGGAGGTGCTGGCGTACGGCACGGCAGTGAAGCTCGGCGTGCCGAGGGGCTGAACAGCCGCTCGAAGGCGTCGCCTTGGCAGAAACGGCAATTCCCGTGGGGGCTCCTGGCCGACGGGGGTATCCAACTCCTGGCCGGCGGCGTATCACGAGTGGAGGATGGGGGGACGCGCGGAGGACGGCGACATGCGGCTTCGCAGCAGGGTGCTTCACCGGCTCATCTGGACCCTCGCAGTGGCGCTCTCGGCGGCGCTCGTCGTTCCGGCCGGGCCCGCCGCCGCCGGCGGCGCTCCCACCGGCGCCTCCACGCCGCTCTTCGGCTGCTTTGGCGGCGGCAAGATCCTCTGGTTCCCGTTCTGCAACCTCGTGCAGTTCTCGTGGTTGCAGGGGTACGACGATCCGGCGACCCCCGACTCGCTCGACCGGGTCGGCGTCTTGAAGGTCGGCTCCCCCTTGGCGAGGAACGTGCTCGTCCTGGTCCCCGGCACCTCGGCGGGAGCCGGATACTTCGAGCCGCTCGCCGAGGACATCGTGAACCGGACCCACGGGCGCTGGCAGGTCTGGTCGGTGGAGCGTCGCGAGAACCAGCTCGAGGACCAGACCGAGGTCGATCGGTACAAGCAGGGACAGGCCACCTCCCAGCAGTTCTTCGACTACTACCTGGGCTGGCTCGTGAATCCGACCATCACCAGCCACTTCCAGGTGATTCCCGACGACTCGGTCGCCTTTGCCCGCGGCTGGGGCATGAACGTGGAGATCGAGGATCTCCATCGCGTGGTCGAGGCCGCGGGGCGCTTCGGACGCACGGTGGTGCTCGGAGGCCACTCGCTCGGTGGCTCCATCACGACGGCGTATGCGACCTGGGACTTCGACGGCAAGGCGGGTGCGAGGGATCTCTCCGGCCTGGTGTACATCGACGGTGGCAGCGGCCCCGTGCCGATCACGCCCGACCAGGCGACGCAGGCGCTCCAGACCCTGGCGACCGGCTCGCCGTGGCTGGCATTCGGAGGCATCCCGGCCCCGTTCCTGGGCCTCTTCTCGGTCACCGGCGCCTGCGCGGCCGTCTACGACCCGAACAGCCCCTCCCTCGGCTTCGCCTTCCCGCTCTTGCCGCCCAACCTGAAGCCGCCGCTTCCGCCGGGCGAGGCTCCGACCAACGAGGCGGAGTTCGGCTTCGGAGTGAGCGTCCCGAGCTCGCCTCCCAACCTGATCGCCGCTCAGGTCCACGCCGGCCACATCGCCGACAGCGGCAATCCGCGTCCCTGGGAGCGGGACGGCGCGATCACCCCGATCCAGCGCTACGGCGCGATGCTCTGCGGAAAGGACCTGCACAGCCTCGACGGCAGCGCCTGGTATCACCCGCTGCGCCTCACCATCGACGCGGGCGCCGTCGCGGAAGGAAACGCCAACCCCGCCCAGAGCATTCTCGACGTGAAGGCGATCCATGGGGCCGACCTGCCCAGGAACACGCCGATCTACGCCTTCGGTGCGGCCCTGGGTGGCCAGAACGTCCTGGATGCCGCGCGCATCCTCGCGCAGCAGTCGGGCATTCCGGACAGCAAGCTGACGCTCATCAACCGGGCGGATACCTACTCGCACAACGACCCGAGTGCAGCGAGCCCGCAGAACGAGTTCCTGGACGCCCTGATCCCGTTCCTGACGAAGATCGACTTCTCGGGGAGGTTCAGATAGGCGAAAGCGCAGCGGGATCTCGATCGAGACTCGCGTCGGCTCCGGCGACCGCGCTCGCGGAGGGGACGAGCCGCACGCTCTCGTGCCACCACCGCGCGCCCGCCGTCCCGGATCGGCCTTCCGATCTCCCGGTGAGTTCACCTCACGGGAGGCGAGACTTGAGCCAAGCGATCCGGATGACCAGTACGGGCAAGATCAGCATCGCCGCGAAGAATGAGTAGCGGCCCGCACGTGCCCACATCCACACCATGCGTGCAGCGCGGTCCGCTGGTTTGGAACCCCGCGCGAGCTCCTTCCAGCTGGTAGCCCCGTTTCGACTCGATGCTCCCTTCTGCGCCGCGACGTTGCAGGTCACCGCGACGAGGATTCCCGCTGCGAACGCGACCACCAACGCACGGTCGAGCTGCGTGACCTCGGATCCGAACGCTTCGAGTCGATTCCAACCGCTGACGACCGCCGACACCCAGATGAGCACCATGAAGAGAAATACGATGCGGCGGTTCCGGATCGTCACCGGGAAGCATCCTCCGCAGCTCGCATTCGTCGCTCGGCAGCAATCCTTCACGCCGCGAAGGGTCGCGGTGACGGACCGGGAGCGTGTGTCTGCGTGCCGCCGCTCGAACACGGTTCGGCGACGACGCGATCCGCTGGAACCGCCGAGGGCGGTGCAATCCCTACGCCGCCACCTCCTCCGGCGCGGCCACGGGGAGGCCGGCGGGATTGCTGGAGCGGGTGCCGAGGAGCCAGCGCTCGCCGTCGCGCACCAGGTCGAGGTGGCCGCCGATCGGCGGCTCCTCCTTGGGGAGCGCCTGACCGGTGAGCTTCTCCACGATCGTCCGGATCACGCCCTTGTGGGCGACCAGCAGGACGGCGCTCGCGTGGCCCTCGAGAAGGCGCGCGAGGCCGCGCTCCACGCGGGCGCGGAACCGCGCACGCGGCTCGCCGTTCGGGTACTCGAAGCCGGGGGCCCCGTCCTGCCAGTCCTTGAAGAGGACGGGGTCGGAGGCCGCGATCTCCTCCTTCGTCATCCCCTCCCAGCGGCCGAAGTCGATCTCGCGGAAGTCGTCCTCCAGCGAGATGGGGGCGCCGCCCGAGAGGATCCAGGCCGCGCGCCAGGCGCGCTTCAGGGGGCTCGCCACGATGCGCTCCACCGGCACGTAGCCGAGGGCGCGGCTCACGGCGTGCATCTGCTCCACGCCGGCGGGGCTGAGATCCACGTCTCCGCTGCCGTGGAAGCGGACGCTCGAGTTGCCGTCGGTCTCTCCGTGGCGGACGAGGACGAGGCGGCGCAGCTTCGACATGGCTCCTCCAGAAGCGGGCCCGGCGGCCGAAGGCAACGGGGGCGGAGAATCGGCGAGCGGGGCCTCGGCGTCAACGCGTCCGCGCTGCCCCGGCGGGCCTTGCGCAGGCGCGCCGGACGGTCTTTCGTTGGGGCGGTCCGGGTCCGCCAGGGCCGCCGGAAAAGGGGGGTTCCGTGTCCGCCCGTGGTCTCCTTCTCGTCCTGCTGGTGCTGGTCGCGGCGGGCGGCGGCGCGGCCGCCCTGCTGCGCTGCGAGGGCTCGCCGCCCGAGGTGCGCGCGGCGGAGCCGCTGGCCGTGGGCCGCGAGCCGCGCTCGCTCGTCCTCGAGCTCGGCGACACGGGCTCGGGTCTCCGGGACGTCTCGGTCGGGATCGTGGTGCAGGGCAAGGAGCAGCCCCTCCTGGTGCAGCACTGGTCCGGAAGCTGGCTGCGCGGCGGCCGGCCCGGCACGGAGCGCCTGGAGGTGCCGCTCGATCCGAAGGCCCTCGGCGTGAAGGAGGGCGACACCACCCTCCACGTGGTGGCCCACGACTGGTCGTGGCGGGGCTTCTTCGCGGGAAACGAGACCAGCGTCGATCTCCCGGTGAGCGTGGACCTGCACGCCCCGCGCATCTCGATCGAGAACGGCCTCACCTACCTCGAGCGCGGGGGCTCGGGGCTGGTGGCCTACCAGATCGACGAGCCCGTGATCCGCGACGGTGTCGAGGTGGCCGGCGTCTTCTTCCCCGGCTACCCCGCACCCGGCGGCGGGAAGCGCCGCCTCGCGCTCTTCGCCATCCCGCAGGACGCGCCGCCCGATCCGCCGATCCAGGTGGTGGCGGTGGACCGGGTGGGAAACCGCAGCGCCGTCGGCTGGGCCACGCGGCTGAAGGAGCGCGGCTTCCCCGACGTGGAGCTGAACCTCCCGCCCTCGTTCATGCAGCGCAAGGTGCCCGAGCTCGCGCAGGCCGTCGGGATCGAGGTCGGCGATCCCGTGCCGACCTTCCAGCGCATCAACTCCGAGATCCGCGCAGCCAACGAGAAGAAGATCCGCGACGTGCTGCACCAGGCCGACCGCTCCAGCGAGAAGCTCTGGGACGGCGCCTTCGAGCAGCTCCGCAACTCGAAGGTCACGAGTCACTTCGCCGAGCGGCGCAGCTACTTCGTGGACGGCCAGAAGATCTCCCAGGCCACTCACTACGGCTACGACCTGGCCACCCTGGCGAACGGCCCGATCACCGCCTCGAACCGCGGCCGCGTGGTCTACGCCGACGACCTCGGCATCTACGGCAACTGCGTGCTGATCGACCACGGCATGGGCCTGACCTCGCTCTACGGCCACCTCTCGCGCATCGACGTGAAGCCCGGCGACTCGGTGGAGAAGGGCCAGCAGCTCGGGGTCTCCGGCCAGACGGGGCTCGCCGGCGGCGACCACCTGCACTTCGCGATCCTGGTGGGCGACGTCTACGTGGATCCTGTGGAGTGGTGGGACCCGAAGTGGGTGCGCGAGAAGATCGACGCGGTCTACGCGCCGGAGGCGGCGCCCAGCGCCGCGGCGGCGCCGCCGGCCGCGCCGCCCGAGCGCGGGGCGCGACGCGCCCGCGGCGCCCGGCGGCCTTGAGGCTCGCGCTCGAGGCCGACCTCGAGGGGCGCCTGGTGCGCCGCTGGAAGCGCTTCTTCGCCGAGATCGAGAGCTCCGACGGCCGGAAGCTGGTGGTGCACTGCCCCAACCCCGGCAGCATGCTCGGGCTGGCCGAGCCCGGCCTGCGCGTGCGCTGCTCCACCTCCGACTCGCCCTCGCGGCGCCTGCGCCACGGCCTCGAGATGGTGCGCGTCGGGCGCACCTGGGTGGGTGTCCACACCGGCCGCGCCAACGCCCTGGTGGCGGCCGCCCTGGCCGCCGGCGGCGTGCCCGCGCTCGCGGGCTACACCGAGATCCGTCGAGAGGTCGCGATCGGCGGCGGCTCGCGGCTCGACTTCCGGCTCTCCGGCGTCCCGAGCGACCCGCGCCCCGCCTTCGTGGAGGTGAAGAGCGTGACCCTCGCCGACCCGCGCTCGGCGCCGCCGGGAGCGCGCGTGGCCCGCTTCCCCGACGCACCGACCGCGCGCGGCCGCCGCCATCTGGAGGCCCTGGTGCGGCTGCGCCGCGAGGGCGCGCGCGCCGTGCTCCTCTTCCTGGTGCAGCGCGCCGACTGCCGCGCCGTGGCGCCGGCCGACGAGATCGATCCGGACTACGGCCGCGCCCTGCGCGCGGCCGCGCGGGACGGCGTCGAGCTGCTGGCGCTCGGCGCCCGCGTCGGCCCGCGTGCGCTCGTGGTGGAGCGCGCGCTCCCGGTGCTCGCTTGAGCCTCGATCGCGCCGCGCTCCTGGCCTGGTATCGCCGCGAGCGGCGCGATCTCCCGTGGCGGCGTACGCGGGATCCCTACGCGATCTGGCTCTCGGAGACGATGCTCCAGCAGACGCGCGTGGAGACGGTGATCCCCTACTACCAGCGCTTCCTCGAGCACTTCCCCGACGTGGCGGCCCTGGCGAGCGCCGACCTGGAGGAGGTCTACGCCCACTGGGCGGGCCTCGGCTACTACTCCCGCGCGCGGAACCTCCACGCGGCCGCGCGTCGGGTGGTGGAGCGCTTCGCGGGCCGGCTCCCGCACGACGCGCAGGAGCTGCGCAGCCTTCCGGGGGTCGGGCGCTACACCGCCGGGGCGGTGGCCTCCATCGCCTTCGACCGGCCCGAGCCGGTGGTGGACGGGAACGTCGAGCGCGTCCTCGCCCGGGCGCTCGGGATCCGCGAGGACCTCCGCCGGCCCGACACGACACGGCGTCTCTGGGCGGAGGCGGCAGCCCTGGCGGCGGGGCCGGCCCCCGGCGATCTCAACCAGGGGCTGATGGAGCTCGGCGCGACCGTCTGCACGCCGCGGGCGCCGCGCTGCGAAGCCTGTCCGCTCGCGCGCGGCTGCGACGCCCGTGCGGCCGGCGACGCCGAGACCCTGCCCCGCAAGCCGCGCCGGGCCCCGCCGCGCGCGGCGCGTGCGGTGGCGGGGCTGGTGCTGCGGCGCGGCCGGCTCCTCGCGGTGCGGCGGCCGCCGGGCGGACTCCTCGGCGGCCTCTGGGAGCTCCCGGGCGGCGAGCCCGGCCGCGGCGAGCCCCTGGAGCGGGCGCTGGCGCGTGCGCTCCGCGAAGGCGTCGGGCTCGAGGTGGACGATCTCGAGCCGGCGGGCGCGCTGGAGCACGTCTTCACGCACCGGCGCTTGCGGCTCCATCTCTATCGCTGCCGCTCGGTGCGCGGGCGCGTCCGGCTGGACGGCTTCGACCGACATCGCTGGGTGTCGCCTGCGGAGGCGCCTTCGGTGTCCCAGAGCGCGCTCATGCGACGCGCCCTGTCCCTCGCCTGGCCCGCCGGTGGACGCGCCTGATGGCGCTTCGTCCGAGAGCCCCGCGGCCCGGCGGCGGCGGCCCGCGCCGGCCGGCGGAGGGGGAGGACGAGGGGCCCCCGCCCTTCGACGTGGTGACGAGCGGCGAGCGCATCGAGGGGCTCGCGCCTGGGATCGACCGCGCCCACCTGCGCCGCCTGCGCTCCGGCGAGATCACGATCGAGCGTCGCGTGGACCTCCACGGGTTCAGCGCCCGCGCCGCACGCACCGAGGTGCGGCGCGCGCTCCTCGAGGCCTTCGAGGCCGGCGAGCGCTGCGTGCTGGTGGTGCACGGGCGCGGCAGCCACTCGCCCGAGGGCCCGGTCCTGAAGGCCTTCCTGCTGAAGTGGCTGACCGAGCCCGCCCTCGCCCGCAGCGTGATGGCGTTCGCCTCGGCGCGGCCCCGCGACGGCGGGGCCGGAGCCACCTACGTCCTCCTGCGTCGGAGGCGCTGATGACGGAGCCGACGACACCAGGGGCGCCGCCCCCGCACGTCGTGATCCTGGGCGGTGGCTTCGGGGGCCTCGCTGCCGCCCGCGGCCTCGGGCGAGCCCCGGTACGGATCACGCTGGTGGATCGCGCCAACCACCACCTGTTCCAGCCCCTGCTCTACGAGGTGGCGACCGCGGCCCTCGCCGCGCCCGCCATCGCCGAGCCGATCCGCGCCATCCTGCGCCGACAGCGCAACGTGACGGTCTTCCTGGGCGAGGCGCGCTCGGTGGACGTGAAGGGCCGAGCGGTGCTGCTGGCCGACGGCGTCCTCTCCTACGACTTCCTGGTGCTGGCGACCGGCGCGACCCACGCGTACTTCGGACACGACGATTGGGCACTCTTCGCGCCGGGTCTCAAGACCGTGGCCGACGCCTTCGAGATGCGCCGGCGCGTGCTCCTCACCTTCGAGGCGGCGGAGCGCGAGAGCGACCCGGTGCGGCGGAGCGCGCTCCTCACGTTCGTGGTGGTGGGCGGCGGCGCGACGGGGGTCGAGCTCGCGGGCGCGCTCGCCGAGATCGCGCGCCGCACGCTGGCTCGCGACTTCCGGAACTTCGACCCGGCGAGCGCGCGCGTGCTGCTCCTGGAGGGCGCCGAGCGCGTGCTCCCGCCCTTCTCGCCCGACCTCTCGGCCAGCGCCGAGCGCCAGCTCCGCGCCCTCGGCGTCGAGGTGCGCACCCGCACCCTGGTCACGCGGATCGACGCCTTTGGCGTGTGGATCGGCGCGGAGCACGTGCCCGCGCGCACGGTGCTCTGGGCCGCCGGCGTGGAGGCTTCGCGCCTGACGCACAGCCTGGAGGCACCGCTCGACGGCGCGGGCCGCGTCCGCGTGCTCTCCGATCTCTCGCTCCCGGGCCATCCAGAGGTCTTCGTGGTGGGCGATCTCCTCGCGCTGGAGCAAGACCGAAACACACTTCCAGGTGTCGCACCGATGGCGATCCAGTCCGGAAGGCACGCCGCGCGCAACATCCTGCACGCGCTGCGCCGCGAGCCCCTCGATCCCTTCCGCTACCGGGACCGCGGCAGCATGGCCACCATCGGCCGCAAGGCGGCCGTCGCGCAGCTCGGCCGCCTCCACGTCTCGGGTCTTCCGGCCTGGCTCCTCTGGCTCTTCGTGCACCTCCTCTTCCTGATCGGCTTCCGCAACCGCCTGCTCGTGATGTTCGAGTGGGCCTGGGCCTACTTCACCTGGCGGCGCGGCGCACGCGTGGTGTTGAGCGTGGAGCCCGGTCCAGCCAGCGCCGCCGGGAAGGGCGGAGCCTGAGCTCCGCCCCGGACGGAGCTACGCCTCCGCCGCGTAGGGCGGCGCGGGGTCGTACTGGATGTAGCGCTGCACCTGGCGCGCGATCTCCGGGGTCTCGAGCTGGCCCACCAGCCAGAGCGCCATGTCGATCCCCGCGGAGACGCCGGCGGCCGTGACCACGTTCCCGTCGCGCACGTAGCGCGGGCCGTCGAGGACGGTGACGTCGCCGCGCTCCTGCAGCGCCTTCACGAAGGCCCAGTGGGTGGTGACGCGCTTGCCGCGGGCGAAGCCGGCCTCGTGGAGCAGGAGCGCCCCCGTACACACGCTGGTGACCCAGCGGCAGCGCTCGCCGGTCTTGCGCAGCCAGTCGATGAGGGCGGGGTTCGAGACCTCGCGCCGGGTGCCCATGCCGCCCGGCACGAGCACCACGTCGAGGGGCGGAGCGTCCTCGAAGCCGTGGTCCGGGAGCACGCGCAGGCCCTTGGCGCAGCGCACCGGGCCCGGGCGCTCGGCGATGGTGACCACGCGACCCTCCTTCACCACCGCGGTCGCCGCGGTCAGGACCTCCCAGGGGCCCACGAAGTCGAGCTCTTCGGCCTCGTCGAAGATCAGGATCCCGGTCGTGCTCGGCATGTCTCTCCTCCCGATGAGCGCCGCTAGGCGGCGCGGAAACGGCTGCGATAGACGGCCGGGCCCACCCGCAAGGTGCGCAGGAAGGCCCGCCGCATCACCTCGGCGCTGCCGAAGCCGCAGGTCGCGGCCACGGCGTCGACACCATCCTGGGTCTCCTCCAGCCGCCGGCGGGCGGCCTCCACCCGCACGCGCTCCACGAAGCGCGCCGGCGTCGCGCCCACCTGGTCGGTGAAGACGCGCGCGAAGTGGCGGGGGCTCATGGCCGCGCGGCGGGCCAGGGCCGGCACCGAGAGATCGGCTCCCAGGTGGTCGGCGATCCAGGCCTGGAGCTCGCGCAGGGGCTCGCGGTCGGCCGACTGGAGCCGGAGCTGCGCGCTGAACTGCGACTGGCCGCCCGGGCGCTTCAGGTACATCACGAGCTCGCGCGCCACCGAGAGCGCGACCTCGCGCCCGTGGTCCTCCTCCACCAGCGCGAGCGCCAGGTCCATGCCCGCGGTGACGCCGGCGCTGGTGTAGACGCGGCCGTCCCGCACGAAGATCGGATCGGGATCGACCTCGACCCGCGGGTAGCGCTCCGCCAGCGTGGCGCAGGCGGCCCAGTGGGTGGTGGCGCGGCGGCCGTTCAGCAGCCCCGCCTCGGCCAGCAGGAAGGCGCCGGTGCAGACCGACGCCACCCGGCGCGAGCGGGCCGCGGCGCCGCGGATCCACGCCACGAGCCCCCGGTCGCGGAGCGCCGCGAAGCAGCCGATCCCGCCCGACACCAGGAAGGTGTCGATCGGACCGCGGGCCTGGGCCAGCGAGCGCTGGGCCACCAGCTCGAGGCCCGACGACATGCGGAGGGGCCCGCGCCGGCGGGCCACCAGCTCGATCGCGTAGGCCGGCACCCGGGCGCGGCCGGTCTCGCGCAGCCAGCGCTCGCTGCGGGCGAAGACCTCGAGGGGCCCCGTCACGTCCAGGATCTGGGCGTCGGGGTAGGCCAGCAGGACCACGCGGCGGGGCATCGCCTTCGGCATGGTCCGAGCATCGACCGGGGCGAGGACGTCCGCAATGACGGGGAGACCACGACTTCTGCCATCCCCGGATCCGCCCCGGCCCGCGGGCACGACCCGCCCCGGGGCGCGAGGCGGCGCGCTCCGGGCGGCGGCCCACGCGCTCCGGGTGCAGGGGCGCGGTCGGAGCCGCTACCCTCCGGGCGGTGCTCCGCGCCCGCGGAGCCCGGGAGAGCCCGTGGGTAGCGTCTTCGGCGACGCCTTCCGCATCACCACCTTCGGCGAGTCCCACGGCGGGGCCGTGGGCGTGGTGGTGGACGGCTGCCCGCCGCGCCTCCCGCTCGAGCCGGCCGAGCTCCAGCGCGACCTCGACCGCCGCCGCCCGGGCCAGAGCCGCCTCACCACGCCGCGCGAGGAGGCGGACCGCGCGGAGATCCTCTCCGGCGTCTTCGAGGGCCACACGCTCGGCACGCCGATCGCGATCCTGGTGCGAAACGTCGATGCGCGCCCCTCCGCCTACGAGGCGATGAAGGACGTCTACCGGCCTTCCCACGCCGACTTCACCACCGAGGCCAAGTACGGGATCCGCAACTGGCAGGGCGGCGGACGCGCCAGCGCGCGGGAGACGGTGGGCCGCGTGGCGGCGGGGGCGGTGGCGCGCAAGCTCCTGGCCGTCGCCGCGGGCATCGAGGTCCTGGCCTGGGTCTCGCGGGTGCACGAGGTGGAGGCGAAGGTCGACGCGACGGCGGTGACGCTCGCGAGCGTCGAGGCGAACGAGGTGCGCTGTCCCGACGCCGGCGCTGCGGCGCTCATGGCCGAGCGCATCGACGAGGCGCGAAGGCGCGGCGACTCGCTCGGCGGCGTGGTCGAGTGCGTGGCGCGCGGCGTGCCGGCGGGGCTCGGCGAGCCGGTCTTCGACAAGCTGGAGGCGGATCTCGCCAAGGCCGTGATGTCGCTCCCCGCGAGCAAGGGGTTCGAGATCGGGAGCGGCTTCGCGGGGACTCGCATGACGGGGATCGAGCACAACGACCCCTTCGTGCCCGGCCCGGACGGCCGCCCGCATACCGCCAGCAACCGCTCCGGCGGCGTGCAGGGCGGGATCTCGAACGGCGAGCCGATCCTGATCCGTGTCGGCTTCAAGCCGACGGCGACGATCCGGCTGGCCCAGCAGACGGTGGATCGCGAAGGCCGGCCGGTGACCCTCGAGGCCGAGGGCCGGCACGATCCCTGCGTGCTTCCGCGCGCGGTGCCCATGGTGGAGGCGATGGTCTGCCTGGTGCTGGCCGACCACTGGCTCCGCCAGCGCGCCCTCGACGCCCTTCCCCGCTGAGCGCGCCATGGCGCCGAGCCCGGTCCTCGCGGCGGTGCTGGCGGCGGTGCTCTTCGGCGCCGCGACGCCGGCGAGCAAGCTCCTGCTCCGGGCGCTCCCGCCCTTCCAGCTCGCGGGGCTGCTCTACCTCGGCGCGGCGCTGGCGGTGGCCCCGGTGGCGCTGCGTGCCCGAGCGGCGGCGCCGCGCGCGGCGCCCTCGCGTTCGAGCCGCCGGCGACTGGCGCTGGCGGTGCTCGCGGGCGGCGTCCTGGCGCCGGTCCTCCTGCTCCAGGCGCTCCGCCTCGCCAGCGCGGGGTCGGTCTCGCTGCTCCTCAATCTCGAGCTGGTGGCGACGTCGCTCCTTGGTGTCGCATGGTTCGGCGAGCACCTCGGCCGGCGCGGTGCGCTCGGGGTGGCGATCGCCCTGGCCGGCGGCGCGCTGCTGGCCGGCCACGGCGGCTGGCCCGGGCTCGCGGCGGCGGGGCTCGCCGCGCTGGCCTGCCTCGCCTGGGGGCTCGACAACCAGTGGACGTCGCTGGTGGACTCCTACGTCCCGGCCGAGACCGCGCTCTGGAAGGGCGCGGTGGCCGGCGCCACGAACCTGACCCTCGGCCTCGGGCTGGCGCCGCTCCGCGCCGGGCCGCTCGAGGTCGCCGCCGCGCTCGCCGTCGGCGCTGCGGGCTACGGGGCGAGCATCGCGCTCCTGGTCGGGGCCTCGCAGCGCCTCGGCGCGACGCGCGCCCAGGGGATCTTCGCCGGCGCCCCCTTCGTCGGGGCCGCGCTGGCCGTGGCGATCCTCGGCGAGCCGCTCGCCCCGGCGCAGCTCCTGGCCGCCGGCCTCCTGGCGAGCGGCGCGGCGCTCCTCCTCGCCGACCGTCACGGTCATCGACACCGCCACGAGGCGCTGGAGCACGTGCACGCGCACCGCCACGACGACGGCCACCACCTGCACGTGCATCCAGGCCTGCCGCCGGCGACGGAGCACGTGCACTGGCACCACCACGAGCCGCTC
>Ga0316628_100002940_pt1 | contig 12907 bp, 9 predicted proteins | sample OWC_Aug_M2_C1_D5_FD_207648 | JGI IMG/M metagenome (GOLD analysis project Ga0316628, IMG submission 207648) | Wetland soil microbial communities from Old Woman Creek delta, Ohio, United States - OWC_Aug_M2_C1_D5_C | ecosystem: Environmental > Terrestrial > Soil > Wetlands | place: USA: Ohio...
ACCGACGCGGCTTAATGCGCTCCCGAGCCATCGATGACAACCTTTTCGCCGCGCCGTCTTTCGGAGGTCTTCGTCCTCCGACCTCATAGCACCGCGTTTTTCTTACTGTCAAGTCACGTAGTCCGCTAATGCTTCTCAAAGACTCCCTGCTCTCCATTCCACGCGCCGTGCGACAACGAACAAAAGCGTTCCTTGCTCTGGGGGCTCCTCTCTCATGTGAAATCATGCCTGCACCTGTTACGCGGGTGAGCATTTCCCGAAAAACAGTTGCACTAGCGGTGCGACATCTGGTATAGCTGCAGGCCGCATCTCCGCCCCAGTCTCAGAGAAAACATTCGTGAAGTCGCCAGCACCAGCTGAGATAGTCTGGGGCCGCGGAGGTGACGCGGTGCTGTCGCGTCCGGTGTTTCCTTGCTCGGATAAAACGTAAGCTAGACCTGGTTTGTCAGTCTTCTCTACGCGCCCGCTCGTAAACGAAGGAGGCTCTCATGAATGTCAAACAGGTGCAGGACCACTTCGAAGAGGAGGCTTTGGAATACGACAAAGCCATCCTGCGTATCGTGCCATTCTATCACGAACAGCACGAGATTATTTTGCAGATTCTTCCGTTTGCCAGGCAAGATCCCTTGCAGATACTCGATCTCGGTTGCGGCACAGGCGTGTTATCACACGTTCTGTTGCGAAATTTTCCCCGAGCGCGATTGCTGGCTTGGGACCTCGCGTCGAATATGCTGGAAACGTGCAAACAAAACCTGGCGTCCGCTCTTGACCGAGTTAGCTTTCGCCAAGGAGATTTCGGCAACGAGGATATCGGCTCAGGGTATGATTTAGTCGTTTCCGGCTTTGCCACCCACCACCTGGACGATGCTGGCAAACAAGGCCTATACAAGCGCATCTTTCGCTCCCTCAAGCCCGGCGGCCTATTCGTGAACAAAGAAATTGTTGCGGGCGTATCGCCTGAACTAACACAGCGTTACGAACGCTGGTGGCATGGTTTTGTGCGAGCCAACGGTGTTAACGATGATGCCTGGTTCGAAAAATATCTCAACGAGGATCTCCCTGCTTCACTGGAGGACCAACTCGCCTGGCTGACAGCAACAGGTTTTGCCGATGTCACTTGCCATTGGCGTTATTTCATTTTCACTATATTCAGCGGGCAAAAACCTTAACGCTTTCATGGCGGCGTGCTCGAAAATCACGCGGTCGATCTCCGCTCTTTTAACATTTTCGCTTTCATTTGGCCTGGTTGACAGCGCCTGTCATGATCAGTTATTGTCAAGCCCGACATTCTAGTCGGTATAAACAAACACAACAAACCAGCTAGCAGGGGTCAAACGGGTTTCACTCTTGCTGTTTATCTTTCGCGGGACATCAAGCGTGATGTTCGGTGGGAGGTAACTCTAATCACCGTAAAGGAGATTCGAGAGACATGGCTAGTTACATACAGCGTTTTGAGCGAGCGACGTTGGATGTGGGCGATTCGCGGCTTGATTCTGAACCCCTGCCAACTGAGTTCTTAGATATATTGCGGGCATTCGTAGCGGATACTTACCATTGTTGCACCTATCATCGACAGCGCATGGATCGAGCTGGCGTGAGGCCGGAAGCTATCGACTCTTTTGAAAGTTTCGAGCGCATTCCTCTCCTCAGCCCGGAGGATGTGAGCTCCACCTCGGAGTTCAGCTTGCTGCCCGACCACTACTTCGAGGCGATGAAGAACGGAGGCCTCTTCGGCTTGTCACCGCAGGACCGGATCGCCAAGAAGTTCACCACCACCGGCTCGACCGGACGTCCGAAGGTGGCGTATTACACCGTGAGCGACTGGGAGGCGGGGGCGGCTCAGATCACTCGCATGGTGTCGCACATTCCCGCGGAGAACTACTCGCGGATCTTCAATTGTTTCAATCCCGGGCACGTCGGCGGCAAGGTTTTCGAGGATACATTTAACCGACACGGATGCATGATCGAGAACAAACACTTTACCCTCCAGAAACCGGAGGAAGTGATTCGACAGCTCTACAACGGTGTGCCGGAGCTCGGCGGATTCAATTGCCTGCTCATGCCTCCCTGCCTTCCTCCAGGCTTGAAGGTGGGCAAGGGCGGTACACTCGATGAGCTCCTGAATGCCGACGTCGACAATTACATCGGCGCCAAAATCAAGGTCATCATCACGGCCGGCGCGCCACGGGACCTGCCCGAGTTCCGACTAAAGGAGCGGGTTTGGGAAGCTAACGAGCTCGCTGACTCCCAGCGCGCCACGTTCGTTGATCTCTACGGTTGCGCCGAAGTCGCACTGGCGTGCGCGGACTGCCCGCAATACGAGGGGCTGCACTTTTTTCAGGGCCACACTTACACCGAGGTCGTGAACCCCGAGACCGGGCGTCACGTGAAAAACGGCGAGCGTGGGCTCGTCGTCTTCACGGGCTTCAAACACGCCAGCCGCTACATGCGCTACATGATCGGCGACGAGGCTACGTTCGTCGATGAACCATGCCGCTGCGGCCGCACGAGCCCGCGACTGAGAGACATCACCCGCGTGCTGGAGAAGGAGCGGCTACGCCAGGGCTGCGCAGCCGGTTGAGACCATGATTGAAAACATCCTGAACGGAGCGATCCGACCTTCGCAGAACCGCCGGGATACGGGACAGTGGGTTCTTCCCGTCAGTCCGCCGAGTGAGGCCGCCTTTGCGCTGAAGTGCATTCGCAAGAGTGTCGCCAACGACTTCCGCGCTGCCGTCGCCGCCCTGAAGGCGATCGGCACAGGCGAGAGTTGGATCTCGGACACCGAGCTCAAAGAAATCGCCTCCAAGACCGGGAGCCCGATCAAATACATGCGGTTCTCCGTGGCCCGGATGAACCGATGGCTCGCATCGATCGAAGCGTATGTCGCGCACCTCGGCAGGATCGACGAGTTCGGGGCTTTCGGTCGCGACGCAGCGACGTACACGGGCGGCATTCCGACCGCCTTTATTCTCGCCGGCGACGATATCACAGTAGCACCCTGGATGCTGAGTCATGCGATCCTGGCCCAGGCGAGCGCGATCATCAAGCCGAGCAGCGTCGAGCCGCTCTCCGCGTTTCTATTCGTGAAGGCAGCGGTCGAAAAGGGGATCCGGCATTTGAACCTTCTCCACCTCGACAGCTCGGCCGAAGAGGATCGCGGCTCGATCAAGAAGATCCTCGAATCGACCGACCAGTCCGTGGTGCTCGGCGAGGACGCGACGGTCGCTCGCATCTACGGGCCTCTGCCGTTTCTGCCCACGCACAAGGCGATTCCGTACTGGAGCGGGCGCTCGGGCGCGATCCTGTTTCCCGATGCCAACCTCCCCCTTGCCGCGCGGAGCATCGTGTTTGGAGCCACGGAGGACCGGGGCAACCGCTGCATTTCGACCAAGAAGGTGTTCGCGCCGCGCAAGATGGCCCCGCAGCTCGAGGCGCTGCTCGTCGCCGAGGCCGACAAGCTCAAGCGGGGTAGCCCTCTCGATGAAGACACCGACATCGGGACACTCGACGTTGCGGCGCGCCAAGCCGCAGAGTCCGCTGCGGCCGACGCCGAGATGCTCTACGACAGGGATCTGATTCTCGCGCGTAGTGGCGAGCGTTCACGTCTGGTGTGTGACGAGGTACCGTATCCAGCGGTCGGATTACGGTATTACGATACAGAGGACCCCGTCGAGCTTGCCAACAGCTCGGTCCTCGATTCTCCCTCTAAGCGTGCCCTCGTTGTGTCGCTGTTCACGCAGAACGCGGCGACATTCCAGGCCGCGGCCGCGCGGCTGCGAGCGTACAAGGTTGTGTGGAACACGCCGACCTCGCATCTCGATCTCGGCGCTGCCCATCAAGGGATGCACCTCTTCCTCGAGCTCATGAGGGCGAGGGAGGTGCACGCCTGACGGCGCGTGCGCTGTTACCAGGAGGCAGCCTCTTCCTCGACGGAGCCGGTCTCGGCGCGTTTAACCTCGCGTTCGTAGGCCATCAAAACTAGCGCGCGCAACTTTTCCAAATCCTGTGGCGTATTGAAATAGACGCGGCTGGCGCCGAAGACGGCTGGCGCTGCTTCAGCGACAAAGCCCGGCGCCAACATCGTCGCCTGTTGCGAGGGTAACCGGCTAACCAACGAATGACGTCGCGTGTCGCAGAACGCCCGCAAAAACCATCGGTCCGGCGGACCCAGATTAATCCCGAAATAGTACACCGCGTCCGTATATTGAACGGGATACTTTGCGGCAGCCGGGGAGTCAGCGCAGATTCGCTTGATGGCCTCATACACTTCCAGCTCTTCACCGGTGGTCACCACGGAAGCGCGGGCAATGTAGTCAAACAAGGTAAAAAACATCTGGCTGATTTCTGCCGCCAGATCAACAGCGGAATGCCAGTCCTCGGGAGAACGGCAGACAGTCAGCAAAGCCTTGCGGAGCTGTTCTGCGTGCTCGATATCGGCGCCCGAGTGCAGGATCCAGAAGTGTTCGGCTTCAGCGGACAATTTGAGATGCTTTAAACCGGCGACGATGACGTCACAAATAGGCGCGAAGGACAGCTCAATAGCATAAAGCGTCGCCAGCGCCCTGTAAGCAGGCCCCTCGCGGCAGATGGCGGTAACCCGCTCGGCCGCTTGAACTCCCGGAGACGCCGGGTCAAGCTCCAGAGAATCCGGCTCAACACCGATACCGCTCATGAATTTTCGGAACAGGACAGGATGGAAACGGTCCAAGTCCAGATCGCCGTGCTCCTCGTATAAATTGCTGACCAGCAAGAGTCGCGACTTGTCGTCGCGAATGTGACTGATCGCCGCGGCCAAAAAGAGCGGGAACTCAAAACAAAATGGCTGAAATTCGCGCGCCAACGATAGCGCGATGGATTTATTGGAGGAATTTCCTTCGGCGAATTGTCGCAGAGCCTGGCTCTTGGACACCGCATATTCCAGTATGACGCGGTCGATTTCAGCCCGTTTCACCAACACGTAGGCATCTTCGGGGCTAGGTATTCCGACAAAAGCAACCGTGCCATTGCACATGATGCTTGGCGTGGCGCGGATTCCCCGAGCGTCGATTTCCTTGGCAGTCAAGGTATCGATTTTTCGCTCGATGACCTGGGTGGCAGTTCCCGAACTCGCTTCGGTCAGGGCCGCAACCGCGCTTTGGCTTAGATAGCCGCCGTCACCCCATATTTCTATGACGTTTGGAATTTCGTTTTGTTTTGTTGTCATTTTGCCTCCTGGCGCATGTTTCATGCATTAAGTTAAGAAAGACTGGCCGCCTGAGTATCCGCCATTTGCCTGCCTATCGGCAGGGGTCGAATGGAAATCCGATGGTCCGGTCGCACTAAAATCATGCTGTTGGGCTCCAGCGCTTCCCACCCCGGATCATCGCTCAAGGGCTCGGAAGCGATAATTACGGTTTCGCAACAATCGTCATAATCGATCATTCGCCCCAAGCCGTTTTCGCATACGTAACGTCGACCTTCATGCCAATAGAGAGTGGGTATCTTAACGTCTCCGGCGGCGCAGCGAGTGGCGACCGCCTGCGTGCCGTCGGATACAGCTACATTAAGTTGGGTATTCGGCGTAATCCCTTTTTCGATCAGCAATCGATGCACTCGATGGACCGCATCCTCGACCGCGCGTGCCATCGCTTCCAAACCATCTGTCTCCTTTCGCGCCCATAAACAATCGAGAAACAGCGCGAACAAGTGCTCCGAATCTGTTTGCCCCTCTAAAATCGAAAAGGCGGCTTCCGACAGCGACGCCACCAAGGATCGCCGAATTGCGCCGAATCCGGCGATATCGCCGTTGTGCATAAAGGCAAACTTGTCCCAAACAAAAGGGTGACAATTACTCTCGCTGACGATCACGCCCGGAGTCGCTGCCCGAACATGGGCGAGAACACAGCTGCTTTTTGTAACCCGTCCGAGTTGCAGCAGATTGCGATTGTTCCACGCGGGGGTAGGCGACTTGAAAACCGCGGGCTGAGGCCCGATCTCTTGCGCATACCATGCAACCCCGAATCCGTCGCCGTTCAGCGGATCCCTCTCTTCGGCGTCCCAGCTCTGGTTGATCAAGGAATTGACCGGTTTGGCGAGCAGGGTTTCCAAGACCACAGGCTCGCCCAAATACAGTACAAACCGACACATAGGTTCTCCCTCACAGAAGCCAATGAATGGCGATTATACTCGTATTGCTGCGCACGCTCTGAAGGGAAGCCTGCGCCCGTCTACATCCTCAATTGCTCCCACTTTTTGAGAAGTTCTAATTGTTGCCTTTGAAATTCGCGCAGCTCGTGCAGTTCCGAGACGCGCAGCTCGTCGAGCTTCACATGCAAGTTCTGTATTTGCAATTCGGCCTTGAGGTTCACCTGATAGTCGAGATCGGCTCGCAATCGATCGATTTGGGCGTCGCGGTTTTGGCTCATCATGATTACCGGAGCTTGCAGCGCCGCCAGGCAACCCAGTACAAAGTTCAGAAATATATAAGGATATGGATCAAAAGGCTTGAAAAACGTGCCGAGAGCATTGAGTGCGATCCAGATCCCCAGCACAACAAAAAATGCGCCGACAAACCACCAGCTGCCGCCCCAGCGGGCAATCAGATCGGCGACGCGTTCGGCCAGCGTTGATTGCTTTTCAATCTCAACGTTGACGTTTCGCGCGGCGCGGCGCTGGATCAACTCATTGGTTGTGCGCAGCCGTTGGGCCAGCACGGCCATGATCGAAATACCTACATCCGGTTTGAGCCGCAGTAACCTGAAGAAATCGTCGCGGCCGATCTCAATCAGCTCGACCTGGCCCGAGGCTTTGGCCGTGGCCGTGCGCTGGGAGTTGTCTAGCAACGAGAGTTCACCGAAAAAATCGCCCTCGTGCAACACGGATAAAATCACTTCCTCGTTTTCTTCCGTCCAGACCGAGATCGCAATCTTGCCTGAACGAACGACGTACATGGCCAGAGGATCATCGCCTTGCCGGAAGATTATCTGGCCGTCGTTACGCGCGACCAGATTTGTCACCACAGGGAGAGCGGCAAAATCCTCGGGCCTGAGCGCGGAAAATATCGGCACCTCCGAAAGAAACTCGGACACGTGATCCATATCGGCACAGTGAGTATGGTTCATGGAACTTACTGCTGCGATTTTCCTTTGTACTGGCTCCGGTTCGGAAGCAAAGGATCGAGCGCGGCAAGTTTCTTGCCGTCGCTCGCGACCGCGAATTTCTGCACCAATTTGCCGACTTCGTCGGCGGCTTTGACCAGTTCGCTTTCATTGCGGAGCTTCAATTGCGCCTTTTCGGCTACGCCAATCATCTCCTCCACTTCTGGGATTCGGACCAGCCCGTTGATTTTTTTCAAATTCTCGCGAGCAGCCACCACCCGTTTCGCCATCTCGGTGGCATAGCTCCCCTTCTCCGTGGCCTTGGAAACCCCGCGCAGGTTCGCTTCTAACGCCAATCCCTGGCCTACGACGTACATCAGCCGTTTTCGTTCGACTGGGTCCTCGCGGTTGGTATCGCTGCTGCCAAAATTGTGGCGCACTTCACCCTCGGTCCATGCCACCAGTTCGAAATCGCTTCCCGCTTTATGGCCGCCGACATTCACCAGCCGCTCATTCGGCACCGTATGGCACTGGTAGCAACGACTCGCTACCGGATAAATAAAGTCCGGCATGAGCATGCCCCTCGCCAGACTCTGTTCGATACGCTGCTTGCGATGTGCCGGTGTTTCCATGGACTTTTCGACCTTCTTGCCCCCGTAGTCACCATGCAGGTCGATCCAATCTTTCCCCGCGCTGTGGCAGGACTCGCAGGAAATGCCGGCGATGACATCTTTACCCGAAGCGGTGGCCTTCTCGGTATAATGACAATTTACACAAAGGCTTTCGCGCTTGATCGTGGTGATACCGAGCTTGGTTGCGATCTGTTGCGCCTCCGGCTTTCGATGCATCGCGTTGAATGTTTTATAGTGGTTCGTCGCCTTCCACGCATCCATTTCGGCCGTATGACACTCGGCGCAGGCCTCGGGTCCGCGGACCTTCGCCGGATCCGGCGCTTGGGCATGAAGCGGTAAAACGCCGCTTAGAAACAAAACCCCTGCTGCCACGGTGCCGACCATCCACGCGCTTTTTAGCTCCGAGTGAAATATTTTCATGACATTGATCCCCATCCGGCCGTTCTAGAATTTGACCGTCAGTTCGGTGCGCCCGCCGTAGCCCGTTCCCTGGTGTCGCCCCCCCGCCACAAACGTATCAAACTGCACAAGCAAGTGCCGCCAGATCGCCTGTTGCAGCCGGGCTCCGATAGCGGCAGCATCGCGATTGGCGTGCGTCGTGTCTTTGCGAGCGCCGACTTCCAAAAGCAACTGGCGCCGAAACGTGTCAAAAAACATCTGATAACCAAGCGCGAAGCCGACCGAATGTTCCGCGTCGTTGCCGAGAGCCGAGCCGTATCGCCCCAAAGCAGGGGAACTAAACAAGAGCCCGATCCGACTGAGCGGGCCTGCTTCTTCCGGGCCACGCGCCGCCGAGGAAAATTTATCGATCGCCCAAAATAGATCGAGATACACCCAGTCTAGCGTGCCCTTAGGCGTCAGAGCGATTTGCGAAAACAGCAGTACGCCGTTGCTTGTCTGGGGCGTTGGCCGGTCCAACGCGCGCGAACCGAGTATTCTAAAAGTCGTGTTGAACGCATGGTCGAGCAAGAAAATCCTCTGCGTCGCGCCGAAGCCGGCGTATAAACCATCGCCCGTTCGCGAGCTCGCCGGAACATAAACAAAATCGAGTTCCATAGTGGACCAGTGAAAATCGGCAGTAGTGCTTAACGCCAATAGCTGAGCGGAAGTATCAAGCTGGTTATCATTGCGATGGACATAGTTCCAACCATAGTAGACATTGAGGCGCCAGCCCGAAGTCCATGCCGTATGCAGGCTGTTGCGCACGATGCCGATCGAGTCGATGGTGTCATTTAGGAGCATGCCATCCTGAAGCGACAAAGGCTGCCGCCCTATCGAAAAGCCGTAGTCCAGAGAGTTACGGTCGTAAAAGTCGAGCTTGGGAAACAATTGGCCAAAATCCCCCTCGAAAAAGAGCATGGCGAGGTTACCGTCAGTGCGCCCTTTAAACCCGGCATCGGAATCGAATTGATAGCCAAAATACTTTCCATTGCGGTCCAAGGGCCGCAAACCCAACAGCACGCGCTCCGTCCCGGTCAATTGGAGGTTGGCGAAGAGATCCAGGCGGTTCGCCCATTCCGAGAATTTGTTCTTGCCGTCGCTGAAAGTTTGCACCGCCGTTCGGTAATCGCCGAACAATACCAGGGACGGCTGCCAAACCGCCCCGGTTGGAAGAGTAAACCCCTCCCGCAGGTTACCCGCGCCTAAAAAGGGATCGCCCAATTCGAGCAGCGGCGGTGGTCTCTCCAAAGTCTTATCAAGCGGAATCGGCTGATCGGAAAGACGACTGCCGCTCATATCCGGAGTGTTCTGCGCCCCAGCGGGCGACTCGCCCCTGAGCAAAACCAGCGGAAGAATGAGCAGCCCGGTCAAAACGCCGAGGATTCTTGAGGTCAAACAATGTCGCATCTGAATAGCCGCCTTCATTCGGGTCACTTGTTGTCACTCACTTGCAACGGGACATCCCGCTCCCACAACACCTGGTATCCCGCGATAACGCCTTCGCCGACTTGCCGTGGACTCATGGAAAAATCAAAACCGACGATCTGAATCACGTTCAGCAGATTAATCGGGATCATTCCCGCGATGAGCTTTACATTGGCCTTGTAGGGTCCGGTCGAACCTTTGAGGTCGTCCGCAGAGACAGTATACGTCGCCCAGCGCTCGCCCAGCGGTGGAATTCCCCGTTTGTGTTTGCGCGCGGAGGTGGGCTGCCCGGTCAAAATCGCTGGCCGCGTCTCAGGACGGGTGTAAGGGAGGGCATCTACCGAAATGTTAGTCGGCGCTACCTGCTCGCGGTCGCCGCCGTGAACCATGCTGACGATAAACTTGGAGCGCAAACTAAAAGCCTGGGTATCGAGAGGCACATCCCCGCTGTTCACATAGGTCGAATGTTGGTCTCGGATATCGCCGTTCGGGTCACGATCGCCGGAACGAAAAACAACTTTTCCCTGGCTGTCGGTAACCGCAGTCTCCAGGTAAACCATGCGCTCGTTGTCGAGCCCGGTGGGAGCATTGTGCCCATTCGTGCCGTTGCGCACGCGAACCCGAAAGCGGATCTCGTTTTCATCGGCGCGATCTACGACGATGTCTTCCAGACGGTAACCGATCTGGAGTAATTTTTTTCGCGCCGCCGCCATTTCATCCAGTTTCTTCAAATTCTCGTCGATGATCGCCCGCGCATCCATGCGGTCGTCAAGGGATGTCCAGCGTGGCGGGAATTTGTAATCTTTCGGCACGTTTTTTTCAAACGCGTCGGTGCCCCAGCCGGCCTTATAGTTGAAGGTCAACCATTCGCGAATCGTTGCCAACTCCTGCGCGCGGGTGTTGTGCGGGAATATTCCCGGATGAACCACCGAATAATCCGGCCCGACAAAGCGGTGGTCGGCTCTTTTGCGTGGTCTGGTCGGAACACCGCCAACGTTCGCCGCCGGACCGACCGCATAGCCGGAAGGCTTCCCCGGCTCCGTGCTCATGTGGCAGTCCTGGCAGGTCACACCATCTTTGGCGGCCGACGAATTTTTCCATTCGCTGAACGCCTCCTCCAGTCGGAGATTATCCGGCAAGGTTACATCGTGGCACATGCCGCAGAAACCGGAGGTTGAAATCCGCGGAAACAGCTCGACATCGGTATGGATTCCCCGACCCTGCTGCTTGGGATCGGTTACCACTCTATATTTATCGCGGTTCTCCAAGACACGCTTGAGTTCGGCGTCGCCGGTGGGGCCGTAAACAGGCGTGAATAGGCTGCCCTGGACGATCGCAAGGCGGCCGCTTATTTTCCCGTAGTTTTGATCGATGCGGTGGCAAACGATGCAGGTGACGCCTTCTCTGGACGCCGGATACCGGTCGATACTGCTCATGAACAGAGGCTCGCCCAAGTTCATTCCCACTTGATTATGGCAACGAATGCAGAAATCCCCGAAAGTGCCGTTGGTCAATTTCAAAACCAATCCCTGCATCGCCTGCAGCACGGGACTCAATTGGGAATACGAATGCTGCGACATGGACCATTCACGGTACTGGTCCGGGTGGCATGTGCGGCACACGGTTGCTGAAGGATAGCGGTTTTCCACGAACAACTGCTGATGCGCTTTTGCCGCGTCGGTTTCGGCTGCGCTGCTCGACTTGTCTACCGCAGGGGTGCTTTCCGGCGCCGGCTTGGCCGGTGCGGGGGTGACGGGTTGGTTCGCATCGCCGCCAAGAATATCATCGTCTGAAGCAGGCGCCGCAGCCGGTGTTTGTGCAGCTTGGTTGGCAGCCGACGCAGCTAGGGCGAGGCGCCAGGGCATGATAGAAAGAGAAATCGAGATCAGCGCAACTATGCCCAGCGCGCCTGTGAAATAAGCCAAACCCCGTTTGCCCGAATCGGAATTGGACATAAAACGCCCCCCGTTGAAACGGCAGTCCCGGACTCACCAAAACACGCAAAACAGACTCAAACCTTTTAAAGAAGGAGAAAGAGACTAGCTTTTACGCTTCCAGACCAATAAATCTCAACGCCAACATGAGTTACCAGCCGTAGTCGCAACAAAAAAATGTATCAACTTCGGCGGTCGCGAGAACGATACTTTGTAACTGTCCAAAACGAGCGTGAAAGCTCGCCTACTGTACAGAACAACATTTTTCAAGTCAAATTGTTGAACTAGCACATGGCTGCGCGACCCGGGGCGCTGCTTACGCTTACAGGCCGAATCCCGCCGCCACGCGTTGAGCAAAGCGCACAATCGAATAGGGCCGTGTGGTCGTTGGTTCGGCCTGGTTTTCTTCGCCTTCCAAGAGCCGGTGCACAGAGAGCGGACCATCCCAGTCCGGGTTGGCGACCCGCTCGTGATAGGTATGACACGTGGTGCACTGGAGCGGGGCGCTCTTGGCTTGCCGCAGCCAACCCGCGGGCTCCTGGCGGTGGCATCCCTGACAAATCTCGATTCCGGGGATCAACACGTTTTCGCTTTTTCTGCTCCTCGCCGCTCTGGTGTGGCAACCCGTGCATTCGAGGACGCGGTGCGAACTATGGGAGAAGCGCGCATGCGGAAACCACCGCCCGGGAATATTCGGCATTGGGACCGCAGGCACGCCGGACTCCGGCTGCTCCATTTGATGGCATTCAGCGCAAACGGTGCCGAACAGCCGCTTTTCAGCGGCGCGTACCGCCGCCGCGCCAGGGCCGGGTTCTTGCCCGCTCGCGGTGTAAACTGCCTTCAAATATCCCTGCACCAGATCAGGGGTGGTATGCGGCGCCACTCGGGTCGAACCCGCATCATCAAACTTGAGCAAGTGGCAGCTCTTGCAGTGCGTCTCGTAGCGAACCGGCATCATAAGCGCGCCGTCGGCAGCAGGCGCATGGCAGTCCTTACAATAGAGGCGCACCGGCCCTTTCGGACTCTTGAGGTTCGGCCTCAGGTGCAGAGCGTGGTTGAGCTTTATGGTACCGGGATCGGCATCGCGGGCGCCGTCATCGCTTAAGCGCAGCCGCTTTTCCGCAGTTTCTGCCCGGACCGTGATGGCGAATTCGGGATGGTCTGTCGTAAAGTCGGTGATCCGTTTTACAAATGGTGATTGCCGGCCGCTGCGCGTTTTCAGGTTCGCGTGACAGGCGAGACAAGGTTGACTGATTTCCCGCGCTAGCACCGGCTGCTCATGGTGTTCGGCATGGCAGCCAAAGCACGAAGGTACAGACGCCTGTTCCGCGTGATGAATTTGCTCGCCGTGGCATTCCTGGCAACGGCTCTCCGACGGGCCGCGCCAGGGCCGATG
>Ga0316628_100002941_pt1 | contig 12906 bp, 11 predicted proteins | sample OWC_Aug_M2_C1_D5_FD_207648 | JGI IMG/M metagenome (GOLD analysis project Ga0316628, IMG submission 207648) | Wetland soil microbial communities from Old Woman Creek delta, Ohio, United States - OWC_Aug_M2_C1_D5_C | ecosystem: Environmental > Terrestrial > Soil > Wetlands | place: USA: Ohio...
ATGATGCGCGAGGCGCGCAGCTCGCCCCGCCGGTGCACCACCGTCACCTTGGTCGCGAAGCGCGTCAGGAACGTCGCCTCCTCCATCGCGGTGTCACCGCCGCCGACGACCACGACCTCCTTGTCCTTGAAGAAGAAGCCGTCGCAGGTGGCGCACGCCGAGACGCCGTAGCCCATGAGCTCCTTCTCCGCGGGGATGTCGAGCAGCTTCGCCGAGGCCCCGGTCGCGATGATCAGCGCGTCCGCGGTGAAACGCCCGTGCTCCTCGGTGGTCACGGTGAACGGCCGCGCCGAGAGGTCCACGCCGGTCGCCTGGTCGAAGATCGTCGTCGTGCCGAAGCGCTCCGCCTGCGCGCGCATCTTGGTCATCAGCTCCGGCCCCATGATTCCTTCCGGGAAGCCGGGGTAGTTCTCGACCTCGGTGGTGATCGTCAGCTGGCCCCCCGGCTGCATGCCGTCGATGACCAGCGGCGCGAGCTCGGCACGGGACGTATAGAGAGCCGCGGTCAGGCCGGCTGGCCCGGAGCCCATGATCACCACCCGGTAGTGCGTCCTCTCCATCATTCCCTCCCTCGCGGCCCGACGACAAAACGGCCCGCCTGGCCGCGGGCATTCGCAATTCTAGCAACCCTGTCAAAGTGCGACGGGTCGCCGGCGGCGCTCCCGGAATGCCGCCACGCTCGAGATCCCGGCCGAGCGCGCGGCGACGACGAGGTCCGCGAACGCGTACCCCACCTCTTCCGGGGCGTGGGCGTCGGAGGAGAGGACGAACGGCACGTCGCGCCCCGCCAGCTCGCGAAGGAGCGACGGCGCCGGGTAGTCCTCCCCGACCGGCCGGCGACGCCCCGCCGAGGAGAGCTCGACCGCGCACCCGGACGCCGCGACCGCCGCGACCACGTCCGCCTGCCGCCCGGCGAACGGGCGGGACGGCCGGAAGCCGTACTTCTTGGGTAGATCGAGGTGGGCGAGGACGTCGAAGAGGCCCGATCCGGCCGCCGCGATCAGCAGCTCCGCGTAGCGCGCCCAGATCCGGTCCACCTCCTCCTGGCCGCGCGAGAAGCGCGGCAGCGCCGTCGGCGCGTCCACCAGCCACCCGTCCACCAGGTGCACCGACCCCAGCACCACGTCGAACGGGAAGTCGGCGAGCAGGCGGTCGAGCGCCTCCTCATGCCCGGCGACGTAGTCGGCCTCGATCCCCAGCAGAACCTCGATGCGGCCGCGGTAGCGGTCCTTCAGCGCGAGCACCTCCTCGACGTAGCGGGGAAGCTCGGCGGCCGCCATGGCCAGCCGCGGGTCGTGGCGGTCGGGCGGCAGCCAGTAGAACGGCACGTGGTCGGTGATGGCGATGGCCGCGAGACCCCGGGCCAGCGCCGCCTCGATCATCTCCGCCTCCCCCCCAGCGGCGTGGCCGCAGCGGGCGGTGTGCGTGTGGGTGTCACACGGAAACGACGTGGTCCGTGGTCGGTGGTCCGTGGCCCGCACGGGCAATGAACCACGTCGGCTGGCAGGCCTGCTCACGCGAGGCACATGTCGGCGAGGATCGCGTCGGCGGCCGCACCGGGGTCGGGCGCGGCCGTGATCGGGCGCCCCACCACCAGGACGTCGGCGCCCGCCGCCACCGCGTCGCGGGGCGTCGCCACCCGTCGCTGATCCCCGGCCTCGCCGCCGGCGGGGCGCACGCCGGGGGTGACGAGCAGGAACCCAGGGCCCATCGCGGCGCGCAGCGAGGCGGCCTCGCGCGCGGAGCACACCACCCCGGCGCAGCCGGCATCGCGCGCCAGAGCGGCCCACGCCGTCGCCCGGCCGGCTGCCCCGCCGGCGATCCCCAGGTCCGCGAGCGCCGCGTCGTCGAGGCTCGTGAGCACCGTGACGGCGATGACCGCGGGGGCGGGGGCCGCGGCGGCCGCACCGGCGACCGCCGCCCGCAGCATCGCCGCGCCGCCGGAGGCGTGCACCGTCAGCAGCGACACGCCCAGTCGAGCCGCCGCGCGCGCCGCCCGCTCCACCGTGTTGGGAATGTCGTGCAGCTTGAGGTCGAGGAAGACCGGGACGCCGACGGCGCGCACCTCGGAGACCAGCGACGGCCCGTGGCTCACGAACGCCTCGAGCCCGACTTTGGCCACCCCGACGCGGTCGCGCAACAGCCGCGCCATGCGGAGGATCTCCTCCCGCTCGGACAGGTCGAGTGCCACCGCGAGGCGGCGCACGGCGTCGGCACGGGTCAGCGGCATGTCAGGCCTCCCACCAGCTCGCGCACCGCGGCGACGCCGTGCTCCTCGCAGAAGCCCTCGAGCTCCGCGAGAATGCGCAGCGGTGCGCCGGGGTCGCGGAAGATCGCGGTCCCGACCTGCACCGCGCTCGCGCCGGCGAGGAGGAACTCGACGGCGTCGCGGCCGGTCTCGATCCCGCCGATGCCGACCAGCGGCACCCCGGGAAGCGCCCGGTGCACCTCGTAGACCATGCGCAGCGCGATCGGCTTGATCGCGGGCCCCGACAGCCCTCCGAAGGTGTTGGCGATCGCCGGCCGGCGCGCGACCGGGTCGATCGCCATCGCCCGGAGCGTGTTGATCAACGTCAGGGCATCGGCGCCCCCGGCGACCGCCGCGCGGGCGGTGCCCACGAGGTCCGGCGCGTTCGGCGAGAGCTTGACCCACAGCGGCCGGGGCGTCGCCGCGCGGCACATGCCGGTCAGGCGCTCGAGCTGGACGGGGTCGTGGCCGAACTCCATCCCGCCCGCGGTCACGTTGGGGCAGGAAACGTTGAGCTCGTAGGCGGCCACGCCCTCCTCGCGCTCGCAGCGCGCGATCACCTCCAGGTACTCCTCCATCCGCTCGCCGAAGACGTTGACGACCACCACCGCGCCGCGCGCGCGCAGCTCCGGCAGGGCCTCGCGGCAGAAGGCGTCCACGCCGATGTTCTGCAGGCCGATCGCGTTGATCATCCCGGCCGCCGTCTCGACGATGCGCGGCGTCCGGTTGCCCCGCCGCGGCCGGGGCGAGAGGCCCTTCGAGACCATCGCCCCGAGCCTCTCCGGAGGGCAGAACTCGAGGAGGTCGAGGCCGTAGCCGTAGGTGCCCGAAGCGGCCATGACCGGGTTGGCGAGCGCCAGGCCGCCCACCGCGCTGTCCAGGCGCACGCTCACGCCCACCACCTCGCCGCCAGGCGCTCCACTGGAAACACCGGCCCCTCCCGGCAGGCGCTCACGAAGCGGCCGTCCCCCAGCTCGACCACGCACCCCAGGCACACGCCGACCCCGCACGCCATCGGCTCCTCCAGCGAGACCTCGGTGGGAACGCCGCGCTCGCGGGCGAGGAGGGTGAGCGCGGCGAGCATCGGCGTCGGACCGCAGGCGAGGACGCGGGCGTAGCGGTGCCCCGCCGCGAGGCGGCGCTCCAGGGCGGCGACGACGAGCCCGCGCTCGCCCCGCGTGCCGTCGTCGGTCGTCACGACGAGCGTCCCGCCGGCGGCCTCGCACGCCCGCGCGCACCGCTCGACCTCGAGGAGTTCGGCCGCGGTGGTCGCGCCGAGGAAGAGGTCGAAACGCACCCCGAGCGCGGCCATCGCCTCGGCGGCGAAGAGCACGGGCGGGAGCCCGATCCCGCCGGCCACCAGCGCCGCCGGCGCGCCGCCCTCGAGCGTGAAGCCCCGGCCCAGCGGCGCGAGCAGGCGCAGCTCGGTCCCGGGGACCGCGCGGCGGAGCAGCGCGGTGCCCTTACCCACCTCCTTGACCAGCAGCTCCACCTCGCTGCCGCTCCCCTTCGCCACGACGCCGGCGAGGGAGAAGGCGCGGCGGAGCAGCGGGTCGAGCCCCTCGCCGCAGGAGACCATCCCGAACTGCCCGGGTTCGGCGACGACGGGCTCCGGGGTCGCCAGCGTGAGGTGGAAGCAGGTGGGGGAGAGGTCTGTGCGCGAGGCCACGCACACGGCCATGTCGCGACGCGCTATCATGCCGCGGCCATTATGCGTCACGTCCGACGCCTTGGCCACAGCCTGGCGGCCGGAGCCTTCGCCGGCGCGGCGCTGGCGCCCCTGCAGCTCCTGCTCTGGCCGGAGGCCTCCCTTTCGCCGGCCCGGGCGCTCCTCGCCTTCGCCGCGTGGACCACCTGGACCGGGATGTGGATCGGCGTGATCCTCTTCGCGCTGGTCGAGCTGGCGGGGCTCTTCGTCCCCTACCTGGCGGGGCGCCGCGGATTCTCGGTGGGCCTGTGGCGGTGGCTGATGATCCCGGTCAGCTTCGTGGTGGCCGCCACTGCGTGGTGGAACCGCGAGGAGACCCGCGATCTCCTCCTCCCCGACAACCGTCAGGCGCTCGCGGTGTGCGGCTCGATCATGACGCTCTACATGATCACGCTCATCGTCATGACGATCCAGAGGAAGCCGTACCGCCACGCCATGGCGGTCTCGTTCGGCTTCGCCGCCTTCGTGCTCGCCGGCCAGTGGGTGGTCTGGGCCGCGACCCCGGTCAACCGGCCGGTCCCCGCGACCGTCCAGCCGCCGCGCTTCACGCCGGTCGACAAGCTGCTCTTCGTGTCGTGGGAGGGTACCGACCTCCCCTGGCTGCTCCCCGCCATGGAGCGGGGGGACATGCCGTTCCTGCACTCCTGCTGGGAGCGCGGCGCGTGGGGTCAGCTGCGGACCGTCCACCCGTACACGCGCTCCGCCACCCTGGCGACGCTCCTCACCGGGTGCGCGCCCGCCGTTCACGGCGTGCTGGGGAGGCACTCGTACCGGGTGCCGTGGCTGACCAGTGCACCGGTGACGCTGCTCCTGGCCGGGCCGTGGCCCGGTACGCAGCAGATCCCGTGGCGAACCTGGGAGCGCGCCCCGGGCCTCGCGCCGCAGCGCGGCACCCTGTGGCAGATCTTCCGCGCCACCGGCCAGAAGGTCGGCGTGGCCGGCTGGCCGCGCTACGCGGAGGGCGACTGGACGGTCGAGACGCCGCTCGCCTCCGAGGCACCGCCGTTCTCGACCCTCGACCCGAACCTGCGGGCCGCCCTCGAGCCGGCGCTGGCCTCGGCGCCCGAGTGGGCGGCCGACGCGCGGGGTGCGTTCGCGGTGGCGGCCGCGCTCGGCGCGGCGACCGTGACGGAGGGCCGGGCGCACCCGGTGGTGGCGCTGGGGATCGACTCCACGCTGGCGGCGCACCTGCGGCCGCTGTGGACCGAGGACGACCCCTCGAGCCGCGGCCAGGAGGTGCTCCACCAGGCGGCGAGCCTCCTCGACGGCCAGCTGAAGACCCTCTGGGAGCTGATGGGGAGCGACACCCTCCTGGTCGTGGTGTCGCCGTACGGGCTCGCGCCCCCGTCCCCCTGGCAGCGCCTCGCCCACCTCGGCGGCCGGCCGCGGCGCTGGCGGGTCTCGCCCACCGACTCGCCCGACGGGTTCGTGTTCTTCATGGGCCCGGGCGTGCGCCCCGGGAGGCTGCGCGGCGGGCGCCTGGCGGACGTCGCCGCGACCGTGCTCTACCTCCTCGAGATGCCGGTGGCGCGCGACATGGCGGGCCGGGTGCTCCTCGACGCGGTCAGCGAGGCACGCGCGTCGACGGTGCCGCTGCGCATGATCCCCAGCTACCCGCCCTCGCCCAACGGCGCGCGCCGCGCCCGTTGATCCGCCACGGCGCGGCTCAGGCCGGGATCCCGCCCGCCAGCGCCTCGAAGTGCGTGAGCACCGAGTCGTCGCCCGAGCACACCAGCTCCCGGTTCATCTCGACCTCGGGTATCCTGGCCGCCAGCCACCGGCGCGCGAGGAGGAGCTTGCGCTCGCTCGCGGCCGCCTGGTCGCACAGCAGCGCGCCGACGACCACCGTGCACGCCATGTCCACGATCCTGCGGGACGACAGCTCGAGGTACCGCTCACCGGCCTGCCGGGCGAAGGCCACGGCCTCGGCGATCAGCGCGCTCCCCGCCTGCACCCGCTCCACCAGCGGGATCACGCTGCCGGGCCACGTGCGATCCAGCAGCTCCGCCACCAGGGTGCCGGTGACCCCCGCGACCACGCCGGACATCGCAGCGACCACCTGCAGCTGGCTGGTGCCCTCGTAGATGGTGGTGATGCGGCTGTCGCGCAGGTGCCGCTCGACCGCGTAGTCCTTCATGTAGCCGCTGCCGCCGAGCACCGCGACCGCGCCGTTGGCCACCCGCATCGCCATCTCCGAGGCGACGTACTTGCTCATCGGCGTGAGCATCGCGTTGGCCCGCTTGAGGGCACGGACCTCCCGCTGCAGGCGGCGGCTCTCCTCCTCGCTCCGCTCCTCGCCCGCCTCGAGGCGCCGGCGCAGCCCCGCCTCGAGGTCCACCTTCAGGCTCGCGTGGTAGGTGAGGGCGCGCGCCGCCTGGAGATCCACGCTCATGTCCACGAGCAGCTCCGACACGGCCGGGATCCGCGCGATCTCGGTGCCGAACTGGCGACGCTTGGCCGCGTACTCGCGGGCGACGCGGTACGCCGCCTCGGCGATCCCCAGCGACTGGGCGGCGATCCCGATCCGCGCGCCGTTCATCAGGCTCATGACGTAGGTGACCAGACCGCGCTGCCGCTGCCCGATCAGCACCGCGGGGGCGTCGTCGAAGAACAATTCGCAGGTGGGGCTGCCGTGGATGCCGAGCTTGTCCTCCAGCCGCCGGACCCGCACCCGCGGCCCGCGCTCGACCAGGAAGAGCGACAGGCCGCGCGCGTCGGCGATTCCCGGCTCGCTGCGCGCGAGGACGAGCAGGACGTCGCCGCAGCCGTTGGTGATGAAGCGCTTGACCCCCTGCACGAACCACACCCCGCGCGCGTCCTGGAAGGCGCGCACCTTGATCGCCTGGAGGTCGGAGCCCGCGTCGGGCTCGGTGAGCACCATCGCGCCGGTGCGGCGCCCGGCGGCCATCTCCGGGAGGACGGCGCGCTTGACCGCCTCGTCGGCGAAGGCGTTGACGGTCTCGGCGATCCCCTGCAGGCCGAACAGGTTCATGAGCGAGGCGTCGGCTCGGCTCACGATCTCGTTCGCCATCGTGTACACGAGCAGGGGGAAGTTGATCCCGCCGAAGCGGTAGGGCAGCGTGAACCCCATGAGGTCGGCCTGGGAGAGCCGGCGCAGCGCCTCGGCGATCCCGGGCGCCAGGCGCACGCTGCCGTCCGCCTGCAGGACGTTGCCGACCCGGTCGGTCTCGGCCGCGCTCGGCGCGATCACCTCCGCGGCGAGCTCGCCGAGCGAGGTCAGGACCCGGCGGTAGTTGTCCACCGCGTCGTCGGCGTCCTCGGGGGCGAAGTCGAACTCGCGCGCGAAGCGGAACCCCTGCTCCGCGAACCCCGCCAGGCGCCGCAGGTCGAGGTGCTCGAAGAGGAACTGCACGTCGTCGTTGTCGAGGAAGAAGTTGCCCATGCTCGCCTCAGCCGCGCGGCTCGCCGGCCGCGCCCGCGGATCCGGCGGCCGGCCGACCCTCGCCGTGCCGCGGCTCGAGCGGTAGCCCCGTGTCCGCACCGCCGCCGATGCGGGCGCCGCCGCGGATCGCCCGCACGAGCCTCGGGATCACCACCCGGAGGTCGCCGACGATCCCGTAGTGGGCGACCGAGAAGATCGGCGCCTGCGGGTCGGTGTTGATGGCGAGGATCTTGGCGGACTCCTCCATCCCAGCCCGGTGCTGCACCGCACCCGAGATCCCGCAGGCGATGTAGAGCGCCGGCCGCACCGTGGTCCCGGTCTGCCCGACCTGGTGGTCCTTGTCCACCAAGCCGAGGTCGACGGCGGCGCGCGTCGCCCCCACGGCGCCGCCCAGGCAGTTGGCCAGCTCCCAGATCAGGCGGAAATCGTCCTTCGTCCCGACGCCGGCGCCGCCCGCCACGATCACCCGCGCCGCCTTGAGGTTGACCTTCCTCTCGCGGCGCTGCGAGGAGAGGACGCGCAGCGGCACCCGGAACGAGTCGAACGAGACCTCCTGGCGGACGACCTCGGCACGGCGCCGACCGTCCGGCTGCGGCATCACCATCACGCCTTCCCGCACGGTCGCCATCTGCGGCCAGCGGTCGTAGTTGACGATCGTGGCGATGATGCTGCCGCCGAAGGCGGGCCGGATCTGCAGCAGGAGGTTGCGGTGCAGCTCGCCGCTGCCCGGCGGCGTGTGGTCGCCGATCCGCAGGTCGGTGCAGTCGGCCGTCAGCCCGCACTTCAGCGCGCTCGCGACCGTCGGGGCGAGGTCGCGCCCCAGCGGGGTGGCCCCGTAGAGCACGACCTGCGGGCGGTGGGCACGCGCCAGCTCGCACAGCGCCTTCGCGTGGGCGGCGGTGCGGTACCCCCGCAGCTCGTCGTGCTCGACCAGGAACACCTTGTCGGCGCCGAACGCCCCGAGCTGGGCGACCATCTCGGCGGCGTCGCCGCCTGCGAGCAGCACCGCCGCCAGCGGCACCGCGAGCGTGTCCGCCAGCTCGCGTCCCCTGCCGAGCAGCTCGAGCGAGACCTCGGCGAGCGTGCCTTCCTCGTGCTCGGCGAACACCCACACCTCGCCGCGTCTGTTGACCTCGTTCATCGAACGCTCCCCCTAGCCGATCGTGTGGTCCTCGATCAGCTCCCGCACGAGCTGGGCGACGCCCTCCTCGTTCGCCGGGAACTCCCGGTACGCGCCGCCCGCGAGCACGATCGACTGCACCCGGTGCACCTTCGTCGGGCTCCCCTTGAGCCCGCACCAGGCGAGGTCGGCGCCCACGTCGTCGAGGCCCCACTGCTCGATCAGCAGCCCGCGGCGGGCGAGCGCCGCGCAGCGCCGCTCCGCCTCGGCGCTCCTCGCGCCCTCGTCCGCGCCGGGCAGCTCGCGCGCCACCGCCTGCTCGACCTCGGCGCGGCAGCGCGCCTTCTTGAACTTCATCACCCGCCGCGCGGCGGGGGGACGCGGCGTGTTGGCGGCGTCGGTCACGGTTGCGAGCGCCGGGAGGTCGGCCTCGACGATCTCCCACCCGTTGCCGACGTTCCTCCTCGCCCGCAGTGTTCCTCCCTCGAGGCCGAGGAGCTCGTCGAGGTAGGTGACGAGCGTGAAGCCAAGCTTCTCGGCGAGCTGCGGCCCGACCTGGGCGGTGTCGCCGTCGATCGCCTGCCTCCCGCACAGCACGAGCTCGGGGGCGAGCCTGGCCACGGCGCGGCCGAGGATGTAGCTGGTGGCGAGCGTGTCGGAACCGGCGGCGCGCCGGTCGGTGATCAGCACGGCGCGGTCGGCGCCGCGGACCAGGCACTCGCGCAGCACGTCGGCCGCCTTGGGCAGCCCCATCGTGACCGCGGTGACCGTCCCGCCGTGACCGTCTCGGATCGCGAGCGCGGTCTCGAGCGCGTTGAGGTCCTCCGGGTTGAGGATCGCGGGGAGCGCGGCGCGGTTGACGGTGCCGTCGTCCTTCATCGCCCGACCGGTGATCCCCTTGGTGTCGGGCACCTGTTTGACGCACACGACGCAGTCGTATCCCACGGAAACCCCTCACCCTGGCAGCCTTTGGACCGGCGTGCCCCCCCGAAGCTGACCAAGCTTAGACCACGACCGCCGCCGCGGACAAGCTCCCGGCGGCGTCACGGAGTGGGGGACGAGACTCGGTCTCGCTCCTCGGCAGCGGCGCTTCAGTTGAGCAATGGACCGAGCGCCTCCAGGAGGCTTCGCGTCGGCCGCGTGTCGCGCGCCCACGCCGCGCTCGCGGCGATGACCGGGTCCTTTCCGGCCGCGAGGTCGTTGAGCACCGACAGTGCCTTGTCGCGCTGGGTGCGCGTGCCGAGGAAGCGCACGGCGTTGAGCTGCAGGATGGCCTCGCCGCGGAAGCGCCGGTCCGGGCCCGAGGTGGCCACCTCGACGATCTTCTCGAGCGTGGCGTCGGGGACCTCGAGCTTCACCCTGCCGAGAACGCTCTTGCGGACGTACGGTCCGAGGCTGGTCCGGGTGATGGTCCGCGCGGTCATCAGGCGCTGGGCCGGGTACTCGCCCAGGACGATGGCCGAGGCGAGCGCGAGGTTGGTGTCGCCCCGCTTCAGCGCGAGGTCGTACATGCCCTGTGCGGCGATGCGGATGCAGGCCATGCCGATGAGGTCGGCGAGGACGACGGCATCCTCCTGGCGGACGAGGCGGCCGAGCCGCATCGCCCGGCGGAAGTCGTCCATGGCCTTGTCGGGGTCGGTCGCGGCCATCCCCCGCGCCACCCACGATCGGGCGAACGTCACCGTGAGCAGGAGGTTGGTAATCGGTGTCGCCCACCCCTGAACCGGCAGGAGGTCGGGGTAGAAGCGCATCGTCGCCTGGTCGCACCACGGCTCGGCCTCGCGCAGCAGGGGATCGCCCGGCGGGAGCACCTTCCCGAGGTCGCCCGGGCCGACCACGGCGCGCTTCATCGCCGCCGCGCCTTCGGACGCCCGTGGCCCGCCACGCTTGGTGAAGGCCACGAACCACTCCGCCGCGTTGGCCGTGCCGGTGCCGAGGGGCGCGAGCAGGTCGAGGTCGGTTCGGAAGCGGACCGGCCAGTCGGCGGCTTGGCTGGAGCCCCACGGCGGCACGGCCAGGGCCTTGAGGTCGATGGGGCGGGGGGCCGGCACGCTCGCGGCCGGCGGCACCGGCACGGCGACCGGCAAGGCCGCACCCGCCGCGGCGGCACCCGGGAGCGGCCGGTCCTCGGCAGGCGCGAACCCGCCAACCAACCGGAAGGCGAGGAGGCCCGCGAGGGCGAGGACCACGACGACCGCACCGATCACGTACGGTGCCTTCATGCCGAATCGGGGGCTGCTCATGACGGGCTCTCCTTTGTCTTCAGCGGCAGCTGCACAGGCCGCGGCTCGACCGCGGATGGTGCCGCGCCGCCGATCGCCGGAAGCGTGTCGAGATCGATGCGCGGCAGGTGAGCTATGGAATCCAGCTCGTCTCCTGCAGCCGGAGCGGTGCCGCGCATCCCGGAAGGCGAGGTGGCTCGGGGCACCAGGGCGTTGGCGAGGAGGAGGAGCAGGACCCCGGTCGCCCAGGCGACGCGGAGCGACCGGCTCTCCCAGATCCGCGTCCAGAGGTCGCGCGGGGCTTCCCGGGCGAGCGCGGCCGATGCCGCCCGCATCACTTCGCCGTGCAGCTCGCCCGGCGGCTCGGGCGGCACGAGCCCGCCCAGCAGGCGCGCGAGCGTCTCGCGATCGTCGTTCATGGCTCGACCTCCATCAGCCGGCGCAGCCGCGCGATCCCGAGGCGGTAGCGGCTGGCCGCGGTGAACGTGGGCACCCCGGTGATCGCCCCGATCTGGGCGAACGTGCACTCCTCGTAGTGGCGCAGGTAGATCGCGTCGCGCTGCGCCGCTGGGAGCGCGGCGAGCAGCCGTGACGCCCGGGCGGCGTCCACCGGGTCGCCCTCCCTCTCGGGCGCGACCAGGTGCGGGACCGCCTCGAGGGGGGTCGAGGGTCGGCGCCGGCGCCGGGCGACGTCCACCGCCACATGGTGGGCCATCGCCAGCAGCCAGGGGAGGGGACTGGTGACGCGGGCCAGGCGGTCGCGCGACTCCGCGACCCGTACGAACACCTCCTGGACGACGTCGCGCGCGTCTTCGACCGACCCCGTCCGCCACAGGGCAAGGCCGAAGATCCGCCGCGCCATGGCGCGGTAGAGCGCCTCGAGCCCGGCCTGCTCGCCCGCCGCCACGCGGCCGAACATCGCCCGCCAGGCCTCGGCGGACTCCCCGGCGGCTCGGCTTCGCTCCGCCGGCGCCCCTGAGATCTCCTCGACCACCACGTCCATGCTAGTTGAGTCGCAGGACCCCGGCGGGTTTGTCAATCCGCCGTGCGCGGGACGGGCGTCGGTGGCCCGACCTACGGGGCAGGGACGCTCAGTCCCTCCACCTCTCGACCGTGACCACGTTCATCGCCTTGTGGTACTTGCAGTAAAAGCCCACCGACGTGAGCCCGGCGAGGGAGACCATCTTCTTGGACGGGTCAAGGAACATGCCGTCGGTGAGCTGAAGCTTCACCTCGTCGCTGTCGTAGCTGAACACGTTGGTCTTGGTGTCGAACGTGCCAGACATGTACACGGCAAGGGCGTTGATGTCCACGAACCACTCGCCCGCCGCGTTCTGCTGCGGCGGTTCGCCGAACTGGAGCAAGGACCCAAACGGTGCAAAACGCGCGCTGGGGAAGGCGAGGTCCTCAGCCTCGACGTAGGCGCCGAATGGGACGACGGGCGTGCTGTTCTCGGGGTTCGCCTTGTCGATCCTGAACCTGTCCACCACGGTCCCGTCCTCGAGCTTGGTCGTGATTGCCAGCCTGTCGCGATCCACAGCCACGACGAGGTAGCAGGTCTCGGCCTGCGGGTCATAGAAGAACGGGTGCCAGTACTTGCTGCCGAGGCTGTCCTTGACGTTGTCACCCGATCTCCCGGAGATGAAGTACACCGTCCCCTCCGCTGCTCGCGCCACGAAGTCCTCGTTCTTGATGAAGTAGCTCCTGGCCATCCCATGTTCGTGGCCGTTGAACACCACGTCCACATGGTGCTTGTCGATGACCGGCCCGAAGTTCACCCTGGTGAGGACTCCCGCCCGGTCAGGGGTCAGGTTGTAGGTGGCATCGTGGTAGACGACGAGCTTCCACGGTTTGGCCGTCGCCGCGAGGTCCGCGTCCAGCCAGGCAACCTCGGCGTCGATCATCGCCTTGCGGTGTGCAGCGTCGGCGAACTCGTAGGTGAAGGAACTGTTGAGCACCGCGACGTGCGCCGCGCCGTAGTCGAACGAGTACACCTCGCCCTTGAAGTCCAGCGGGCCGTTCTGGGGAACCCTGAACAGCTTGACGAAGTACTCGGGCCTCTGCCACTCGTCCTTGCCCGTGACACCCCGCGGCTCGTGGTCGCCGATCACCGGCATGTCGGGGATCCTGGCGATCACATCCTGGGCCGCCGCGAACCACGCCTGCCACTGCGCGTAGTCCTTCCCGGAGTAGATCAGGTCTCCG
>Ga0316628_100002942_pt1 | contig 12904 bp, 9 predicted proteins | sample OWC_Aug_M2_C1_D5_FD_207648 | JGI IMG/M metagenome (GOLD analysis project Ga0316628, IMG submission 207648) | Wetland soil microbial communities from Old Woman Creek delta, Ohio, United States - OWC_Aug_M2_C1_D5_C | ecosystem: Environmental > Terrestrial > Soil > Wetlands | place: USA: Ohio...
ACAACAGTCTTCCCGCACCCAACGTCACCCTGCATTAGTCTGTTCATTGGGTGGGGTCTCTTCATGTCACAGAGGATGTCGCTGAATACATTTTCCTGGGCCTTTGTCAGCTGAAAGGGCAGAATGTCGACGAGTCTTTTCAATAGCCCGCCTTCAGGAAGAAATGCGATTCCCTTTTCGAGTGTGCTCCCTCTCTTCATTACGGCGAGTCCGAGTTCGAGCATGAACAACTCTTCAAAAGCGAGTCTCCTGTGAAAATTACTCGCGCCCCCATCGAGCAGTTTCAGGTCCGCATGGGCATCGGGGAAATGAAGTTGCGACAGACTCTCCGCCAGACCGGGTAAGGCATTTTTTCTCAAAGTTTCAGCAGGTATGGTATCACTCAAATCTTTTGCATGGGTATTAACGACATGAAACATTATCGACCTCATCTGTCTGACACTGAGGCCGCTTGTAACCCTGTAAACCGGAACGATCCTGTTCATATGGATGAACGAATCTTCATTATCACTAATGATTTCATATTCGGGGTTATCCATCTCGAATCCGATTCCCCGGTAAGGATTTCTTTTGACAGTCCCGCAGAGCAATACGTCAAGTCCCACTGTGAAGTTTTTTTTCATGAAAGGCTGGTTGAACCATTTGCCCTTTAAAAGGGCGCTTCCGTCGTTTATGGTGAGTTCGAATATCTTCAGGTTCTTTCCGGGCAGCCGGATTATTTCTGCAGAGGTCACTTTGCCTGCTGCGGTCTCCACCCTGCCATAGAGAAGATCACTTATTTTTTTTATGCTGCTTCTGTCTTCATACCGATAAGGCAGATAATACAGTGCGTCTTTTACGGTTTTGATGCCGATACGGTTTAAGAGTCTTGCCCTGTGGGGACCTACGCCTTTTATATACTGGACAAGAAAATCTGAAGGATCTTTATGCATCAGCAGAAGGAGGAGAGAATGTCCTGTCTGCTTCTTCTATTCTTATCTTGGAGTATTCTGATTCGCTCAGGATATCAATATCCCATCCCGTGAGCTTCATCGCGAGCCTGACATTCTGACCTCTTTTGCCTATTGCGAGAGAGAGCTGCTGGTCGTTTACAACGACCATGGCTGTCTTTGTTTCTTCATTAATCCCTATTTTGTCCACCGCCGCCGGACTCAGCGCCCTTGCAACAAGCTGCCGGGGGTCATCAGTCCACGGTATGATATCTATTCTTTCGCCTCTGAGTTCGCGCACGATAGACTGTACCCTCGTACCCTTCATGCCCACGCACGCACCCACAGGGTCGATAGACGGATTTTTTGAATAGACCGCGAGCTTAGTCCTCTCACCGGGTTCTCTGACGATGTTCTTAATGATAACGAGTCCGTCGTTGACTTCCGGGACTTCCATCTGGAATAAAGCTGCTACAAAGAATGGGCTGGCCCTGGTCACCATGATCGCGGGCCCTTTCGGGGTGATCCTGACCTCTTCTATATATGCCCTGATCGTGTCTCCTCTCTTGAGGTTTTCATTCGGTAAAGTCTCCTTGACCGGAAGCAAAGCCTCTGTCTTGCCGAGGTTCAGGTAATAAATCCCTTTCTCTTTTCTCATTACTATTCCGCTCACGATCTGTCCGACCTTGTCCTTAAACTGATTATAAATAACATCCCTTTCGGCTTCCCTCACCCTCTGAAAAATAACCTGCTTTGCGGTCTGGGCGGCGATCCTGCTGAAGTCCTGCAGGTTTAAAGGTACGTGGACAGTCTCTCCCTCCGGCACCTCGGGAGAGATCTTCCCGGCCTCTTCAATAGAGATTTCTTCATCTGTATTGAGGACATGGGGAACGATCTTTTTAATTTCATATACTGATATGTCGCAGGTCTTCGGATCAATTTGCAGGTCGATGTTCGTCCTGCCCCCGAATCTTTTCCTCGCTGCAGAAAGCAGGGCGGAGCGAAGGGTTTCGAGCAGGACATCTCTCGATATGCCTTTCTCCCTACTTATCTGTTCTACTACATAGCAGAGTTCTTTCGACATTACAATTCTATCTCCAATCGCGCCTTTGAAATGACATCGAAGGGGATATCGATCTCGCGTTCATCGACCAGTATTTTTATGGAGGCGCTGCTCACTTCTCCAATCCTGCCGACAAAAAAATTCTGGTTTGCGATCTTTTCCTTCGTAATGATGCGGGCGAGTTTGCCCCGACTCTTTTCGAAGTCTCTTAGATGCCTCAGCGGCCTGTCAAGGCCGGGAGAAGAAACCTCAAGGGTGTAGGAACCTGAGAACGGGTTTTCCACATCCAGAACCGCTTCGAAGCTTTTGCTGAACCTCTCACAGTCGGCGAGAGTTATACCCTCTTCCTTATCGATCGTAACCCTCAGCAATAATTTCCCTTTCCCTAAAAGTTCAATATCAAAGAGTTCAACCCTTTGCTCTTCAGCGACCAGTTCCGCCAGTTTAGAGACACGATGCCTTATGTCATTCATGTTAAAACCCTATGTCCACTTCGTAACCGCAACCTTTCCGCCTCGGGGGATCGACTGAGGAGATAGGTTTCGCGCGTTGTGCATGCATCTTATCCGCTTATCTGTAAACGCAGGCTAAAGCCTGCGGCTGCAAAGTGCATGAAAAACATCCTATAAAGACCCCAAAAACAAAAGAGTGGGATTTCCCACTCTTTGATTAAAATCAACAGGAACTTTAAAAATATACCAGTTTTTCTTAAAAAAAGCAAATTCAGGGGATAAGCAAGCTACTACTTATCCCCTGAAAATTTAAAAATCTACTTACCTGCTGGAGCCGGAGCCGGAGCCGGAGCTGGCGCCTCAGCCGGTTTCTCAGGAGCCGGAGCCGGAGCTGGCGCCTCAGCCGGTGCAGGGGCCTCTGGCTTTGGTGTTTCCGCTGGCTTGCAGCCTAAGGTAAATGCTACCAATAACATTAATGATAATACTAACGCTATAACCCTCTTCATTAATTCTCACCTCCTTCCAATATAACTTAAATACTACAAAGATAGTATAACGAAGAATCTTTGTCAACCTTAAAGTGCAAAAAATTTTATAATCTATTTTCGAAAAAAGCAAGCTTTTTTTGCGGTACTTCCAAAAAAAAACGCTTAACTGATGCTAAAAAACTCTTTACCTTAAAAATATTTTTATGTTATTGTTGTTGCATTCGACTCTTCTCTCGATTGAATAAGAGTCGGGAGAGGGTGAGTTTTCGTTATAAAAAATTTAAAGTTATCAGGGGCGATTCTATAATTTTCGGGAATCGCCCCTAATTGTCAGAAAGGAGCTTTGCGATGCTGATCATAGGTGAAAAGTTGAGCATAATAGCCAAGAAGGTTAGGGAGGCCATGATAAAGAGGGATAAGATCCCTGTTCAGGAGATAGCGACTTCCCAATGGAAGGCAGGCGCAGGCATGATCGACGCAAACATAGGCCCTGCTGAGGATGGTGGTGAAGATCTGATGCAGTGGATGGTCACGACGATACAGGAGGTTGTACCCCTTCCGGTCTGTCTTGATACAACAAACTATAAGGCTATAGAAGCGGGTCTCCAGGTACACAATAATGAGAAGGGCAGGCCGCTGATCAATTCCACGTCGAATGATCCCGAGAGGTTCGGGATGCTTGAACTCGCAGCAAAATATAGTTCTCAGATTATCGGTCTTACAGTGGGGAAAGGGGGACTGCCTGCGGATGCCGAGGAACGGGCATCTCTTGCAGCAGAGATAATGGCGAGAGCCGCGGAATACGGTGTTCCTCTGGAAGATGTATACCTCGACCCTCTGGTACTTCAGATCGCAACTTCCCAGGATCACGCGTTGAAGGTAATAAAGGCGGTCAGGATGTTCCAGGAGTTGAATGATCCGCCGATGAAGACGGTAGTGGGACTCAGCAACATTTCGAACGGATGTCCGAAGCCGTTGAGACCGGTACTGAACAATTATTTTCTTTCTCTATTGATGTATGAGGGTCTTACCTCTGCCATCGCAGACCCCCATGAGGTCGCACCGACTGTAAAGACGATCGATGTAATATTGGGCAAGACACTTTATGCTCATTCGTATTTGGAAATGTGATATCGGCAAAGAGCAAGGGGCAGAGCGCAAAGCGTACTGAAACGCGAGCGTCTTGCGCTATGCTCAATGCCATGACTTTAAGGAGGATTAAAATGGCATTCGTCCCACCAAAAGAGTCTTATCCCGGCAAGGTTTATGCTGTCCAAATCGGTTCTGAACAGAAAGGAGTTACAGTCGGAGGCGAGAATGTACTTCCTTTCCATGCCTTCGAAGGTATAACTCCGAACAGACCGGTTATTGCATATGAAATACAGGATGTTCCACCGAATGACTGGCCTGAGGAAGTACAGAAACCGTATAAGGATGTTTCGAATGACCCGGTATCATGGGCGAAATTTTGCCAGGACACTCTAAAGGCAGGGGCTATCGCACTCAGGCTGATGGGTACCCACCCTGACAGAGAGAATCGTTCGCCGGAGGATGCGGCGAAGACCGTGAAAGATGTGCTCGCTTCGATAGAAGTTCCTTTAATTATTCTCGGCAGTAACCACGCTGAAAAGGATGCGTCTGTTCTGGTTTCCGCAGCAGAGGCTGCAAAGGACAGGAATTGTATTATCGGTAAGGCACAGGAGGCCAATTATAAGACTATTGCAGCCGCTGCCATGGCGAATAATCATAAATTGATCGCGATGTCTGAACTTGATATCAATCTTTCGAAACAATTGAACATACTCATTACACAGATGGGGTTTGAGAAAGAGAGGATTATTACGGATCCGATGTGCTCCGCCCTCGGATATGGTCTCGAGTATACATATTCCGTGATGGAGAGGATAAGGCTAGCAGCCCTCACTCAAAATGATGCGACTATGCAGCAGCCGATATTGGGCGATGTAGGGATGTATGTCTGGAAGGTAAAAGAGACACAGGCAAGCGAAGTGGATGTGCCGCAATGGGGTGGGTTGGAAGACAGAAGCATTGCATGGGAGGCTGCCACTGCGACGGCCCTCATCATCGCAGGCGCCGAGCTTCTCATCATGAGGCATCCTGCTGCCGCGGTGGCTGTCGAAAAAGTGATAGAAGAACTTATTTAAGCTGATAAAACGAGGGTTAGAGGATTCAAGGATTCGAGGGTTGAAGTAAAAAATTTAATCCTCGACCCCTTGATCCCTTGATCCCTTGAATCCTTTAGATTCTGGAGGTTTGAAATGGCTTTGACCGGTGTCGAAATATTTAAACTCCTGCCGAAAACGAATTGTAAGAAATGCGGTTTTCCCACTTGCCTTGCCTTTGCGATGAAACTCGCCCAGAGGCAGGCCTCTTTAGATCTGTGTCCTGACGTCTCTGAGGAGGCAAAGCAGAAATTGGGTGAGGCGTCAGCACCACCTGTGAGACCGATTGCGCTTGGTTCAGGTGACAAAGCGGTGAAGACCGGAGAAGAGACAGTCCTTTTCAGACACGATAAAAGGTTTGTGAATCCATGTGTTTTTGCTTTAGAAATTAAAGATTCACTTCCGGATGCGGACATACGGAGCAGAGTCGAAGGCGTACTTAATTCAGAAATAGACAGAGTGGGCCAGAAGCTGAAGATCGACGCAATAGCCCTGATCAATGATTCAAATGACGCCGGCAGATTCGAGTCGGCTGCTAAGACTGTTGCAGCGACAGCACCAGGGGTGCCTGTTATCATCTGCACTGCCGACCCGCAAGCCGCAGAGGCAGCGGTAAAACCATTTGCGGATAAGAAACCTGTTCTGTACGGCACAAATTCTGTAAATACAGAGGCGATGGTGAATATCGCAAAGACATACAAGGCAACACTCGGTGTGACCGCGAACGGTTTGGACGAACTTGTGATTCTTACGGAAAAGGTTAAATCACTCGGCATTGAGGACATGGTGATAGACTCCGGTGCAAGGAAGGCGAAGGATATACTGGAGCATAATACCCTGATCAGGAGAGCAGCGGTAAAGAAGAACTTTAAACCTCTTGGCTATCCTGTGATAAGCTTTGCACAGCGGGAAGATAAACTCGTGGAAGCGCTTATAGCTGCAGTCGGGGTTGCAAAGTATTCTTCCGTAATTGTTCTGAGCAGTGTCGAGAAATGGAAAAACCTCGTCCTTTTCACCCTGAGACAGAATATCTATACAGACCCGCAGGTGCCGATGCAGGTCGAGCAGAAGGTTTATAAGATCGGTGAGCCGACACCGGAATCGCTGCTGCTCATTACCACGAACTTCTCCCTTACGTATTTTATCGTCTCCGGTGAGATTGAAAACAGCAAAGTTCCCTGTTATCTCGCCGTAATGGACTGTGAAGGGCTTTCGGTCCTCACTGCATGGGCGGCGGGGAAATTCACAGCTTCAAAGATAGCTCAGTTTATCAAAGAAAGTGGCGTAGAGGGTGACATCAAACACAAGGAACTGATTATCCCCGGTTATGTAGCTATATTAAGCGGTGCAATCGAGGACAAACTCGAAGGCTGGAAGATAACGGTCGGGCCGAGGGAGGCGAACGGACTGCCGGTATTCTTAAGATCAAGGGCTGTATAAATAATATTAGTGAAAAATATTATATATTTGTATTAAATTATAAAATAAGCTAATTAATTGCGAGAGAGGAGGTCGGAATGTCCAAGCTGATAGCTACGGCAGCCATAAAAGGCGCTCATTTCCTTGTAATGCAAGCTGAAGAGATGCTCGAAAAGGCTATTGCGGAGAAAGGCGATAATTTTGTCTTTGAGTTTCCGGATACAGCATTTTATTTACCCATGATATATGCCATGACAGGTTTCCCGGTTAAGACATTGTCGGATATGAGAGTTGCGCTGGGGATGGCGAAAAAATTACTCCATCAGGAACCTGAAGAACACTTATGGAAGCCTTATTTAGGTGAAGCACTCGATTCCGGCATGGCAACTCTTTTTGCCGAAGAAATAATTATGGCCGTGCGGTACATTAACGGCCTTGAGCCCGTGGTAGACCCTGAAACGGGCTATGTCTATAACGGGTTTATCACCGATACCATTCAGAGGAATCTTGGAATACAGCTTGTCGACGGGACGATGCCGGGTTTTGCCGCAGTCATCGGTGCAGCCCCTGACGACGATACCGCATTAAAAATTATACGGGAGCTTCAGGAAAAGAACATTCTCACCTTCCTCTCGGGACACGTAAACGGAAACAGTGTTACGAAGCAACTCCTTAGAAAGGGCGTTGAACTCGGGTGGGAGACGAGGATAGTTCCTGTAGGTCCCGAAACGGAGCACACCATTTACCCTCTTAACTGGTCGGTAAGGGCCTCTCTCATCTTTGGAGGAAAAAAACCGGGGGATTTCAAGGCCCATCTCAAGTACACAAAAGACAGGGTCTTTGCCTTTGCACTGGTGATGGGCGACCTCGATATGCTCAAGTGGACGACTGGAGCCGGCGCCATAAATATGGGTTATCCGGCTGTCTGTGATACTGACGTACCGGTTATACATCCCACCGGTGTGTGCATTTACGAAGAGGTCGATAAGGAGTTCGACCACACCAGGATTGTTCAGAAGGCGATTGAAGTAAGAGGGTTGAAGATCACCATTGAAAAACCTCCGATTCCCGTGGCATACGGTCCGGCTTTCGAGGGCGAGAGAATCCGGAAAGAAGATATGTTTATGGAGTTCGGCGGATCCCGTACACCGGCATTTGAATGGGTGCGCATGAGGGAGATGGAGGAGATAGAGGACGGTAAAATCGCTGTCGTCGGAAATAACTGGCAGGAAAAATATGAGCAGGGCGGAAAGATGCCGCTCGGCATTGTCATAGACGTTGCGGGCAGGAAGATGCAGAAGGATTTTGAATCGGTAATCGAGAGGAAAGTACATCATAATATCAACGAGGCACAGGGCATCTGGCACATGGGCCAGCGCGATATTAATTGGATAAGGATCAACCATAACGCCAAGAAAGATGGGTTTACCCTCGAGCATCTCGGAATACTCAATGCCACCATGACCCATCACAGGTTTAAGTCGATTGTGGATAAGGTGCAGGTTACTATCTATACGGACGAAGAGGATGTGTTGAGAGTACAGGAAGAAGCGAGGCAGGCGTACAAAGAGCGGGACCAGAGGCTGGGGGGACTTATCGACGAGGCTGTAGACACATTTTATTCGTGTCTCCTCTGTCAGTCTTTTGCGCCATCCCATGTGTGTGTTATAAGTCCTGAAAGGCTCGGCTTGTGCGGTGCATACAACTGGCTTGACTGTAAAGCTGCTTTCGAGATAGACCCGACAGGCGGAAATCAGCCGATTCAGAAGGGAGAACTTATAGACTCACGGTTCGGCAGATATACGGGCATCGATGATTATTTAAAGAAAGCGTCGGGTGGCGCCGTCGAAACACTGAACCTTTATACGATCATGGAAAACCCCATGACCTCCTGCGGGTGTTTCGAATGCATTATTGCGATCATTCCCGAAGCAAATGGTATCATGATTGTCCAGCGCGGCCATACCGGTATGACGCCCGCCGGTATGAAATTCTCGACTCTGGCGGGTACCGTGGGCGGTGGAACACAGAACCCCGGTTTCATGGGAATCGGCAGGAATTTTATCGTCAGCAAGAAATTTCTCGCCGGTGACGGTGGGCTCAGGAGGATCGTGTGGATGACAAAGAACCTGAAGGAAAGTCTCAAGGAGGCGATAGACAAGAGAACGGCAGAGGAAGGTTTTCCGGACCTCTACGACAAAATCGCCGATGAGACGATATGCGAGGATTCTGAAAAATTACTCGAGTTCCTTGCGAGTGTCGGACATCCGGCACTTGAAATGGAGCCGATGCTATAGAAAATAAAGGGTTCGAGGATTCAAGGGTTCGAGGATTCAAATGAAATGAGAAGACAGGCGTTTGACCCCTTGACCCCTTGGCCTCTTGAATCCTAAGTTATTTGGAGGTTATATGGATAAAGTCGTAAAGAGTGCGAACAGGGCTGCGGAGGAGATCATAGAGTGGAGTGAATCACATAATATAGAGACCTGCTTCGACAGGGCAGAGAAAATGAAACCATGTCCGATAGGCGCTTCCGGTGCGTGTTGCAAGGTGTGCCACATGGGGCCGTGCCGCTTTGTCGGACAGAATGCGGAGGAAGAGGCGAGGGGGGTCTGCGGCGCAACGCTGCCTACCGTTGCTTCGAGAAACCTGCTGAGAATGGCGGTGGCGGGGGCAGCGGCCCATTCAGACCATGGGAGGGACATGGCATTTACATTGCTTGCTGTGGCAAACGGGGAAACAAAGGACTTCAGGATCACGGATGTAAAAAAACTATGGAAGGTCGCAGGGATACTTGAAATCGATTTTGAAGGACGTCCTGTAAATGATGTTGCCCGGGACGTTGCCACGAAGCTGATAGAAGACTTCGGACGTCAGAAAGGCGCGTTGAATTACATCAGGAGGGCTCCCCAAAAAACTCAGGAAAGGTGGAAAAAATGGGGCATTATTCCCAGGGGTGTTGACAGAGAAATAACAGAGTCCATGCACCGCACTCATATGGGTGTCGACCATGAGCCTGATAACCTCCTTCTGAGTGTTCTTAAGGTTTCACTTGCCGATGGCTGGGGGGGGTCCATGATTTCCACCGATATTACGGATATCCTTTTCGGCACACCCAGGCCGGTAAGGGCGGAGGCAAGCTTCGGGATATTCAAGGAAGATGAGGTCAACCTTGTGGTGCACGGACATGAGCCGTCTCTCGCTGAGCTAATCGTGGACGTGGTCAATGAACCGGAGATGATCGCCTATGCACAATTAAAGGGCGCGAACGGAATTAATCTCGGAGGTATGTGCTGTACTGCCAATGAGGTGTTGATGAGACACGGTATCCCGACAGCAGGCGGTTTTACGAATCAGGAGCTTGCAATATTGACAGGGCTTGTAGACGCGATAACCGTTGATGTACAGTGTATCATGCCGGCCTTAACCGAGCTGTCTAAAAAGTTTCATACAAAAGTAATCACCACGTCTTACAAGGCAAAGATACCGGGTGCTCTCCACATTGAATATGATGAACACAGGGCCAGGGAGATCGCACGGGAGATCGTTAAGGTTGCCATTGATAATTTCACGAACAGAAAGAAAGTGGGCAGCTACATAACAGAGAAATTTCCGGTTATCGCCGGGTTTTCCCATGAATATATAGAGTATATGCAGGGCGGACAGTGGAGGGCTTCTTTCAGGCCGCTTAACGACGCCATAATGGCCGGAAGGGTCCGTGGCGTTGTCGGTCTCGCGGGATGTGATAATCCGAGGGTTCCCTCACAGGGACTTCATCGTTTTCTGGCGATCGAACTGATCAAAAACGATGTGCTCGTTGTCTCGACCGGCTGTGGCTCGGCTGCGTGCGGAACTGCCGGCTATCTGACGCCTGAGACTGCTCTTGAAGAAGCGGGCCCGGGCTTGAGGGAGGTGTGCGAAGCGATAGGTATTCCTCCCATCCTGCACCTCGGATCATGTGTCGATAATTCAAGGATTCTGACCATAGCTACCGCGATGGCCGAAGAAGGAGGTCTCTCGGACGAGATCGGCGGGATGCCGGCGGTGGGCATTGCGCCGGAATGGATGAGTGAAAAGGCGATTGCCATCGGATGCTACTTTGCCGCATCGGGAGTTCCTGTGATATTTGGAGGTGAGTCACCTGTTGGAGCGAGTGAAGAGGTGACGAAGATAATGACCGAGGTCTGGTTCGAGAGATTCAGGGGCGCGCTGCATTTCGAGCCTGATCCGGAAAAGATACTGAGTCTGACCCTTGAATATATCGATAAGGCGAGGGAAGCGCTTAAACTCAAAAAGTATGAGCCGGGGAAATTCGGTGCGGAAAGGGTCCTCATGGATATGGCCGCAAGGCGTGATATCGAGAGGGCGGCAAAACCACATATAGGGATATACTAACTGTAGAGCGTAAAACGTGAGGTGAATAGTTAAAAATAAGATGAAAGAACTTTACACTCTTCACGAGTTACGAGTTACAAATTGCGAGTTACAAATTACGGATGTCAGATTTTGGAGGGTACAATGAGGGTAGAAGAGATTGATGTCGAAGAGCATATAGGTGAGGTGGGCCGGGTCCTCCGCGGGATTGATAAGAGGAAAGGAATTTTGATCCACGTCCTTCAGAAAATTCAGGAGGACAACGGTTATTTGCCTGGGGATGTATTGAGACATCTTTCGAAGAAACTCAGTCTGCCGCTTGCAGAGATTTACAGTGTCGCGAGTTTTTATAAACAGTTCCATTTTAAGCCGAGGGGAAGAAAGATCGTGAAAGTCTGCATGGGGACCGCATGCTATGTCAGAGGCGCCAGGCAGATACTTGATACCTTCGAGCAAAAGTTTCATGTGAAAGCGGGGGAAACAACGGAAGATCTCGCGATGACTCTGGAGACGGTTGGTTGTATCGGATGCTGCGGTCTTGCGCCGGTTGCCGCTGTGAACGAAGAGGTGAAAGGAGAAATAGGGTTAAAGAAACTCGAAAAGTTAATCAGACAAATAAAAGAGGAATAAGAAATGGAAAGGCTGAGGAGCACAGATGACCTGAAGGACCTGAGATCTCGTTTGAATGAAGAGATGTTCAACCGGGAAAAAGCCAGGATGCGGGTTTGCTGTGGCCTTCCCTGCAGCACTCAGGGTTCTCATAAAGTGGTAAAGGCGTTAGAGGAAGACATCTCGAAGAGCGGTCTTGATATCGAAGTAATAAAAACAGGTTGCCAGGGCCTTTGCCAGAGCGGCCCTGTCATGAAGGTTGAGCCTCAGGGTTATTTTTATCAGAAGGTCAAACAGAAGAATGTGAAGGAGATTGTTCCGACCACTTACAAGGCAGGTTATCCGGTGAGAGACCTCCTTTATAGAGAAACCTTTCTCGAAAAACCTGTCGAGGTGATGGAGGAGGTACCCTTCTATAAGAAGCAGGTAAAGATCGCCCTAAGGAATACGGGTAACATAGACCCTTATAATATTCATCATTATATCGCTGCCGGCGGATATCACGCTGCAGAAAAGATGTTCTCGTCCATGAGTCCTGAACAGGTACTTGATGAAATAAAAAGGGCGAACCTCAGGGGACGCGGAGGGGCCGGTTTTCCAGCCGGCGTGAAATGGGCTCACTCCAAGAAGTCTCCCAGTAAAATTAAGATAGTCATCGCGAACGGTGATGAGGGTGATCCAGGCGCATTTATGGACAGGTCGATTATGGAGGGTGATCCGCACAGCCTTCTTGAGGGTATGCTCATCTGCGCATATGCCATTGGCGCCCATTACGGCTTTATCTATGTCCGTCACGAATATCCCCTCGCCATTAAAACCTTAAAAAAAGCGATTGAACAGGCAGAGGAGACCGGGCTCCTGGGGAAGAATATCCTCGGCACAGGATTCGATTTAACCGTTTCCATAAGAGAAGGTGCGGGTGCATTTGTCTGCGGTGAATCCACCGCGCTGGTTGCATCTCTCGAAGGAGAAAGGGGCTTTCCGAGACCGAGACCACCTCGTCTTTCGGAAATAGGTGGAGGTGTCTGGTCTTATCCCTCGAACCTCAATAATATAGAGACCTATGCATGTGTACCGCCGATTATAGAAAGAGGCGCCGACTGGTTTCATAGTATCGGTACGGAGGGTTCGCCGGGCACTAAGGTCTTTTCCCTTGCAGGCAAGGTGAAAAACACCGGACTTGTTGAGGTCCCCATGGGGATAACCCTGAGGGAGATCATTTTTGATATCGGCGGAGGCATTCTCAACAATAAGGAATTCAAGGCTGTGCAGACGGGTGGGCCTTCCGGAGGGTGTATCCCCGCTCAATATCTTGATCTGCCCGTAGATTTCGATTCACTCAGGAAGGTTGGTTCCATTATGGGATCAGGCGGCATGGTCGTAATGG
>Ga0316628_100002943_pt1 | contig 12901 bp, 12 predicted proteins | sample OWC_Aug_M2_C1_D5_FD_207648 | JGI IMG/M metagenome (GOLD analysis project Ga0316628, IMG submission 207648) | Wetland soil microbial communities from Old Woman Creek delta, Ohio, United States - OWC_Aug_M2_C1_D5_C | ecosystem: Environmental > Terrestrial > Soil > Wetlands | place: USA: Ohio...
GGCCGCCAGCCATGCGGCCGAGCGTTTTTCCCGGGGTCCCCAACGCGGCAGCCGCGTTGGGGTGGCTTGCGCGGTGTCTCGTCGGCTTGCGGCACGAGTCGAATTCGGCCCGAAATCGCGAAAGTGACAGAGCCTTGAGCCTCAGGTCGGCCAAAGCCGAAGGCCAGGCGTCTACGCATTGACCCCGGCCCGGTCGATCGCCTGCAGCACCAGGCCCGTGATGACCTGGCGGGCCTGGGCGTAGGAGCCGGGCACCGTGCAACCCGCCGCGTTCTTGTGGCCTCCGCCCCCGAACTGCTTCGCCACCTGGCAGACGTCGATCTCGCCCTTCGATCGCAGGCTGACGCGGTACTCGCCGTTGTCCCATTCCTTGAAGAACGCGACTGCCTGGACCTCTTTCACGGTGAGCGGCAGGTTGATGAGCCCTTCCGTGTCGTCGTACGTGCCGCCGCACTTGCGTGCCATCTCGCGGTCCATGTAGATGACCGCGAGCCGACCGCTGTCGTCGACCTGGATCGAGCTGAGCACGGCGCCGAACAGCTTCAGCTTGCCGACGTTGTTGCTGTCGTAGACGGTCCGCGCGATGCCCACCGGGTCGATGCCCGCCTCGAGGGCCTGCCGGCAGATGTCGAACGTCCGGGGCGAGATGCTGGAGTAGTGGAACGACCCGGTGTCGGTCAGGATGGCGACGTAGATGTGCGTGGCGATCTCGGTCGTCAACCCGACGCCCAGCCCCCGGACAATGTCGAACACCATTTCGCCGCAGGCCGCCGCCGACTGGTCGAACCAGTTGATCGCCCCGAACATCGTGTTGCCGGGGTGATGGTCGATGTTGATGAGGAAGAACCGGTCGAGCCCTTCCACGCCCGTGCGCGACAGGTCGCCGCATTCGAGGACGACGGCCGCGTCGAAGTCGCCTTCGACGCGATCCCCGATCTCGATGGAGTTGACGCCGGGGAACGCCTGCAACCCGGGCGTGGCGGCATCGTGGTTGACGATGCGTACCTGCTTGCCCAGGCGGTCGAGGGCGTAGGCCAGCGCGAGTTGCGAGCCGATCGAGTCGCCGTCGGGCCGGACGTGGGACGTGAGCAGGAACCGTTGCCGGCCGCGCAATTCGCCGCAGATACGTCCGACGACGTCGTCAGTTGTCGCCATCGTCTGGGGGACTCCCGGTGCCCGGGTCTTCGGCGGAGCCCGGAGTGTCGTGTTCGTGGATTTCCCGCAGGATCTGCTCCACGCGGTTCTCGGCCTCGATGCCTTCGTCGAACGCGAACTGCAGTTCGGGAACCCGTCTCAGCCGCAACCTCTGCCCGATCTGGTGCCGCAGGAACGGCGTGGCTCGCGCGAGGGCGCGCCCGGTCTGCCGTCGCGCGGCGGCGTCGCCCAGTGCCGTGTAGAGCACGCGCGCGTGCTGCAGGTCGGGCGTCACCTGCACCTCGGTCAGCGTCACGAAGCCGATGCCGGGATCGTGCACTTCGCGCGCGAGGAGATCGCTCAACTCCTTCCGGATTTGATCGCCAACGCGGTCGGGACGGTGGCCCTGGGACATCTGCCTCGCTTCGCTCGCCGGAAGGCTCAAGACTTCAGGCCTCCTGCGTCGTGATCGGTGGTCGGTGGTCGGTGGACACCGATCACCGGCCACGACGGCGTCCTCACGTCAGGAACTCGATCTCCGTCCGCGTGATCGCTCCCGGCTCGACGCGCTCGATCTCGCCAATGACCGCGTTCAACTCGGCATCGGCGTGCGCCTGGTCGGTGCTGATCGTCACGATGCCGAGACCGGCGCGCTGCCACAGCTCGTGGTGCTCGACCTCGGAAACCGCCACGTTGAACTTGCGGATGCGGTCTTTCACGCGGCGGAGCACCATGCGCTTCTCTTTGAGCGATTGGGCGCCAGGGAGGTGGAGCTCGACGGACAAGAGGGCTACAACCATGAGATGTGCAAGGTGCTAGGTGCATGTTGCACCGAGCACGCCGAACCGAGCACGTCTCGCCGCGTCACGAGACGGTGGCCGCGACGCGCTCGACCGCGAACACCTCGATGACGTCGCCCACCTTGATGTCGTTGAACCGCTCCAGGCCGATGCCGCACTCGAAGCCGGCCCTCACCTCGCCGACGTCGTCCTTGAAGCGGCGGAGCGATCCGATCTTGCCCTCGAAGACGACCTGGTTGTCGCGGAGCAGGCGCGCCTGCGCTTCGCCGCCGCGCGTCACGCGGCCCTCGGTCACCATGCAGCCGGCAATGGTGCCGAACTTGGGCACCTTGAAGGTGTTGCGCACCTCGGCGATGCCCAGGCGCTGCTCCTTCAACGTGGGTTCCAGCAGGCCGGTCATCGCCTTCTTCATCTCGTCGATGACGTTGTAGATGACCGAGTGCAGCCGGATGTCCACGTGGTCGCGTTCGGCCAGATCCGTCGCGTTGCGATCGGGCCGCACGTCGAACCCGATGATGATCGCGTTCGAGGCCGAGGCGAGCAGCACGTCCGACTCGTTGATGGAGCCGACGCCCGAGTGGATGATCCTGATCTTCACCTTGTCGTCGGACAGCTTCACCAGCGTGTCGGCCAGCACCTCGGCCGAGCCCTGCACGTCGGCCTTGATGACGATCGGCAGTTCCTTGACCTCGCCCTCGGCGATTTGCTGCTTCAGCGATTCGAGCGTCAGGCGGCCGGCCGCCCGTGCCCCCATCGCCTTTTCCTTCACCTGCGCCTGGCGGAACATCGCCACCTGGCGCGCCTTCGCCGCGTCGGTGATCGCCTGGAAGGGATCGCCCGGCTGCGGCAGGCCGCCGAGTCCGAGCACTTCGACCGGCATCGACGGGCCGGCCGACTTCACGTGCCGTCCGCGATCGTCGATGAGTGCGCGCACCTTGCCGACGATGGGGCCGGCGATGAAGGTGTCACCGACGTGCAGCGTGCCGTCCTGCACGAGCAGCGTCGCGACGGGGCCTCGGCCCTTGTCGAGCTTCGCCTCGAGGACGGTGCCGACGCCGTTGCGCTTCGGGCTGGCCTTCAGCTCGCCGATGTCGCTCACGAGGAGGACCATCTCGAGCAGGAGGTCCAGGTTCTGGCGCTTCTTCGCCGACACCTCGACGACGATGGTCTGGCCGCCCCATTCCTCGGGGACCAGGCCGAGATCGGCGAGTTCGCGCTTCACGCGCTCGACGTTCGCGTTCGGCTTGTCGATCTTGTTCAACGCGACGACGATCGGCACGTTCGCCGCGCGCGCGTGGTCCACGGCTTCCTTCGTCTGTGGCATGACGCCGTCGTCGGCCGCGACCACGAGGATGACGATGTCGGTCACGCGGGCGCCGCGCGCGCGCATCATCGTGAAGGCTTCGTGGCCCGGGGTGTCGAGGAAGACGACGGAACGGTTGTGGACCTTGACGTGATACGCGCCGATGTGTTGCGTGATGCCGCCGGCCTCGCGTTCGGCGACGCGCGTCTCTCGAATCGCGTCGAGCAGCGTGGTCTTGCCGTGGTCGACGTGCCCCATGACGGTGACCACGGGCGCCCGGCCGGTCTTGTCCTCGGGCCTGACGGCTTCCGGCTCGACGTCGAGCAGCTCCTCCTCGATGCTGCGCATCTGCACGTCGGCGCCGAAATCGCGGGCGATGCCCATCGCCGTGTCGCTGTCGAGCGTCGTGTTGATCGTCACCATGATGCGCCGATCGAGCAGCTTGCGCAGGACGTCCTTCGCACGCACGTCGAGCTTCTCGGCCAGGTCCTTGACGGTCATGCCTTCCGCCATCGTGATCGTCCGCGTGATCGGCGGAGGCGCGGCCGGAACCGATGCGAGAGCCGGGACGCGCGGCGCCTCGCGGCGCGCGCCGGCCGGCGGCCTCGCCGGTCGCGGAGCCGGGCGCGGGGCGGGCGCCGACGGCCGTGGCGCCTGGGCGGGACGCACAGGCTGCGACGGCAGCGGGCGCGGGCCGCCAGCAACGGGCCGCGCGGGCGCTGCCGGGGCGGCCGAGGTACGAGCCACCGGCCGTGCGGGCATGGCCGGCCGTGGCGGTGCCGCGGCCGGCGGGCGAACGACGCGGGGTGGCGGCGCGGCCGGCGCAGCGGTTGCGGCGGTGCGCGGTCGTGCGGCGACCGGAATGGCCGGACGTTCCCGCGGCGGAGCCGACGGAGCGGCGGGCGCAGGCGGCGGCAGATGGATCTCGCGCACCGGCTGCGGAGGCCGTGGAGCGGGCCGCGATTCCTCGATGCGAAGGCGAAGCGTCGGCGGCACGACACGGCCCATCGGCGGCGCGACCGACGGTGTCGGCGGCGCCGGGGCCGGTGCCTCTGGTCCCGCCTTGGCCGCCTCCGGCGCCGCGGCAACCGGCACCGGTCCAGCCGGCGGCTGCGCTTCGGCAGCTTCCAGTTGCGGCTCCTGCGGTCTCTCCTCGACGCCTGCCTCCGGCACCGCGCCGTGCTCCGCAACAGCCACCTCGTCGGCTGCCTGCGGCCGGGCCGTCATGAGAGGTGTTGGCGGCGGCGCTTCGACCTTCGGCGGCTCCAGGTACTCGACGTCGGCTGCCGCGGCTTCGGGTGCGTGAGCCGGGGGCGGCGCAGGAGGTACTGGCGCCGCGGGAGGCGCGACGGCTTCCGGCGCCGGGTGCGGCCTGACGACCTTGACCAGCCGCGGCGGCGGCAGCGTTGAAACCGGCTTCGGCGGTTCGACCTTTCGCGCGGGCGGGTGCGCGGGACGTTTGCCACGCACCGGCGGCGCCTCGGCGAAGATGTCGCCCGAGGGCAGGGCCACGCCGCGCTGACGCGCAAGGCGTTCGACGAACTGCCGCGCGACGACTTCTTCGATCGTGCTCGATGCGCTCTTCACCTCGATGCCGTGATCGCGCTTGAGTAGCGCCATCACTTCCTGGCTGGAGGTGTTGAGCAATTCAGCGACTTTGTAGATCCGAACAGTGGCCAACGCTTACCTCGGTTACTCGGATTACTTCATCTCGAGCCGGGCCTCGACCAGGCTCGAGCCGACGGCTTTAGACCTTGGACCTTTGACCTTGGGACAAGGCCGAAGGCCGACAGATGTCTCACCCCTGCGTTTCGGCGGGCGGCTCCGGCTGGTCCTCGGCCGCAGCTTCCTGCTGAGACTCCCCTGCAGGTGCCTCCGCCGCGTTCGACAGTCCCTGCGAGGCCTCCGTTTCGGCCGCCTGTGCCTCTGCCGCGGCCTGCGCCTCGGCTGCCGCCTGCTCCTCGGCACGCACCGCCTGCGCGGCCTCGAGGACTGCCTGCGCCGTCTCGACATCGAGGCCGTGCTCCGTCAGGCCCTCGATTCCGCCGTCGAGGATCGACTGCGCGGTGGCGTACCCCGCGTTCTGCACCTGGGCGACGACCTCGTCGTGAATGCCGGGCAGCACCAGCGGCGCCGCCTCGGCCTCCTGTTCGGCCGGGCCTTCGAAGCCGAGCAGCTGCGCCTCCACCTCGCGGCGCTTCTCCTCCTCGCTCTTGATGTCGATCCGCCAGCCGGTGAGCTTGGCCGCCAGGCGGACGTTCTGGCCCTTCTTGCCGATCGCGAGCGACAGCTGCTTGTCCTCGACGATGACTTCCATCACCCGTTCGTGATCGTCCACGATCGAGACGCGCTGCACCTTGGCGGGGCTGAGCGCGTTGGTGACGAACAGCACCGAATCCTCGGACCATTCCACGATGTCGATCTTCTCGCCCCGCAGTTCCCTGATGATCGACTGGACGCGCGTCCCCTTCATGCCCACGCACGCGCCGACGGGGTCCACGTCGCGCTCCCGCGAGTAGACAGCCACCTTCGCGCGGTCGCCCGCCTCGCGGACGGCACCCTTGATGACCACGGTCCCGTCGTAGATCTCGGGCACCTCCTGCTCGAACAGCTTGATGAGGAGCGCCGGGTCGGTTCGGGACAGGACGATCTGCGGTCCCTTGGCGCCGCGGTTGACGGCGCGGATGACGGCGCGCACGCGGTCGCCGGGCGAGTAGCTCTCGGCGCGCGACTGTTCCTTGCGCGGCAGGACGGCCTCGATGCGCCCGACCTCGACGATGATGTCGCCGTTCTCGAAGCGCTTGACGGTGGCGTTGACGACGTCGCCGATGCGCTGGTTGTACTCGGCGAAGATGTTCTCGCGCTCCGCCTCGCGCACCTTCTGGAAGATGACCTGCTTGGCCGTCTGCGCCGCGATGCGCCCGAGGACCTCGGTGGATTTCGGGAACTCGATCTCCATGTCCACTTCGGCCTCGTCGCCGTAGAGTTCCTGCGCCTCGGTCAGCGAGATCTCCGTTGCCGGGTTGGTCACCTCGTTGACGATCTGCTTGACGGCGTACAGCTCCACCTGCCCCGTCTCGGTGTTGAACCGCGTCCGCAGGTTCTCGTTCGTCTTGTAGTACTTCCGCGAGGCCGTGAGCACGGCATCCTCGATCGCCGAGATAATCACCTCGGGACCGATCCCTTTCTCCTTGGCCAGCGCCTCGATCGTCTGCTGCAGAGGATTCGTCGTCATATCAGATCATCTTTGGCCTTGGACCTCGGACCCTAGGCCTGCTAAAACTCCACCTCCAGCCTGGCGCGGGATATCTGCGCCAGCGGGATGCGGTGCTCGCGTCCCTGCGCGTCCTCGAACCGCACCGTGTCGTCCTCGATGCCCCGCAGGCGGCCCTTGAGGTGCGTCTGGCCGTCCACCGGTTCGGCGAGCACGACCTTCGCCGCTCGTCCGGCGAAGCGCCGATAGTCGTCGGCGCGGCGCAGGGGGCGATCGAGCCCCGGCGACGAGACTTCGAGGGTGTAGCGGTGGTCGATCACGTCCTCGACGTCGAGGACTGCGCTCAGGTCTTCGCTGACGCGCTGGCAGTCCTGGATGCCGATGCCCGCGTCCGCCGGTTCGGGCGATCCGTCGGCCGGCGCTGGCCGGTCGATGACGACGCGCAAGACGGGGCCGATCGACTCGCGACGCATCTGGACGTCGAAGACCTCCAGTCCGTGCGAGCGCGCCACCCGTTCCGCGATGTCGCGAACCGCTTCGATCGGCTCCACCTCGGCCTGCTGCCTCGTGCCGTTTTGCTGGGGTCTCGGGGCGGCCCGGCGGGCCGTCCCTGCGGGGCACGTCAACCCCGCGGGCCAGCCTTACGGGACAGGACGCTCCAAAAAACAAAAAGCCGGCCCACGCCGACTCGAGCTGTCCCGCGAGACACCCGAAGTAATTCAGAATATCACATTTACGGGCGGCAGGTGAACAGTCCGGGACGCTCGTGAGGCGGCGCATCGGCCTTCGGACGCGCGTGCCTGGCAGCCAGCCGCGCGACCAGATCGTAGCCCCGCGCCTCGACGATTTCCGCGTCAACGAAGGTCCCGGGCGCGATCAGGGCGGGGTCGCAGTCGCTGAGGTAGACGACCGAGTCGATCTCCGGGGCCTGGCCTTCCAGCCGGCCCTTGAGCACGAGGGGGTGCTCCTCGGATGCGCCATCGACGAGCACCCGGACCCGCTCGCCGACACGGCCCCTGTTGCGTTTCTCGACGCGGGCCCGCTGGCTGCTCATCAGTTGCCGCTGGCGCTGACGCTTGGTGCCCGCGGGGACGTCGTCCGTCAGGGTGAACGCCGTCGTTCCTTCTTCGTGGGAATACGTGAAGACGCCGAGGTGATCGAACTGGACGTCGCGCGCGAAGGCCTGCAGTTCTTCGAAGTTCTCTGCTGTCTCGCCGGGGAATCCCACGATGAACGTGGTGCGCAGCGTGACGCCCGGCAGGCGTGACCGCACGCGGTCGAGCAGGCGCCGGTACGACGCCCCGGTGCCCGGCCGTTTCATGCGTTTGAGCACGGCGGCCGAGGCATGCTGGAGCGGCAGATCCACGTACCTGCACACTTTCTCGCACTGCGCCATCGCTTCCAGCACGCCGTCGTCAACCGTCGTCGGGTACAGGTAGAGCAGGCGGATCCACTCCAGTCCATCGACACCGTTCAATCGCTGCAGCAGCCTGGGCAGCGCGCCGCGCTCACCTTTGTCGACCCCGTAGAACGTCGTGTCCTGCGAGATGAGGATGAGTTCCCGGACGCCTTCCTGCGCCAGTCGTTTCGCCTCGTCGACGATCGAATCGGCGGAGCGGCTGCGATAGGCGCCGCGCAGCGTCGGGATGATGCAGAAGGCGCACTTGTAGTCGCAGCCCTCCGCGACCTTGACGTAGGCGAAATGGCGCGGCGTGGTCAGCACGCGAGGCGTGTTGGCGTCGTAGATGTAGGTGGGGCGCTTGCGGACGAGCTGAACCGGCACCGCTCCCTGGCTGCCTGCCCTGAGCGCAGTCGAAGGGAAGCCAGGGAGTCCCACGGCTGCCGAGCGCGCGCGAGAGGGTTGTGTCGCGCGATCCGTGGGACCGCCGGGCTTTAGCCCGGTGGCGTACCCGCCAATCGCGTCAACGATGTCCGGCACCCCATCTATCCCGAGCACCACGTCGATCTCGGGAATCTCCCGGCGCAGTTCCTCGCCGTACCGCTCGGCCAGGCAGCCCGTCACCACGAGCCGCATCCGGCCATCGCGCTTCTGCGCGGCCATCTCGAGGATGGCGTCGATCGATTCCTGTTTCGCCGAGTCGATGAACGCGCAGGTGTTGACAACGACGACGTCGGCCTCGGACGGATCGCGGGTGAGGGTATGCCCGGCCTGCCGGGACAGGCCCAGCATCACCTCCGAATCGACGAGGTTCTTCGGGCAGCCGAGCGAGATGAAACCGATCTTTTTCACCGATCCACCGTGAGCGGGCCCCATTCCCCGTCGAGGATCCGGTCGAAGCGCCGGCGAGCGGCGGCGCCGCGCTCGAGCACGGTCTCCGGCGGCTGGGCACCTTGGAGTTCGAACAGCAGCGTCCCCTCGTACCCGACCTTCTGCACGGCCATGAGCGCGGCCAGCCAGTCGATGCTGCCGTCGAAAGGCGCCAGGTGGTCGTCCTCTTTGCCGCGGTTGTCGTGCACGTGCGTCGTGACCAGGTGGCCCGACACGGTCTCGATGGCGTCCACCACGTCGCCCATCAGGGCCGCGTGGCCGAAGTCCAGGCAGATGCCGACGTCGCGAAGCTCGAGGTCCTCTTCGATCATCTGCACCAGCGAGTCGGCGGTGGACAACTCGTTGGGAATCACCTCGAGCGCGAGGCGCACGCGCAGCGGGACGGCCGCCTCGTGGATCTGTTCGATGCTTCGGCGCGCCTGCTCGCGGTCGTTGTCCGACGGCGCCGGTCCCTGCGAGGAGGGGATGCCGAGGTGCACCACGAGGTACTCGTACGGAACCGTTCGTGCGATTTCGACGGCCGCGAGGGTTTCCTTCACCGCCTGTTGCCTGGCCGCCTGGTCCGACGTGGCGTTCGAGTACGCCGCCCCCCAGCGATTCCCAGTGAGGCTTTCGACGATGGGCGCGTGCACGGAGTGCAGCTGGACGCCGGCGGCATCCAGCCAGCGTGCGAGCTCGGAGATCCTCGCCGCGTCGTGGTAGTCGAAATGTCCCTTGGTGGCGAAGAGCTCGATCCGGTCGAAGCCGTGTCCCGCCACCTGCCGCAGGTGCGCCTCGCCGAGCCGGTAGTTATGGAAGAGGTGGGTCGAGATGCCGAACTCCACGTGCGCTCCCGGTCGAAAGTCCAAACTCCCTATTCTACCGCGCGCACAGGTGTCGGCGACCGATCGGTGGCCCAAGGCCGTCGGGGACCCAGGGCCTAGCTCAGTTCTTCAACGTGCGCCGCGAGCAATTCCCGCAGCCGGGCGAACCGCGCGTATCGCTTCAGGTTGCGCTGAGCGTAACGAAGGGTTCGCGGGATGTACTGGATGTAGACCGTGTTCTGGCGCACCGTCGTCTGGTAGCCGAAGGTGCCGAGCGCCTTCAGGTTGCGTTGTACCGACATCAGGTCGAAACGCCGCTCGAAATCCGCTTCGTACGCGGCGTCCCGCCCGTGCAGCGCGAGGAAATAGGCGATCAGGTCCGACACCGCCTCGTCGGTGAAATCCACGTACGAATCGCGCAGCAGCGACACCAGGTCGTAGGTGTCGGGGCCCATGCGAGCGTCCTGGAAATCGATGATGAAGAGCTGCCCGCGGTGCAGCATCAGGTTGCGGCTGTGATAGTCACGGTGGCAGAGCACGCGGGGTTCGGCGGCGAGTTCCTCGACGAGCGGCCGGAACTCCGCGCGAATCCCGTCGCGTTCCTCCGGCGCCAGCCTCGCGCCGCGATAGCCCTCGAGGAAGTGCTTCACGAAGAAGTCCATTTCCCATTGGAGCTTCTCGACGTCGAAGGCGAGGGTGTACGGGACGAATCTGTCCGAGGCCAGCTCCCGCCCGCGGCGCTGCAGAATCTCGATGTAAGTGACTGCCTCGCGGTAGAGTCGTCGGTGCTCGAGCGCGGCGACGCCGAGATGCGCCTGCAGCGTCACGTCGCCGAGGTCGTCGAGGGCCAGCACGCCCAGGTCGTCGGCGTGATCGAGGATCGCGGGAATGGGCACGGGAGCCTGCGCGAAAAGGCGCGCAACGTTGACGAACGGCAGCGTCTCGAAATCGAACGGCGCGCCGTGCAGGGCCAGCACCCTCGACGGCTTGCGGGGCTCGAGCACCCGGAAGTACCGCCGATCGGAGGCGTCGCCCGTCAGCGGGATCGCGCGGGCATGCGGTCCGAACAGCGGGCTGCGTTGGAGGTAGCACACGATCCGTTCGGGAAGGGAACCATCCCCCGGAGCATTCGTCGTCATGCGCACCATGATCTCACAAGAGCGGATCGTCGGACGTCGGGCCCCGGGCTCCACCCAGGGCCTGCAGCCGAAAGCCGGAAGCCTGAAGCCCTGGGCTTGACGCCTCGGGCGTCACAGGTGCCTCACCAGCAAGTTCCCGATCAGTTCCTCGCCGAACTCCGGCGTGTATCCCACCGGGCGGCGGATGATGGCCGCCTCTTCGAAACGCGCGCCCGCGGGAATCCGGACGCCGTCGGCGACGATCGAACGCGCCACCATCGCCTCGGCCTCCACCACCACGTCGTCCCAGAGGACGCTTTCCTCGACGATCGCGCCGGCGTCGATCGCGCAGTTCCGGCCGGTCAGGGGCAGCGGCGACCCTTCCTGGGCGGCGAGCAGCAGCGACGTCTGCAGGTAGTCCTGCGGCGTACCGATGTCACGGAACGTCGCATCGCACACCAAGCCGCGGACCGAGCCCGGCCGGTCCGCGATCAGGTGCGGGTACAGCGTCCGAACCGTCTCGACTGCCTGGTCCGCGGCGACCTCGTCGAACGCCTCGGCGTTGACGGCCTGCACCCCGATGAAGTGGTAGGGGCTGGGGTTGCCGCGGCTGACGAAGCCGGTCACCGCCCCCTTCGCGTCGAGCGTGACGCCCCCGTAGTGATGCGAGTCCGGCTGCGGCACCAGCGCCATGGTCACCAGCGCGCCGCTTGCCTCGTGGGTGTCCGCCAGCGCGCCGAGTGCCACGTCCGACAACGTGTCGCCGTTCACGAGGAAGAATCTCGGCGAGTCGAGCAGCGGCATCGCGTGGCGAGGGCCCCCGGCGGAGCCGAGGATCGGATCCTCGTACGAGTACTGCACCCGGACGCCGAGGTCCGCGCCGTCGGCGACGGCCGCGGTGACGGTCTGCGGTTTGTAGTGGAGGTTCAGGACCGCGTCGCGGACGCCGCAGGACGCGAGCCAGGCAAGCACGCGGCGCACGAGCGCCTGGCCGGCGACCGGCATCGCCGGTTTGGCCCGCACGTACGACAGCGGCCGAAGCCTGGTGCCGAGCCCCGCGGTCAGCACGAGTGCCGGCCACGTTCTCCCTCGCGCGACGCTCATGCTTCGTCGAACACCATGTCGGTGGCCGCCAGCCGGTGCTCGTCGCGGTACTGACAGAAGAGCGTCCGGTACGAGTCGACGATGAAATCAGCCGGGCCGTGTCCGAGCGCCTCCGACATCTCGATGATGCCCTCCTCGCCGCCCTCGATCTCGACGAACGTGCCGATCGGTGTCTCGTCGAGCGCCATGATGACGTCCCCGTACGCGAACTCCTCGCGGTATTTCTGGTACCGGAACCACACGTCGAAGCCGAGTTCCTGCATCAGGTGCAGCAGGGTGTTCCCGTCGCCCACGACGGTTTCGATTTCCTCGCGCAGCTTCATCGCGGATCGCTGCACCGGTCCTTTGAACGTGAGCAGGCTCTTCCCCTGCTCGATGCGAATGCGGAGCACGCAGCGCCGCTGGCGCAGGCGCTCGCCCGTGTCGTCGAGCAAGCAGTCTTCCTGAAGGCGCCGTCCGCGGATCGGGGTTGCCCCCGCCTTGACGATCGCGTCGCGCGCCTCGGCAGGGCTTGCGAATCGGAGCTTGATTTCCCGTTCAAGCATGACCGGCATGGCCTCCTCCCCGGTGACGCGCAGCCGAACCGCCGGGAACCCGCATTCGTCGTAGCGCCCGACGTCTATTAAATCGATTCGCCGGGAAAATTACAACGCGATGGGCCGGCCGCGCCGTCGACCGGCCAGCACCCGGAAGCAGACGTACATCGTGAAACACTCCAACGCGAAGGCGGGGAAGCCCAGGTAGCCGGGCAGTGGCATCTCGAACAGCTTCAAGTTCGGGAGGATGGGCACCGTGTAGATCCACTTCGTGCGCGCCCAGTAGTTCCAGAGCTCCCACACGAAGCCGCAGGCGAGCCCGCCCACCATCAGGTTGATGGCGCGATCGAACGGCCCGGTCCTGTCGCCCGCCGACCTTCCGGCCCCGGATGAATGGACCGGGTGCGGTTCTCTACTGAAGCGGTAGTCGGCGGTCAAGGACTCACCACCTGCGCGGGCGTTCAGTGGATCGAGCAGGAAGATGAACCCGAGCCAGACGGGCGCGGCCAGGTAGCGCGACGGCCAGACGAGCGGCCAGAGCAGCATGGCGGCACCGAGAACGACCGACGCCATGCCCCATTTCGACAGCGGCATCTTCA
>Ga0316628_100002944_pt1 | contig 12899 bp, 10 predicted proteins | sample OWC_Aug_M2_C1_D5_FD_207648 | JGI IMG/M metagenome (GOLD analysis project Ga0316628, IMG submission 207648) | Wetland soil microbial communities from Old Woman Creek delta, Ohio, United States - OWC_Aug_M2_C1_D5_C | ecosystem: Environmental > Terrestrial > Soil > Wetlands | place: USA: Ohio...
TACTGGCTCATTACCGTTCTCGATCCTCCAATCGGGCGCTGGACGCTGGTTCCCTACTATGTATTGATGATCGTCGCCGTAGCCCTACTGTGTTGGGCGCTCGCTTCCAGCATTGCTTCCCCGCTCCGAGACTTGGCCCGTAGCGTGGAGCAGTTCGGGCGCGGAGAACTCTCCGTCCGCCTAAACTCCCAGCGTCAGGATGAGATTGGCGAACTCGCGAGGTCCTTCGATCGTATGGCGGAACGCATTGGAACTCTGCTCACTGCTGAAAGACGCCTTCTCCAGGATGTTTCGCACGAACTGCGGTCACCCTTAGCGCGCATGAGTTTTGCCGTAGAGCTGGCGCGGCGAGACGAAGACCGCAAGTCGGCGCTCGCGCAGATCAAGGAAGAGATTCGTCGCCTTTCCGAATTGGTGGGAAGTCTGCTACAGGTGGCACGCAGTGAGGGTGATCCCCTCGCACGAAGGCAAGACGAAGTTTCGCTCACGGATCTGCTTCGGGAAGTTGCTGCCGATAACCGTATTGAGGCGGACGCGCGTCAATGCCGCCTGTTGGTCGACGCGCCAGTAAATGCGAATGTTACGGGGGACAGGGAGTTATTGAAGCGCGCCTTTGAGAACATCGTCCGCAATGCCATTCGTTACGCTCCCGTGGACTCGCGTATTGACGTTAGCGTGGTCACCAGCGGAACAACTGCGCGTGTCGTCACGCGCGATTACGGCGTTGGCGTCCCGGAGGCGTTTCTCGACAAGTTAGGACAACCATTCCTCCGCGTAGACGATTCCAGAGACAACTCCACCGGCGGTGTTGGATTGGGGCTAGCAATCGCGAAACGCGCCATCAGCATACACGGCGGCGTATTGCGCATTGAAAATGTTCAGCCGGGGCTGAGGGTTACTGTCGATCTGCCGCTTTCAGAAACGAAGCGTCCTGCGAGTGTGACCGACTCATCTCTCGAGCCTACTTCCGCCGGACCACGCCGGTTTCAATAAAGGGGCATCGCCATGAGAAGCACCACGGCTTTCGCTTATTATTGGACCGCAATTACGGCCCTTCCAGTATCTGTTTCCGCATTCCAGCCGCCTCCGCTTCCCGCTGAGCGAGGGCCGAAAGGGATCAACGTTGAGAAGATCAAGGACAATTCTTACGTCCTCTAAGGAGGGGGCGGAATACCTTTTTCATCACCGCTTGGGCCAGAACGTCCAAACTGAGTAGCTTGGGATTGTAGAGTGCGGTAGGTGTTATAGTCTCTATTTCAATCTACGGTCAATTTCCCGAGAGCTGTGCGTCTCTGGTTCGCATGCGCCCAATGACGGGTCGGCGACGCGAGAGGCGAGCACTGAAATGGCAGGGCGTTGTGCCTAAACCCTTAGATACGGCCGAAACAAATACCGTTGCGAGCACGGGCCGAAGCGACCTAGTTCAATTTGTGCCACAACTAGATGGTTTTGGCGCAGAGCGAAGTCACTAACGGATCGCCTCTAAGGACAGCGTGCCTTGTAGCTTCCCGCAAGCGCGCTTCTCGGTACCGGTCCGACGAACTTTCGGGAGCCGAATTCTAGGCTTTACTCGTGCGAAGGGGATCTATCGACGATGGTTGGGTTCGGGTGCTTCACACGACGCCGTTTTATGCGCCGCCGCTGACGACTCAGCGACGGTCAACACTCATCCACGACGGAGCAACATTGTTCCGCGTTTCTCGGCCTAGGGTTGCTTATAATTGCCAAAAGAACGGCTTAGCCGTCTCCGCTCGCAGATTCGATGCTTTAGTTAATGGACAGATGGCCGATCATTCAGGCGTAGCAGTGCTGGGAGCGGGGTCGGTTGGCCTCAGCGCCATTCAAGGCGCGAGAATTCAAGGCGCGGCAAAAATTATCGCCATTGAGCCGATCCGGGCGCGACGGGAGTTGGCGTTGCGGCTCGGAGCGACGGTGGCGCTCGATCCAAACGTCGAGGGCAACGGCTTGGTCGCAAGAGTACGGGAGTTGTGCCAGGAGGCGGCAACGAGGAAGCTGCTGGGCGGGCGCGACCGGACGGCCAGCAGCGACAGTGGCGGCGCGGACTTTGTCATTGCCACCGTGGCGCGGATTTCGCGCCGCCAGCCGTGGAGCGCGGCCCTGATCCCACCGGCCTGCAGCCGACGCGCCAAGCCTGGGAAATGACTCGGGCTGGCGGACGATTGGTCACGCTGGGCATTCCGCGCGGTGAAATCTCGTTGCCGACGGGCGCTTGATCGAACCGCGGGCGGATTCATCTCGCGGGGCAGTACGGCGGTGTAAATGCGAAATCGGATGTGCCGTGGTTTGTACAATTGATCGACATGGGAAGGTTCGACGCGAAGGCGCTGGTGACTTTCACGTTAACGAAGCCTTCCAAGCAGTCGCGGATCGCACTACTGTGGGCGCTGTCGTCGTGTTCACTTGATTTATCGTGTTCCCACTTAACGAGCGGCTTTCGCCTCTACCGGCAGTGTTATTTCGCAAGGCCGCGGATTGAACTTCGATCCGTCCGGCTCCTGCTTATAATGCGTGCTCAGGACAAACGGCTGCTGAAGGTACTGGGGATCTTCGAAAATAGAAGTCAGGATCAACCACGAATCACCGTTAGGCCCGGCGCTGCGATCGAAGAACTCGGTCAACAGTGAATTCCCGCTATAAGGCACGCCATTGCGCCGCAGATATCCTGGTCGCAATTTCGTCGTGACCACTTTCAGCGATCCACTTAACGGAGCTCCCGAGGGAACCGAGGCGCCGAAACCTCCCACGCCGCCCGCTCCTCCACCGCCGCCGGCCGGCGGGAGGCCTTGGCCCTGTTGCACGTTTTCCCATTCGGCAATCGAAAATCCTTGCCAGCTAGGCTGCGCGGGCGGCGAGGCGGCCTTGTCGAAATGGAATAGCCTCACCTGATTGCCGTTGTCTGCTTCCATTTTGAGCGTGGTCTCGTCCTGCCAGGTGACGTGCAGCCGCACCGGCATCCGCATGACGCCCGGGGCGCCGAACGCGCGGCACTGTTCCCCGGCCGAAATGTCCTTCGCAGGGTCCCACTGGTCGGCCAGCTTTCTGCCTTCCGGATTCAGCGGAACGCCGGGGTAGTCGCCCTTGGGAGGCGTGACCATGCGGAACCGCCAATCCTCGGTGATCACCGAAACCCAATAACCAGTTAGATCCACTGGCGCGATCGCATGTGGCGACGAAGGCGGTTGCGGCGGCTGGCCGCCGCGGCCTTGTGCTCTCAAGATTCCCGGAAGCAGGCAAAACACAGCCGCCACGGCAAGTGACGCCCAGCTAGGTACGTGTCCGCGTAACATTCGCCGCACGCTACTTCTCCTTCCGAAGCTCGTTATAAACAACTTCGATGAAGTTATCGCCGCTCTGAGTTTTGGTGGCGTAGAGTCCGTCATATTCGAGGGTCGGATGCGCGGATATCACTTGCTCGAGCGTCATATTTTTTTTCACCATGTCGCGGACACGGTCGCGGATGATGGTTACCATGTCGCGGTAATCCACTACGTCGGTTTCATTGCAGATACGTCCATGGCCGGGAATGACCCGCGTGCCGCCCATTTGATTCCGTTCGGGAATCGTAATATCGAGGATCGTGTTTAATGCGGCGATCTCACCGGCAATCGTACCGCCCCGCGCCACGTCGATCACCGGATAGCTATCAGTCCGCAAAATATCGCCGGCGCTCACGACGTCCGACCCGCGGAAAAAGACGATTACATCGCCATCTGTGCGCGCATGCGGCTGAAACATAACCTGCACTGCTTCGCCGTTCGCGTAGAAGTCCTTACGCGATGTGAAGAATGTCGTCACCGGGACAGCATCGCCGGTCAGAGGATGCAATCCAGGTACTCCCGCGGTCATGCGGTTGACGGCATTTTCATGCGCAATGGTTTCAATACCGGCGTTGGCGGGACGCCCCGCCGCGCCGGCGATGATTCCCGTGATTCCCCCTGCCGCCTGCACTAAGCTGGCATTGCCGGCGACTTTATCCGCGTCCGGACTAGTGTTCACAAGGTAGCGCAAGGGCTTGTGTGTCAGGTGTCGAATGGCCGCGAAGATCTTCTCCCCCTGACCCTCGCTGCCCGCGTCAACCACCAGGACACCGCCGTCACCGATCTGGACCGCGACGTTGGCGCCGCCCCCCGCCAGAAGGTAGATGTTCTTCTGTACGTGAAGAATCTCAATCCCTTCAACCTTCAGGATCTCGGGCCTCTCGGCCGTGAGCGCGGTCACAATTGGCGCCTGTTGCGCCCACACGCCCAGCACAGGTACTAGAAAGAGAACCGCTAACCTGACTTTCATCGCCGTCTCACTTGGCTGCCTGGATCGGCGCCTTCGGCATATTCGTCAGCATCTTGCGGATAACCATTTCGTACTCAGGGTAGGTCGTGGCTTTGCCGCCTTGCGTGGCTTCGAATGGCAGTCCATGCTTGATCGCGTAGCCGTCTTGTTTAGTGCCCAGCGGATAGCTCGGCACAGATCCCGGTGGACGAGTAGCAATTTCATCCACCACCTCGAAATTAAAACGCTGGTCGAGCGTCAGGTTCGAGCTTCGCAGCCAAGTGGAAGTCCGGATGAACGGTTCTTCAAGGTACACGGGATCATCTACGATCGACACCAGAGTCAGGTAATCCCCGTGCCGAATGAACTGTTCTGTCATGGTCGCGTGAGGACTGGCGGGAACCCCGTTGCGCTGAATCACACCGTACTTCATGTGCGTAGTTGTAATGATCAGTTGATTTCCTCGAACCGTCCCGGTGGAGAAGCCGTCCCAGGTGTGCTCGGCATACTCTGACGGATGCGGGCGTCCATCCATCCAAATCACGCGGTCATCGCGGCCGAATACGCCTTCGAGCGTGTATGCGATTAACGTCTGGGTGACTGCATCGATGACTTTGCTGATGCGCATTTGCGGCCCAGGGCCGCGCATGAAGTACTGAGCGGGATGCGGCTGCGCCATGCGTTCGGGCAGTGACAAAATCGACGCATCCCAACTGGTGGCCTTCTGGCGGGCCGCGGCATTAATAGGAAGTCCCGTGTAATCGCCCAACTCCGGCCCCGGAACTCGATGCGGTTGGTCTTCATGGATCCGAGGCATCCATTCACCGGAGATGTCGATCTGGGCTAAAGCGGGGGTGGCCGCCCATGGCGAAGCCAACAGCAGCAGCGCGGACGTCACAAATTGTCGTGCATTCTGCATCATCAGGTCCTTTATGCTTTGCAAAGGCAATCGCTACTATAACAAACCACCTTTCACCCAGCCAAGCATCTTTCCAACTGATGTGCCGTGGACACGCCAACCCGAGCATGGCCTGAGAGCGCTAAGTGGAAAGATGGTTAGTTTGTGCGTGAGGGTTACAGCCTCAGAGAATTCGCGGGGCAGAATGCACGGAATCATAGACCCAGTAGCAGCGTAACCTTCGGCACGGAATACATCGTTCCACTGCACCAGCCCGCCATTGCCGCTTGCGCCAGCCGAGGAGCCGGCGACCTACAACTCCTCGGATGTACGAGAATAGCCGCTTGTTGCGGACATCCGCTCCCTATCTCCTGGCTCGATTCGGTACGGCCGCCCGTCACCCTAACACATCGAACGCGTAGTGCAATCGCAAAAGAGGATGGAATTGTTGTTCATCAATTTCCACGATCAGAGTTCGGTAGCTTTCGAGCGTGATGATCCCTTGTCAGTTGGCTGCTGCCGATTAGAAGTTATTTGCCTGTGGGTTCTTTTCGAAGCAGTTCGTCCAAGAAGTTCTGGGCAACCCCGCATTTGCACACACATTTTCCAACTCTCGCGAAAACGCTCTTAGACAGCTTCATCATTTTCGCGAGCTTCAGCCCACGGCCGCTCGCCTGCAATGGAACAAGCAAAGGAACTCGGAGAAAAAGTATTATAGAGGAGCCCTGATCGGGTAAAGTGTCACTCGGAAGCGACTTTGGCCTTTGAATGTGAAGCTATGAAACAACTATCTGCAATGCGTTGCTTAACTTGGATTGCCAACCTGGGTCTGGTGGCGTGTTTCTGCTCGGTGCTTCTGGCGCAGGATGTGGCGATCACGAACGTACGCATCATCACAGTTACTGGACCGGTCATCGAATCCGGTACGATCATCGTTCGGAGCGGCAAAATCGTCTCCGCTGCCGCTGGTTCGGCTAGCACCGCCGGCCTCAGAGTCATCGACGGCAAGGGCATGACCGCTATGCCGGGCTACATCGACGCGCACAAGCACGTCGATAAGTTCAATAAAGATCAGGCGGAGTCCGTGCTCGAAGCCGGCTATACGACCGTCCTGTCGGGCGGCGGCACGGCCGAGGATAACCTGAAGCTCGCGCAAAACATCGACTCCGGCGTTTTCAAGGGTCCCCATATCATTCCTGCCGCATCCCTGCCGGTGGTAGCCCGAGACTTCGCCACCGTGCTCGAAAAAGGGACCTTGGTGGGGCTCACTCCCGAAGCCGCTCGCGCAGCCATTCGCGAAATGGCGGCGAAGGGCATCAAACACACGGGCGAAATTGTGATGGCTCCCGGGGGCCCGAGTCCCGAAGACGTTGCGGTTCTCAAAGCCGTCGTGGACGAAGGACAAAAGGTGGGCGTGCAGATCAATGTACATGCGGTCTCCACACCGGCCATGACCGGTGCTGTGAATGCGGGCATCACCCGCCTAGTTCATATGCCGAACAAAGACTTCACGGGCCGCGAAGACGCTAAAAGAGTCGCCGATACGGGCTCGATCGTGCTCGGGCTGCTCGCGTTCGGCGCGCCCATCATCGACCGTTATTCTGGACCGCCCGCACAGGTGCAATTTCCCAAGGATGACTCGCCTCGCTTCCGCGACGGCAAAGCATGGCCCGAGGCAATCAACGGAGCGAACCGGGACGCGGCGGGCAAAGCGACCGGCACGGAGGCCGGTTTCACCATCGTCAATGCCCGGACTATCTGGGATGCCAATAACCAGGCCCTCGGATGGTGCACGGATCAAAACTACGATGACAAAGTGGTTCTCGAGCACGAGTTGAAGTCGTATAGCATCATGTTCTCCATGGCGGATATCTTCCGCATCATCACGATCAACACCGCCCGCTATCTCGGTATGGAGAATCAGATCGGGTCAATCGAGCCTGGCAAGGTGGCCGACCTCATCCTCCTGCAGGGCAATCCGCTTGAAAACATCTATCCGATGCTGAATACGAAAGTGGTGCTGCGGAGCGGAAGAGTGGTCGTAGACAAACGATAGTCGCCTCGCGACAGCCCGAACTGCATAGTGAGAATGTCGCCGGTATGTCAGCTTGCTGCTCAAAGTCGATCCGCTCCAAAAAGCCCTTCGTTCAGATCCTCGGTTCGGTGAGCTGCTTGCTCAAAGGAACGTCAATAGAATTCCTTATTCGAGCGAACGAATTCCAGTAACGGTTCACCGGAAATCGCAGATTTTCACTTGTTCCCTTACACTTTCGCCTATTAAGATTAGAACTTGGTTCGACGACATGAGATCCTCAATTTTTAAGACTACGATTCTGGTAAGCGCGTTCAGTGTATCGGCGTTCGCCGAAGACTGTAGTAAGTTGGCGCGGATGACTCTTGATCACGCGACAATCGACTTGGCGGAACTGATCGTGGCTGGCCAATACACGCCGCCTGCTGGAGGGTCTGGCAATCGAGACGTCTTCAAGGATCTTCCGTCTTTCTGCCGGGTCAAGGCCACGCTGAAACCCTCCTCCGATTCAGATATAGACATTGAGGTGTGGTTGCCTGCTTCGAACTGGAATGGCAACTTCCAGGGGGTTTCCGGCGGCGGCCCTAACGGTGCGTTGGAGGGAGCGCTCGATACTGGAGGCCTGGCGGAAGCACTTCGCAACGGCTTTGCTACCGGCACTACCGATACCGGGCACCGGGGCGCTACGCTGGCCTATGCCGTGGATCATCCGGAGCAACTGATTGACTACGGCCATCGCGCGGTCCACGAAATGACCGTGCAGGCCAAAGCGATCACTCGCGCCTTCTTTGGCCGTGCGCCGAAATATTCGTACTGGAATCAATGCGCGTCTGGCGGCCGGTATGGGTTATCCGAAGCCCAGCGTTATCCGTCCGACTACGATGGTATCGTCGTCAGCGCGCCTGCCAGCTATTGGACGCATCTGCAAACTTGGTCGTTGTACGTGCATAAAGCGACGCACGACAACCCGGTCAGTGACATCCCCACCAGTAAATATCCGCTATTGCACAAGGCCGCCATCGAGGCCTGCGATGCGCTGGACGGATTGAAAGATGGACTCATCAGTGATCCGCGCAAGTGCAAGTTCGATCCCGGCGTACTCTTGTGCCACAGCGATGAAAACGCCGCTTGCCTAACTGCGCCTCAGGTCGAAGCGGCGCGCAAAATCTACTCGCCACTGTTCAACCCGCGGACGAAAGCCGAAATTTTTCCGGGGCTGCTGCCCGGAAGCGAAATGGGATGGGCTGGCCTCGCTGGTGGCGAAGAGGATCCTCGCTATGTGCGCGAAACCTTCCGGTATCTCGCGTTCAAGGATTCGAATTGGACGGAAAAGACGCGCCCGGTGGACTTCGACAAGGACCTCGCTGCGCTGGATAAATCCGTCGGGCCTATCGTCAACGCGAACAACCCCGATCTGAAGGCGTTCTTCGCTCGCGGCGGAAAACTTATCGAGTGGACCGGCTGGAGCGATCCACTCATCGCTCCCGAAGACGCGCTGCATTTTTACGAGAGTGTCGCCAAGAAAATGGGCGGCGTATCGAAGATCGACAGTTCTTTCAAACTCTATATGGCGCCCGGGGTGCTGCATTGCCGGGGTGGCGACGGCCCGGACACGTTCGACATGCAGAAGGCCCTTGAAAAATGGGTCGAGACCGGCGACGCTCCTGGCCCTATTGTGGGGGCGCACCGTAGCGGCGGAAAGATCGATCGCACGCGGCCGATTTGCCCTTATCCCCAGGCCGCAGTTTACAAGGGCGAGGGGAGCGTTGACGACGCCGCGAACTTCGCATGCAGGCTTCCTTAGGGGTGCGGGGAGGAACCGCGTCTGGCATCTTCTTGCTTGACAGCCATGCTAGCGTGAGTCCGACTTTCGCACGCTCAGAAGATGGCTTCACCGCAGCGAACAGGGTTCTGGGTGTGATTTAGAGGCGTCCGGTTCCCTCTTAAAATTCGTACTGGTGATGTAGTCAACCGTTAGGTACGTAGGGTCGTGAAGGATGGTGGTTACGACCATCCAATCGGTTCCATACGGATCTGGGTAAACATTGAAATACTCCGTAAGAACGGCATCCTTGCTATAGGGGATGCCGTTTTTGCGTAAATAACCGGACTTGAGACGAGTGGTGACGACCTTAAGAGACCCGCCCTGAGGACTTTTCGGGGGAGCACCACGCCCTCCACGCCGGCCGGTCGGCGGCTCAGCCGCGCGCATGGGATCGAAACCATTGGCATACTCCCAGGACGCAGCTGAATATCCCTGCCAACCGGACTCAGATGCTGGAGGTTCTCCCGTGAAATGAATAATCCTGGTCTGCTCTCCGGCATCAGCCCGGAGTCTCAATGCGGCCCCGTCCTGCCAATCGATTTGCAGACGTCCGGGCATGCGCAGTAAGGCCGGCGCTCCGTAAGCCTTGCAGGCATCCGCACCGATTTCGCGCGCTGGATCCCAGCTTCTTCCTGCAGCCTGACCGGCGGCATTCAGAGGGAGGCTGGCGAAATCACCTTTGGCCGGAGTGAGCATGCGCACGGTCCAGTCTTCGGTTACAACCGAAACCCAATTTCCAGTCACATTGATCGGCGCTAGGCGTTCGAACGATGGAGAACCCGTTTGAGGAGTCTGTGCGTTTGTCGTTGGAAGTGCGAGCAAAATCGCCACCCCAGCGAAGCTTAGCTGAACGCGCATCACTTTTCCCGGAACTCCTCAAACAGCGTTTCGATAAACATGTCCGAGTTCCATTCTGGACGCCCGTACCGCCCTTCCCATCCGAGAACCGGGCGTCTGGATTTCACGTCGGCCAGTTTCAAATGCTGAACGTTGACTAGGTCCCGCATGCGGTCGCCAATTTCGTGAAGCATGTCGCGGTATTCCACGAGATCCGCTTCATCGCAAACGCGACCATGCCCTGGGATGATGTAGGTCCCGCCCTCCTGCATGTTTTCCGGAACGGCGATATCGAGCATTCGATTTAGGGCATCGAGAAGGCCTTTCGCCGTGCCGCCCAGCTTGCGATCGATCATAGGAAGACTGGTGGTCGTGAAGATGTCACCCGCCACCAGGACGTTCGATCCGCGAAAGTAAACGATCGAATCGCCGTCTGAGTGAGCGGTGGGTTCGCGCAGGATGTCGACAACCTCGCCGTTAAAGAAGAGATTCCGGTGAGCCGCCATGTACCCATCCGTCGGCCATGCGTCTGTCGGGTAGGGAGCCTTCTTCTCCGGGCCCGGCGTACTCATGCGGAGCAAGACATTTTCCTGAGCAATGATGTCGGGGGTGGGGCCGCGGCCTTTACCGTTTGTGAGTCCGCCTGGAAGTACGGCCAACGCGGCGTTGCCTCCGATATGATCCGCGGAGATCGAAGTGTTGACGATATAGCGGATCGGGCCGTCGCTGACCTCCCGCACGGCCGCCAAGACCTTGTCCGTCATTCCCGCGGCACCGGTGTCTACCAGCAACACGCCTTCCTTGCCGGCTTGCATTGCGATATTGGCTCCCGCGCCGGTGATCATCCAAACGTTGCCCTGAACCTTCATCGCGTGGACGCCCGCGTTTTCCTGGGCCGTGAGACTTGCTCCAGCGCAAAGTATCACAAAGAAAATGCGGCGACCATTCATCGAGTGCCCCTCAGTTGCTCGCGATATTCGGGATACGCCGTCTCCGCGCCACCGAGCAGGGCTTTCGGGGGAAGATGCAGTTTGCCGGCGACTTCGTCGACGAACGGGTTGGCCCAGGGCAGATAATTGGGGACTTTGTAAGGGTCCGTCCGAACTACCTCTTCGCCTGGGAAACATTTAAAGAAAGCTCCACCGGCCTGTCCGGTGGCAGGCGTGTCGAACTGCGCGGCGGTAACCCGCGGCGCCTCGATAAAATCGACCGACTTCGTGTACGTCTCGGTCAGATACAAAGGATCGTGGACCATCCAGGTGACTGTCAGCACGTTTCCGTTGCGGGTGTAGAAGGTCGTGACGGTGGCCTGGTCGCTGGCGGGAACCCCGTTGCGGCGAATCCAGCCCCACTTGATGTGCGTGGTGGTTGTCACCAGCGTATTGCCGACCCACGCGCCCGTCGTGAAACCGGCCCATGTGTGCGGCGCATATTCGGACGGGTGCGGCCGGCCGTCGAGGTAGATCACGCGATCCGCGCGCCGGAACGTGCCGCCCACGTGATAGGCGACGATATCGAGATTGTCGTCCAGTTCTTCTGTGATGCGCAAGTTCGCGGGTCCCCAGAAAGAATATTGAGCCGGGTGAGGCATGCATTGATGCTCGGGAACGCTCAGAAGCGACCCGTCGTAGCTCAGAGCTCTGGCGCGAGCCTCTTCATTGAGCGGAATGCCGAGATAGTCGACCGGAGCGGGTCCGTCTGCGCGCTCGGTTGAATCTTCCTCGAAGCCGAAAACGGCCGCGATGCCGGGACCGAGAACAGTCCCGAGCGCGGGCTGGTTCCAATATCCGACGATGTCGGTTTCAGCGGCTGTGAGACTCCCACAGAGCGCAACAAATGTTATAGCCAGGCAGCCGAGCGGCCGCAAGGAGTCTGATACGTTCATCCCTGATTTTCCCGATGGCAATTGTTTCATAAGAGTAGAGCATTGATGCGGTAGGCGTGAACAGTGTCATTTGGCACAGCCAGGCAAAGATGGATAACCCTCCATCCTCGCAACTCGACAAGGAGTTCCTTTGGCCGGTCGCCCTCGGATCACATTTCAGTTAAGAAGAGGGGAAAGTATCCCACTCTTTTTCCGAGTATAAGTGCTCTCAACGAAGCAAGTCAGCACTCCGATCCCTTACAAATCTCACCAGCGTATGGCCTTTTGTCGCGATTTCCGCCGTGCGGAAGTACGCCGTAGTAGACTCGATGAATCAGCAAAAAGCGCGGTTTTGAGGAATGCCAATGAACACTTCCACATTCAAACGATTCTGCGCCAGTCTTGCCGTTGTTCTGTCTTTCGGTGCAATCATCGCTCTGGCTCAGGGCCCCGGTCCGGGTGGTGCTCCGCCTCCAGGATTCGGTGGACCCCCTCCTCCAACTCAGGGTTTCGAATCCAACATTCAACTACCGGCGAACTATTTGCCCCAGGAGGCCGCGGCTGTCAATGTCGTCGAGAACTGGGTCAGGACTACGGCCGCCCACGACCTCGACGGCGCCATGTCGGTACTCGATAACAATATGATCGTTCGACCTGACCCGGCCCGGCAGCCGGCATACGGCCCCGTCGCCCAGTGCTCGTCGTATCCCTTTCCGAGAAGTAACAGCATTGTCCGACTCGAGGAAGTGTACGCCGTCGGCGGCTCGTTGGACACGATGGTGCTGTTCAAGCGCGCCGACATCAACGGCCCCGCCGTGCCTCCCGGCGGCCGGGGCGCCGTCTTTGGCGGATTCACTGTCCAAGTGGCGGTCATGGTGCGCGTCAGCAACGGCAGGATCACGGAGTGGCTGGACGCACCGATCAACAGGGTTGGGGGACTCGTCAACTCGCCGGAGGGAGGGCTCACGGAGGCGCCCGCCGGGGCCAACGTTCCGGAACCCTGCAAGAAGTATCCGATCGCCGGGCAGGCGCCAGCCGCGCAGACCAGGCCGACGGGGCAGGTTCTGCCATATGGCACGGCCAAGCAGGAATGGTATTGGAATGTGGAAGAGACCCAGGCCGCGCAGGCCGTCCGCGCCTGGTTCGCGGCCAAGCA
>Ga0316628_100002945_pt1 | contig 12899 bp, 8 predicted proteins | sample OWC_Aug_M2_C1_D5_FD_207648 | JGI IMG/M metagenome (GOLD analysis project Ga0316628, IMG submission 207648) | Wetland soil microbial communities from Old Woman Creek delta, Ohio, United States - OWC_Aug_M2_C1_D5_C | ecosystem: Environmental > Terrestrial > Soil > Wetlands | place: USA: Ohio...
AGCGTCTTCAGCGTGTCGGTGTCGGCGAGCACCAGCTTCGGCTGGTAGAACGCCCCGATCATGTTCTTGCCGAGCGGATGGTTGATCCCGGTCTTGCCGCCGACCGACGAATCGACCTGCGACAGGAGCGTCGTCGGGATCTGGATGAAGGGCATGCCGCGCTGGTAGCACGCCGCCGCGAAGCCGGTCATGTCGCCGATCACCCCGCCGCCAAGTGCTATGAGGGTGGTCTTGCGCTCGGCGCGCTGGGTCAGGAGCGCGTCGAAGATCAGGTTCAGCGTCTCCCAGTTCTTGTAGGCCTCGCCGTCCGGCAGCACCACCGAGGTGGCCGCGACGCCGGCGGCAGCTAAAGTGGATGTCAGACGCTCGAGATATAAAGGTGCTACGGTGGTGTTGGTGACCACCACCGCCCGCTTCTGCGCCAGGTGCGGCAGGATCAGGTCGGCCTGGTCGAGGAGACCCGAACCGATATGGATGGGGTAGGAGCGGTCGCCGAGATCGACGGTGAGGGTTTGCATGGAAAAATCTGTTGAATGCGATAGTGATGGATGATTGTAACCAATGCCATACGTTATACCGTCTGCGCGATTCATCGCAGGCCCCCCATCGTCCCGCTGAGAGTCCCAGCCTCCACCCGCAAAGCGGGAGCGACCGGGCGCTTTACAACCCCTTTGGCACAACCCGTAATCCGTACATGTACACGCCATGGCGCCTCTGCCTCACAAACACGCCCAGGCAAGCAACGACCGGACTCAGCGGCGTTCGCCCGTGTCCCAGGCGGCCGAAAGGCGACCGACCGATTTGCCTCTACGAATGGCCAACTGCCCACCAACCGATTTGCCACACGAACGCAGCCGCCTCCTTGTCGAACGAGGCGAGGATAGGGCGCTGCGCTCGCCCCGGCATTTTGGGATTTGAGCCGTTAAAAATCAGCGGTTTGTGAAGATCACCCCATGAGCGCAACGCATGATCATCGCGAAGATGTCCGGCGTCCCTCCATCCCTCCTCATCAAGGGAACGGGGTCGTCAATGCTGGCATCCCTTGCTGTCGCTCTGGGCTAACGATCATGTCGTCCATACGCCCCATTGCCCCATCACTCCGGCTGCCTCCACGCGCCCTCCTCTCAGCGGACCCGGAAATATCGGCGCACGTAGCCGAACGCCGTCTGGACCAGGGTTGTTATGTCGACACTTTTGGCAAGCTTTCCGCAAGTCGCGCCGGTTGCGTTCAGGCGACCCACGATATGCCGCCGTGCCCCCGTGCGCTGACCGGGCCCGCCGCGCACCCGCCGGCTCGGCGCGCAGGCCAGGCTCCCGTCGGCAAAGTCGCTGCCATTCGGTATCGCACCGACACGCAAAATTGTGAGCCCAGTGCTACGGAAAGCGCCTTGGCGACAAGAATAGGATCTGGCTATCCGATTTCATTTCCCTTTGATATCCACGAAGTCATGCGTTGTGACAGGAAATTGATCGTATGAGCCGAGGCCAAAGCGTACGAAGCAGTTCCAAATGGTTAATCAGCACCAACGTACTCGGTCAAGCGATGCAATTCGCGTTCGGCATCGCGCTCGCCCGCCTGCTCGTCCCGGCCGACTTCGGCATGATCATCACGATCCAGATCTTTACCGGTTTTGTCGGCTTGGTCGCGTCGGGCGGAATGGGGCAGGCATTAATTCGCGCCAAGGATCTGCAAGAGAAGGATTTTCAGGTCATATTCAGCATGCAGCTGGCCATTGGTCTGTTGATTTATGCGGGTTTTTTCATCATCGCGCCATGGTTCGCAGACTGGTTCGGCAACCTCCTGTACAGGGATCTCCTGCGCGTTTCGGCCATCAGCTTTGTCATGCGGCCGTTTCTCAACATACACAACACCTGGCTGCAGAGAGAAATGCTTTACCGGGCGGTATCCCTGCGCGCCCTCGCCGCCGGCATCATCAGCGGCATTACCAGTATCGTCATGGCCATGAATGGCTGGGGGGTGTGGAGCCTCGTGACAGGCGGACTACTCGGAAGCGTGCTCGGCTATCTGATGGTATTTCGTCTCACGCCGATGCGCGCCCGCCTATATTACGACCGCCAGATAGCACGCCGTCACAGCGGCTACGGATTCAAGTTCATCCTGAACGAGCTGGCCAGCTACATGCGTCGCCAGACTAGCAACTTCATCATCACCAAAATGGCCGGCACCAGCATGGTCGGCTTGTTCAACAAGGGCGACAGCTTGGCGAAGCTCCCCTTCGACACCATCAGTGGCCCCATCTATCAGCCGGTATTCCGCGCCATGTCCATCGAGCAGGACAACCCGGACGGAATCAAGTACCTGTTTTTCAAGATGGCTTCGTTATTGATGCTCTATACGCTTCCTATTTATGTGGGCCTGTGGTGGCTGGCGAAACCATTCATCGTTGCGGTGTATGGCGAGCACTGGGCTGATGCCGCGACCCCACTTCAAATTCTCGCCCCACTGGGGTTGCTCTATTGTGTAGGCCATCCGTGCGGTGCAGTGCTCGCAGCCACCAATCGACTTGGACGTGAAGTCGTCGTCCAAACGATCACCTGGATTATCGTCGCCATCGGCTGCTACTTTGGTCTCGCCTGGGGACTGGCCGGAGTTGCCTATGGCATCGTGCTGAGCCAAGTCTATTCCACCACCCATATGTATCTGCTGGCCAACCAGTGCTTCAAGGCGAAGCTCAGCGAACTCGTCGGCGCGGTTGGCCCCGCCCTGCTACTCAACGGGATTTTGATCGCCACGCTGCTTGCCGTGGACGCCATCCTGCCGTCGGGTATGCGCGAGAACGCAAAAGCCGCCTATCTGGTTATCTCCGCCCTGAGCGGGGGGGGCGCCTATGGACTGGCCTTCCTCTACCTACCGCTGCCTTCTCTCGCGCCCGAAGCCCTGCGCTGGAAGAGGCTCCTCCGGCTCGCGCCTCAACAGGCATAAACGCGTGCGTTCGGCTTGCATGCTTTACCTGCGTACCTCAATGGACGATCCATTATGAAATCTCAGGCATCCCCCGCCGTGCTTTCCGCATCAACGTCCGATCGTCCATTGCAGATCAATCTTCGTTCGCTTTTCCTGTCCGCGCAGGATCATTCATCGCCCCCGTTGATAGACAGCCAGGCTTTCACACGCGCCACCCTCGCACTTGCCGGAACGGCAAGCGTTCTGCAAGACTGCTTCGCCGAAAGCCGTGCCGCTGTCAGCTTCTTGCGTATCGCTGGAAACGACGCGGCCCAAGCCAGCATCCACGTTGATGGCGGCTATCAGCTCGACCGCTGCGCTGCAGGCGGTTGGCTTGTCAGCCCTCTTGATTGCAGCCGCGACAGCTACTGGATTCCCCAGGCAGCGAACCTACGCAAGCTCGACCAAGACGGCCACATCCTGGCGCATCAGCAGGCACAGCCGGCAGGATTCCATGTATCTCCATCGAGACTTGCAGTAACGCTCGACATTCCGCGGGATCGGGTACTGGACATCACGGCATGGCGCTTGCCCGCCAACGAACCCGAACTGGCCAGGTCACTTCAGACGCTGTCCACTCTTGAAAGGCAGCGTTACTTCCTGTGGAGCTCGCATACGGTCTATCAGCGCCCGGCCGACGTCTATTTGCATCTGGCCCACGGCCACGTTTACGAGAACCACGAAGTTTGGCCGAAGTATTGGCGGGTTTGCTCCGAACTGGATGCCTACGCGTTGTACGTGGTCATTTCCGGCCTGCTTAGGGCCACGGGCAAGCGCCTATATGCGTTGCTGCGAGCGCAGCTGGTGTTCTCGGTGATTTCCCGACAAGCCGAGGACGGCGGTTGGTACCACGGCGAATGGACCGACCAGATGGAATCCCACTACCGCTTGCACGGGGGGGCAATGCACCTGCTCGCCGCCTACTTCGAGGAAACCTATGACGCAGTGGTTGGTGCCGCGCTGGAAAAGGCCGCCGCCTTTGCCGCCGCGCGCACAGACCGCCTGGATTGCGGCGTGTGGTACCTGCACGACTCCCTGGAACAGGATACGGAAACCCTGAAGAAATACCCTTTCCGCATAGCACGCAGCCGCGCCTTGGGCAAGTCGGAAAGCAACCTCCTCGTCCTCAACACGCACCTGGATACCAACATCGCCATGGAGCGCTGCCGACGGGTCACGGGCAATGCACGCCACGACGCGCTCATCGACTCGGCCAACGCATCCACCCGGACGGTCCTTGAGCTTCGTCACGCAGAATGGCTTTATCGCCCCCTGTTCCGAGCCATCGGCCTGACCTTCCTGGCTTCCGAACAGGCCAGAACGTTGCCCTTGTTCAAGCGGGTGATCAAACGCATCGCCTGGAAATACCTGCTTCCGCAATTGCCCCGAGTCAAGGCGCAGTTTCCGCGCCTGGTGATGCCGGGCGGCTTCATTGAACGGGACCTTGCGCAATATGGACTCTCCGTGCGTTACCAGCCCGTCAACCTGCTGGACGTCGTTCGCACACGGCGAATTTTTGGGGATGCCGGTCTCGACGAGGTGCTGGAATATGGATTTTCTTTCACGCAGCAAAGCGGAATCACGGCGCGCTGGAAGGAAATGAAAGGCAAGGAAGATGACGCCCTGGGCTTCTGGGTCGAGGCCCTTTATCATCTGTGTCTGGCGAATCCCGCCCCGAGATACCGCGCCTGGCTGGCCGAAGCGATCATCGACCTGGAAGACAATGCGCTCGGTTTGTCACCCTCGCTTCTGGGCGCCAACGCCGAAGCGGTCGGGCCGAAAAAACAGCATCCCTGCCCCAGCCCACGCGACCCAAAGCTGCGAGTCGCAAACCTCAGTCATGGCGAACACATCGAACTGCTGATCGTCAACCCGACAACAGGCCCAATAACGCTGGAATGGGATATTCCGCCACAAAATACTATGTCCTGGCAGCTTCCTTTTAGCCACGAAAGCCAACCCGCCGCCGGCCCAAAAATCGCTGCTCGTTCGTCGCTGCGCGGCGTGCTTGCCGTGTGATCATCGTTTTCGACTGGCACACTGGATTCAGCTTATGCACTCTCGAGGATGATCAGAACTCAGTCGTGCTGCCGAGGTCATGCGCGACTCGCACGCCTTCATAAGGAATCTTTAGAGGGATATTTAAAAGGATGCTTGCTCGGATCCTTGAAGTGTACGAATCTGCGAAACAATGCACGCAAGCGGTTGGCACCCATAATGACTGCTACAAATTCCGGTGACTCCATTGGTATGAAATCTGATTCTTGCTCAGCAAAACGCCTGTGACAAAAATGAACCAACGCGCTCGGCTAATCGCCTTTTATCTGCCCCAGTTTCATCCCACGCCGGAAAACGATGCCTGGTGGGGCAAGGGGTTTACGGAATGGACCAACGTCGCGAAGGCGAAGCCCTTGTTCCCCGGACACTACCAGCCCCACCTGCCTGCGGACCTCGGCTTTTACGATCTGCGCCTGCCCGAGGCACGTCATGCCCAGGCTGAACTGGCCAAGGAATACGGCATCGGTGGGTTTTGCTACTACCACTATTGGTTCGGCGGTCGACGCATCCTTGAGCGGCCGGTCAACGACATCTTGAGCAGCGGTGAGCCTGACTTTCCCTTCTGCCTCTGCTGGGCCAATCACTCGTGGAATACGGCATGGCAGGGAACCGACACCATGCTTGTCGAACAGACGTATCCCGGCTGGGATGATCATGCGGCGCACTTTGACTGGCTCTTGAAAGCCTTCAGTGACCCACGCTACATCACGGTCGATGGCAAACCCGTTTTCGTCATTTACAAGCCAGACGACATTCCGGACGTGCTCAGGGTAACCGACTACTGGCGTGAGCGCGCACTCAGGGCCGGCCTGCCGGGATTGCACCTCATCGGCGTCTCGCATCGCGACGAGGCATGGGATCCGCGCGCACGGGGCATGGATGCCTCCACCATGCAGGCGTTGCCCGCACGCAATGGGCGCATACCCCGCCGTTACCTATGGACCAAGCTGAAATTCCTGCTTGAAGGCAACAAGCATCCGCTCAGCATCTGGGACTATCAAGAGATTCTGCCGATCCTACTCAGAAGCAATCGAGTTGAATGGCCTGACTACCCTCTGGTTTTGCCGAGTTGGGACAATACGCCGCGAAGCGGTGTGCGCGGCCTGGTATTTCATGACTCGACCCCCGAGCTTTTTCGCGGCCATCTGCGCGAAGCAATCTCACGCGTCGCCGACTATCCGTCAGACGAACGCATCGTGTTCCTCAAGGCATGGAACGAATGGGCCGAGGGCAATTATGTGGAGCCGGACCAGCGGTGGGGGCGAGGGTACCTGGAAGTCATTCGCGATGAATTGAAAAAATGAGCCGCGACACGACCCAACCAGACGATGGCCGGCCTCTGATCTCCGTCATCATGCCCTGCTACAACGCCACCACCTTCGTCGAGGAGGCGGTGAATTGCGTGATGAACCAGACCTACCCGGACGTGGAGCTGATCGTGGTGGATGACGGCTCGATCGACGGCAGCGTCGACATCCTGCAGCAGCTTGCGGCCCAACATCCATCCCGCCTGGCGCTGCTTTTCCAGGACCGCATGGGCCCCTATCCCGCGCGCAATCTTGGCCTCGAACACGCTCACGGCGGGCGCGTGGCATTCCTGGATGCAGACGATTACTGGACACCAGACTGCCTAGAAAAACTCTCTGCGGCAATGGACGGCCATCAGGCCGACATTGCCTATTGCGGCTGGCAGAACGTCGGCATGGGAGCCCCTGGAACGGACCCCCACATTCCCCCTGATTACAGCCAGATGGATACGGCGGCGGAGTTTTTGCGTTCGTGCCCATGGCCCATTCACGCGGCACTGGTGCGGCGGGAAGCCATCGATGCGGTCAAGGGATTTTCAGAACGACGGTTTTCCGCGATGGATTACGACCTCTGGCTGCGACTGTTTGCGCACACTCAGAAGCTCATTCGCGTCCCCGAGGTGATGGCCTTTTACCGCTGGCACGACAAGGGGCAGATTTCCAAAACCAAGTGGAAACAGGTCCTAGATGCCTTGCAGGTGCGACGCGATTTTGTAGCGCATCATCCCGAACGGGTTTCACATCTGCCCAAGAATGCGGTCATCCAACTGTCCGACGGCTTTCTGTTGCGCGAAGCCTATCGCGCTTACTGGCACCGCAACCTGGCGGACGCGCACAAGCTTTTCCGCCGCGCCTTTGTGCAAGGCGTCTGGAGACCAGGTGATCTCAAATACATCCTCCCCGCCCTGCTTCCTGGTGCCTGGTTCGCGTGGCTGGTTATCAAGGCGGACCAACTGAAGGAAAAGCGCGCATGAGCGCCGTGCGCGTACCCGTTCTGATGTACCACCGCGTGGGCGAGGCCAACAACGACCGGGAGCGCAAGTGTTGCATCGGCGCGCAACGCTTCTCCGACCACATGTTCATGCTGGCGCGCGCAGGCTGGCGCGCGGTTCCGATCGACGATTTCTTCGCCTGGCTGGATGGCCGAACGGAATTGCCAGAGCAGTCGTTCCTGCTCACCTTCGATGACGGCTTTCTCGGCGTGCATGAGCACGCCGCGCCGGTGCTGGCGGAACTCGGCTGGCCGGCGACCGTGTTCCTGGTCAGCCGGTTGATCGGCCAGCGCGACACCTGGCGTGAAGCCCATAATCCCAATGGCGTCACCTACCCGCTGATGGATGTTTCGCATATCAACGCGCTTCGCGGTCAGGGATTCAGCTTCCACTCCCACACCCGCAACCATGCCGACCTGCCGGTGCTCGGCGATCAAACGCTCCACGACCAGCTCGCGGGGGCGCGTGAGGACTTGCTGGGGCTGCTCGGCGAGGACGTACCTTACCTGGCTTATCCGTATGGCCATTACGACGATCGCGTGCTGCAAGCGGCCCGGGCGGCGGGGTATCGCGCGGCATTTTCGGTGCAGCCCGGCTTCAATCGCCGGGATGTCGATCGCATGCGTATCCGCCGGCTGGACGTGTTCGGCACCGACACCCCCGCCATGCTGCTACGCAAGATCACGCTCGGTGGCAATGATGGCAGCCTCACCGAGTACGCGCGCAGCTTGATTCGCCGCTTCACCGCCCGGATTTTCTGAAACGCCACACATGCACGCTTCTATTATTGTCTGCACATACAATCGCGCCGACTCGCTTGCTCACACCCTGAGCTGCCTCAAGAGTCAGCAGCTGCGGACCGGTTTCGACTGGGAAGTGATGGTGGTCGACAACAATTCGAAAGACGCGACCCGCGCCACGGTAGAAGCCGCGATGTCTGGCTTCCCGCAATTGCGTTATGAGTTTGAAGGCCGGCAGGGACTGTCGCAGGCACGCAACCACGGCATTGCTTTGGCGAAAGGTGACATCGCCCTGTTTACCGACGACGATGTCTGCCCTGAACCAGACTGGGTGCAGACTATTCTCGACAGCATGGCAGAACACGCCTGCGACGCCTGCGGCGGTTACATCGCCCCGGTCTGGGAGAAGCAGCCGCCCGCGTGGCTTACCGAACGATTTTACGGGTTCCTTGCCATCAAGACCGACATGGTCGAGCGACAGATCACTTCTGCATCCGACTCCCCTTTTGGCGCCAACATGGCCTTCCGGCGTGAGCTTTTTGCCCGGCACGGGACGTTTGACGTGACGCGCGGTCGCATGGGCAACGTGCTGGCCAGTGGCGAAGATGGCGAACTGTTCGAACGCATACTCAATGGCGGTGGCAAGGTCATGTATTTCCCCCGTGCGCGCGTGCATCACCGGGTGGAGGCCTTTCGCGTGGACAAAGCCTATTTCCGTCGCTGGCGCTTTCAGACCAGTCGCAATCTTGCAATCAGCCGTGGTGTCCCGGGTGACCGGCGCGTGTTCAATATCCCGCCTTATCTTGTTCCCCAGACGCTCCGCGCATTGTGGCGCGCGGCGTGGGGTCGTCTAACTGCAACGCCGGACGAAGCGTTCAATCGCGAAATCGTTGTCTGGCATTTTCTGGGCACCTTGCAAGGTTTATGGCAGCGCCCCAAGACACAATGATCCGGCTGGCCCTGAGCGCGCTGTTACACGGGCACCTGGCACCCGGTTGGCTTCAAACATATGTATCCAGAATGAAAACATGGCCGCCACCCTCACCCTCCTGATCTGCACGCACAACCGCGCCGACCTGCTCGATCGGGCGCTGGCCTCGATCAATGCGGCCAAGCGGCCCACGATGCAAGTGCAGATTCTGGTGGCGGCGAATGCCTGTAGCGACGACACGGTGGCAAGAATGCAGGTGTATCAGGCCCGGCAGGCCGAGCGTGACTGGCTTCCGCTCGCGCTGATCGATGTGCCGACCCCGGGCAAGTCGCATGCGCTGAATGCGGCCATTCCACTGGTCGACAGCGAACTCACCGCCTTCGTCGATGACGATCACCGGGTCGACGAAAAATATCTCGTGGCCATCGAAGAGGCTGCGCAGACCTGGCCCGAGTCGGGGATCTATTGCGGGCGCATCCTGCCCGACTGGGACGCCAGCGAACCCGCCTGGGTGCATGACGAAGGGCCTTACCGGATCTATCCTCTGCCGGTTCCGCGCTACGACCAAGGTAATGCGCCCAAACCCATCACGGCAGAGGAAGGGCCGATTCCCGGTGGCGGCAATCTCGTGGTGCGGCGTCGTGTGTTTGAACTCGCCGGGCAATTCTCGACCGAACTCGGCCCGCACGGCCACGACCTGGGCGGCGGCGAAGACAGCGAATACGTATTGCGTGCCTTGGCACGCGGCGAACGCTGCCAGTACACGCCGGGCATCGTCCAGCACCACTACGTCGACACCGAACGGCTGCAGCTCGGCTATCTGCTGAAGAAGAGCTACCAGCGCACCCGCTCCACTGCACGCATCCATGGCGGTGGAGCGGTTCCGCTCTACATGTGGCGCAAGCTCGCCGAATACGGTTTCCACAGTGTATTCAGCCTGTCGTGGGCCAAGCGGCGGTTTTACTGGGTGCGCACGGCGGCGGCGCTGGGCGAGATCCAGGGCCGCAGCGAATCGGGACACCGCAAGAAAAGTCTCGACCTGCCGCCTGACCTTGGCATGCTGGGCGTGAAAGCGCTAGCGCTGCTGTCCGCGACGGGCGGTCTCATCGCCTGGTTCGCCAGCGGCGACGCGCGCTGGGCCGGACTGCTCCCTGCGCTGGGGGTGGCGGGAGTCGGCACGGTCGCACTGCTTGCCAAATCGCTGTTCGATTTTTCGCAGACCGGGCCGCGCATCCGCGGGGAAGTGCTCACGCATTACCGGCGCTACACCTTGTTTGCCCTGGCACGACTGTCGGCATGGGCGTTCGCCCTGATGCTGTTCACCGGGGGGGCGGGCGTGCTGGTGTATTTCATGCTCGGCACCGCAACCGCCATCCCCTGGTCGGCAGGCCTCGCCGCCATCGCCGCCCTACTCGGCATTGTCGGCGGCTTCTTTCTACAATTCGTCCGTAACTTGCGCTTCAACCCTGGCCTGCTGGTGGCTTCCATGCACTACCGTACGAGCCGGCTCTACAAGCTGTGGCACTGGATGACGCCGACACGCGTTGCGCGCTTGCAGTCGCTGAGTGCTGGACTAGCCGGCCTGTTATGGATGGCGGCATCCTGGCAACTGGCCCGCGAAAATCGCATGAGCGACCTGATGGCGCTGTGGGCAGTCACGCTGTTTTTTGTCGGAACGATTGTGTGGGCGAGCTGGCACCCGCAGGCGCGCGCGCCGCGCAAACGTCCGGCGCACGCGCCGGATGCGCCGCCCAACATTCTGATGATCGGCTCCGATACCCTGCGCGCCGACCGACTGGGTGCACTGGGCTACCGTCGCGCGCTGACCCCTCATCTCGACCGGCTGGCCGCCGCCGGGACCCTGTTTGCCAACTGCTATGTGCCTTGCGCACGCACTGCCCCCAGCCTGATTTCCATGCTGACCGGCACCTGGCCCCACACACATGGCATCCGCGACAACTATGCCGATGATGAACACACGCGCCTGAAGGTAGATGCCCTGCCCACGCTGCTGAAAAAATCGGGCTATCGCACCGCTGCAATTTCGGACTGGTGCGGCGCGGACATGGGCAAATACTCATTCGGCTTTGACTATACCGACCTGCCGAAAGACCAGTGGAACCTGAAATACCTGATTCGGCAGGGGCCCAAGGATCTACGCCTGTTCGTGTCCCTGTTCACGCATAACCGTCTGGGGCGGCTGCTCCTCCCTGAGCTGTATTATCTTGGCGGAGTGCCGCTGACCCAATCGTTGGGCAAGCGCGCGCGGAGGCTGGTGTCGCGCCTGGCAGAAAGCGCGCGGCCGTTTCTTCTCAATGTGTTCTATTCCACCACACACCCCCCATTCGCCTCGGAGTGGCCGTGGTACATGCGATTTGCGAACCCCGCCTATGTGGGCGAGTCCAAGTTCGCGATGGCGCGGCTCACCGACCCGTTCGAGATCATTCGCCGCCAGGGCGCCCCCAGGGAAGAATTCGATCTCGACCAGATCATCGATCTGTACGACGGCTGTGTGGCGGAATTTGACGACGAGGTGGGCAAGATGCTGGCGCACCTCGAAACCTGCGGCTTGGCCGACAACACCATCGTCGTGGTCTATTCCGATCACGGCATGGAGTTCTTCGAGCACGACACCTGGGGCCAGGGCAACTCCGCAGTCGGCGATTTCAGCCCACGCATCCCGCTCGTGATCCGCGACCCGCGCCATGCCCCGCACGGCAGGGTGGACAAGGTGGTGCGTTCGATCGACCTCGCGCCCACGCTGCTCGACCTCGTCGATGCGCCACCCGTCGCCAGCATGGACGGGACGTCGCTCGCAGAGTGCCTGAAGCAGGACGGTGCCTGCCCCGACCTCGACGCTTTCAACGAAACCGGAATCTGGATTGCCGACATGCCCGGTCTGCCCGAAGCCCATCTGCGCTACCCGGATCTGCTCGAACTGATGGAAGTGCCCGACCGCTCCAGCGGTACGCTGGCGATCAAGGCCGAGTACTGCGAAGCCATCCTCACCGCGAAAGACCGCATGATCCGCCGCGGCCGCTGGAAACTCGTATATCAGCCACTGGAATCAGGTCATCTGTTACGGCTCTTCGATCTGCGTGCCGACCCGAACTGTCAGTTTGATGTCCTGGCCCAGCATCCGGACGTTGCCGATGATCTGCAAAAATCCCTGATGCAATGGGTTGGCAAAGACTCCGAAATTAGTTCTGCCCGTTCGCCCACCGCCACAACGGAGACATGAACACTTCCGCTCATATTCAATTTTTTTGTCCTCCAACCGACAGACTATGCGGGCAGCACCACGTAAAAAAGCTACAACGAATCATGCCGGCAAACGTTCTGTTTCCCCTCTACGCATCACCCGCAACCAAACAGAATATGGAGTGATTCGCTTCACCAATGTTGATAGCCTGCAGGCTCGCAGAAACTAAACTTCCGATAGCCGCGATGTCACCTCATTTGCGAGTCTGGAATAAGTTCCGCCGGAAAAGCGGCAACTACCGATGAAGTGGATGAAAACCGTTGCCCCGGGTTTAATCTTCGTGCAGTCACAGTATCTGGGATGTGGCAACACGTAACAGTCCTTTGTATTCGCAACAACAATGTTCGACATGACTTGCTCACTACCCCATTCACGCCATCTGCCGCCCAGAGCGTCGAACATTTGGCTCGAAATCTCTTCAACGAAGCTAAGGCTGAAACTTTGTCTGGCAAACCCAGTGAAACCGGCACAGCCACGCACATACCGTAGTTCATTGAAACGTACTAATTTGTCGAAGTTAGATTCAGCCGTGATCTGGATGTGAAGTTTGCCCGCAGATCCTGATGCGGCTTTATTTGCTTGCTCTCGCCGTTCCACCATGGACTCGATAGTCTGGTTATCCCATGTCCCAATTACAAAAGATT
>Ga0316628_100002947_pt1 | contig 12892 bp, 20 predicted proteins | sample OWC_Aug_M2_C1_D5_FD_207648 | JGI IMG/M metagenome (GOLD analysis project Ga0316628, IMG submission 207648) | Wetland soil microbial communities from Old Woman Creek delta, Ohio, United States - OWC_Aug_M2_C1_D5_C | ecosystem: Environmental > Terrestrial > Soil > Wetlands | place: USA: Ohio...
CTACTTGGCACCTGTTGCAGTTCTGGTTCCCGGTAAGAAGGAGTGCGCGGACAAGTAGGCCAATGAAGACGCACAGAAAACCCGCAGCTAAAGGGGTCGGAGTAATTTCCCTTTAAGCAGCCGTTCGATATCCTTTCAAAAGTCTTTTCTTGCTGGCAAAGGAGCTGCCATGCCCCGCAAGGCACGGATGCAAAACCCGTGCAAAACCCGGGTCAGAGAGCGTTTTCTTCTAATATTCCCCGCTGATAATATTCTCGCGTTGGCAGTGATCCACGCCACCAATACCAGTGGTCGCAGTCGTTCACAGGGAGGTGAACCATGCCAAGAAAACCCCGCTTCACCTTGCCGGGTGTTCCCCAGCACGTTATCCAGCGCGGCAATAACCGCGAACCCTGCTTTCTGGCCGAGCCGGACTACCGGCGCTATCTCGAAGATCTGGCGGACTCGGCCGAGAAATCGGCGTGCCGCGTTCATGCCTATGTGTTGATGACGAACCACGTGCACCTGCTCACCACCCCGATGCAGGAACAAGGCATCGGCGACATGATGCAAGCACTGGGTCGGCGCTACGTGTACTACGTCAACAAGACTTACCGCCGCACCGGCACGCTCTGGGAAGGGCGATACAAGGCGAGCCTGGTGGACTCCGATGCCTATCTCCTCACCTGCATGCGCTACATCGAGCTCAACCCGGTACGGGCCGAGATGGTGACTCATCCGGGCGAGTATCGCTGGTCCAGCTACGCCGCCAACGCCAAGGGCCGGGTGGACCCACTGCTCGCGCCCCGTCCCCTATATACCGCCCTCGGCATCACGACCGCCGAGCGCCAATTCGCCTACCGGGAGCTGTTTCGGCATCATTTGGACAATGACATGCTGCACGAGATTCGCGAGGCGCTGAACCATGAGCTGGTCCTCGGGCGCTCCTGCTTCAAAGACAAGATCGAGGCCATGACCGAACGACAGACTCGCTTGGGCAACCCCGGTCGGCCGTGTGTGAAAGAAGAGGATGAGGTGTATTACATCGATTAGGTGTATCAATTAGGTGTATTTAGGTGTATTAGCGAAAAATCCGCTCTGACCCGGGTTTTTCGGTTTCTCCAACCCGAAGCTTCCGATGGTTCAGGCAGTCGCGACCCGCGGCGTCGGTTTTGGCGCGGCGGGCACCAGCCCGTAGCGGCCCATGACGGCCAGGAGCTTCGTGCGGTCCGGCGGTCCGCCGGCGTTGACTAGGGCACCGACATCGCGGAAGAACTGCGCGCCGATATCCGGCGTCAGCATCACGAGCGCGCGGACAGTCTCGGTGTGCGGATTGCCAAACGCGTGCACGGAGCCGCGCGGCGTCGACATCCATTCACCCGGGCCCAGGTCGCGGATTTCGTCGTCGACCGTGTAGCGAAGTACGCCCTCGAGCACGTAGACGCACTCCTCGTTGTTGGTGTGGCTGTGCGGCGGTGGCACGTGGGCACCGGGCGGCACCTTCATTTCGAACAGGCCCAATCCACCTTTCTCCGCACCATCGACGAGATAGCGGATTTCCAGTTGGCCGACTTTGACGATTTCGTTGTTCATGGTGGTCTCCTCGGTTCATGCGGATCGGACGCCTGTGTCCCGATCTGCGTCGGTTGTCACTCGGGCATTCGCCGCCACCCCTGAGCCGGTGTTGGCGAACGTTTCTTTCCTGCGCCTGCGAGACCAATCTAGATAATTGCAGAAGCGAGATAAATGGTGTTTACTGAAATACATTGTTGCAGGTACGTGACTAATGAAAGATCGGCTCAACGGAATGCGCGTGTTCGCGCAGGTGGTGGAGGCCAAAAGCTTTTCCGCCGCCGCGGACAGGCTCGGCATGTCGAAGTCGCTGGCGAGCCGGCACGTAAGCGCGCTGGAACGTTCGCTCTCGGTGAAGCTGCTGAATCGATCCACGCGCAAGCTCAGCCTGACCGAGGCCGGCGCCGTGTTCTACGAGCACTGCGCCCGGATCGTGCAGGAGGCGGAGCTCGCCGAGCAGCTCGTGACCCAGACCCAGTCCGAACCAGCCGGCGTAGTGAAAGTGACGGCGACCCCGGCGTTTGCGGTGCGGCACGTGTTGCCCGCGCTGACCGAGTTCCACCAGAAGTACCCGAAGATCCGGGTCCAGCTCTCGTGCAGCAACCGCTCGCTCGATCTGGGCGAGGAAGGGTTCGATCTCGGTATCCGCGTGGCCTTCAATCCGGCGCCGAATCTGGTGGCGCGCAGACTTGCCGCCAACCGCTCCGTGCTCTGCGCCACGCCGGCGTACCTCAAGCGGCACGGCACGCCGCGCCGGATCGACGATCTCGGCGAGCACGAGTGCGTGTTGTTTCCGCCGCTCGCGCCCAAGGGTGTCTGGACGTTCCGGCGCGACGGCCGGAAATATTCGGTGCCAGTCGCCGGTGTGTTCGAAACCGATGAAATGGACGCGGTGCGCGCCGCGGTCGCGGCCGGCCTGGGTATCGGCATCCTGCCGGTCTATATGGCGGGGGAGGACTTGCGGCAGGGGCAGCTGGTACCGCTGTTGCGCCAGTACCAGGTCGTGCCCGAGAGCGCCATCTACCTCGTGTATTTGCCGAACCGCACGCTCTCGTCGCGCGTGCGCGCGCTGATCGATTTTCTCGTCGCGCGGTTCGGGCCGGTCCCGTCGTGGGAAACCGGCTGGTGAGGAACGTTCGCGGACAGACGACAGGTTACGGAGAAGCTGGACTGAAGGCGGTTCTCGTCGCGGAAGGGTGGATGGTTTCAGCGAAGATGATGCGTGTCATAAGCGCAGCCCTTGTCACGACGCTGATCGCTCTTTCCGGAGCTCCCGCATCCGCTGGTACCTTTGGCGACCGGATGCTCGATCGCCGGGCCGCGGCGGAGCAGGGCGGAAGCGTGGCACCGGAGTCCGCGTTCGAGGGACCGATGACCGTGCCTGTGGGCGCGCGGGTCGTGCGCGATGTTCCCTACGGCAGCGATCCACGCCAGCGCTTCGACGTTTACATCCCCGCAAACGCGAAGCACGCGCCGGTGCTGTTCATGGTCCACGGCGGCGCGTGGTTTCTGGGAGACAAGGCGGAACGCAACGTGGTTGCCAACAAGGTGGCGCGCTGGCTGCCGCGCGGATTCATCGTCGTCTCGACGAATTACCGCATGCTGCCCGAAACGGCGCCCATCGAGCAGGCCCGGGACGTGGCGCGGGCGCTCGCGGCGGCGCAGGACCGGGCGGCTTCCTGGGGCGGCGACCGGAGCCGGTTCATTCTCATGGGGCATTCGGCGGGCGCGCATCTCGTGGCGCTGCTGGCCTCGTCGCCGTCGCTTTCCGCCGGCATCGTGGCGACGCCGTGGCTGGGCACGGTCGCGCTCGACAGCGCCGCGCTCGACGTGACGAAAATCATGCAGGCCCGGCACCCGCGCTTCTACGATCGCGCGTTCGGCCGTGACCCGGAGTACTGGCGGACGGCATCGCCCTTTTATGCGTTGACGGCACCGGGACGGCCGATCCTGCTGGTGTGCTCGAACCGGCGCAGCGATTCCTGTCCGCAGGCGAGCCGTTTCGCCACGAAGGCGTCCTCTCTGGGCATGAAGGCCGAGGTGCTGCAGGAAGACCTCTCGCACATGGAGATCAATGAGCGGCTGGGTGAAAAGCCGGACTACACCCGGGCCGTCGAGGCGTTCTTTGCCAGCCTCGGCGTGCCGGTGAGCCCGGCAAAGGCGGAGCGGCAATAGGCCACGGTCCCGGCAATGCGGTAGGATTGAGCGGTACCTTAAATAGCGCAGGTACGGAAAAGACCAGGTCGGAGCACAGTCGCGACTCTATATTTTTCTGGGGTAAGTGTGGTCTGAGCCCGGTCTGGTGCTGGTATTGCGGTTTTGGAAGGAGACCTCCTCATGTCCACAAATACGATCCGGCTTCACCGGGTGCTGCGCGCACCGCCAGAAAGAGTCTATCGGGCGTTTCTCGATCCCGACGCCATGGTCAAGTGGCTGCCACCGAACGGGTTCACCGGCAAGGTCCACGCGCTGGATGCCAGGGTCGGTGGAACCTACAAGATGTCGTTCACAAATTTCAACACCGGCCACGGCCACTCCTTTGGTGGCGAGTACCTCGAGCTGGTGCCGGGCAAGCGCATTCGCCACACGGACCAGTTCGACGACCCGAACCTGCCCGGCGTCATGCAGACCACGATTTCGTTCGAAAAGGTGTCGTGTGGCACCGAGCTGAGCGTGGTGCAGGAAGGAGTCCCCGGCGTCATTCCACCCGAGGCCTGCTATCTCGGCTGGCAGGAATCGCTCACGTTGCTGGCGCAGCTCGTCGAAGCGGAGATTCCCTGATGTCGAAACTCCGCGTCCAGAGTTTCGCGATCTCCATCGACGGCTACGGTGCCGGACCGAATCAGGATCTGCAGAATCCGCTCGGCGTGGGCGGGCCCGAGCTCATGGAGTGGTTCTTCCCGACACGCCTCTGGCGGCGCATGCAGGGACAGGAGGGCGGTGAAACCGGCGTCGACAACAGCATGGCGGAGCAGGGCTTTGCCGGCATCGGCGCCTGGATTCTCGGGCGCAACATGTTCGGCCCGGTGCGCGGCCCGTGGCCGGACGACAGCTGGAAGGGTTGGTGGGGCGACGAGCCGCCGTATCACACGCCGGTGTTCGTGCTGACGCATCACGCCCGCGCGCCGCTCAAAATGGCCGGTGGCACGGAGTTCCGGTTCGTCACCGAAGGCATTCACGCCGCGCTGGCGCAGGCGGCCGCCGCGGCCGGCGGTCGCGACGTGCGCCTGGGCGGTGGCGTGGCCACGATCCGACAGTATCTGCAGGCGGCGTTGATCGACGAGCTGCACCTGGTGGTCCGACCCGTGCTGCTCGGTGCCGGGGAGCATCTGCTGAACGGCATCAATCTGCGCGCCCTGGGCTACGAGTGCGCGGAGCAGATCGCCGGAGAACGCGCGACCCATGTGATGCTGCGCAAACGCACCTGATGTAACATCGGGTCAGCGCACGACTGACTTGCTCTGTTCGTGAAAAGTGTGAACCAACCGCGGTTTTCGGCTTGAAGGGGATGGCAATGATTGCAGTCATTTTCGAAGTCTGGCCAGTCGAAGGACGAGCAAAGGAATATTTCGACCTCGCCGCGGAACTGCGCCCCTTACTGGAAAAGATCGACGGGTTCATATCCATAGAGCGTTTCGAAAGCCTCGCGACCCGCGGCAAGTATCTGTCGCTCTCGTTCTGGCGCGATGAAGAAGCGATCCGGGCATGGCGAAATCTGGCCGAACATCGCGTCGCGCAGGAAAAGGGCAGGCACGGCATATTCTCCGACTACCGCATACGGGTCGCGGCGGTCGGACGCGACTACGGCATGACCGAGCGCAGCGAAGTGCCCGAGGACAGCCGTACCGCACATCGTTGAAGCGCCCCAAGGGGCCGGTGCCCAGTGGCGGGGCGACTGGGCAGGTTCGGACATCGGCTCGGACACCCTATAATCGTTGGCGAGCGGGTTCCACCCGCCAGCCGGGAGCCGGTTGTCGAGACCCGCAGTCGGCTCAGGACTCGCTGTAGAACAACAGGAGAAAATAGAATGAGCAATGCTGTTACCCTGCGCCTTCACTACTTTCCCTTTCCCGGCCGTGGCGCCGCCATCCGCGACGCGCTCCGCATCGGCGGGATTGCCTTCGAGGATGTGCACCTGCCGCCGGATCGCTTCCGGGAGCAGAAGGCGGCGGGGCAGCTCCGCTTCAGTTCGCTTCCCGCGCTGGAGATCGAGACCCCCGGGGGAACGGTGAGCGCGATGCAAAGCAATGCCATTCTGCGATTCGTCGGGCGCCAGACCGGCCTCTACCCGATGGACGACCCGGTGCGGGCGCTGAAGGTGGACGAGGCACTGGACCTGGGGGAGGACATCAATCACGCGATCGGTCCGAGCATCGCCGAGCAGAACGCCGAGCGGCGGATGGCCATGCGCAAGATCCTGGCGGAGGAGACGCTCCCGCGCCTGGCCGGCGTGCTCGAACGCCTCCTGGTGGCGAATGGCCGCACCGGCTTCGTGGCTGGCGACTCCCTGACCGTGGCCGACCTCAAGCTCTACTGGATTGTCGACAAGCTCACCAACGGGACCCTCGACGGAATCCCGAAATCTCTGCTGGACGGCTTCGCCGCGGTGAACGCCTGGCGCCAGAACGTCGCCGCCGTCCGCGAGACCCGCATGGCGTCGGCCGTGCAAGACCGGGGGCGGGCACTGCCGGCTTGAACGGACGGGCGTTGCAGATCATCTATTCTCAGAGAGAGAACGGAGCGAAATAGATGATTTATCGTTGGCTGATCGGCATCGTCCTGCTGTTCGCGATCCTGCTGTTGATGTTGCCCAACAAGGGCGAGGAATCGTCCGCCAAGATCGCCTCGGCATCGATGCTGGCGTGCACGCTCGACTTCCGGGACCGGGTCGGGCTGCAGCTGGTCAGGAAAGAGGCCATCACCGCGAAATTCGACAACAAGTGTCCGAACGTCGTTGCCGCGGTCGAGGCGGGGGAGCAGGGCGACATCGTGATTACCGGGACTCAGCATCAGCTGAAGCTGACGCTCAGCCCGATCATCGAGAATGACAAGGTGCACTGGAGCTGCCGCGGTAAACCCGTCGCCGCCGTGACAAAACTCTGCAAGCCGTGATGGAAGAAGGTGACACGGTATTCGGATTCAGGAAACGATCAGGTTAAACGGGATTGAGGGATCAGGCGTTTCAGGGGAAGGAGTGAGGTGCCCGCTACACGCAGCAAGATGTTTGGAGTTGCGGCAAATGGAATTTGAAGTGGATACAGCAGATGTTCTGAAGATAACTGATCCGGAGTTATCGGAACTGCTGACGCAAGTCTATGTCACGGGTGGGTTCACCAATCCTGATGAGGCAGTTTCGCTATTTGAGCCATCTGCCGTGAGAAAACGTGGTGTGCTCATCGGCGCTCGCGTAAAGAAAACTTCGGTATTGGCGGGCGTGGTTATCGTCGTGCCTCCAGATTCACCTGCCCGTCGTTTCACGGGGAAAAATGAGGCGGAAATGCACTTGTTGGCTGTAAAGCCAGAGTATCGGCGATGCGGCTTGGGCCGATTACTCATCGAAGAAGCCATCAATCGAGCAAAACAGTGCGGCTATTCAAGAATGATGTTGTGGACGCAGACTTCCATGATTGCCGCCCAGAAGTTATACGAGTCAACGGGTTTTGTTCACATTGATGACTTTAGAAGAAATGGCCGCGACTTCAAAATATACGCGAAGGATCTTCGTGCCTGACAACGCACTAGACCTCACTCACTTCTTTCGCTGAGGACGGCCATTCAGGGCGCCGCGATGACGTGATGCAGCGTTCCGCCGAGATTGACGACGTACAACTCGCCGTCGTTGCCCTGGCCGAACGACACCACCGAAAGCCCGCTGTTAATGGCGGTCTGCACCACCGGCGCGCTGCCGGTCGTTTCGCGCAGCCCCCAGATGGTGCCGCTGCAGTAGTCGCCGAACAGGTACACGCCGGCGAGCCCCGGGATCTTCCGGCCGCGGTAGACATAGCCGCCGGTAATCGAGCAGCCTTGGCCGTGATCGTATTCGGCAACCGGATTGATGTACGCCGGATTGGTGCAGGGCGTCGAACTACCACGCAGGTGCGCGCCCTCGCACTCCCGCCAGCCGTAGTTGCCGCCGCGGGTGACGAGGTCGACTTCTTCCCAACGGCCCTGGCCGACGTCGGCGACCCACAGCCGGCCGTCATCACGATCGAAGCTCCAGCGCCACGGATTGCGCAGGCCCCAGGCATAAATCTCCGGCGCGCCGCCCCCGGCGGCGAACGGGTTGTCGGCCGGGAGTGCGTAGGCCTTGCCGGGCGCCGGCGTGCCATCGACATCGATGCGCAGCATCTTGCCGAGCAGGGTGTTGACGTTCTGGCCGTTGTTCTGCGGATCGTTCGCCGAGCCGCCGTCGCCAAGGCCGATGAACAGGCGACCGGCGCGATCGAAGCCGATGTTGCCGCCGTTGTGATTGCGGTACGGCTGGTCGAGCGTCAGGATTTCCCGGGCACTGGCCGGGTCGAGCGTCGCGCCGCCGTCGCGGCTAATGTAGCGCGCAATCACGCTGGTGAGCGGGTGTTGGGCATCCGGGCCGGTGCGCGTGTAGGACAGGAACACCTGCGGCGTGCGCGGAAATTCCGGATGGAACGCCATGCCGAGCAGGCCGCCTTCGCCGGCGGTGTTGACCGTGACCGCGATGACTGGCGTCACCTGTGCCGGCGCCGCCTGCGGATTGTTGGGAAACACCACCACGCGCCCGCCGCGCTCCACCACGTACCAGCGGCTGTTGTCCCTTGGCGCCTGCAACACCGCCACCGGGTTGGAGAAGTTCAGCGCCGGAAAGGCGCGCTCCAGGGTGAGGGCGGGGAAGGCAGTGGGTGAAGGCGCCGCCGGCGTTGCATCATGGCGACAAGCGCCGAGCGCGAGAACTACGGCGGCGAGGCCGGCCTTGATCAAGTGGTAGTTCGAGAGTGGAATCCGCATGGCATCCTGCTCCTTGAGTCGCGACCCGGAACGGCGGTGGCGCCCAAGAATAGCGCAAATGCGGCGCCGCAAACCCTGCGGGCATCCAGGTTCAGGACACAACATTCTCTAATATATTACCGGAAACTGCGACCTGACCGGGTTGCGCTTGCCACGTTGACAAAAAACCGGGCATGATCGCCTGCGCTCCGCCGTGTCGCACTGATTCCGACGTGGCCTGGCAATGCCTTACCCGGCCGGTTATGTAGTTCCTGACACCAAGAACAAGGGAGAACAACAATGACTTTTGACAGAAAATACCTTACGTGGGCCCTGGCATATGCCATTGCGGGCATGAGCCTGGGGATCTTCATGGCGGTATCGCACAACCATGCCCAGCATCCGACCCATGCGCATATCAACCTGGTCGGTTTTGTGGCGTCCTTTGTTTACGCTGTCGTCCACAGGCTGTGGCTCGGCGAAGGCGCACCGCGGTTGGCCAAAGCGCAATTCATCGTGCACCAGACTGGCGCCCTGGTGATGTTTGCGGGCCTGTTCATGTTGTTCGGCAATTTCGTGCCGGAAGCGCAGCTGGAACCGATGCTCGCGTTTTCATCGATCGCGGTCCTGCTCGGGGCGGTACTGATGTTGTTCATGGTGTTCAGGGCCAATACCGCCGGCCATCGAGCGCCAGCGTGAGACCGGCTATTGCGTTCGGCGTCTGGTTCGCTGTCTTGTTCATCTATTTGGTGATCACCAGCGGTCATATGGGGCATTCGGATTCCGGCCTGATGCTCATTGCCGGGCCTGCCTATGCTCTGACCGGCGCGGCCAGCCAGCTCTGGCTGAATCGGTCGCCGTCGACGTCGCCCGGTATCGGAGTCAGCTGGCTCATCACCGGCACATTGTCCCTGGTCGGCGGCACGCTCATCAGCGCCATCCTGGCCATCGTCATGGCGCTGTTCACGGGGCGGGGCGACTTCGTATTCAGCGCCGACGATCTGGGTCTCGTGGGCGAGGTCGCCAGGTATCACGTACCGGTGGCGTTCCTGGCTGCCGTCTTGTCTGCGCTTTTGACAGGGCGATATCACCGTGCCTGAGTCCGGGTCCGGAAAGCCGGGTCAGCACAATCTGGTTCCGGCTTCCGTGGTATCCGCAAGATGAATTATCGCTCACCGTTCGTGGAAACGGAGGTATGAAGTGACGATCACGCGCAGCAATCAATTCCAGGCCAAGGCTTCCCGGGAAGAGAGCCTGCATGCGTTTCTGCAATCGGTGATTTCCGACATCGAAACCTGCCCGGGCTGCCTTTCCTGCAAGCCACTGCGCAGCGTCGACAACCCGGCGTGCCTGGCCATCATCGAACAGGGGGAGAGCATCGAGGCCCATCAGAGCGCGGCGAGCGCCATTCCGCCGGAAAAGCTGGCCGAGGTCGCTGCACTGTTCGCCCGGCCGCCAGCGGGCATTTATTACCGGACCTGACCGCGTGCGACCGGACAACCCGTGGCGAAGCAGGCAATGAGTCTCGAGACATTGTATTGGCACGATGGCCGTCTGGATGGCCTGCGTCTGAGCGCTACTCGCCGCGGCGCCGTGACTCTGTATATCGATGTTTCTCTTTACCCCGAACCCGTGCACGCCAAAACACGCGCACGCCACGTCATCACCTGTGCGGGCGTGACCAGATTCAGCTGCGACTGCGACGTTCCGGAACTGATGGACAATCGCGGTGCCGGAAACATCAGCGACGCTCTGGTGGACGCGGGCACGCTCAGAATGGAATTGTCCGGCGGTGCGCTCGTTGTGTCCGCGGCGGACTTTGTGCTCAAGGACCGTTAGCGCCATGTCCGGCGGACACAGGCCGTTGTGCGGTGGGCTCGTGTTGCCGGGTCCGCATCCGCTATTGGTTTCCCTCGACGGCAAGGCGTCATGAAAAGCACACAGGTCATTGCCATCGCTGGTTTTCTGATCTTCGCTGGCGCCATCATAGTCTGGAAAGTCCAGGGGCAGGCTGGATTCAGCGATGAAATCAGGAATTTCGTTGCAGCCGGAGTTACCAGGATCGAGATTTGCGAAGTCAATGGGAGCAACGTGGTGCACTGCAAGTCGGCCAGGCACGAAAGCACTGTCAAGACGATAACGTCCGCCCTGGCGGCGAATGTGCCGAAAACCGGCCCGGGCCATGCGATCGCCTCCTTTGAAAGGGTGATGAAGTTGTATCGCCGCAATGAAATGCTTTGCTTCCGGGTCGTGGAGTTTCAGCAGGAGAATGGGATCCTGTATCTGGATGCCGTGGAACCGAATCAGGATTGCTCGACGTTCAAATACGCACCACACTCGGTTCTGGTCAAAGGCCTGGACAGGAGTCTTCTGATCGATGGGAACTAGCCGGACAACCAGCCGGACCGCCAGACCGTCGCACTGGTGGTTCTCCTCCGCATGGCACGCATCCGCAACAGGTTGCCGTATAAGGCATTCACCATGAATGACGTGGGCGAGGCTCTGGAGGCATTGGCAGAGGCCGTGGCGCCCTGCGACCAGAAGTCGGCCAGCCGGCTCCGCCAACTCAGGAAGCGAACACCTCGCCAGATCGCCGACGATCTCTTTCTGTGGGGCGGGGAAGGTTCGCTCATGGATCAAAGCGCATCTGGGCAAGGGCGGGAGACTCAGCGGGTCTTCGAGAACAGGGCAATCGCTCTCGGCCGTGCCCTGCAGGAAGCCGGTGCGACGAGCGCCCGGATGGAGAAATGGATCGCCGCATTCGAAACCTGGGCGAAAGATGGCGTATGACCGTTTGCTTGTACCTGAGCGGGGCAACGATGCAACAGCGATCATTTGGCGGCGTGCGACTGGTCTCGATCGTGAAGTGGTAGCACGATGAATTTTCAATCACCGGACGACGTGCGCGCTGCAATCAGCGCGATCTTCCCGCAGTTCGAAGCTGAGTGGGGGACAGACAATCCGTCCCGGGTCGACGGCGGGTACTCGGTCCACACTGTCTACCGGGTGTTTCTGGAATTCCTCGCGCCCCGGGCGCATACCGAAAAGCAGCTCGGAAAAGTCGCGGTGCTGATCAACGGCGCGGTTCTTGCCGGCGGCGACTCGGAAAATGCCGTGTCCACCTGCTTCCTCGAGCACTTGCACCAGGTCGGTTTGGTCTCCGCGCTGAAACCATTCCTCGGCAAAGAAGCCAAGGCGAGGCTGCATGTCTGACGCGCTGTGCGTGGCGGTGTGCCGTAGCCAGGGGATGCCATGGCGGGACCGCCCAACAAGAAGTTATCCCGCGTGACGTACATGGCCATGTCTTGGGCAATAGCCGTGCTGGTCATCCCGTTGCTGCTTGCCATCGCGGCCAAGGCCCGGGGTGTGTCCGGCGTCGCGCGCACGCCGACCGAAATTCGCCTGCGCGCCGGTTGGCCGACGCGGATCGTGCTCACGATTTTCTTCGTGTTGTTTCCCGTCGGGTTCCTGGTTCTTGATCCAGGAGGCTCGTGGCCGGTTGCGTTGCTATTGGCGGTACTGGGCTCGCCGGTGGTTCTTGATATCTGGATTAGCGAAATCCGGATCACCGACCGCGGCCTGACCTCGCGATCGCCCTGGCGGCGCGTGAAAACGATTGAGTGGTCGGATATCGTCATGGTGGGCCGTGTTTCAAACGGCGGCGGGTGGCAATGGAACTACGTCGACACCCGCGACAAGGGCAAGGTGCGCTGGTCCGGCTTGATGGATGGAGGAGAATATCTTGAGCACGCGCTGGACCGATTTGCTCCCGATGCCAGGCGCGTTGCAAGCCGGTATCTGGAACATCGAAAATGAAAGGCAGGGCATTGCCGGGAACGCAACTGCTTGCCAGACTTTGGATATCAAAAATCACCAGGGAGAAACCATGAAGTGCTTTTATCACCAGACAACAGACAGCATCGGTGTGTGTCGCAGTTGCGGACGTGGTTTGTGCCCGGACTGCGTCACCGAATATCCGGAAGGCCTGGCTTGCAAGAATCATTGCGAAACGGCGGTGCAGGAAACGATCGCGCTGGTGAAGCGCAATCGGACCGCGGTCGCCCGAACCGCCCCGTATCGCTATCTGTTTCCGGCGTTTTTCTTCGCCATGGGCGCGATTCAGCTCTATCAGGGCGTAATCGCGCGCCACGATCCCGTCAACGCCGTATCGGCCCTGGGCGCCATCTTCATCGTGGTCGGCATCGCTTACTTCAGCATTATTCGCCGTTTTTATCGAGGCTAGCGGTCCGATGTACTCGCCGAAGCTCGCCAACAGAGGCGTACGCGCCCCGCGCCATTATGAGGTCGAAGCATGAAACGTTTTCTGAAGAGCACCGCCATCTCCATCGCCATTTTCGTCGCCCTGACGTTCGCGGTCGGC
>Ga0316628_100002948_pt1 | contig 12892 bp, 11 predicted proteins | sample OWC_Aug_M2_C1_D5_FD_207648 | JGI IMG/M metagenome (GOLD analysis project Ga0316628, IMG submission 207648) | Wetland soil microbial communities from Old Woman Creek delta, Ohio, United States - OWC_Aug_M2_C1_D5_C | ecosystem: Environmental > Terrestrial > Soil > Wetlands | place: USA: Ohio...
CGATGACGGTGTAACGGTCCCGGTATTCGCCGTTCGGGCCCTGAATCATCTCGATCGTCTTGCCGACCGGCGATCCCGGCCCCAGGGCCCGGGCCGCGGCTTCGTTGAGGACGACGGTCGAATGGACGTCCGCTCCACGGTCCTTCGAGAAGAATCGGCCTTCCCGAACGGCCAGGCCAAAGGTCGAGAGAAATTCGGGGTCTGTATAATTGGCGGTCCAGGCCATTTTGTCCGAATCAGCCGCTCCCGCTTCCTTGAACGTCAAGACGTCGGTCATGTTCGGGGGGATCAGGCGGCTGGATGAGACGCCGAGGACATGAGGGCTTTTCGACAGCTCCGCCTTCAACGGATCCAACGCTCCGGCTTCCTGCAGCCGCCGAATATCCGTCCGGAGAACGACGAGATTTTTCGTTTCCATCCCGAGGTCGGCTTTCCGGATGTAGGTCATTTGACGGGAGACGACGAGAGTGATGACAAGGAGGATTCCCGAAATGGCGAATTGGGCGAAAACCAGTGTTTTCCGAAGCAGGGATCGGGACGTTCCGGCCGAACCGCTTTTTTGAAAGAGTTCCGCCGGTTGAATCGCGGCCAAATAGACCGCGGGATATGCGCCCGCGGCCGCGACGACCAGGACGAAAAGCCCCGCCAGCCCGGCCAGGATCCGCCCCCCGCCCAATGCGCCGATAACGAGTCCGCGCCCGGCCAGGGACGGAAAGGCCGGAAGAACAAGGCTTAAGCCCGCGATGGCCGCGGCCAGGGCGGCGCCTGTCAAGATCGCGGATTCGCAAATGAAGTGCCAAAAGAGATGCTTTCGGTTTGCGCCCGCGATCTTCCGGACGGCGACTTCCTTGGTCCGGCTCAAGGCCCGGGCCGTCGCTAAGTTGATCGAGTTGATACAAGCCAGGAAGAGGACGACCAGGGCGATCGTTCCGAATATCCGCAGTTCCTTGCGAAGGATCGGATCGGCCATGTGGATGTCCGATAGCCGTGAAAGAACGGTCGATTCCTTGACCTGGGCGGTGTTGCGCCGGTTCGCGGGACGCAGCGCGTCCAGCTTTCGGGCGACTTCGGCGAGATCCGCGTCCGGCCGCAGGGACAAAAAGGTCGGATAGGCGCTAAAATTCCAATTGGACAAGGCCCCCGGCCGATTTTTAAAGGCGTTCTGCAGGGAGACGAGGGCGTCGAATGGATATATGGAGTTGGGAGGCGGGTTTTTCAAAATCCCCGCGACCATGAAATCCGTCGTATTGGCGGGATTGTTGCCCAAAACCACCCGAAGTCGCCGCCCTATCGGATCGTCCCGGCCGAAAAGAACCGCGGCCGTCCGTTCGGAGAGGAAAATCGAGGATGGATCGGCGAGAGCCGTCGGGGGGCCGCCCTTGACCAACGACGGTCCGAAAACTCTGAAAAACTCCTCATCCACGCCGTAAATCAGGGGGAGCGGCTGGGCTCGATCCTCCTTTTGGATGACGCTGTCGCGAAATTCGAGCCACCGGGTGGCGGCCTGAACTTCGGGAAAAGCTTTAGCCGCCGGGGCCAGCGGGCTCGGATTGATGACCACGCCCGCGCTGACGGTGGCATTGTTTTGGATGTTGCGCTCGACGCGGTAGATATTTGCCGCGTTCGGCACGCCGTGATCGAAGCTTCGCTCGTATTGCCAGCTGAAATAAAAAAGGAGGGCGCAGGCCAGCCCGACGCCCAGGCCGAGGACGGATAGGAGCGATGGCGTCACGGACCGGCGGAAGATCCGGAGGGCGAACTTGATCGAACTCCAGGCTTGAATCGGCAGGAGACGGGCGGGATGCCAAAAGGGGCGTCGAGTGTCCAGCGGCCGGAACTTCTCGTATTCCCTGTCGAGCATATCCGCCGAAGCCGAGTTCTTGATGGCCGCGCGGAAAGCCGCCTCGGGATCGAGACCGGTTCCGATCCCGTGATCGATTTCGTCCCGAAGATGGGATTCCAATTCCGTGATGTCGGCGTCTTGCAGGTGGTTCTCTCGCCGCAGGGATCTTTTCCATCGGCCGATTTCCAGTTCTAGATCGATCATGCCGTTTTCCTCCTCCCGATGCCCCTTGTCTTCAGTCCAGCGCCGGCAAGGGAGCCCAAAGGCGGGCGAGCGCTTTTTGGACGACATCCCATTGGCGCCGCTCGGCATCCAGCTCGGCCCGGCCCGCCGCGGTGATTCGGTAATAACGCCGCAACCGGCCTTCCTTGGAAATCTTCCAGCGGGAAACGACATAGCCCTCCTGTTCCATGCGGCTGAGAACCGGATAGAGCATGTTGTCGGCCCATTCCATCTTTCCGCCGGAAATTTCTTTGATCCTTTGAATGATCTGATAGCCGTAATTCTCACCCTCGATCAGGATCGAGAGAATCATGGGTTTGGTCGAGGCGCCGACGAGAGCTTTAGATAACATTTTATACCTCATAGGGCTTCATACCTGACACTATGGAGTATGCAAGCCGCATGCCAGAATTTTTCCCCGGCCGATCCCTGCGGGAGGACAGGCCAGGTTCCGCCCGGCGTCCGTTTCCGCGACAGCGAACGTTCGGCTTCGGACATCCGAGAACCTACTGTCGCGTCTCAGAAATACCTTGTCATATTATCAATATTCTCGACGCGATACTGCCGGGGGAGTTTGACTCCCCCTTGAAAGTGTCCCGTCTCCCCGAAAACTTTGTTAAATAATTTATGAGACGGGACACTAGGAATACCCGTCCAGTATTTCGAATAAAAGTGATAGCTCAAGGTCCGTGAGATGTTTTGGGGGTGCGCACTTGTCGGCAAGGCCGACCGAGCAAGAGAACCTGGCTAGGTCGGGCGGATCCAGGACTCGTCGGGCGGTTCGATAGTAATGTTCTTTTGTGCCCGGTTGAAAAAAAATCTGCTCTCGCATAGGATGAGGACTCATGTCCCGCTGCGGTCTTATCGGAACCATCACGTCGGATATCATTACGGCTGAAGACGGCCCTGGCGCTGCCCGAGAAGGCGCCGTCGCCGCCGGAGCCCGGACCTTCCATACGATCGGCGGAATCCTCTACCAGGCCGCCGCCCTTTCGGGACTGGGCGTTCCGGCGGCCCTTTTCTCCCATTGCGGCGAAGCCATCAGGCCGGATGTCGAGGCGATCATCGGCGACTGGCAGACCCTGGATCGGAGCGGGCTGGCCTTTGTTCCGGGGCCCGGAAACCGGGTCGTCCTCCGCTACACCGAGCGTTCCAGGGAACGGGAGGAAGTCCTGGAATCAGTGGTGCCGCCGCTCGATCCGGAACCGGTGCTGCGAGCGCTTCCGGGGCTCGACTTTCTCATGATGGTTTTTAATTCCGGATTCGACATTTCGCTCCCGGATTGGCGGAAGATCGTTTCAAAAGCGGCTTGTCCGATCTGGTTCGACATCCATTCCCTTGCCCTGGAGCCGCGCGTCGGCGCCCATCGGAATTACCGGGCCCTCCCCGACTGGCCCGAATGGGTCAAGGGCGTGACCTACCTTCAGGCCAATCGCCAGGAAGTCGGCTGCCTGATGGGTCATCCCGAGCGTTGGGCGGACGAGGGGGAAATCCGGGATTTCTTCCGCCGGGCCATCGCCGCCGGCGTCCGGGCGATCTTCATGACGATGGGCAAGGACGGCGTCCTGGCCGCGACGCTTGAAGAGATCCGCCGCGTTCCGGCCCCGGTCGCATCCGAAGTCGTCGATGCGACCGGTTGCGGCGATGTTTTCGCCGCGGCTTCCGTTGACGGCCTTCTCCGGGGGGAACCGGAATTTCAAGCCGCCGCCGCCGGAGTCGGCCTGGCGACTCAAGCCGTCGCCGTTTCCGGGCTTCGGGAGACGTTTTCCCTGGCCTCCCGGGCAAGTCATCGAGAATCCGCGATAATAAAGGATAGGCGCTCATGAAAATCTCAAGATCAACGTTCATCTTCCTTGTTTTGGCGGGAATCGCCCTCGTGGGTTTGTCTTGCCTGTCTAAAGCCCCGGCCGCCCGGCCGATCACGCCTTCGGAAATCGAAGAGCATATCAAGTATCTGTCCGATGATCGGCTCGAAGGGCGGCTGACGGGAACGCGGGGCGTCGAGATGGCCGCCGCTTATCAGGAGCAGTACTTCCGGCTCCTCGGTCTCGAGCCTGCCTTTGGGGAAAGCTTTCGCCAGAATTTCGAGGTCCGCGGCTATATGCCCGATCCGAATCCCGCCTTGTCGGTCAAAATCGGCGGCCGAGCTCTCGTCCTGGAGCCCATGAAAGACTTCGTCGCGCGCACGTCGCGGGAAGACGTCCCCTCGCCGATAAGGAGCGAGTTGGTCTATGTCGGGTACGGGATTCAAGCTCCCGAACGGGAATGGGATGATCTGAAGGGCATGGACGTCAAGGGAAAGGTCCTCCTCGTCGAGATCAACGAGCCGGGCAACGCTCCGGGCGGACTTTTTGACGGCGAAGCGATGACGTATTACGGCCGGTGGGTCTATAAATTCGAAAAAGCCGCCGCCCTCGGGGCGGCCGGATGCCTGATCATCCACGAAACCAAGGGTGCGGCCTACGGCTGGGATGTCGTCCAAAACGGCTTTTCGCGCGAGGATTTCTTCCTTCCGGACAAGCCCCAGACTCTCTTTTTCCAGGGCTGGGTGAGCGGCGAAGCGGCCGATCGCATCCTGGCCGCCGCCGGCCGGGACCGGGCCGCCCTCCGAACCTTGGCCGAGACCAAGGAATTCGCGCCCGTCGTCCTGGGGGCCGCAGTCGAAGCGCGTCTCAAGAGCACCTTCCGTTCCGTCCCGGCGTCCAACGTCGTCGGGTTGATCCGCGGAAGCGTGACCGGCCCCGAAGAGCGGTTCATTGTTCTCTCCGCCCACTTCGATCATCTCGGCATGGACCCAAGCCGGCAGGGGGACCAGATCTTCAACGGGGCCCTGGACAACTGTTCGGCCAGCGCGGCGATGCTGGCCCTAGCCCGTTTTTATAAGGATTCGCCCCAAAAGCCAAAGGCCACCCTCGTCTTCGCCGCGGTGACGGGAGAGGAAGAGCTCTTCCTGGGCTCGGAGCATTTCGTCCGCCACCCACCCTTCCCGGAATCCGCGGTCCTGGCGAACCTCAATTTCGAGATGACCGGGGTTTGGGGGGAGACGCAAGACGTGTACGGAATCGGGGCCTCCCATTCCGACCTGGACGAAATCTGCGCCCAAGCCGCGGCCAACCTGGGCCTCCGCTACACCGAGGAGCGGAATCGCGAGCTGGGATATTTCTTCCGTTCCGACCAGTTCAGCTTCGCCCGGGCGGGGATCCCGGGCGTCTGGCTTCATGAGGGCATCCTCTCCCGGACGAAAGGGGAGGGCTATATCCTGGAAAAACAGGCCGAATACAAAAAGAACGGATACCATCAGGTCGACGACGAAATCCAGCCGGATTGGGACTATACCGGGACCATCCAAATCACCGACTGGGCCCGGGAAATCATCGCCCTCCTGGACGCCTCCCCGACGCTTCCGCAGTTCAAGCCGACAAGCTCGTTCCGGAGGAAGTGAAGGCCGAAGGGAAGAGATCCCTTACATTGTAAAGGAGTTTGACCCGGGGCGGCGGGAAAGAGTAGGATATAGGTCGAGCGGTGAGGTATGGATAAGAAAGATATTCTCGGCATCAGTCATTTCTCGGATTATTTCAAGCTCGGGCAGCTCATCTTCGACCTCAAATCCACCGACAAGGTCCAGGCAGTGGAGGAGCTGATCGACGTCCTGGCCAAGCAGAAGCTCATCCGCAACAAGAAGATGATCCTGACCCGGCTCATCGACCGGGAAAACCTCGAATCGACGGCCCTGGGCGACGGCATCGCCGTCCCCCACGCCCGGGTCGAGTCGGACGGCGAGATCAGCATCGCTGTCGGGCGGTCCTCGGAAGGCATCGATTTTAACGCCGCGGACAAAAAGAAAGTCCACCTGATCATCGTCATCATCTGGAATCCCACTCTGCCGGGCCTCTTCAACCACCTGTTCGCGGGCCTGGCTCATTTCCTCCGCGATCCGCATTATCGCCGCCGGATCTTCGAAGCCAAGGACAAGACCGCCCTTTGGGAAGCCCTGGGCGAGATCGAATTGCGCCTTCCCCAGGAAGACAAGATCGTCAGCCGGGCCGGCCTTCTCCGCAAGCTCCAGGATATCGAAAAGAAGAAGAAACGGGCGACCAAGGCTCAGATGCCGACCATCAAAGCCCAGGCGGAGCTCCTCCGGGAGGAGCTCGATTCGGCCCTCCTGACGAGGTTCGACAAGCTGATGGAGCGCTATGGTTTTGCCGTGGCCGAGGTTGACGAAGGCGTCTGCCAGGGCTGCAACATCAGCGTCTCGACGGAAATGAGCTCGGCCATCGAGGGCAGCAACGACATTTACATCTGCGAAAACTGCGGCAAATATCTCGTCGCCGCCTCGCCGAAGAAGAAAAAGAAATAGGGTGTTCGGACCCGTCAGTCCCGAAAAAATCACCGCCCTCCGGGCGAAGATGGATTCTCTCGGAATCCGCGAATCCGATTTCGTCGAGTCGTTCATGCGTTCCGGGGGCAAGGGCGGCCAGAACGTCAATAAAGTCGAAACCTGCGTCCACATCAAGCATGTCCCGACGGGGCTTTCTGTCAAGTGCCAGAAGGAGCGGTCCCAGGCGATCAACCGGTTTCTCGCCCGCCGCATCCTGGTTGATAAAATCGAGGCCCAGCGCAAGGGCGCGGCCAGCGCTTTGGAGCAGCGGATTGAAAAGATCCGCCGGCAGAAACGGAAGCGCTCCCAACGGGCCAAGGCGAAGATGCTCGATGATAAACGCGCCCAGGGGGAAAAAAAGGCCGGCCGGTCCTTCCGGCCTGATTCGGATATTTTTTAGAATGAATAACTTATGACGCCAGCCGCAAAATCGCGGCCAGGAGCAGGTTCGCTCCCTTTTCAAGGTCTTCCCAGCGGAGGGATTCCGCCGGGTCGTGGCTGATCCCGTCCGGACTGGGGATGAAGATCATGCCCGTTTCGGTCACGGCCGAAAGAATCTGGGCGTCGTGGCCGGCTCCGCTGGTCAACTTCATGTGGGGGATTCCCAGGCGGTCCGCTTCTCCGGCCAGCACCTCGAGAAGCCGGGCGGGGACGCTGTACGGCTCGGTCTTGTCCATCAGCCGCGAGGCGAACCGCAAGCCGCGCGTCGCGGCGATCTCTCCGGCCAGCTCGAGAAGCTCCCGCTCTAGAGCGGCCATTGTTTCCGGAGAGGAGCTCCGGAACTCCAGGGAAAAATCCGCTCGCTGGGGGATGATGCTGAAGACTCCCGGATGGACGTGGACCTTGCCGATCGTGACGAAGCTTCCATAGTGGGCCGTTGCGACATGGCGCGTCGCCCGCAGGGCGAAATCGGCCAGGCCGAGGAACGCGTCCCGGCGCAGCTCAAGGGGAACGGTTCCGGAATGGCCCGATTCCCCCTCGAAGGCGCAGAAGCGGTAATGCTTGCCGTTGATCGTCTCAACCAAGCCGACCGGAATTTCTTCCGTGTCCAGGACCGGTCCCTGCTCGATATGGAGTTCGAGGAAGGCTTCGAGATCCGGAGCCGAGCTCGCGGCTTCCCGGATCGATTCGACGGTATACGGCGTTCCTTCAAGGATGTCCTTGAGAGGCCGGCCGAAGGACGTGAGGCCGTGCTCAAGAAGCTCGCGGTTCAGGGTTTCGGTGAAGGCCCGGCTGCCGAGGAAATCGCCGACGAGGTTTCCTTCTTCGTCGGTGAAGGAGGCGACCTCGAGCGGGAGGCGGAGGCGGATCCCGTTCTCCTGGATCGTCTGGAGGCATTCGAGCGCGGCGGCGACTCCGGCCGCGCCGTCGAACATCCCGCCGTTTCTGACGGTGTCGATATGGGAACCGGCCATGACCGTTTTCCCTGGAACGGCCCCTTCCAAACGGCCGAATTGATTTCCGGCCCCGTCCTCCCGGTAAGCCAGGCCGGCCGCTTCGATCCGGTCTCGGAGCCAGGCCCGGGCTTCGAAGTCGGCCCGGCTGAAGGAGGGGCGGGTCAGTCCCCGCCCGTCCGGATCAGCTCCGATCCGGCCGAGCTCTTCGAGATTCTTTCGCAGGCGAGCCAGATTAATGGAAATGCTCATGGCGGCTTGTCCCCGATGTTTGGCGGTTACCGGCCATGCCGGCGGCGAAGCAGGGCGACCATGTCGCGCACGGCTTGGTCGATTCCGACGATCGCCGCCCGGGCGATGATCGAAAATCCGATCGAAAGCTCGGTCATTTCCGGGATGGCCACGATCGGCCCGACGTTGTGATAGTCGAGGCCGTGCCCGCCGGTGACGTCAAGCCCCAACCGGGCGGCCGCGGAGGCCGCGGTCCGGATTTCCTCGAGGGCTTTGGCCCGAAGCGTTCCCGTTTTCGCTTCGGCGTAGATGCCCGTATGGATTTCGATCTGGGGGACGCCCAATTCGGCGATTGCGCGGATCTGGGGTATTGAAGGATCGACGAAAATCGAGATCCGGATGCCGGCTTTGACCAGGAGCGGCAGATGGGCCTTGAGGGCTTTGGCCTGGCTCAGGACATCCAGGCCGCCGGTTGTGGTCAGCTCCGTCGGCTTTTCCGGGACGAGGCAGACGACATCCGGGCGTATGTCCAGAGCCGCGGTTCTCATCTCCGGCGTCGCGGCCATTTCGACCGTCAATTTCGTCTTGATCGTCTCCCGGAGCAGCCGGAGGTCCCGCTCGTTGATGTGGCGGCGGTCGTGGCGGAGATGGGCGGTGATGCCCGCCGCGCCGGCTTGTTCGGCCAGAAGGGCGGCCAGGACGGGCTCGGGTTCGTTCGCCTTCCGGGCCTGCCGCAGACTGGCGATATGATCGACGTTGACCGACAGCTTCATGTTCGACTCCTCTTCGGGCGGTTCAGGTCCCGATGGTCTTCCGGATCGCGCTCGTGACCCGGGCGGCCAGAATTTCGATCAGGTCCTCGTCTTCGCCCTCGACCATGACCCGGGCCAGCGGCTCCGTTCCGGAATACCGGACGTCCAGCCGGCCGTTGCCGCCCAGCCGGCCTTTAACCTCGGCGATGGCCTCGACGACCTCGGGAAGGTCCGCCATGTCGGGTTTCCGGGAGACCCGGACGTTTTTCAGGACCTGGGGGAATTCGAGGTAGCCTTCGATCAGGTCGGCCAGATGGCGGTCGTTCTCGATCATCACCTCAAGCATCTTGAGCGACGTCAGCAGGCCGTCGCCGGTGGGGCAATCATCCGAGAAGATCGTATGGCCGGACCGCTCCCCGCCCAGGTTGGCCTTGATCTCGATCATTTTTTCCAGGACGTACTTGTCGCCGACCCGGGTCCGGACCAGGCCGATCCCTTCGGCGGCCAGGGCTTTTTCCAGGCCCATGTTGGTCATGGTCGTGGCCACGACCGTCCGGCCGCGGAGCAGGCCCCGGGCGTCCATCGCCCGGCTGAGGACGAACAGGGTGTGGTCGCCGGTCAGGATCCGGCCGTGATGATCGACCCAGAGAGCCCGGTCGGCGTCGCCGTCGAAGGCGATGCCGATGTCGGCCCGGCGGGCCAGGACCGTTTGGGCCAATTTTTCGGGATGGAGGGCGCCGCAATCCTCGTTGATGTTCCGGCCGTCCGGCTCGGCTTCCGTCGCAATGACCGTGAATCCAAGGCTCCGGAGAACATCCGGGGCGATGATCGAGGCCGATCCGTTGGCGCAATCCAGGACGATCTTGATGGGTTTTATCCCCGGGCCGGGGGCGAATTTCCGGGAGAGGAAATGCTCGTATTCGCGCAGGTACAACGGATCGAGATGCATCCCCGGCGAACCGGAGGGGGGAACGGCCGCGCCGGCGTGAATTTCGGCTTCGAGGCGCTCCTCCCAGGAATCGGGGATTTTGTATCCCTCCGGCGAAAAAATCTTGATGCCGTTGTCGTGGTAGGGATTGTGGGAGGCGGAGATGACGATGCCGGCGGCAAAGCCGAATGTCCGGGTCAAATGGGAAACGGCCGAGGTCGGGATGACGCCGGTCGAGGCGGGATGCCCGCCGCCCGCCGCGATCCCCCGGGTCAGGGCGCTTTCGATCCAATCGCCGGATTCCCGCGTGTCGCGCCCGATCAAGATCCGGGGAGTCAGTCCTTCGGCCTGGAGAAGGGCGGCCGTCGCCCGGCCGAGAATCGCGACCGATTTCTCATCAAGGGGAAACTCCCCGGCGATGGCCCGGATTCCGTCCGTCCCGAACAGCTTGTTCATGGTTTCGTTCCCGATGTTATTTTGCGATCAAGGTGACTTTGACAGAGGCCCGGGTCAGGGCGGTAGTGAACCGCAGCTCGGGCCGGGGAAGGATCAGGTCGACCTCATAGGTCCGGGGTGCGTCGAGGCCGGCGATGTCGATCGGGCTGGTCCGGATCCGGTCCTGGGGTTTGATCTTGCTTTCCGGTCCCCGGACGAAGACTTTGGAGGGGATCATTTCGATCTGGTCGACCTTGAAACCGTCCTTCGGTTTCCCCAGCAGCACGGGCAGGATTTCCATCATGACTTCGGAGCTTCGCTCGATTTTGAGGCGGACCTTGTTCGGAAAGACCCGGACGGCCTTGGCTCCGGCCGGGACCGTCACGATGTCGGGATTGAGGGGATAATCCTCCTGGTTGACGCTCGCCCGGGACAGGTTCAGGACGGCCTGGACGTCGGCCGTGGTCATTTCCCCCAGCAGCCGGTTGGGCGCGCGGACGGTCACGTCGATCGTGGCCGGCGGGCGCTCGGTGATCTCGAAGGCGGCCGGGAGGTTGCGAGCCTCGAGGGGAACCTGGAAGGATTTTTCGGAATAGATTTTTTCTTCCGGCATTAAAGTGATCCAGAGAAGGAGGGCCATGAGAAAGGCCAGGAGCTTGAGGAGCCCGTTGCGGAAGAAGAATTCCCGGATCGGTCGTTTCATTTTTTCAGGTATTCCATGAGACGGTCTTCGAGGCGGTTTCGGTCGGCGAGGCTCTCGAGCGCGCCGCCCATGGCCAGGGAGATGCCGCCCGATTCCTCGGAGACGATGATCACGGCCGCGTCGGTTTCCTGGGTCAGGCCCATGGCCGCAAGATGCCGGGTCCGGGTGGGGATGGGGGCGCTCAATTCATGGGTGGCCGGCAAGGGGAGCAGGCAGCCGGCGGCCAGGATCTTGTCGCCCTGGACGATGACCGCCCCGTCGTGGAGCGGCGAATGGGGGAAAAAGAGGCTGACCAGGAGCTCCTTGGTCAGGACCGCGTCGATCGGGGTTCCCCGCTCGGCGTAGGGCGTCAAACTGATTTCATTCTCGACCGCGATCAGGGCTCCGATCTTCCGGTCGGACATGTAGTCCACCGCTTGGCAGACGTCCTCGATTTTTTCCTGGAAGGACCGGAGGGCCAGGGGCTTGCGGAACGTCTTGGAGCCGATCCGGGTCAGGAACCTCCGGATTTCGGTCTGGAACAGGATGATAATGGCGATGATCAAGTAGGTGACGAAGTTGCGGATGAGCCAGTTGCTGACGAACAGGTTGGCCCATTTGGTGACGAGGTAGAGGAGGCCGATCAAGCCGAAGCCGATGGCCATCGGGTAGGCCTTCGATTCCTTGATCAGGAGAAAGAAGGAATAGAGGAGGACGGCGACAACGAGGATGTCGATGAAGTCGACCAGCTTGAACAGGTGCAGGGAGGTCAGGATGTCGTTAAGCACGGCCGGCCTCCCTCGCTTCCAGGGCCGCGGGCGCCGCCGGATCGGCCAGGATCGCGTCGGCGACGCGGGCGGCTCGGACCGTGGACTGGACGTCGTGGACGCGGAGGATATGGGCGCCCCGGGACAGGCCGATGACCGCCGCAGCCAGCGAGCCCTCCAGCCGCTCCTCGGGCGGAACGTCCAGGATCTTCCCGATCATCGATTTCCGGGAGATGCCCAGGACGATGGGACGGCCGAGGACGGCCAGATCGTCAAGGCCGCGGATAAGGGCGCAGTTGTCCTCGAGCCGTTTGCCGAAGCCGATGCCGGGGTCGACGGCCAGGCATTCGACCGGCAGGCCGTAGGCGGCCGCGATTTCGATTTTCTGGGCGAGAAAGGACCGGACCTCGGCCCGGACGTCGTCGTAACGGGGGGCGACCTGCATCGTTTTGGGAACGCCCTGCATGTGCATCAGGATGAACCCGGCCTTCGTCTCGGCCGCGAGGGCCAGGAGGCGGGGGTCCATCCGGAAGGAGCTGATGTCATTGACGATATCGGCGCCGGCGTCGATCGCGGCCCGGGCCGTTTCATATTTCATCGTATCGATCGAGAGGAGGGTCTTGGTTTTTGGGCGCAGAAGGGACAGGACCGGAATGATGCGCCGGATTTCCTCTTCGGCCGGGACCGGCTCGGAACCCGGCCGCGTGCTTTCGCCGCCGATGTCGATGATGTCCGCCCCTTCGGCGGCCATCCGCAGGCCGTAGTCGGCCGCCTGGAAGGCGTCCAGGTATCGTCCTCCGTCGAAAAACGAATCCGGCGTGACGTTGAGAACCCCCATCACCCAGGTCCGCGCACCCAGACGGTAGCGCGTTCCCCTGATTTGGAAGAGGGTTTCCGGCCTCACTTCACCTCTCGAGCGTGGGCGGGCTCCTGTTCGGCGAGGGCCGGTCCCCGCGTCTCCGAAGGCCCCCCCCTCGGATTCGATTCGTTCTTGAAGGGAACGCCGTCGGGCGCCGGCGGGGCGGCGGTCTTGCCGAGAACGGCGTTGATCTCGTCCGAAGACAGCACTTCCCGCTCGAGCAGCAGCTTGACGATCGCTTCCAGCTCGTCCTTGTGCTCGCCGATGATCTGCTGGGCCCTGGCGTAATTGCGCTGGATGATCTTTTTGACTTCCTCGTCGATCATCTCGGCGGTTTTTTCGCTGTAGTTTTTGTGGGCGGTGAGCTCCCGGCCCAGGAAGATGAGGTCGTCGCGCTCGCC
>Ga0316628_100002949_pt1 | contig 12889 bp, 7 predicted proteins | sample OWC_Aug_M2_C1_D5_FD_207648 | JGI IMG/M metagenome (GOLD analysis project Ga0316628, IMG submission 207648) | Wetland soil microbial communities from Old Woman Creek delta, Ohio, United States - OWC_Aug_M2_C1_D5_C | ecosystem: Environmental > Terrestrial > Soil > Wetlands | place: USA: Ohio...
GCCAGGGAGATGGGCGCAAGCTCGCTCTACCTGTCCTCAAAGCCGACCAGGCGCACGGTCGAGTTCTACCTGCACAGGGGGTTCACGGTCGCGGACGAGTACGACCCGGAGCAGCTCGCGAGCTACCCCGAGGACATCCCGATGGTGTTGGCGCTGTGAGTGGATTGCGCGTCAATGAATCTCGGGCCTTGCACGATTACCGACCATCCCACATCCAATGACAATAGCATTGCATGGATGGATTGAGAACGTCAGAGACGGCCCATGGGACGGAAGGGGTCCACCTTTCAAGGGATGGCCGCCCAACTCATAATTATTATATTGTAGTTCGTAGATGCCAATGCATCGGTCTTGGCGACAATGACAGGACAATCCCCTGTCGAAGAGGATACCACTCTACCGGGACGCTTCCGACACACCCAAGTCAATGCGTTCATGTCACGACGGGGGAACCGTCATCTCGTGATGGCGCTCATGCTTGCACTCGTTATCCTTCTCACTACCTGGCCGGAGGACGCAGAGGATCGAGTGTACGAGGGTGAACTCTGGGGCGACCTGGAGGCCGAGGGATACATCTGGGGCGAGCAGAAGGCCGAGTACGATTATGTTTCATTCTGGCTTGGCGACATGACGGTAAACGTCACGAATGTGAGCGCCGTATGGCTGTCCGACCCGCCTTTCGGGGAACGCATCAATAGTACCGTTGAATGTCACAACCGGTCATTGACCATCGTATCCCGGTCCGACGATTTTGGATGGTACGCCGGCTACTGTTGGGACATCGACATGCGATGCGTCTATAGCGATTTCAATGGCACGTTCGTCGACAAGACGGATTCATACTTCCCGGACTACAACGTCAGTTGGATGGAAGGGCATGCGTCTGTTAGACATAATGACTCCCTCGATGCAGACATCGCGCTCTATGGTTGCAATATTACCATTGATGGCGTGGTGTACGAGTCCGCGTCTTATGTCCGCGTGGTCAGCGGTGACAATGTACAGGTCTCCGTTCGCGGCGCTGGGAGTGTCTATTTCGTTTCGCCGATGTTCCCCCATATCAACGGAACGCTAAGAATGGAAAACTTCAAGCACGTCGAGAACGGCCATAGTGATAGATATCAGCAACTGGTCATCAAGGGGAAGGATATCGCTCTGCGGACGGTGAATCCGTCGGATAGTGGTTCCGGTGGTGGTCCTTTCGGCGGCACGTTCTATTCACCTTGGGAGGTCGAGGTATCCGCATCGCAGGACGCGAGCATCGACATCTTCGAGGCCTTCAAGCTGCCAATATACGCTGAGCTGGTCGTTATCGCTACCATCGCGGTCCTGGCCATCGGTATCCTGAAGCGCCCCTGCAGGCCCGCGATTGGACCAGCACCATCGGCTCTGGGCAGAAGCGAGGGAGTGGTCAGGCCTCCCGACGCACGACCGTGATTGGGCCTACCCCATCTTCCCGTCGAGCTCGTCGAGCCTCTTCTCGAGCTTGCGCAGCCGCTCCATCATCACTCGCTGCTCGGACGCCGCGATGAGCTCGCGCGTCTTCACGACCGTGTCCGGGTTGAGGCTGATGGTGTCGATGCCCTCGCGTACCAGGAACTCGGTGAACTCCGGGTAGACCGACGGGGCCTGGCCGCAGATGCCCACGGTCACGCCGTTCTCGTGCGCGACTTTTATGAGGTGCGCGATGGCCCGGGTCACGGCCGGGTTGCGCTCGTCGAAGTAGCCCATGTTGCCCAGGACCTGCGAGTCCCTGTCGGCGCCCATGATGAGCTGAGTCAGGTCGTTGGAGCCGATTGAGAAGCCGTCGCAGTACTTCGAGAACACGTCGGCCAGGAAGATGTTGCTCGGTATCTCCGCCATGAGGTAGAGCTTCATGTCGGGGCCGCGCTTGAGGCCCGCCGCCTCCATCATGGCGACGATCTCCTTGAGCTCCCACTCCGCCCGCACGAAGGGCAGCATCGGGTAGGCGTTCTTCAGGCCCATCTCCTCGCGGACCTTCACGAAGGCCTTGAGCTCGTGCATGAAGGCCTCCTTGAACAGGGGGGAGATGTACCTCGAGCAACCGCGCCACCCGATCATCGGGTTGGCCTCGGCGGGCTCGTAGGCCTCGCCGCCCGGCATCTCGCGGTACTCGTTGGTCTTGAAGTCCGACAGCCGCACGACCACGGGCCTGGGGTGGAACGCGCGCGCGACGGCCGCGATGCCATCCGCGAGCTTGTCCACGAGCATCTGGCCCTGGCCCCTCTTGATGAGGTCCATGGGGTGCTCGCGGATGTGGCTCGTGAAGATGAACTCGATGCGCATGAGCCCCACGCCGTCGGCGGGGAGCTTGGAGTACTCCTCGGCCTTCTCGGGGACGCCGATGTTGACGTAGACGCGCGTGGCGGTGACGGACGCGCTCTGCGCGACCACGGTCGTGCCCGCCGCGCCCGCGGCCGGCGCCGACTTGGCGGCCTCGCTCACGACGCGGCCCTCGTAGACCTGGCCGAGCTTGCCATCGACCGTCACGGTCATGCCCTCCTTGAGCTTCTTGGTGGCCTCGGTCGTGCCCACGATGCAGGGGATGCCGAGCTCCCGCGAGACGATGGCCGCGTGGCAGGTCATGCCGCCCTCGTCGGTTACTATGGCGGTCGCGCGGACCATGGCAGGGACCATGTCGGGCGTGGTCATGACGGTGACCATGACGTCGCCCTTCTTGACCTTGGGCAGGTCGTCCATGTCCTTGACGAGCACGACCTTGCCGATGCCCACCCCGGGGCTCGCGGGGAGGCCCTTGAGCAGTATCTTGTGCTCGGTCGTGGTCGCGCCCTCGGCGGCCTCGGCCTCGTCGCCCTCGATTATCAGGGTCGTGACGGGTCGCGCCTGCAGGATGTAGAGCACGTCGTCCTCGATTGCCCACTCCACGTCCATGGGCTTGCCGTAGTGCTTCTCGATGAGGTTGCCGGCCTCGGCGATCTCGACTATCTTCTTGTCTGATATCTTCTGGGCGGCCTTCTTGGCCTCCGGGACCTCGAGCCGGAGCGAGCCGCCCTCCTCGTTCCTTATCATGTACTCGGACTGCTTGCCGACTATCTTGTTGTGGAGGCTCAGGTCCTTCTTCTTGACGATGTAGGTGTCCGGGGTGACGGTCCCCGAGACTATCATCTCGCCCAGGCCCCAGCCGCCCTCGATGAGGCAGTAGGGCTTGCCGAGGGTCACGTCGGAGGTGAACATGATGCCCGCCGTGTCGGAGTTGACCATGCGCTGCACGACCACGCACAGCTTCACGTCGCGGTGCTTGAAGCCCTGCTGCACGCGGTAGAAGATGGAGCGGGGCGTGAACAGCGAGGACCAGCACTTGCGGACCGATTCGAGGAGCATCGGATGCCCCTTGACGTTGAGGAACGTCTCCTGCTGCCCCGCGAACGAGGCGTCGGGCAGGTCCTCGGCCGTGGCGGAGCTTCGCACGGCCACGAACGCGTTGGGCGCGCCCTTGACGGACTTGTCGTAGCTGTCGGTGATGAGCTTCTGCAGCTCCTTGGGGATGGGCGCGGCCTCGAGCATCTTGCGTATCTCGGCCGATGCCTTCTGCAGCTCGGCCGTGTCGTTGGTGTCGAGCGCGTCGAGACGTTTCATGATCCTCTCGTAGAGCTGGTTCGATTCCATGAACTTGTCATAGCCCTCGATTGTGATGTTGAAGCCGGGGGGCACGCGTATCCCGGCGCGCGTCATCTCGCCGAGGTTGGCGCCCTTCCCGCCGACGAGGGGGATGTCGTCCTTGGTCACGTCCTTGAACCACGCGATTATGGGCATTGCTAGTCCACTCCAATGTGCGGTATAAGGTCCGCCTTATAAAGGATTTCGGTGGTTGGCACCATCGAAAGGGCCTTCACCGTGGACGCCCATGCCCATGCCAGTGAGGTGCGAGGATGGCGAGGGGAGACAAGGCGCTCGAGAAGGTCTTCAGGCGGCACCGCATGGACGACTTCAGGTGGATCGACCCCAAGGACATTGTCGTGTCCCAGTGGGTCCGCATGAAGTGCATGTTCGGCTGCGACCTCTACGGCCGGGGCGGGTGCTGCCCACCGGCGGTCCCGTCCGTCGTGGAGTGCGAGCGATTCTTCAAGGAGTACAGTCAGGCGGTCATCTTCCACTTCCACAAGCGGGTCAGAAGGCCCGAGGACCGCCATGCCTGGACCAGGGGGGTGAACGCGCGGCTCCTCAAGCTGGAGCGCGAGGTCTTCCTCGCGGGTAACGAGCGGGCGCTCCTGCTGTACATGGACACCTGCGACCTTTGCAAGGAATGCGCGGGCTCCAGGATGGAGTGCAACAACAAGCAGGGCGCGCGGCCCACCGCGGATGCGCTCGCTGTCGACGTCTACTCGACCGTGCGGAAGGTCGGCTACCACATCGGGGTCCTAGCCGGCTACGACGAGCCGATGGACAGGTACGCGTTCCTTATGGTCCGGTGACACCGCGCGGCCGGTGGGGGGTGCTTGGGGCGCCGCTCACAGCACTGGCAGGAGGTTCTCGTACTCCCAGTTCGTGACGCGCTTGACGTAGTCGCCGTACTGCTCCAGCTGCACGTGGCTCAGGTGCTCGAGGATGTGCTCGCCCAGGACGTCGCGCATGAACTTGCTCTCGCGCATCTCGCTCACAGCGTGCCCCAGGTTGCCGGGGAGGGACTCGATGCCGAGGTTGCGGCGCTCCGCCTCGGTCATCTTGAAGATGTCGCGCTCGACCGGCGCGGGGGGCTCGAGCTTCCTCTCCACGCCGTCCAGGCCCGAGGCGAGGATGGTCGCGAACTGGAGGTACGGGTTGCCGGCCGGGTCCGGGTTTCGCAGCTCCATGCGGGTGGCGCGCCCCCTCCCCGCGGGGACGCGCACCAGCGCGCTCCTGTTGCGGTGAGCCCATGCGATGTAGCAGGGAGCCTCGTAGCCGGGCACGATGCGCTTGAAGGAATTGACGGACGAGTTCATGACCGCGCAGCTCTCGCGCGCGTGGGCGACGAGCCCCGCCATGAAGTGCATCATGAGCGGGCTCATCTGCTCGGGGGCCTTCGGGTCGTAGAACATGTTCCGGCCCTCGGAGTCCGCCAGCGACACGTGGACGTGCATGCCGCTGCCCGCCATGCCGTATATCGGCTTGGGCATGAAGCTCGCGAACAGGCCGTGCTGGGCCGCCACGGTCTTGATGGCGTGCTTGAGGGTGGCGATGCGGTCGGCGATGGTGAGCGCGTCCGAGTACTCGAGGTCGATCTCGTGCTGGCTCGCCCCGACCTCGTGGTGGAGCGAGTCGATGGGGTAGCCGACCTGGCGGCAGAACGTGGACACCTTCTTGCGGATGAGGTCGGAGGTCTCGAGGGGCATGAGGTCGAAGTAGGTGCCGTGGTCGTCGAGCTGTACGGTGGGGTTGCCGCTGGCGTCGCGCCGGAAGAGGAAGAATTCGAACTCGGGGCCCGTGTTGAACCTGAAGCCCCTCTCGGCCGCCTTCGCGAGCATCCGCCGCAGGACCATGCGGGGGTCGCCCGCGAAGGGCTCGCCCGAGTGGGTCATGACGTCGCAGATGAACCTCGCGGAGCGCAGCTCGCCGTCGGACCACGGCTCGATGAGGAAGGTCGTCAGGTCGGGGAGGGCGATGAAGTCGGACTCCTCGATGGTGGCGTAGCCGGCCACGGACGAGCCGTCGAAGGCCCAGCCGGTCTCGAGCGCGCGCTTGGACTGCTCGATGGGCAGCGTGATGGTCTTGAGCCTGCCAGGGAGGTCCATGAACTGCAGCTGGAGGAACTTCACGCCCTCGTTGGCCATGTGGTCGATGAGCCGACGCACCTTGTCCTCACGGTCCTCCGACACCATCGCGCCCGCCTCCGCGCTCATCGTACAGAATGGACGTAATAAAACCTTTGCAGCGCGGCGCCTGGCAGGAGCCCTCCCGGACGGCCCTCGCAGGGCAAGCTTAATCACCGGGCAACGCGTACAGAGATGCCCCTCTCGGAGGGGGAACGGGATGAGGCGGCGGCTCAAAGCCCCGAGGTTCGGGGAGCTGGCGAAGCACTGGACGCCCGCGGTCGCGGACGGCCCAGAGGTCGAGACCTCGGCCATCGGCGGCACCGTCGCGTCGCAGGACCTCGCGCCCGTCGGCGTCGACATCGTGCCCGTCGACGTGGGTCCGCAGAAGCAGCGCGCCTACCTCGGCCGCACCGCGTCCGACCAGGCCCACATTATCGTCGCCCACCTGCGCGACATCCTCTCTAGCGCGGGCGGGGACCTGCGGGACCTGACCTCGATGCGCATCTACATCAGGCCCATGGCCGAACCCTCGGAGTGGGGCCCGGCGCTGATGGTCCTGCGCGAGGCCCTTGGCCACGTCGCGTACTCGGAGACCATCCTGTTCGTGGACTTCATCGGCCCCGAGCAGGAGGTCCTGCAGGTCGAGGCGAGGGGTCACATGCGCCATGGCGCCTAGCCCTCGTGGAGGCCGGCCAGCGCGCGCGCGGCTATCTCGGTGGCATCGTGGCCCAGGCCTGCCTCCGAGGGTGCGGAGACGATGCCCATCTCGAGCGGGGGCCCCGGCACGGGGTTCATGTCGAGCAGCACGTGGCCGTCGAGGTCGGCCCAGTCCACCAAGCCCAGCAGCTGGGCCGCGGCCGCGATGCCCGCGCCCGACTCTATGAAGCAGCCCACCATCACCTTGAGCCCCAGCTCCCTCGCGCGCAACGCGAGGCGAGCGGCGGCGGTGAGCCCCCCGACCTTCTGCAGCTTGATGTTGATGCCGTGCGCGAGGCGGTCGCGGCCGATGAGCTCGACGTCGGCGGCCGACCGCACCATCTCGTCGGCCACGATGGGCACGGGGGAGGTGCGCGTGAGCTCGCCGAGCGCGTCGTGCATGTCGCGCCGGAGGGGCTGCTCGCACAGCTCCACCTCGTACCTGTCGAGCAGCGGCACCATCGTGCGCGCGACCGCCAGCGACCAAGCCTCGTTGGCGTCCACGCGGATGGTCGCGCGCGGCGCGACGTCCCGCAGCCCCTTGAGCACGCGCCGGCAGCCGATGGGGTCGGCGCCTAGCTTCACCTTGAGGACCTCGAAGCCGGCGTGCAAGTGCGCGCGGGCCTCGTTTTGCATCTCCTCGATGGTGCCAAGGCTCACCGTGATCGAGGTGGGCAGCGACCCCTCCAGCGGGAGCCCGAGTAGCTCTCGCGCGGTCAGGCCCCTGGCGCGGCCGGCGATGTCGAGCAGGGCGAGGTCCAGCGCGGCCGGCCCCGGCCCCCAGCCCACGGTGCCCTCGAGGACGGACCGCCCGAGCTCGGAGGCGAGCCCCAGGGCCTCCCCCGCCCTGACCGGCCCGAGCGCGCGGGCGCGTTGCCCGAGGAAGCGAACGACGTCCTCGATGGAGGTGCCCGTCACGCGCGGACTTGGCGCGCCCTCGCCCAGGCCCCACAGCCCGTCGTCCTCGAGCATCACGAACGCGTTGGTGGCGACGTCCTGCGCGCCGGCCGATATCACGAACGGCCTGCGCAGGGGCATGTCGCGGGAGGCCGCGTGGAGCCTCACGCCCCACGCCCCCTAGCGCGGGCGGGCGCCGGCCCCCCGCGTCGCCCCACCGCCTCGAGCACCGCGTCGAGCAGCGGCGCGGGCCCTTCCTTGAGCACGTCGGCGACGGGCAGCCCGACGCTCGAGCGCAGCATCGCCTCCTGCCGCATCTCCTCGTCAGGGTCCTCGTCGGTGGCCATGACGGCGACGGCAACGACCTTCCCCATCGTCGTGCCCTCGAGGAGCATCTCGGTGAGCGCTATCTCCTTGGAGATAGGGGGGATGCGCAGCCGCACGGGCCCGTCGCGGAAGGCCTTGAAGTGCTCGCGGCCCGGGTGGTGGCACATCACCACGGCCCGGGGGAAGCTGCCGTGGAGCAGGGCGAGGGTGACCGCGCTGTACGCGGGGTGGTGGAGCGATGCCTGGCCCTCGACGACGATGAGGCCGGGCCTGCGCGCCGCGACCTCGAGCACGAGCGCCTCCGTCTCGCCGGCCATGAAGTCGCCCGGGAGCGCGTCTATGCACGTGCCCGCGTCGCACCCGACCATCATGCCGCTCTGGCCCGTGGCCACGAACGCGGCGTCCACGCCCCTCCTGCGGGCCTCCCGCACGAGCTCGATGGCGACCGTCATCTTGCCCGAGGAGCAGTCGGTGCCGCTCACGTAGACGACGGGGCTCCCCGCGCGCATGCCCTCGCCGGTCGCGAGCCGCCTGCGCGCCAGGGGACGCCGGACGTCCCAGATGCGGGCGCCCGACCTCCGCGCGGCCTCCGCGAGCTCCGGGTCGTCCCCGATGAAGGTGTGCATGCCGCACGCGACATCGAGTCCCGCCCGAAGCGCCTCGAGCACCTCGGCGCGGTCGTGGGAGGGGAGCTGCCCCCCCTCGGGCGCGATGCCGTAGTGCAGGACCTCGGGCTTGTGGTTGAGCGCGGCCCTGAGGGACGGCACGACCGGGATGCCCTCGGCGACCGCCCCCAGGTACTCGGACGCGTCCGAGCCGGCCTTGGACCTGTCGATGGCGGCCACTACCCGGTCGCGCCCGTACCTGATGATTGCCATCGCGGTCTTCGACGTCAGGGGGCCGAGCCTGTCGTGCGCCAGCACCGCGGCGCGGCGAGGCGAGGTGCCCCAGGGGGGGATGCCTGACGCCCTCGGTCGCTCGTCCATGGCGCACCCCATTGCACGCACGGCCAAAAAACCCTATCGCTCATCCCCTGCCGCGAGGGGGCAGGGGCCCGTACTGCCCTGGCGCTGGCTATCTCAGACCGAAACATAGATATCGGCCGCCCTCCAGATATATGTAAGGACCGGTTCTGTACTGTCTGGACCGGACAAGGGTTGATGGGCCTGCATCCCCTTCATCGCGCCCTGCTCGCGGTGTCACTGGGAGTCCTAGCCTCCCTGGTGGCCCTGTCGTTGATGCCAGCAGGGGTGCACGCCCAGCCCGAGGACACATGGCTATCGGGGACGGTCACGAACACCACCCTCGAGCTATGGGGGGACCTCTTAATCCCGGTGGGGGAGACGCTGGAGCTTGTCAACTGCACGGTCTTGTTCCATTGCGAGCCCGGGACAAGCCTGGGCATCAAGGGAGGGGATGGGTCCAGCCTCATCATCCGGGACCTTGACGGGAGCCCCACGACCCTGTACGATATGACAACGATATCCTCCGTCGGGGACCCATGGGGCATCGACTGCATCGATGGAGGTGTCCTCGAGGTCAGGTGCTCACGGCTCGTTGGCCTTGGGGACGGCATTGCGCATTGGAGCGACGGCGTCCGTCTCCTGACCTCTTATATCCAGTGCGTCGGGGAGGAGACGAGGTTCGACACAGATATGGTCCTTGAGGTCGACGGTTGCACCTTCAATCTGACGAACGGTGGCTTCACGGGGTCCGGCAGTTACGCCAGTGCCCGTTTCAGCTTGATCGAGAGCGCGATGGGGCACAGTTTCCTCATGGGCGGGAGTGTCGAGACCCGCGTGGTCGCCTGCACCTTCGAGGGCTATGGGGGTCGCGGACTCCGGGTCAGTGGCGACCGTGCCTTGGTGGAGTACTGCACGTTCGACCACCTCGCGCTCGGGCTCGAGCTGTCCTCAGGCAGATCGGAGGTACGGGTCTGTGAGTTCCTCGACTGCACCAAGGGGATCAGCGGTGGTGGACTGAGCACGGTAATAGAGGATTGCGCGTTCAACTCGTCCGCGATGGATGAATTCGGGATATCCTTGAACGCCCGCGCGGTCATCATAAGGGGGTGCGCCTTCGAGGATGTGCTCCAGGCGGTCATCCTGGACGGTGGCTCGTATAATATCTCGGATTGCTCGTTTGTAGGCTGCGCGCAGGGGATATTCGCCCAGGGGTCCGGGACGCTGCGGCTCGAGGGCTCGTCGATGAGCGGGTTCATCTGTGGATTGATGTGCAAGCGATACGATGAGGACGTTCCGTTCGCCCTGGCCGAAGTGTCCGGTTGCTCGTTCGAGAGCGGCGACCATGCAATTTATATTAACAAGTCCATCGACGATGTGCGGTTGACCGACACGTCCTTCATGGGATGCACCGTCGGCGTGTTCATCGATGCCCTGCCGAAGCGGACTGTCGATATCCTGCACTGCTCCTTTGCCGATATCTCGTATTGCGCCCTGCAATCGCTCTTCACGGTCGCATCGAACAGGATGCTGCGGTTCGAGAATTGCACCTTCACGAATGTCTCGATCGGCCTCAACCAGACGCGCGACGGCTATATTAAAATCACCGATTCCGGGCAGGAGATCGTCCTCAATACGAACATCGTCCGGTGCGCCTTCACGGGCCCAGGCGTCGCCATCCGCGAGGAGCTCGGCATCCTGACCGTCGAGGACTGCACCTTCGACGGTAGCAATCCCGGGGGCAAGCACGGCGAGGGCCTCGACCTGTGGCTCAGCGAGCGAGTGCCCAGCGAGGTCCATATCGGGCGCAGCCATTTCGCCAATTGCTCCATGTGCATCCATTTCAACGCGAGAGGCTCTAGGGGGACCTCCATCATCGAGGTGGTCGACACCACCCTCGAGGATTGTGGCTATGGGGTCATGGGAAGCTCCAACGGGACGGTGAGCATCGATCGTGTGGACTTCAGGCGCTGCGAGCTGGCCCTCAACGTCACGAACACGACCACAGTGCTCCTGCTCAACACCACGGTCCGCGACTGCGGGGACGGATTGGAGCTCTACTGGTGCCACCTGGCGTTCCTCCGCGACGTAGTGGGCTCCAACGTCACCGGATGGCTCGTCGAGATGTCCGACCTTGTCACCGCGGTCTGGAAGATGACCCGGCCAGGCAACATATCGAACGTCCGTATCAAGTTCTTCGGCGCGCTCGACCTGTGGGCGGACACCGAGCTTTACGAGGTCGACCTTCTCGTCGACGGGACCGACACCGACTGGTCCGATGTGATTGTGCACGAGGGCGTATCCCTCAGCATCGTGAGGTCCAGATTGCACTGCACGGCGTTCGGCAGCTATGGCCTGTTCACGCAGGCCCGGTCGACGCTCGAGGTGCGCGAGTCTAGCGTCTCGGGAATGAGGCGGTCGTACACGAGGCCCATCCTCGCGGGGCCCCGGGTAGACGGCGGGACCGCCATATACACCGACTCGACGTTCACCGACTGCCTCAGGTGCCTCACCGTCGTGAACGGGACCGCCACGGTGCTGCGCTGCGACCTGGAGGGGGCAGATAGCGCCATCCACGCGATATCCTCGAACCTGACGGTCATCGACTCGGACCTCGGGGGCGGTATCACGGGCCTCGCGACGACCTGGGGCAACCTCTCCATCCAGTGGTCCACCATCGAGGGCTGGCTCGGCGCCATCGTTACCGAAGGCACCCGCGTCCAGGTGTCCAATTCCACGATGAGGCCTCCCGAGGGCTCGTCGTCGGCGACGCGCGCCGACGTGGTCGGGCTGCGCATGGCCGGGGGCGAGGCGAGGCTGGAGCACGTCCGCATCCTCGGCTGGGTGGTGGTCGCCTCGCTCTCGGGAGGCACCGTGGAGCTCTGGGAGTGCGAGCTCGAGCCGGGCTCGACGGGCGAGGTGCTCATGGACTGCGGCTGCCGTCTCTACAACACCAGCTGGGACGGCAGGTGGCTCGTCTCGATGGGAACAAGCTCGGTCGAGGTCTACTTCTCGCACGCGATCGCCGCCCGGTACAGGTGGTCGATGGAGCCCGTCACCGGGGCAGACGTCGTCATCGTCCCGTCCCTGGAAGGGAACGACCCGAGGCACGTGCCCCTCGGCCCGTTCGGCAGGTGCGTCGGCGTCTGGCTCATGCAGCGCAGGATCATCGAGCGCGAGACGGCCTGGTTCGCGCCTTACAATCTCACGATAGAGCTTCCAGGGCTGCTCGGGGAGGCCACAACGCGCTGCGATGCGCCCGTGGACGTGACCATCCTGGTCCGCGACATCTCCCCTCCAGAGGTCCACATCTCCTCGCCCCCGGACGGCTCGCTCCACGCGACCGGCACGGTGCACGTCCGCGGCACGGTCACCGAGCTCGGGAGCGGGCTGAGCGCCCTCATGTACTGCGTCGACAGCGGCGACTGGGTGCCGGTGCCATTCGGCGGGGAGGTCTTTGACATCCCGGTCAGCCTCTCGGACGGCGCGCACGCCGTGAGCATCAGGGCGCTCGACGCCGACGGCAACCAGGGCCTCAACTACACAGGGGTCGTCGTCGACACCGCATCGCCAGGCGTCGGCTTCCTCTCGCCGGCCGGCGGGACCTCGGTCAACGCCACCACGGTCCTGCTGCGGGGGTACGCCTCCGCCAAGGGGGGCACCGAGCTCGCGAGGGTGACCCTCGACGGCATGCCCGTGCCACTGAACGGGACGGGCGAGTTCCTGTACGAGGCGGCCCTGCCAGAGGAGGGCCCGCACACGTTCGTGCTGCTCGCGCTCGACGCCGCGGGCAACCGCGCCACCGCGACCCTCTTGCTCGTCAGGGACACCTTGCCGCCCGTGCTCAAGCTCGACGGGTGCCCGAACGAGACCAACGAGCCCGAGCTCGTCCTGACCGGCAAGTGCACGGGCGGGAACGTGTTCGTGAACGGCCGCGAGGCCTTCCAGACCTTCGATGGCACCTTCCGGGCGATCCTCCGGCTGTCGGAGGGGACCAACCGCATCGAGGCCATCGCCACGGACGAGGCCGGCAATGCCGCGAGGGCTGCCATCGACGTGCTCCTCGACACCGTCGCGGAGGGCACCATCGTCGAGCCCATCGAGGGCGCCGTCATCAGAGGCGATGCGGTCAGGCTGGTCCTGGTCACGGAGCATGGCGCCAGTGCCATGGTGGTCGGCCGGACCGAATGGATGGCCGCGAACGGCACCGGGGACCTCGTCATCTTCCTCGACGAC
>Ga0316628_100002950_pt1 | contig 12886 bp, 11 predicted proteins | sample OWC_Aug_M2_C1_D5_FD_207648 | JGI IMG/M metagenome (GOLD analysis project Ga0316628, IMG submission 207648) | Wetland soil microbial communities from Old Woman Creek delta, Ohio, United States - OWC_Aug_M2_C1_D5_C | ecosystem: Environmental > Terrestrial > Soil > Wetlands | place: USA: Ohio...
CTCGGCTAGCTGCTGGCGCCCAAAGCTCCGGTAGAGGTAGCGTACCGGTACCCACGAGGCGTCGCCAAACTCGCCGTTCACCCTCCCTACCGCACTCTCGACGCGGGCGCGCTCGTCTGCATAGTCGGGGATGTCTGCCCGCGACGGTACCGAGACTTGGACGAGTGAGACCTTCCCCCGCCACTGCGGGAAGAGCTCTAGCATGCGCCCAAACGCTTGCAGCCGTTCGGGGATACCCTTGGTGTAGTCGAGCCGGTCCACGCCCAGAACGAGCCTGTTCGGTGCGATGGCGCGAAGGAGTCCCGATGCCTCCTCGACGACCTCCGGCGCAGCCGCGTCCCGGAAGCCTTCGGGGATGATCCCAATCGGAAAGATCCCCACACGCACGCGCGGGGTGCCGCCCGGGCCGCCGCCTTCCAGCGTTCGTGCCCGCTCCGGGACGAGCGCCGCCGCGCAACGGAAAAAGGCGCCGGCGTAGCCGTCGGTGTGGAACCCGAGGAGACTGAAGTCCAGTAGCGCGTCCGCAATATCGCCAGCCCAGGGTAGGATCCGCAGCACATCGGGGTCCGGGAAGGGCGTATGGAGGAAGATTCCGATCGGTCCGCAATGACCCCGCCGCCGCAGCGCCCGGGCAAGGAGCAAGAAGTGGTAGTCATGCACCCAGACCGGCGTCGCTGGCCCGACCAGCGCCGTAGCCACTTCCGCGAAGGCCTCGTTGACGCGCACGTAACAGCTCCATTCTTCTTCGGTGAGCCGAGCCCGTTCCGGCAAGGTATGGAGAAGCGGCCAGAGCGCTCCATTGCAGAAGCCGTTGTAGTATTTGTCGCGCCAGTACTCGGGGAGGTCAACCCATGCCAGGGCCGGGCTTGCCTCCGCGTCGATCGTGAACGGTAAGCGCCCGCTAGGTGCCGTGCCCGGAATGCACCGACCGCTCCAGCCGAGCCACAGTCCTTTGCGAGCCGCGAGTGCCGGCTCGAGGGCGGAGACGAGGCCGCCCACGTTCCGCCAGCGCGGATCTCCTGGCAGCGTCGGGGAGCGCAGCTCGGGCAGGCGGTTCGAGACCACGAGCAAATCGCATCCCGCTGCGTCCATCAACTCCTCCGTGCGGCAGGGTTGCGGGAACTCCCGCGCGTGAGCGATTTCACGTGGAAGTACCACGACGTCTCTCGGTGTGACGGTCGAATTCAACATCATCATTGCTTCAGCCCCTCGATCATCGCCAGCCGGCAGACGTCGGCCCCGCCGCGTTGACCTTCAGCGTGGTGGCGTCAGACCAGATCCCCGACGACGCGAAACGGGAAACTTACGACGGCCCACACCAACCGGAAAGCGCTGCCAATAATCCCAGGAGAACGCTCGTCGCTCTCTGTTGTGGTGGTAGTTTCAGTCCGTCTAGCGGCGACTGGCTGCTGGGTCTCGCTGCTCAGAGTCGCAGTGGCGGGCTGCTCGACCGTAACCGTCTTCACGGTCTTCGTCTCGCCGGCACACCCAGCTGTCACGCCGAGGGTCAGCAAACTGCCGAGCAAAACCACCGTCATCACATTTGTTCTCTTGTGGTGCATGTTGCACTCCTTTTCCGTTCCGAGTTCCTTGCAGAAGTCGTTGACTCGACATTCGGTGAAGGACGTGGTGGCGCCGAGGATGATCGAAGGACTCCGTAGGTGTATGACCCGACGCGTCCCAGATTTCGTCTGTTGGCTGCGGTCGACCGAGGGTGGCGATGTAGAGATGCGAAAGCCGTGGTCGTTTCATTGAGTGAACGCACCTCCTTTCGCAAATATGCGCCGTTCTTCGACAACCAGCGCGCGCAACCAGCGTGCCAAGCATCCTCAGCCACCCTGCCTTGCGATCAACGCAGCCGTACAGGGCGAGCCGCCTGAGAGAGGTTTCCGTTTCTTTCAAAACGGGGAGCAAAACTTTCCATCGATGCTGGACCGAGGTCTCAGCGCTGCCAGCAATCAGCTAGACAGCGAGGCGCGGGGCTCTATGGCACGGGGCCGTTACCAGCGATGGAAAGTAGGATGCGATGTCTGAAAGAGCCGCCGCGATCGGGGCAGACGTCAAGCCGGCTGGGGCCAATGTCGATCTCGATGCGCGCGTCGTGCGGATCGCGCGCTCCCGGCATCTCTACGACGATAGCGCACCGAAGACAGCCCAGGCCATGCGAACCGTCGAACTCCTCCCGGAAAGAGCGCGCATCCTCCGGATCATCGAGCCGTTGCAGGTGATGCCCGGACGTATGTCGGGTGCGCGCGCATGCGGTCGCTTGCTCTCGCTTGCCCGCAGTGGAAGCCGAACCAAAGTTGGGGAGCACTCCACCGAAAACACCATGATCATGGCACTTGGCACACTCCCTGGCCGCACACCTCGCCGGCCGCAATGTCGCAGCACGCCACAGGCTCCCCTTGCGCGTTGCTGCAAGTTGCGACGTCGGCACAGCAGGAGTTGAGGCTGGGAATGTAGGTCTCGCCCGTAGGGCATTGGCGCTTCAGTACGCATTGCGCCTGCGTCTGCGCCGAGGCTGCGAAGCAGACCTCCGTTGCATCATCGCAGCAACCTTTGGTCGAACCTGGGCAGCATGTCTGGCCGCTCCGACAGATCTCATTGTCGCAAACGTTCAGGCATTGCGCCGTGGCGGTGTCGCATTGCGTGCCCGGGGCGCAACACGCGACTCCATTGCAGCATGCTGCACTCCCACCCTCATCGGCGGGAATACAGCTCCAAGTCGGGTCGCTCGGTATGCACGCCCCATGGCCGTCGCATGTCGTGCCCGGGCCACAGCAGGCGGTGTTGTCACAGCAGGCTTGTCCCTTCGTCGGATCACAGGCGGTAGTGCCGCAAGGGACTCCATCTGGGGGATCGCATACGAGTCCGTCATCCGCACAGAAGCCGTTGGTCGTGGTAGGACAGCAGTACTTTCCGGCAGGGCAGGCCAGAAGATCACATTGCAGAGCGCCCGGAAGAGCCGCACTATCGATGGTGTTCGGGTCTACGTGTACGCATGCTTGAACAGTCGGGTCGCAGAAATCCTCGGTCCCGACGATCCCGTCACCCGGGCAGACCAGTGGGGTTCCGCCGACACAAACTGCGCAGAGGCACGTGTCGTTCACCGTGCAAATATTGCCGTCGTCGCAGGGAGTAGTATCGGGGCACCCCGCACAGTCGAGCGTTGGACCGCCTTTGCAGGTACCCGTCTGGCAGGTGTCGTTCTGCGTGCAGGCGTTGCCGTCATCGCACGTCGTGCCGTCGACCGCCACCGGGTTGGAGCACGCGCCCGTGCTCGGGTCACAGGTGCCGGCGACGTGGCACGGATCACTGGCCGAGCAAGTCACCGCCGTGCCGGCGCACGTGCCTTCGGTGCAGGTGTCATTGGTCGTACAGCGGTTGCCGTCGTTGCAGCTCGTGCCGGCGGGTGCCACCGGATTGGAACATTGGCCGCTGGCCGGATCGCAGGTGCCGGCAACGTGGCACGGATCACTGGCCGAGCAAGTCACCGCCGTGCCGGCGCACGTGCCTTCGGTGCAGGTGTCATTGGTCGTACAGCGGTTGCCGTCGTTGCAGCTCGTGCCGGCGGGCGCCACCGGATTGGAACATTGGCCGCTGGCCGGATCGCAGGTGCCGGCAACGTGGCACGGATCGCTGGCGGTGCAGGTCACGTTCGGAGGGTTCGAGCATGTGCCGTTCGCATTACAGACGTCGGCGGTGCACGGGTTGCCGTCGTTGCAGACCGACGGGAACAGGTTGCAGTCGTTTGCGCACGGGCCGTTGAAGTCCCCGTGCGCCAGATGGGTCGCGAGGGCATTCCGACTGATGGTGATGGTTTGGAAGTTTGCTCGGTTGCCCGGCGGAAAATGACAGATCGTTGCGGTCGGGTCTCCGGCGCGGACACTGGGTGGCACCAGCAGCAGCGCTAGCAGGGCCACTCGCAATGGGGTGATCATCGCTCGCCTTCCTCTAAGAGCACGTGCGCATACGCGCACGGTTCTGACACAAGGCGGGCCCGCGTTGTGGAAACGTGCCGTCGTGCACGGCGGACGAGCCGGGAGACGTTGCAGTGGCTATTGCGCACAACAATGCCCCACTAGCCGACCATTTTCAACGTAGAGGTTGGGGTGCCCGCCGCACGGAAGTGCGACTGATGTGCAGCCCTTTTAGCGATGGCTCGAGGCAGCTTCCGACCGGGGTGTCTTGGCGCCAAGCGGAATGCAGAGTACTATTCTCCTGATTTGTCTTGGCGATTCGGGCATGCGAATCGTCTTTCATTACCCGTCGTCGGCGGTCGCCGCAAGCTAGCCACCCTGATGCGAACTTCGCCGAGCCGCTGACCGCCGTTCAACAGGAAAGGAGTTGGTGATGAAAACGATCTGGTTGCTCGGCGTGATGATCTTTGTTGCGACGGCATGGGCTGAGGGACCGGTGGCGCGGAGCGGCGATGAAGAAGCGATCCGGCAACTCTACACCGGATACGACGCCGCATGGAACAAGGGCGACGTCGCCGCCCTCACGCTGGCCTGGGCCGACGACGCGGATCACGTGGAGCCGGACGGGCGCGCGCTGAAAGGAAGAGCAGCGATCGAAAAAGAGCTGGCGCAACGATTCGCCACCGACCTGAAAGGTACTCGCTCGCGGCAGACGATCACCGGCATTCGCTTCATCACTCCCGATGTGGCCCTCGTCGACGCCTCGTATGAGGTGACCGGTGTCCGCGATCCGCACGGGCAACCCGCGCCGCCGCTCAAGGGACGCTACCTCGATATTTGGGCCAAGCGCGCCGGCAAATGGCAGATTGTCGCCGATCGGCCGGTCGTCCCTGCGCCCGCGCCGAAGTAGTGCTTCGATCGCTCGGGGGCCAGCCTACCCCGGAAAGGCGCAACACGGCGCAACACTCGCACCGAAAGCCTCGATCATCCTGAGCGACGCTTCGGCGGACTAGTGATTCCAATCCCGGCGAGGATGTCGAGATGCGGCTTCTAGACTGCGCATTCCGAGAACCTTCGAGGTGCGATGTTTCATGCGGCCTTTGCCTGCCGCAGCAAATCCAACCCCCGCAGTGCTTGCAGGATTTGGCTCTCGTTACGTCAATTCCCCCGTTTGTCCGGACTACCCACCGTGGCCCAACCCCATGAGCACTCCAACCGCCAGGAGCACCGTGATGTCATTACCATCGATTCCTCCCCAGAAAAGGATGACCGGCATGTTCGGCCATCCGGTCGCCGAAAACCCCATCGACCGTATGTTCGATGCCGTTTATGCGCACTACGGGCTCAACTGGCAATTCTGGAAGTGCGATATCGGGTCGGTCGAGGACCTGCCAGCGGCAATCCGCGGTGCGAAAGCGCTTGGATTCTCGGGTTTCTGCATCACCGTACCCTACAAGATCGCGTCCCTCTCGAGTCTTGATGCGATGGATGACGACGTTCGTGTGATCGGAGCGGCGAATTACGTGACCTTCGAAGATGGGCGCATCGTCGGCCACAACAATGATGGGAAGGGTGTCGTGAAGGCGATCCAAAAAGTGACTCCCATCGCCGGAAAACGAGCGGCGATACTTGGCGCTGGTGGTGCCGGACGGGCCATGGCTGTTGAAATCGCTCGCGCCGGAGCCGCGCACTTCACCGTGATCACACGTCGCGAATCCCAGGGGAGCGAGGTGGCGGACCTTGTGCACCGGGCGACGGGGATTCCCACCGAATGGTTGGGCTGGAAAGGAGCCATAGCCCTGCCGGCGGGCACACAGATCGTGCTGAATGCGACCCATCTTGGGGCCGCGCCGCAGCTTGAGCCGGTACCCGTCGACTGGAACAGCATTGCCAGCGATACGACCGTGGTCGACGTCATCACCAATCCCCGGATCACACCGTTTCTGCAGACAGCGCTTGGGAAAGGATGCGCCGTGGTCGACGGTGTGGAAATGTTGGTGCAACTGGCCATGCAGATCTTCGAAGCCTGGACCGGCATCTCTCCTGACGAAGCGGTTTTTCAGAGGGCTGTTGCGGCAGCGCTGGCCGAGTGATTGTGAGTCATGAGACGGTGCCACCCTCCTCGGTCCTTCTCCGCCGATCGGATCCAAACGCAGCGCTCCGCGCCGGCCTCAGTCGATCAGCACGAAACGGGGATTTTTCCGATAGTGGCGACCGCACCGCGAACTGGAGGGCGAGCACAAGACGGTGACCCGCGTGGGCAACACTGACTGGCGGCCTACCGCATCTGCGCCCACTTGCTGCTTGAATGCCGACCGGAACAGGCGCGACGATTGGCACCACCCGACTGATTGCCGGCACCAGCGCGTCGGCCACCGCGTTGGCGATGTCATCGTGGCCGGCGGGATCGAGCTTTTTCCGCGTTGGCGGATGCCGAGGCTCACTCACCTTCGCCGAACCCAGCCACGGACGGTAGCGCGTCTTCGTCCTGTTCGATACCGACGCGATCTCCGAGGTATTGAATCGGCGGCCAGCTGCGGTGGCTCGAAACCGTGCGCCGGGACGACCAGTTCGTCAGCGCGGTGAACGTGCCGCAGCACGAGCGCCATCTTCGCACATTGAGGAACGGGTTCTCCCCGCGGTCATTTTGCAAATTCCAGCTTCTTATCGGGGTGGAGAGACGGCTGGCGGAGAATGAGCTACACTCCGCGCCCACGATGCCGCTCGCCGACCACCCCACCCGCCGTGCTCCGCTCGCGTATCCCACGGATCCCGCTGAGCGCCGCCACCAGATCGAAGCCGAGGGAGCGGTGGCGTCCACCCTTGCCCCGGAGAGAGCTCGCGGGAAGGTTGGTGTCGTGCGGCGCGCCCTGCAGGTTTTCCGCGCCGGACGCAAGCACCTGCTGATGCCCTGGCTGCTGCGCCGCCGTCAGCCCAATAGCGCCGAGCGCATGCGGGCGGCCCTCGAGGATCTCGGCGGAACGTGGATCAAGCTCGGCCAGGCCCTCGCCTTGCGGTTCGACATTCTGCCAGCTGACTACTGCCTGCAATTTTTCCAGTTGCTCAACCAGCTTCGACCGTTTTCGGCCGTCGAGGTTCGGCACATCCTCGAGCACGAGCTACGGCGCCCCGTGGAGCAGCTCTTTCGATCGTTCGAGTGGCAACCATTGGCCGCCGCCTCCATCGGCCAGGTGCATCGCGCCGAATTGCCGGATGGCACGCTGGTTACCGTGAAGATCCAGCGGCCGGGAATCCGCGAGCTGGTCCGAGCCGACCTGCGGCTGATGCGCTGGATGGCCACTGTTCTCGATGCCGTCCCCTTCTTCGGGCGCCCGCGAGCCCGCGAATTGGTGCGGGAGTTTGGGCGGTGGACGGAAGAGGAGCTGGACTATCGGATGGAGGCGCGCCATGCGTCGGTTCTACAACAGAATGCCGGTGGTGATCCGCTCGAGCACAACCCCCGCGTCTATCCCGCCTACACGACGTCGCGGGTTCTGACGCTTGAGTACCTGCCCGGAATCCCGGTGATCGAAATCATCACCGCGATCCGTCACCGGGACCAAGCGTTCCTCGACGACCTCGCTGCCCGCGGGCACGATATGCGGCGCATCGCGAGCCACATCGTGTGGAACGCGCTGAACCAGGTCTATCGGTTCGGCTACTTTCACGCCGATCCGCATCCGGCCAACCTCATCGTCCTCGCCGACGACGCGATCGGCTACGTGGACTTTGGAATCGTCGGCAAGCTCGACGAACAGATGACCGATTCCCTGCGCTACTTTGCCCAGAGCCTGTTTGCGGGACACGTCGGCAAGGCGGTGGACGAGTTCATGCGCTTTCTGACGCCCGCACGTGGGACCAATCTCGCCGCCGCGCGCCGCGATCTGATCGAGGCGCTGAAGAACTATCTCGAGAGCGAGCGGGTCGGTCCCGGCGGGTTCAGCCCGACGGAGAACATCTTCGAGATCGAGATGCTGGCGATCGTGCGCAAGCATGGGATGGCGCTGGAGCCTGACGCCGTGCGTTACCTGAAGGCGGTGCTCACTGCCGAGGCCATGGTCCGAGAGCTCGACCCGGAGTTCGATCTGCGTGCACATGAGAACCGCTTCTTCGGGCGTCTCATGCAGATCGAACTCGCGGAGACCCTGACCCCGGGCCGCGCGGCGCAGTGGCTGGTGGATGCGCGGTTCCGCTCGGAGCGGCTGCTCGAGTTCATCGAGAGCGTGCGGGACACCCCGCCCCACCTCGTCGCCGTGACCCGCAGCGTGCGCCGGCGGGTCCAGGTCTTGTCAGTCTTGACGATCCTCGGCTGGGTTGCGCTGCTCGCCGCACTGTTCGACTCGCCGGCACGGCTCGGCCTACCGGGTTTCGGCTCCTCGTTGCGGTGGATCGGTCTCGGCGTTGGCGTCGTGAGCCTGGTTCTGCTGGGGTCCTCGATTCTACAGCTGCGACGTCTCCCGAGTGAGCCCGAGGCGGAGGGTCTGCACCGGTACCCGCGCCGGATGCGTTGAGCGGCGGTGTCGCGGGGTGCTCTCAGTAGCGGACGCGGCGTCGGCGCGGCTGTTGGTAGAACTCCTCTTCGAACAGCTTTCCGGCGCCCATCAAATAGGACCACAACGTCAGCGGCGCGCGCGACAGGCTGTAGAGCGCGCCCTTGCCGACAAGTTCGGCTTCGCGCAGCAGGCGCTGCGCCGCTTCGGGGAAATCGGCTTCCAGCATCGTAGGCAGGTTCAGCAGCTCATCGAAGAAGCCGCCGGTTTGACGATCCGCCCACTGCTGTTTCTCCTCTTCCGACGGCCCGGCGAGCCAATCCTGGCGCCGCTGCTTCTCGCGCGCCGCCCAGGCGTCGATCTCTTCTTGCGTGGGTGGCGCAGGGGAGTCGGCGCGATCGGCGCGTGCGCGTTGCCGCTGCTGTCTGGCCCAACGCTGCTTCTCCGCGTCGGTCGGACCCGTCAACCAGGCTTCGCGGCGCCGGTGTTCACGCTCGGCCCAGAGATCGATGTCCTCCCGTGTCGGGGCGAGGCGCGACTCCTCGAGACCGAGCTTTGCGCGCCAGCGGTAGCGCCACGCCCAGTCTTGTTTCTCTTCCTCGCTCGGGCCCGCGCGCCAGGCGGCGCGCCGTTTGTGCTCGCGCGCCGCCCAGGCGGCGATCTCCTCCGGTGTCGGCGGCAACGGGCGCTCGCGCGGATCAAGGTGTGGCTCCCAGTTCATTGACTCACCTCACGGGGTTTCAGCTGCCATTTCCGCCGCTTCGTATACCGCAACCGGGCGCGGCCTACCACACCATGGACCCGCTGTGGTATTCGTGCCCTCATGCCGCCGCTTCTATTGACCCAAATCGCCGTCGCTGGTGTGTGGCTCTACGAAGGGCTGTGGTGCAAGCTCCTCGGTCGCGTGCCTCTTCAAGTCGATGTGGTGGGGGCAGTGCCGCTGTTCAGCCAGGGATGGGCGGCGGCGGTCTTGCGTGCGCTGGGCGTGGTTGAGTGCGCTCTCGCGCTCTGGGTGCTCAGTGGATGGCAGCCCTTCCTTGCGGCCGCGGCGCAGACCGGGCTTTTGGTGGCGATGAATTCCGGCGGCCTACTCTGGGGGCGCCGAATCATTCCGGACCCGGCGGGCATGATCGTCAAGAACTTCGCGTTTCTCGTCCTTGCCTGGGTGGTTGCCGCGCAAGCGGGACTGGCGAGGCCTGCCGGGTGATGGGCGAGACGCCCTGGGAAGCGGGACGTTTCGACGCCAAGGGCGGCCCGAAAAAGATTCTGTTCGGCCGCATGTACGAGGATGCGGCGATCGAGGCAGCGGCGTTCGCACCGGGCGGGCGCGTCTTCTGCATCGCCTCGGCTGGATGCATGGCGATCGCGCTGGCGCCACGTCACGCGGTGACCGCAGTCGACGTCAACCCGGTGCAACTCGCGTACGCCGAGCAACGTGCGGCTGGCGGCCCAATGCGCATGGGATCGGCCGAACGCGTCGTCAGCTTCGGTCGTCGACTCATGGCGCTGTTCGGTTGGCGCCGCCAGACGATCGAGGCGTTCCTGGCACTGGAGGAGCCCGAGGAGCAGATGGCATTTTGGAACCGGCATCTGAACAGCGCGGGTTTCCGTGTGGCGACAGACATGCTGCTCTCGGTGGCGTGGCTGCGGTCGGTCTACGCGTCGCCGTTCCTTGAAATTCTGCCGCCCCGCTTCGGCCGCGTCATGCGCCGGCGTCTCGAACGCTGCTGGAAGACGCACCCCAACCGTACGAATCCCTATGCCCGCGCGCTTCTCCTCGGTGATGCGTTCGCCCCCTGCCGGCCAGGCGCCGACAGGATTCGATTCGTGTGCGCCGACGCCGCTGCCTTTCTCGAGTCATGCCCCGCGGGAAGCTTCGACGGCTTCACGCTCTCGAACATTCTCGACGGTGCGCCCGACGGCTATCGTCAGCGGCTGCTCGCCGCAGTGTGCCATGCCGCTGCACCTGATGCCGTCGTGGTCATGCGCAGCTTTGCCGAACCGCCGCACGAGTCCCCTACCAATCGGGCGAGAAACGACCGGTCGATTCTCTGGGGCATCGTCAACGTCCAGCTTGCGTGCACCTTGTGATCTTCAGCCCGGCCCTCCCTGGCGGCAACCGCGACGACAGGCCGGCTGCAAGTGGCGGGCTCATTCCCAAGAGGCGTTGCATGGTGCGGCGCCTCCAGTGCGCCCTGCCGTGGTGGGCGCGTCGTGGGAAGGCCTGCAGGAAGAACCCACCCACCGCACCGATGCGCGCCATCAGGCATTCTACGGTTACACCCTTGCGCAACCTGTCGTCGTCGGTCAGTGCCTCGGCCAGGATCTTGAACACTTGCCGGTGACGGGACTCGTCCTCGGCGACGCGGTGGAAATCGTCCACGTGTCCAGCCGAGAGCGCCGGCAGGTGGCCCGCCAACTCTGTCAGCCGCTGCCAGCACAGCCAGGCCGTTCCCTCCGTATCCACGTTGTATCGGCAGAAGTCCCGGAAGGAAGAGTAACGCAGGTGACTCCGCACCTCGCGCGGCACGCGGCCGGCGATCCCACCCGCCCACGTCAAGAGCGTAGCTGCCGAACGCGACAGCGGTGCGTCCGACCAGCGCCTGTGCTGCTGCACGGAGACCGTCCAGCCGCCCATGACACCGGCCGTCTGCTGGAGCACGGTGCGAACGAGGAGGTGCTTGCCGAGATTGAGCAACGCGGCGCGCACGTAGATGGCGTGCATCTCCTCATCCTTCCACACCCACATGAGCGCGTTTCGAATGAGCTCGCGCACATCGTCGGAGAGCGTCATGGTGGCCAAGCGCGGGCCGAGGACGGCTTCGTCGTAAGCGACCGCCACGTTTTCCTCTCGCTCCAACGCCAATAAGCAAAGGCGCAGCATCTCACGGTCGGGCCGGCCCGCATACCGGGTGCGCCAGACGGCGAGCTGGCGTTCGAACCCCTGATAGATATCGCTCACCCGGACCGCCTACCACGCGGCTTCCGGCTTCGGCAAGGGCTCATGATCTCCCAACACTCCGACGGTCGAAGACGTATCGACCAGATCAAGTTGTCCCAGTCCCGCCAGTCCCGCTGATCCCACAGACAACCGCGACTCGTCCGGCGCAACTGCGAGCGCCATCGCCCCACGTGACACCGGCAGCGACCGCACCAATCGATTTGGTGGCCACCATCACGGTGCCTGATGGTTGCTCGGGCTCGGGCCTTGCCGAGTTTTGGCTCCAGGCGATCGGAACATTCTTGTACGGACTCGGTTGCTGTGGCACCCGGATCGAGACTCATCATCCCCAGGTCCGCAGCTCGCGCCACACGAAACCAGGGCGGCGAGCTCGCTGGCGATGGTCAGCAGTTTTCATCGCACCGGGGAAAACTGTCTCCATGGCGAGACAGATGTGAGAAAAGCAACCCTTAAGCTCCTCGCCGGCAATTAAGTATCCCTCCTTTCCCCCGTCCGGAAGCGAGCGGTGGAATGGCCGACATATTGCACACGCCTCAACGCCGCCAGCGGGCGCCGGCGCCGGCGATGAGGGCGACGGCCTCGGGGGCGCGTCGATAACGAATCCCAGCGGCCTGGGATGATCACGGGCTCCAGGACAAAGCACGACAAAAAGTAAGGGGAAGCATATGAAATCGAAGTGGCACGCAAGACGAGTTGTTGGTGCGCTCACGGTGGCAGTGATCGTGCTGTCGTCTACCGGCTGCGGCATCATCAAGCCGCTGCGGGAGCGCCGCGGTGAGGCGGAGCACGCGGGATTCCTGAAGGATTACTCGCAGCTGCAGCCCCAGGAGGGCTACGCGGCGAAGGAGGTCTACATCAACCCGCAGGCCGCCTGGTCGCAGTACGACGCGATCTATATCGAGTCGGTGACAATGTGGGTGAACGATCCGAGCAAGGCGCCGAGCAAAGATGACGAGCAGATGCTCACCGACATGCTCTACAAGTCCTTGGCCGACAAACTCGCGGAGAAGTTCACGCTGACTGACCACCCCGGCCCGGGCGTCATCCGGGTGCGCGCGGCATTGACCCAGGCAAAGGGAGCAAAGGTGGCGCTCAACGCGGTCACCACGGTCATTCCCCAGCTTCGACTGCTGACGACGGTCGGCGGCGTGGCGGCGGACACTGCCACGCTGGTCGGCTCTGCATCCGCTGAAGCCGAGCTGCTCGACTCCGTGACCAATGAGCGGCTGGCGGCCGCCATCGACGCCATGGCCGGGACGAAGGGTCTGCTGCGCGCCTTCTCGAAGTGGGCCGACGTGCAGAATGCGTGCGACAACTGGGGGGAGCGGGTGCGCGACTTCCTCGTCAAGCAGGGCGTGCGCCCGAAGGCGTGAGCGCGGGCGAAGCAGAAGGATCAGCAGGGGGGCAACAACGCAGAAAGCCGATGCGCTGGGAGCCGAGCAGTGCGCAGGACAGAGGAGAGACATGAGCCAACCGCCAACGAACAAAATGAGACCACAGAGGGAGACACTCAA
>Ga0316628_100002952_pt1 | contig 12881 bp, 6 predicted proteins | sample OWC_Aug_M2_C1_D5_FD_207648 | JGI IMG/M metagenome (GOLD analysis project Ga0316628, IMG submission 207648) | Wetland soil microbial communities from Old Woman Creek delta, Ohio, United States - OWC_Aug_M2_C1_D5_C | ecosystem: Environmental > Terrestrial > Soil > Wetlands | place: USA: Ohio...
GAAGCCGAGGGCGTTCACGCGGAAGGCCACACCCGCGCTCGACACCGGTTTGCGCGACCCGCCGAAGAACGAAGGCTTGTCCCCCCGGTTCCACGCTACCCCGCCGTCGCCGAAGAACGCGATCTCGACCGGGACGGGGCCGTACACGCCTTCTCTCAACCCGAACGGCCGCAGCAGCGGGAATCGGAACTCGAGGTTGCCGACGAGCAGGCGCGTGCCGAGCAGTCGATCGAACGCGGGGCACGTGCCATCCGCGTTGCACTCGGACGCCGAGATCGAATTGATGTCGTAGCCGCGCACCAGGCCGGGGTACCCGATGTAGAGCGGCCACAGGCGCGGGTCGTTCGAGTTGCGTCCCCATCGCCCGAAGTGCAGGATGCGCCCGGCAATCGTGTAAAGGTTGGCGGGCATGAAGTAGCGGCGGTAATCGACGAGCACGTTCTGGAACTGGATGTTGCCGAACGCGGGCGTGTACTGCAGGCGGTAGCGCTGGCCGTTGATCGGGCTTGTCGCGCCGAAGATGGAGGTGTCGTACACGAAGGCGGCGCTGGCCTCCGCGACGTTCAGGCTCCGCCCCGTCGGCGTGTTCGTGACCGTGTCGCTCAGGATCTCGCCGGTGTCCAGCGCGAACGCCGTTGTCTCCACCTGCTGGCTGAACGAGACGTTGGTGACGCCCGCCGACAGCTCGACGCGCGCGGCGCGGCTGAACGGGTAGGACGTGACCCCTGTTGCCGAGCGTTCGGTCTGCTGGAACAGCGTCGTTTCCTGGACACCGACCGGCCTGCCGCCCACGGTGCCAGTCGTGATCGTCTGCACGCCGCCCGTGAAGAACGGCACCTGCTGCGCCGCCAGTCCCCAGTTCCACCGGTGCGACAAGTCCTGGTACGCGACCAGCCCGCCGCTGTTCCGCAGGATGCCGCCCACGCCACCGAAGCCGCTGTTCACTTGTACCGCCGTCGCCAGGCTGTGGTTGCCCAGCATGTCGCTCCAGAAGAACGACACCCCGCCGCCGGCGAACGTGCCGTACGGATCTACGCCCGTGGCGAGGTACGGCTGGCCGATGTAGTCGAGCGACAGCTTGGGCCGATACGCCGAGACGCGATCCGGCGCCTTGGGCGGCAGGCCGCTGGTCGGGTTCGCGAGCTCCTGCTGGAGCGCGGTGGAGGTCGGCCGGTTCACGGGCGGCAGCATCGCCGTCTCGGCGTGCGACGGCCTGGCCGCGAGCGCCATCCCCTGCGGGCCAGACTCGTTGGTCGTGTAGATCTGGTACTTGCCGCCTTCGAACACGCTGAACGACAGGGTGCCGGCGTTCGCGGCGACCGACAGCGCGGGGCTCAGGGCGGTGATGCCGGCGACGCCAGTGTAGACGTTGGTCACTTGCGACAACCCACCGCTGGCCAGATCCAGGCGGTACACGTCGCTGATGCCGGTCCGGTCGGACACGAAATACAGGCTGCGGCCGTCGCTGGCCCATTGCGGGTTGATGTTCTTCGCCGAGTCGAAACCAGGCGCCTCGCGGATTTCGCCGGTGGCCCGGTCAAGCAGCGCGATGCGGTAATTACCCGTCTTCAGGTTCTTCATGTCGGTCGAGAATCGGTCGGTGACGAACGCGATCCGCGAGCCGTCGGGCGACCACGCAGGCTGCAGGTCGGCGAACAGATCGTTCGTGACGCGATCCAGCCCGCCCTTGGCGAGGTCGTAGACGTACAAGTCGCTCTGGCCGCCAACGGACGCCGAGAACGCGATGGAGCGAGCGTCCGGCGACCACACGGGATTGAAAATCTCGCCGAGCTTCGGAAACTTGATCTCGCGGTCGACCTTCGGGTGCTCCATGTCGACGAGGACCAGCTCCGGCTGGCCGTCGGCGACGGCCGAGAAGACGAAGCGCTTGCTGTCGTTGGACCAGGCGCCCGCCGAGTAGATGAACTCCAGGCTGCTGAAGTGCGGGTTCACCGAGGTCTTGACGATCTGCCGTTCGATCTTCCCGGTGTGGACGTTGGCGAGGTAGAGATCGATCGAGAACAGGCCCCGCGAGGACAGGAACACGAGTTGTTTGCCGTCCGGGCTCACAGACGGTGAGACGTTCAGGTCATTGCCCAGCCCTTTGCCCGCGATCACCAGCTTCGCGTAATCGGTTACGGGTTTCGTCTGCGCTTCGACAGGCTGGTAGGCGGCCTTCAGCGAGGCCTGCCAGTCCTTGGAGAGCTGCTCCGTCGTCACGCCGAGCAGCTTCAGGAACGCGCCGTTCACGTCGCCGGTAGCTCCCGCCGCCGTCAGCAGGTCCGGTATCGACCGATCGCCCCATCGCCCGGCGATGTACGCCCAGAGGGCCTGGCCCCACCGATAGGGGAAGAACTTCGCTTCGTTGTTCAGGTCCTTGATGGACGGCAGCTTGTTCTGCTTGACCGCGTCGCGCATCCACATGGCGGTGTTCGGGTCCACAGGCCCGAGCGACAGGTATTCCGCCATCCCTTCGATGAACCACAGCGGCAGGCGCTCGGCACCCGGCACGCCCTGCTGGCTGAACGGCGTCGTGATGTCGAACTGGTACGCGTGCACGAGCTCGTGCCCGAGCACGTGGTCCGTCTCTGCCAGGGAGGCGCCCAGCGGCAGGACGATCCGTCGCTTGAGCATCTCGGTGACGCCGCCCGTGCCTTCCCCGATGTCGCCCTGGATGACGTTGGTCTGCTGAAAATCCGGCGAATCTGCGTAGAGGATGAGCGGCTGCCGGCTGGTCAGTTTGTGGATGAAGATGCGGCTGTAGCGTGCGTACCAGCGCTCGGCCATCCGCGCCGCTTGCTCAACGGCGGGGCGCTCGTCGGGGTAGAAGTAGATGTCGAAGTGATCGGTTGTCAGGACTTCGTAGTGGAAATTGCGGTATTGGACCTTGTTCTGGCCGAAATACTGGGCGAGGGCGGGGGACGCGGCCAGGCCCGCGACCGACACCGCCACCAGTACACGCAGTACAGCACGCATAGCCGGCTCTCCTGAAACCGTGATCAACCGCCAGGGTCCCGCCAGCATCAGTGATGCCAAATGCTGCGCTCGCGTTTTGCGCGATTTCAGGCCGCGGGACGCGCGAGGCTGCGCCAGGCGACCCCCGTCGGTGTCACTGCCGGGCGGCAACTCCGCCGTCGGCCGCCCGGCGATCCGAGCCCCCCTCGAGCCAGTTCTCCCGTTGATTGAAGATGATAGCCTCGACGATCCCCTGGGCGGAAATCTCCCGCAGCACGTGGCCCTGCTTCTTCAGCAGCGCCACCGTGTCCGGGGAGAGGCCGTTGCGCTCGTAGTCGACCGAGTCGGGCAGCCACTGGTGGTGGAACCGCGGCGCGTCGACCGCTTCCTGCACGTTCATGCCGAAGTCGATCACGTTCAGGATCGTCAGCAGCACCGTGTTGATGATCGTCCGCCCCCCGGGGCTGCCGGTGACCATGAACAGCTGCCCGTCCTTGGTCAGGATGGTCGGGGTCATGCTCGACAGCATCCGCTTGCGGGGCGCCGCCAGATTCGGCTCGGTTCCGATCAACCCCTCGGCCGTCGTCAGGCCCGGGCCCGCGTTGAAGTCGCCCATCTCGTTGTTCAGGAGGAACCCGGCCCCCGGCACGACGATCTTCGACCCGTATCCTGCCTCGAGGGTGTAGGTCAGCGACACCGCGTTGCGCTGGTCGTCCACGACCGAGAGGTGCGTCGTCTCGTCGCTTTCGGTCGGCCAGCTGAACGAGCCAGGGCTGGACACCGACGCGCGGTCCGGACTAATCGACTTGCGCAGTTCCGAGGCGTATTCCTTCGAGGTGAGCCGGGCGATCGGCATGGTCGGGTTGAATTCCGGGTCGCCGAGGTACGCTGCGCGATCCGCGTAGGCGCGCCGCATCGCCTCGATGACGAGATGGATGTTGGCCGCCGAACCGAAGCCGTTCGCCTTCAGGTCGTATCCCTCGAGGATGTTGAGCATCTCGATGAGCGCGGTGCCGCCCGACGTGATCGGCGGAAACGCCAGGATGTCGTACCCGCGGTAGGTGCCGGTGAGCGGCGCCCGCGTCCTGACCTCGTACGCCTTCAGGTCGGCCCGGGTGATGAGGCCGCCGTGGGCGGCCATCTCCTTCTCGACGAGCAGCGCCGTTTCCCCTTCGTAGAACCCCGCGGGACCGCCGTCCGCGATGCGTGAGAGCGTGCGGGCGAGATCCGGCTGTTTCAACGTTTCACCGGCTTCGTAGGCGACGCCGTTCTTCGAGAACTGCACGACCGACGCGGGGTAAGGCTGCATCGACTTGAGGGCCGAGCGCAGTGACCGCGCGAGGGTCGGGCTGATGGTGAAGCCGTCGCGCGCGAGCGCGATCGCGGGCGCGACGAGGCGCTTCCACGGCAGCCTGCCGTTTTCCTTCCACGCCGCGTGCAGGCCGGCGACGGTGCCGGGCACGCCGACCGAGAGATGACTGTTGTGATGGAGGGTCCGGTCGTACTTGCCGTCTTTCAGAAACATGGTCGGCGAGGCCTTGGCGGGCGCCATCTCGCGGAAGTCGTACGCGAGCGGCTTGCCCGAGGCGGGCCGGAAGAGCATGAGGCCGCCGCCGCCGATGTTGCCGGCGGTCGGATGTACGACAGCGAGCGCGAACGCCGTGGCGACGGCGGCGTCGACGGCGTTGCCGCTGTCTTTCAGCACGTCGCGACCAATCGCCGACGCGATTTCGTTCTGGGACACGACCATGCCGGATCGCGCACGCACGGGAACCGACTGCGACCAGGCCGCTGTGGCCCAGACCGCAAGGACGACCAGCAGGCTGACAAGCGCGACGCGTGAAGCTCTCGAACGGGCGTGTGACGGCATCTGCGGAGTCCTCCCAGTGCACGGGATTATAATCCCCGACGGTTCGGGCGGGGACCCGCGTGCACCTCGTGACGGCACGAAGCCGCAGATTTGCGCAGATGCACGCAGATCCCGGCCGGCTGCCGCTGCACGCTTCCGAGCGTGTGCGGGCGGGGCCGCCGTCGCACGGTCGGTCTTGAAACGACCCCTGACCGACCGCGCGCAACGGCAGCCGGCGCGTGTTCTTGTCAGGCGCGCGCGTGAGTGAAGACGCCAGATGAGCGAAAATCCGCGTAATCTGCGTAATCTGCGGATGATTCATCCGCGTAATCGGCAGGAATCGGCGTAATCAATCATGCGCAACTCCATTTGCGATCCAACGGCGTGCGCCTTTGTCATGGCGGTAGCAGCCGTTGTCTGCGGCTGCTCGAGGACGGAGAAACCGATGGCGGACCTCATCATCACGAATGCGCGCGTCTGGACGGTCGATCGAGACCGCCCGACCGCGGAGGCGGTGGCGATCAGGGGCGACCGGATCGCGGCCGTGGGAACCCGCGGCGAAGTCGGAGCCTGGCGAGGCGCGGGGACGCGAACCATCGACGCGCGGGGTCGGCTGGTGCTGCCCGGCTTCAACGACGCGCACATTCACTTCCTGGACGGCGCCACGCAGCTGACGAACGTGGACCTGAAGGATGCGTCCAGCCCGGAGGAGTTCGCGCGTCGCATCGGCGACCGCGCGAAGGCATCGCCGCGCGATTGGGTCCTCGGCGGCAACTGGGACGAGCAGGCCTGGTCGCCGGCCCGGCTCCCGACGCGTGAGGACATCGACAGGGCGACCGGTGACACGCCCGTTTTCGTCAGCCGCTACGACGGACACATGGCCGTGGCCAATTCCGCCGCCCTCCGGTTGGGTGGTGTCACGGCGAAAACCGCGGATCCCGCCGGCGGCACGATCGTCCGTGACGCGAAGGGGAATCCGACCGGCGTGTTGAAGGACGCGGCGATGAACCTGGTGTTCCGCGCCGTCCCGCCGATGACCGCGGAGCAGCGCACGCGGGCGATCAAGCTGGCGCTGCAGGACATGGCGCGGCTTGGCGTCACGAGCGTCCAAGCCATGAGCGTGTCCTACGAGGACCTGGATGCCTGGGCGAAACTGGCCGCGACCGGCGAACTGACGGTGCGGGTCTATGCCGCGCCGCTCGAGAACGATTGGCTCGAGCGCAGGACGAAAGGCACGGACGAGGCGTTCGCCGCGCCGTTCCTCCGCGCCTCCGCCGTGAAGGGGTTCGCCGACGGGTCGCTCGGATCCACCACCGCCTATTTCTTCCAGCCGTACACGGACGCGCCCGGCACGCGCGGGCTGCTCTCCGACGAGATGCAGCCGCTCGACGGCATGCGCACGAGGCTGATCGAAGCCGATCGCGCGGGCAAACAGCTCTGCATTCACGCGATTGGCGACCAGGCTATCTCGATGGTCCTCGACCTGTTCGCCGACGTCGCGCGTGAGAACGGTCCTCGCGACCGTCGCTTTCGCATCGAGCACGCGCAGCACGTGGCGCCCGCCGATTTCGATCGGTTCGCCTCGACCGGCGTGATTGCCTCGGTGCAGCCGTACCACGCGATCGACGACGGGCGGTGGGCCGAGAAGCGCATCGGCGCGGAACGTGCGAAGACGACTTACGCCTTCCGATCGTTCCTGGACCATCGGGTCCGCCTGGCGATCGGCACTGACTGGCCCGTGGCGCCGCTCAATCCCATGCTCGGCCTCTACGCCGCCTCCACGCGCACGACGCTCGACGGCCGGCACCCCGGCGGCTGGGTGCCCGAACAGAAGATCTCCGTCGCGGAGGCGATCGAGGGCTACACGATGGGAGCCGCCTACGCGGAGTTCGCCGAAGGGGAGAAAGGGTCGATCACGCCCGGCAAGCTGGCGGACCTGGTGATGCTCGGCGAGGACGTCCTGCGAATCGACCCGACGGCGATCCGGGACGTGAAGGTGGTGATGACGATCGTGGGTGGGCGCATTGTCTACGAGTAGATGCGCCGGCCACCGGTCCCGGAGCTCGCTTGAGTTGTCATGCTCGCTCTGTCAGAAGGGGTCGGGGATCGGGGTTTTTCCCTGATCTCGGACCCCGGCACTTCTCCTACACTCCCGCGATCCCGTATTGCCCAGTCGAGAACGGCTCCGCCGGGTACGACTGCAGGCGGCCCACCTCCCGTTCCACGGCCTCGAGGAGTTCACCGGAGCGGATCACTTCCGCCAGCTTGTTGATGTCGTACTGAACCGGCCGGTCTTCCTCCATCTTTGCCACGTGCCTGCGGACCGTGTCGTACGCGACGGCCGTGCCGCGTCCGAGCGTGAGCGGCTTCCGGAACTCGACCGCCTGCGCGCCGGCCATCAGTTCGATCGCAACGACGTACCACGCGTTGTCGAGGATCTGCTTCGTCTTCAACGCGGCCGTGAATGCCATCGACACGAAGTCTTCCTGGTCGGCTGCAGCCGGGATCGACCCGACGGAGGCGGGTGCCGAGAGGATGCGATCCTCGCACACGAGCATGCCCTGCGTGTACTGCGTCAGCATCAGGCCCGAGAACATCCCGGCGCCCTTGGTCAGGAACGCGGGCAGCCCGACCGACAGGTTACGGTTCAGGAGCCGGTTGGTCCGCCGCTCCGACAGCACCGCCACCATCGTCACCGCGGGGCCGACGACGTCGAGCGCGATGCCGAGCGGCGTCCCCTGGAAATTCGCACCCGTGAGGTACATCCGATCTTCGGGGAAGAAGAGCGGGTTGTCGCCGACGCCGTTCAACTCGATCTCGAACATGTACCGCGCCCAGCGCAGCGCGTCCTTCGCAGCCCCCACGACCTGGGGCGTGGACCGCAGGCTGTAGGCGTCCTGCACCTTCTTGCCGGGCTGCCTCAGCATCTCGGAATCCTCGACGAGGCGCCGGACGTTCTCCGCGCAGATGATCGCCGAGGGATAGCCGCGCACGCGGTGGATGCGCTCGTCGTAGGCCGCCATGTTCGCGTTGAGCACCTCGAGCGTCATGGCCACGGCGACCTCGGACGTCCGGAAGTATCGGTCGGCGTCGTACAGCAGCAAGCCCCCGAACCCGGCGGTCATGTTCGAGCCGTTGATCGTCGCCAGGCCGTCGCGCGCCTCGAATTCGACGGTCGGGATCCCGGCGGCCTGCATCGCCTTCGCGCCGGGCATCCGCTCGCCACGATAGTACGCCTCGCCCTCGCCGAGCAGCACGATGGCCATCTGGCTCATCGGCGACAGGTCGCCGCACGCTCCCACCGATCCCTTGTCGAACACCACCGGCGTCACGCCCTTGTTGAGCATCGCGATGAGTGTATCGACGATGAGCGGCCGGATGCCGGAATGGCCCTTGCCGAGCACGTTGATGCGCGAGCACATCGCGGCGCGGACGACTTCGATCGGCAACGGCGTGCCGCAGCCGGCCGCGTGGCTGTAGACCAGGTATCGCTGGAACCGGCGCATCTGCTCGGGCGGCAGCACCACCTCGGACAGCTCGCCAATCCCCGTGTTGATCCCGTACATCACCGCCCGCTCGGCGATCTTGTCCTCGACGAAACCGCGGCAGCGCCGGAGGCGCTCGCGCGCTTCCGGGGCGAGATCGACCGGTTCGTCGAACCGGGCGACGCGGACGAGGTTTTCGATCGTCAGGTTGGTACCATCGAGTAACAGCGCCATGGCTACCTCTTCGTAAGGGCGGGCCTTGTGCCCGCCCTTTGTATGCGGAGCTGATCTCCGCTGGTCCGCGGGCGAGACGTGTTCGCCGTAGATGATGACGTGCGCGGTGGACGGCGATGCGGGCGGGCGCCGGGCGTCCACCCGAAATCAAACCGGCAGATCATGCCGCATTCGTACGGTATTCTCAACCGTTGGCGCCTGGAACCTGAGGGCCCACGGCTTTTGACGGTCGGTTCGACCCTTCGGACGCTCGGACAACGTTCGGACTCCGGACGTTCGGACGTTCGACGGCTCGCCATTGGAGCGACGTCATGCAGTACGTGAATCTGGGGAGAACGGGTCTGAAAGTCTCCAGGCTGTGCCTGGGGACGATGACCTACGGCACGCCGAAGTGGCGAGACTGGGTGCTGACCGAGGAGCAGAGCCGGCCGTTCATCAGGCGCGCCCTCGATCTCGGCATCACCTTCTTCGACACCGCGGACATGTACTCGGTGGGCGGGAGCGAGGAGGTGGTGGGCCGCGCCTTGAAAGACTACACGAGGCGCGACCAGGTGGTCATTGCGACCAAGGTGTTCTACCCCATGGGAGAGGGCCCGAACGACCGCGGCCTATCGCGCAAGCACGTCATGGCCGCCATCGACGCCTCGCTGCGCCGCCTCGGCGTCGACTACGTGGACCTCTATCAGATTCACCGGTGGGACTACGACACGCCGATCGAGGAGACGCTCGAGGCGCTGCACGACGTGGTCAAGTCGGGCAGGGCGCGCCACATCGGGGCGTCGAGCATGTACGCCTGGCAGTTCGCGCAGGCGCTCGCGCTCGCCGACCGCCGCGGATGGACGCGCTTCGTCTCGATGCAGAACCACTACAACCTGATCTACCGGGAAGAGGAGCGCGAGATGATGCCCCTTTGCCGCGCGGAAGGCGTCGGCGTCATCCCGTGGAGCCCGCTCGCCCGCGGCTTTCTCGCCGGGAATCGAACGCGGCAGGGGTGGGGCCAGACCACTCGCGCGAAGAGCGACGATTACGCGCAGAAGATGTACTACGCGGACTCCGATTTCACGGTCGCGTCGCGCGTAGAGGATCTGGCCGCGCGCCGCGGCGTGAAGCCGGCGCAGATTGCGCTTGCCTGGATCCTGGCACAGCCCGGCGTCACCGCGCCGATCATCGGCGCGAGCCGCCTCGAGCAACTGGAGCAGTCCGTCGCCGCGCTCGACATCGTTCTCGACGCCGACGAGCGGAAGTTCCTCGAAGAGGCGTACGTGCCGCACCGGGTATTGGGACATTCTTAGAGGCTGACGACTACTTGTGCGTCGAAGGACTAAGCCGTAAGTCTCGAGCCTTGAGGCTTCTGCATGCGCATCGGCCTCATCTCCGACACCCACGGCCTCGTGCGGTCCGGGGTCGCCGCAGCGTTTCGCGGCGTCGAGCGGATTCTGCACGCCGGCGACGTCGGCAGCCGCGACGTGCTCGTCGAGCTTGAGTGCATCGCGCCGGTCGAAGCGGTACGCGGCAACGTCGACGCCTTCGACCTCCGGCTCGCAGCGACCTTGATCCGGGACATCGACGGCGTCTCGATTCTGGTCACGCATGGCAACGAAGTCGGCAGCCCAACACCCGAGAAGCTGGCCGCCCGGTACGACGCGGACCTGATCGTCTTCGGCCACACCCACCGGCCGATCGTCCGTCGTGTGGGGAACACGCTGGTCGTCAACCCTGGCGCGGCGGGTCCCAGGCGCTTCAACTTGATACCCAGCGTGGCGCTGCTGACAATCGAATCGGGCGACATCAGCGTGGAACTGGCGGATCTCGCGCTCTGAACCGATGGCAGCTGCGTCCGGGCTCGGACGGCCCAGGCCGCTCGTGTGAACCACCGCCGCGGGTAGGCTCCAAGGCCCGACTCCAACCGGCTCGGGCCCGCTCGAGCCCCGAGTCTTCAAGCCTCAAGCTTCTTCTGTATTGCAGAGTTTGGGCTGTTGATGTTAGAAAAAGAGCTGGGCTTGCTGAACCCAGCGACAGAGGACAATGTCCGCGATGACGGGGCGGTGAGGGGGAGTCCGGTACGGGCCGTGATCCAGCCGACACGGCCGCCCGTCTGATCGGCGGTGCGTTGACTGTCATTCGCGACGTGCGCGGCTTTCAGCGAGGAGGCATCCGTGATCCGCAGAATCCATCTCTGTCTTGTGCTGCTTGCGCTGCTGTTGTTGCCGACACGTACGTGGGCGCAGGGGTTCGGCATATATGAACAGAGCGCGTGCGTGATCGGCCGCGGCGGCGCGACGGTCGCGTCACCCTGTCCCGATGCTTCGTCCATCTACTTCAACCCGGCCGGCATCGTGCTGACGCCCGGGCAGGTGGTCAGCGTCGGGGCCACGGTGATCAACCCGCGGGGGCACTTCACCGACTCGACGACGGGTACCGTCAGCGATCTCAACGTCCGCTATTACCCCGTTCCCAACGTGTACTACAAGGGCACGTTTGCCGGCGATCGCGTGGCGGCCGGGTTCGGGCTCTTCGCCCCGTACGGCCTGACGACCGACTGGCCGCCCGACACCTCGGAAGGGCGGTTCCTCGGCTACAAGAGCGTCGTGCAGAGCGTGTACCTGCAGCCAACCGTCGCCTTCAAAGCGAGCGAGAGGTTCGCGGTCGGGTTTGGCGTGGACATCACTCGAACCGCGGTGGAACTGCGCCAGCGCCTCGATCTCGCGCCGATACCGATCACGGGGACGCCGTTCACCTTCGGCACGCTGCCGGTCGGTCCCGTCCCGAAAGGGACGGATTTCGCCAACGTGCAGCTGAAGGGCCACGCGTGGCACGCCGGGGTGCACGTTGGTGCAATCGTGAAACCGACCGACAAGGTCTCCCTGGGCGCGCGCTGGCTCTCCGGACAGCGCGTGGACGTCAACAACGGCGCCGTCACCTACACCTCGATTCAGACCGGCCTGACGACGTCGCCGCTGCTCGGTCCGGTTCTCGGGGGCAAGTCGATCGATGCGCTCCTCGCTCCGAATTTCGCGCCGGGGGGCAGGCTCGTGAACCAGGCGGCGACGACCTCGCTCCCGCTGCCGGATCAGTTCGTGGCCGGCATCGCCGTGCAGGCGACGCCCAAGCTGCTCGCGCTGGTTGACTACCAGTTCGTGCGCTGGTCGATGTTCGAATCGCTCGTGATCACCCAGTCGGTCGCGGGCGCGCAGACGACGATCGAAAACTTCGGAAACTCGAGCGGCGTTCGGTTCGGCGTGGACTATGCCGTCACGCCCACGACCTCGGTCCGAGCGGGTGCCGACGTCCACGGATCGGCTTCCCCACCGGAAACCGTCACGCCACTCCTCCCCGAAGGATCGCGCGTGGAAATTGCTGGCGGCGTCGGTCACAAGTTCGGCGCCGCGCGCATCGACGCCTACTACATGTACCTGCACCAGGGCGATCGTGCTGGCCGAACGGAGGGTCCCGCGTCAGGGGTCGCGCCGACCACCTCGTTGAACAACGGCACCTACGCCTTCATGTCGCACCTGTTCGGCGTGACGCTGGCGTTCGCGTTCTAGACCGGTTCCGGCACACTCCCCGGACTGCGGGGCCGGGGAGTGGGCCACGCCCCGTTTCGGGCTGCTAGCCCCTGGACGCTTGCGCGGATTCTTCACGCTCGTACCGGAACTGGGGCACGGATCTGATCAGCAAGACGCCGACGGCCGCGATCGCGCACCCGGCCGCGGTGATCCTCCACGGCACGAACTGTCCCTTTCCCATCCCCAGCCATTGAAAGTACGCCGGCGCAGAGACGATAGTGGCTGTCAGCGCGTTGTTGACCGCGTGGGCGAGCATGCTGCAGGCGATCGATCCCGTGCGCCAGACGGCGTAGCCGAACAGCACGCCGAGGAACGCGGTGGGCAGCAGGCGATACACCGAGGAGTGCGCGAGGCCGAACAGGAGCGCGGACCCCAGGAGGGCGGACACGATGCCGAGCCGCCGGAAGCCGGAAAGAACCAGTCCGCGGAAGAAGAGTTCCTCGCAGACGGCGGGGGTCACGCCGATCACCAGCCACACGATCCACAGCGGCGCGGACTTGCCGTCGAGCAGCAGGATGCGTTGAAGCGCCCGAACCAGCGAATCGGGCGGCGGCAGGAGGCGGATCAGCAGGCCGCCGGCGATGGTCCACGCCGAGAGGCCGATCAGGACGCAGCCGACGAGCGCGCGAAGCGGTGGCCGGCGAAGCGCCAGCGTGTCACGCGCCGGGTAACCGAGCCAGAACACGAGGCCGAGCGTCGGCAGCAGGAAGAACGCGTACTCGGTCACCAGGAGGCTCGCGATCATGCCGGCCCGCTGCAGCAGCAGGCTGCCGTAGAACACCACGACGAGCA
>Ga0316628_100002953_pt1 | contig 12881 bp, 8 predicted proteins | sample OWC_Aug_M2_C1_D5_FD_207648 | JGI IMG/M metagenome (GOLD analysis project Ga0316628, IMG submission 207648) | Wetland soil microbial communities from Old Woman Creek delta, Ohio, United States - OWC_Aug_M2_C1_D5_C | ecosystem: Environmental > Terrestrial > Soil > Wetlands | place: USA: Ohio...
CGAGCACGCGCGGGCGCAGGGCGCCAAGAAACGCGGCGGCCGCGAGGCGCGCGTCACCCTCGACGAGGGGATGATTGCCGACGCCGCCGAGCAGGTGGACATGCTGGCCCTGCACAGCGCGCTCGAGAAGCTCGCCGCGCTCGACTCCCAACAGGCGCAAATCGTCGAACTCCGCTTCTTCGGCGGCCTTACGATCGAGGAGGCCGGCGAAGTGCTGCACATCGCGCCGGCGACCGTGAAGCGCGACTGGGCGGTGGCCCGCGCCTGGCTCTACCGGGAAATGTCGGGGTCATGAGCGATCAGCGCCGCCGCATCAACGACCTGTTCAACGACGCGATCGAACGACCCGAGAACGAACGGCGGTCGTTCGTCGTCGAGCGCGCAGGCAGCGACGTCGAGCTGCTGAGCGAAGTCCTCTCGCTGCTCGACTCCCATCACCGGGTCAGCCCGGAATTCCTGGAGGAACCCGCCGCCCGCCTGGTCGAGCCGTCCCGGCCGTCGCTTGAGCCCGGCTCTCAGATCGGCAACTACCGGATCGAGCGCGAGTTGGGCCAGGGGGGCATGGGCATCGTGTACCTGGCCGAGGACCTTCGACTCGGCCGGAAGGTCGCGCTGAAGGCGATCGCGCCATCTTTCAGCCACGACGAGAAACGCCGGGAACGCCTCAGGAAGGAAGCGAGAGCGGCCGCACGGCTGTCCCATGCGGGGATCGCGACCGTTTTCGCGCTCGAGGAGATCGACGGCGACCTTTACATCGCGTGCGAGTACGTGCCGGGACGCACGCTGCGCGCCGAACTCGAGGACGGCGAGATGGGCGTTGACAGGGTGCTCGACGTGGCCGCCCGGCTGGCGCGCGCGCTCGAGGCCGCCCACGCGCAGCAGGTGGTGCACCGTGACCTCAAGCCGGAGAACGTCGTGTCGACCACCGACGGCGGCGTCAAGATCCTCGATTTCGGCGTCGCCCGGTTGGTCGAGCCCTTCGACCGGGCGTCGATGCGGCTGACCGAAGCCGGCATGCTGGTCGGCACCCCGGCCTACATGTCGCCCGAGCAGGTCGAGGGGAAAGAGGTCGACTCGCGCAGCGACGTCTTTTCGTTCGGCGTCATGCTCTATGAGCTGGCCACCGGCGTCCACCCGTTCGAGGGCACCAGCCAGGCCTCGACGATCGGCCGGATCATGGCCGCCGACCCTTCTTCGCTCAAGCAGGTCCGCCCAGCCCTCCCCGCGGAACTCGATCGCATCGTCCGCAAGTGCCTGCGAAAGCGGCCCGAGGAGCGCTATCAGTCCACGGCGGACCTGGCGCTCGACCTGGAACACCTTGCCGGCCGGCGCCGGTCCACGCCGTCACCCGCCGCGGCTGCGGCCGCGCCGGCCCAGGCGGCGGCGATCCGGTGGTGGCGGGTGCACCAGGTCTCGGTCGCCTTCGTGTACGCGGTCATGAGCGCGTTCGCGTGGCTGGCAACCGGCCGTGTCAAGAGCGATTGGACGCAGGTCCTGTTCTTCGTCTACGTCGGCGCGGCGGCCCTCAACGGAACGCTTCGGGTGCACCTGCTGTTCACCCAGCGGCACAACGTCCAGGCTTTTCGCGGGGAGCTGCGCCGTGCCCGGCCCTGGCTGCGCGGCTCGGACATCCTCATCGGGGCGGGGCTCGCCGCTCTCGGCCTGGTCGTCGGGCGCGCGGCGACCCCGCTGGCAATCGCGCTCGCCTCGGTGGGCGCCGGGTCGATCATCGCTTCCCTCGCCGCCGAGCCGGCCACGACCGACGCCGCCTTTCCACGGCGCCAGTCGGGCGTTCGGCGCGCGACGCCACGCAGATAGTGGCGAGCAGCGACTGCGCGAACGGCAGTCACCGGGTTGCGACGAAGCGGAGCGGGGCTCAGAGGACCCGTGCGAACGAGCGGCGTGGGGCATTGGGGCCCCACAAGCGAGTGAGCCTGGCGGGGCAAGGGGCCCCCGCCTTTCAGAAGAAGCGGAGCTTGGCGGGGTGCAGGGGTCCCCGCCATTCAAACGAAGTAGCGAGCAGGAAGACATGCCACGGCTTTTCACGCCGCTGACCATCCGCAGCCTCACGTTTCGCAACCGCATCTTCGTGTCGCCGATGTGCCAGTACTCGAGCGACAACGGCTTCCCGACCGAATGGCACTTGGTCCACCTGGGCAGCCGCGCGGTGGGCGGTGCCGGCCTGGTGATGCAGGAAGCGACGGCCGTCTCGGCCGAGGGTCGGATCAGCCCGTCGGACATGGGCATCTGGTCCGACGAACACGCGCAGCGCCTGTCGAGGATCGCCCGGTTCGTGAAGGCCGAAGGCGCCGTCGCGGGCATCCAGCTGGCGCACGCCGGGCGCAAGGCCTCGACCGCGCCGCCGTGGCAAGGCGGCGGTCCGGTGGCCCAGGAATCTGGCGGCTGGCAGCCGATCGCGCCCAGCCGTATGCCATTCGCGCCCGGCTATCCGGCGCCCCGCGAAATGAGCGTTGAGGACATGGACGTGGTGTGCGACCAGTTCATCGCCGCCGCGCGGCGCGGCATCCATGCCGGCTACCAGGTGCTGGAGATCCACGCCGCGCACGGTTACCTGCTGCACCAGTTCCTGTCGCCGCTCTCGAATCGGCGGACCGACGAGTACGGCGGCTCGCTGGAGAACCGCATGCGCTTCCCGCTGCGCGTCTCGGAGGCGGTTCGCGACGTCTGGCCTGCCGATCTCCCGGTGTTCGTACGTATTTCGGCGAGCGATTACGTGGAGGGCGGCTGGGATCTGGAACAGTCGATCAGGTTCGCAACCGAGCTGAAGCAAGCCGGCATCGACCTGATCGACTGCTCGAGCGGCGGCGCCTCTCCCGAATCGAGGCCGCCGGTCGGCCCGGGCTATCAGACGCCGTTTTCGGCCGCCATCCGCGCGCGGGCGGGGATCCCGACGGCGGCGGTGGGGCTGATTACCGAGCCGTACCAGGCAGAGACGATCCTGGTCACCGGCCAGGCGGATGCGGTACTGCTGGGGCGCGAGATGCTGCGCGACCCCTACTGGCCCCTCCACGCCGCCCATCGGCTGAACGCCGAGATGAAGTGGCCGAAGCAGTATGAACGAGCGCGTCCGGCAAAGTGAGGGCAGCTGTCGAAAGAGGGCGACGAAGCGGAGCGAGGCGTCGCGAGGGAGCGGCATGGGGAGACGGGGCCCCACCAGCGACCGAGCCTGGCGGGGCAGGGGTCCCCGCCATTCAAGAGAAGCGATGAAGTGGCCGAAGCAGTATGACCGAGCGCGTCCGGCAAAGTGAGGGCGGCTGTCGAACGAGAGCGACGAAGCGGAGCGTCAGGTGAACGCGAGCGCAAAAAAAACGCGCGCGAGTGTCCTTCATCGCGCGAAACTCGGTTGCAGCGCGGACGCGCGGCTCATATACTCTCGTGTGAACGAACGGCTCCGTAGTAGCGCGCGACCTAACCACAGATCGTGGAGGAGGCAGCATGGCGACACCGTTTGACCAGACTCCCGTTTCGGACGTGCCGTTCAAGATCGAGCAGCCAGCGCCGGAACCGGCACCCACACCCGCAGCGCCCGCAGCCGCGCCGGCGCCGAAGAAGCCCGTGAAGAAGGCCGCGAAGAAGGTGGCGAAGCCGAAGAAGGCCGCGAAGAAGGCGGCGAAGCCGGCGAAGAAGGTTGCGAAGAAGGTTGCGAAGAAGGCGGCCAAGAAGACCGCGAAGAAGGCCACGAAGAAGACGGCCAAGAAGACGGCGAAGAAGAAGGCCCGCAAGTAGCACCGACGGCCGGCCGGAGCACCGCCCCGCGCGGTGGTCGTGTGTCGCCGACGTGGCCGCCTGGCGCGCTGCTACGCACCTTCGACGGCTCGCCCGTTGTGGACGTTTGGGCCCCAGTCCCGCTGTCGGGCTGGGGCCTTGCTGTACATAAAGTCCTGCGGCGCAGCGTATACTTAGACGTGACGGTGAGGTGGCCGAGAGGCCGAAGGCGGCGGTTTGCTAAACCGTTATACGGGCCAAAACCTGTATCCAGGGTTCGAATCCCTGCCTCACCGCCATCCCTCGCTCGGTTTGCCGAGTTGCCAGGCAGCGAGTCGCCAGCTCTGAATCCTCGCGATGTCCTCCCCACGAGTACGCTTCGCCCCTTCTCCCACCGGGTATCTTCACGTCGGCGGCGCCCGCACCGCGCTCTTCAACTGGCTGTTTGCCCGCCGCCAGGGCGGCGTCTTCATCCTGCGCGTCGAGGACACCGATATCGAGCGCTCCTCCGCCGAGATGGTCACCGGCATCCTCGACGCCATGCGGTGGCTGGGCCTCGACTGGGACGAAGGCCCGGAGGTCGGCGGCCCGCACGAGCCGTACTTCCAGTCGGGCCGCCTCGAACGCTACCGGTCGATGGCGGAGCATCTGGTGCGGGACGGCCGCGCGTACTACTGCTACTGCACGCCGGATGAACTGGGGCAGCGCCGCGGCGCCGTGCAGGAAGCGGCAGGTTCCGGCGAAGACACGGAGACCGGGGACCAGGAACTCGCACCCTACGACTCGTCGTCAGGGAGCCCCGACCACGGTCGAGTCGCCCAGGGCAGCCCAGGGACCACCTGGCAGTACGACCGCACGTGCCTGCGCCTGTCGCGGGAAGAGGTGGCCGCGCGCGAGGCCGGCGGGCGGCCGCGCGCGATCCGTTTCCTCGTGCCTTCCGGCCGTACCACCTTCGACGATCTCGTTCACGGTCCTGTCGCGTTCGACAACTCGTACATCGAGGACTTCGTCATCCTCCGCTCCGATCGCCACCCGACCTACCATCTGTCGGTGGTGGCCGACGACATCGACATGGACGTCACGCACGTGGTGCGCGGGGACGATCACGTGTCGAACACGCCGAAGCAGGTGATGCTGTACGAAGCGTTCGGCCGGGCCGCGCCGCGCTTCGCGCACGTGCCGCTCATCCTCGGTCCCGACAAGAAGCGCCTCAGCAAGCGCCACGGCGCCACGTCGGTGACCGAGTACAAGCGCCGGGGATACCTGCCCGAGGCGATGGTGAATTTCCTCGCGCTGCTCGGCTGGTCGCCGGGAAACGACCAGGAGGTTTTCTCCAGGGACGAACTGATTCGCGCGTTTTCCCTCGAAGCGATCAGCTCGAGCAACGCGGTCTTCAACCCCGAGAAGCTCGACTGGTTCAACAGCCAGCACATCATCCGGATGCCGATCGAGGGTCTGGCCGGTCGCGTTCGACCGATCCTCGAGGCCGCCGGGTTGTGGCGGGGCGAGTACGACGCCGCGCTACAGCCCTGGTATCACCGCGTACTCGACCTGTTGCGCGCGCGGGCGAAGAAGCTCGAGGACTTCGCGCGTCACGGCCGGCCGTTCTTCTCCGAGACCATCGAGTACGATCCCGAAGCCGTCCGCAAGCACTTGTCCTCGGCCGAGCTTGCCGGTCCGCTCGATTCGCTGATCGCCGCCTTGCGCGACCTGCCGGTGTTCGAGGCGCCGCATATCGAGTCGGCGCTTCGCGCGGTTGCCGGGCAGCACGCGATGAAGGCCGCGCCGCTGATTCACGCGGCGAGGGTAGCCGTCACCGGAGAGTCTGTAAGTGCGGGTATCTTTGAGGTGCTCGCGTTACTCGGCCGTGAACGCACGATCGATCGACTCGACCGCGCGCGCTCGAGGTTGAACTCCGCGCCCCGCTGACCGTCGCGCCGCCTCTGCGGTAATTCCGTCAGCCGGTCTCTTTCTGTTCCCCTCCCACGACTTTTCCAGATTGGGATCTCCCGTGCTGCCGGCAACGGGAGAGATCTTCCGCTTCGGGGCACTCGGTTGCACCGAGCCCGCGGGCGGCCATCCTGCGGCCGAGCATCGGCTGCGGCGCCTCCGCGGCGCGACCAGCTTTGCAGTGAGGTGCGGCCGGGCTGCGTGAAAGAGGGCCTGATTTGCCCGCAAACCGTGGCACATCCGTTGCAGCCCTGTCGGTACGCGCGACAACACACTTTCAGGGGACGAGAGGGCATCAGCGCCTCGCCAGGAGGGTAACGTGGCCAAGGAGGATCGTGGGTTCGCGTCGATGGATCGCAACAAGCAACGCGAAATCGCGAGCAAGGGAGGCAAGGCGGCGCATCAGAAGGGCACGGCGCACGAGTGGACCAGCGAGGAAGCCCGCGAGGCCGGCCGCAAGGGCGGCATGGCCAGCCACCGCCGAAAGCAGCAGCAGAAGTCGGATGGTGGAGAGAGCGCCGGCGAGACCTCGCAGTCGGTAAGCAGATCGAGCGACGTGCACTAACGCGGGGGGCGACCCGCGGTCGCCCCCACCAAGGCACCAACCCGGCTGCGCCTCGAGCATTGCCGTCCTCGAACTCGGGGTCGGCTGGGGCAGCACCCGGACGGCGTTGGAAACGCAAGGCCGAAAGCCCGGGGCGTGAGGCCCAAGGCCTCAGTTTGTCGGAGCCTTCTTGAATCCCAGCCGCACCAGCAACGCGTCCACGCTCGGTTCGCGCCCGCGGAACCGTTTGTAGATCGCCATCACGTCTTCCGAGCCGCCCTTTTCCAGCACGTTCTTCCGGAACGAGGTGGCCGTCGCCTTGTCGAACAGGTTGCCCTTCTCCTTGAACGCCTGGAACGCGTCGGCGTCCAGCACCTGGCACCACACGTAGCTGTAGTATCCCGCCGAATAACCGCTGGCCCAGATGTGGTTGAAGTAGGTGCTGCGATAGCGCGGCACGATCTCGCGCGGGTTGCGGATCTTCGCCATCGACTCCTTCTCGAACGCCGTCGGGTCGGTCGGCGAAGGCACCTGGGTGTGCCAGTCCATGTCGAGGATCGACGCCGCGAGGTACTCGACCTGGTTGAAGCCCTCGTCGTAGTTGCTCGCCTTGTGGATCTTCTCCACCAGGTCGATCGGGATCACCCCGCCGGTCTTGTAGTGCTTCGCGTAGACCTTCAGCACGTCGGGCTCGGTCGCCCAGTTCTCCATGATCTGCGACGGCAGCTCGACGAAGTCGCGCGGCGTTCCGGCGAGGCCCCGGTACGGGACGCGCGACAGCAGCGAGTTCAGCGCGTGCCCGAACTCGTGGAAGAGCGTCGAGACTTCCTCGATTGACAGCAGCGCTGGCGTGTCGCCGGCCGCGCGCGGGAAGTTGCACACGTTCACGACGATGGGCACGGTGCGCTTGCCGTCGACGAACTGCTGCGGCCGGTAGCTGCTCGACCACGCGCCGCCGCGCTTGCTGCCCGTGCGCGACGGGTAGTCGGTGTAGAGCAGCCCCGCCGGCGTTCCGTCGGCTTCCTTCACCTCGAACGCCTTCACGTCCTGGTGTGGCACCGGCACGTCGGGGCGCTCGGTGAACGTCAGGCCGTACAGCTTGTTCGCGACGTAGAACGCGCCCTCGCGCACGTTCTCCAGCTTGAAGTAGGGCCGTAGTGCTTCCTGGTCCACCTGATACTGCGCCTTCTTCACCTTCTCCGCGTAGTAGCGCCAGTCCCACGGCTCGATGGTGGTCGGTCCGCCTTCTTTGTTCGCCTGTTCGAGCAGCAGCCCCTTCTGCTGCCCGACCATGGCCAGCGCCGGTTCCCAGATCTGGTTCAGCAACGCGTACACCTTGTCCGGCGTCTTCGCCATGTTCTCTTCGAGCGTGTAGTCGGCGAACGTCTTGTAGCCGAGCAGCGCCGAGCGTTCCTGCCGCAGCGCGATGATTCTCGTGATGACCGCCTTGTTGTCGTACTGGTCGTTGTGATCGCCGCGGCTGGTGTACGCCTTGATCATCTGCTCGCGCAACTCGCGCCGATCCGACGACTGCACGAACGGCCAGATGCTGGGCGCATCCAGCGTGAACACCCACTTGCCCGCGAGGCCCGCTTTCTTCGCGGTCTCCGCTGCCGCGGCGACGAGCGTCTGCGGAAGGCCGGCGAGGTCCTCCTGCTTGTCGATCACGAGCCGGAACGCCCCGGTGTCGTGCAGCAGGTTGTCGCCGAACTGCGTGGTGAGCTTCGCCATTTCGAGGTTGATCGCGCGCAGCCGCTCCTTCTGCTGCGCGTTCAGGTTCGCGCCGCTGCGCACGTAGCCCTTGTAGGTGTCCTCGATCAACTTCTTCTGTTCCGGCGTCGCCTTGTCCCGGTTCTGCCACACCGTCTTGATGCGGGCGAGCAGCTTGTCGTTCAGCCGGATGTCGTCGCGCAGGGCCGTCTGCAGCGGCTGCACCTCGCGGTTGATCGCCTGAAGTTCCGGATTGGTCTGCGCCGACTGCAGGTTGCTGAAGACGGCGCCGACCTTTGACAGCAGCTGCCCCGACCGGTCGAGCGCCGCGATGGTGTTGTCGAACGTTGGCGCCGCGGGGTTGTTGACGATGGCGTCGACTTCCTTGCGGTTCTCCGCGATCGCGACCTTGAACGCGGGCAGGAAGTGTTCGGGCTTGATCTCCTGGAATGGCGGCACCTGGAAGGGTGTCGTCCACTCCTTGAGCAGCGGGTTCGCTGCCTGCGGCGCGGGCTGCGGCCACGCTGGCGACGCCAGCGCCATCGCGCAGACGGCGACGGCGACGATTCGAGTCAACCAGGTATCAGTGCGTCTCATGACAATCGACCTCTCGATCATGAAGCAGCGAGGACGTAGGCTTGAGCCCAGCCCGACTCGCCCGATCTGCCCTGTGAGGCCGCCTATTGTAACGCGTCCTCGCGCTGCGCGGGTTCCGCGGCTCGGGGAGCGGCTGATCGGAATCTCCCGCTGGCCGGCGTGGACTCGCGGCCCGGGCCTACGTATGCTAAACAGGAAACCGCGATTCGGGATTGCGAACCACCGAGCGGGTGTGTCCCCGGACGAGCCGTTCGGAGCGCGCGGCGCTCAAGTCCGGAACGCGAGGAGCGCTTGCGACGGTCTTCCGGCGCAGCGCGCCGGCGGGGTCCCCGTTGCGGCAGTATAGCGGGTTCCGCAACGCGGGAGCCGTCGCGCGAGCCGTCCAGCGAGGTCGAAGACCGAGCAACGCGACGAAGCGTTCTCCGCGGGCGGAGCCGGATCGGGAGGGGACACACCCGCTCGGTGCGACTCAGAATCGCGTCTCCCATTCAGGGGAACCACGCGCCCGCGTTCCTCGTAGTACTAGTGGCCCGTGTCAGCGAACTGCAAAGGCGCACTGCGGTCACCGCGGCGCTGATCTCGCGGGCGCGACAACGGAGCGACCGTTTCAGGTTGCGCTGATACAGTCCGCTAGTCCGTTCCACTCGATCCGCCGCCTCGGTGCTCGCGATGCTCAGGCTCGAAAGCGTCCGAAAGACGTTCGGCGCCATTACCGCGGTCGACGATCTGTCGCTCGCAATCGCGCGCGGCGAGCTGTTCGGTCTTCTCGGCCCGAATGGAGCGGGCAAGAGCACGACGGTACACCTGGCGGTCGGCCTGCTCTCGCCCGACCGCGGGTCCGTCGTGGTCGAAGGGCTCGGCGCGCCAATACTGCCGGAGGTCCGCGCCCGAATCGGGGTGGCGCCGCAGGCCGTGTCGCTCTACGAGCAACTGACGGCCGCCGAGAATCTCGCCTTCTTCGGACGGATGTACCGGCTGTCCGGTGCCCGACTCGCGAAGCAGGTGTCGGACGCACTCGAATTCGTCGGGCTCGGGGACCGGCGGAACGATCTGGTCAGGCACTATTCCGGAGGCATGAAGCGGCGGCTGAATCTCGCGGCGGCCATCCTTCACGACCCGGATCTGATCCTCCTCGACGAACCGACCGTTGGCGTCGACCCTCAATCCCGCAACTCGATTTTCGACAACATTCTCGCCCTCAAGGCGCGCGGCCGGACCATCGTCTACACGACCCACTACATGGAAGAAGCGGAGCGATTGTGCGATCGGGTCGGCATCCTCGACCACGGCCGCATGCTGGCGCTCGACACCGTGCCACGGCTCCTGGCTTCCCATGGCGCGCGGCCGGTTCTGCAGGTCGTCAGCCGGGGACGGGAAGTGCGGGTGGAAACCGACGATCCGCTCGCCGAACTGAACCGGCTCGCGGCGTCGGGCCCCATCGACGACTTCCGCGTCGAACGGCCGACGCTCGAACGGGTCTTCCTGAATCTCACCGGCCGCAGACTGAGGGATTGATGCCTGTCATTCTCGCCCTCGCGCTCAAGGATCTTCGTATTCTCGTCCGCCTGCGCACCGGCCTGTTCTTCACGTTCGTGTGGCCGCTCGTCGTCGCTATCCTCTTCGGGACCATCTTCTCGGGCGAGGGTCACGCCAGCCGGACCACGGTCGCGGTCGTTGACGAAGACGCCACGACCGCTTCGGCCGACTTCGTGTCGCGGCTCGAGAAAGTGGCGACGCTCCAGGTCATGCGCGCGGACCGCGAGCGTGCGCTATCCCTGGTTCGTGCGGGCAAACGGACCGCCGCCATCGTCATCCCACGGGGCTTCGGTGAAGCCGCGTCTCGCATGTTCTATGGGACGCCGCCGACGGTGGATCTCTGGATCGATCCCAGCCGCACGGCGGAGTCGGGCATGCTCCAGGGTCTTCTGTTCAAACAGGGAGCGGAACGCATGCAGTCGACGCTGGCCGACTCGTCGGCATCGCGCGAGATGGTCCGAAAGGCGCGCGAGAACCTGCGTGCCGCGGCGGAGGCGGGCGTCGCCACCGTGCCGACCGACCGCTTTCTCGGCGAGCTCGATCGCTACCTTGGAACAGTACAAGCCGGCGCCCAACCCGCCGGCCCGGGTGCGAGCTGGCAACCGCTGGCCGTCGCCGAAAAGCCGGTCGTTGACCCGCGGCGCGGCCAGTACCCGCAAAACTCTTACGACCTGACGTTCCCGCAGGGCATCCTCTGGGGCATCATCGGCTGTGTCATGACGTTCGGCCTCGGCATCGTCACCGAGCGGTCGCACGGGACGATGGTCCGCCTGCAGATGTCGCCAATCCTGCGTACCGAGTTGCTCGGCGGCAAAGCGGTGGCCTGCTTCACCGCGATCGCGATCGTCGAAACCGGGCTGTTCGTCATCGGGCGCGTCTTCTTCGGCGTCCGTCCGGCGTCGTGGGCTCTGCTCGTGCTGGCCGGGGTGTGTGCGGGCGTCGCCTTCGTCGGGGTGATGATGCTCGTCTCGGTGCTCGGCAAGACCGAGCAGGCAGCGGCAGGCGCCGGGTGGGCGATCATGATGCCCTTGGCCGTGCTGGGGGGAGGGATGATCCCGCTCTTCGTCATGCCGGCGTGGATGGTGGCGGCCGGCACCATCAGTCCCGCCAAATGGGCGATCCTGGCGTTCGAAGGCGCCATCTGGCGCGGTTTCTCCACGGCGCAGATGCTGTTGCCCTGCGCCATCCTGCTCGCCGTTGGCCTGGTGTGCTTTACCGTCGGCGCGCGCGCGTTCCGGCCGGCCGACTGAGCAGGCCGACCGGGCCGCTGCCGAACGCGCGGGCCGCAGAATCCGTCTCAGGCAATGGACGGTCCCGCGCGACAAACGACCAACGACTAACGACCAGCGGCATCGCCATGGACACCTTCTTCCGCGACCTTCGCATCGGTATCCGCGTGCTGTGGAAGCAGAAAACACTGAGCCTCGCGGCCATCGCCACGCTCGGCATCTGCATCGCCGCCACGACCGCCATCTTCTGCATCGTCAACGCGATCGTCCTGCGGCCGCTGCCCTTCGCGCAATCGGACAGGATCGCCTACGTCTACAACGCGTACCCTCGGGCCGGCGTCGAGGTGGGCGGTTCGGGTGTGCCCGACTACTACGATCGCCGCGCGATGACCTCCACGTTCGGGGAAGTCGCCATCTTCAGGACGACGACGCGGACCATCGGCGTCCAGGGCTCGCCCGAGCGCGTGACGATGATGATGTCGAGGCCGTCGCTGTTCAGGCTGCTCGGTGTCAAAGCGGCCGCCGGCCGCCTGTTCAGCGAGCAGGACGCGGAGCCGGGCAACGACCGCAAGGTCATTCTCAGCTTCGAAACGTGGCAGCGGCTGTTCGCCGGCAGGAGTGACGCGATCGGCCAGGACCTGCGCATCAGCGAGGTGCCCTACACCGTCATCGGCGTCATGCCCGCGGGGTTCCAGTTCTGGTCGGGGGAAGTGACGGCCTGGATCCCCGCCGCGTTTACGCCCGCGGATCGATCCGACGACAGGCGCCACAGCAACAACTTCCAGATGATCGCGCGGCTCGCGTCGGGAGCCACCTTCGAGCGGGCACAGCGCGAAGTAGACGCGCTGAACGTGCGCAACTTCGAGATCCTCCCCCAGCTCAAACAGTTGCTCATCGACGCCGGCTTCCGCACGGGCGTCGTTCCGGCCCAGTCGTTCCTGGTTCGCGACGTGAAAGGGATCCTCTACCTGCTCTGGGGCGGCTCGCTGTTCGTGCTCCTCATCGGCTGTGTCAACATCGCGAACCTCACGCTGCTGCGCGCCAGCAGCCGCATGAAGGAACTCGCGACGCGGCACGCCCTGGGCGCCGGATGGCTGACGCTTGCGCGCCAGCTCGTCGCCGAAACCATGCTGCTCGCGCTCGCCGGCGGCGCTGTCGCGCTGCTGCTCGGCAACTGGATGCTGTCGGCAATCCGCACCCTGGGGCTGGAGCGGCTGCCGAGGGCGTTCGAGGTGCGGATGGACGGGCCGGCGGCGATCTACGCGTTCCTGCTCACGATCGCCATCGGCGTGCTGGTCGGCCTCGCGCCGGTCGTCGCGCTCCGGCAGCGTAGCCTGGCCCAGGCGTTCCGTGATGAAGGGCGGTCGGGCACCGCGGCGAAAGGAGCGCGCCTGGTGCGGCGAGCGCTCGTCACCGCGCAGGTCGCGCTTGCGCTCGTCCTGCTGGCCGGCTCCGCGCTGCTCTTCGCGAGTTTCCGGCAGATGCTGGCGGTAGATCCCGGCTTCCGTCCTGACAACGTGTGGAGCGGCATCGTCAGCCTGCCCGACACCCGATACCGGGATGACGCAAGCAGGCTGGCGTTCCAGCGG
>Ga0316628_100002955_pt1 | contig 12880 bp, 12 predicted proteins | sample OWC_Aug_M2_C1_D5_FD_207648 | JGI IMG/M metagenome (GOLD analysis project Ga0316628, IMG submission 207648) | Wetland soil microbial communities from Old Woman Creek delta, Ohio, United States - OWC_Aug_M2_C1_D5_C | ecosystem: Environmental > Terrestrial > Soil > Wetlands | place: USA: Ohio...
ACCAGCTGCTTTTCACTCACGAGGGGCTCGGAGAGGAGCAGGAGCTTGGCGAAGCGACGGTGGTTACCACGATGTGGGGCACAGCCAAGGTCCGAATCGTGCGAAAGCAGGCCCGCTCACGTTGGCCGTGGCTGTTCGCCGCGTTGGCCGTGCTGGGAACAATCGCGGCGATCTGGCTAACGCTTGCGGCACGCCCCGCGCACGGACCAGAAGGCGTTGCCGAGCCGCCGACAGTGCCCCAGGCGCAACCATCGCCTCCGGCAAACATGCCGGTGCGGGGCGCACCGGCGACAGCGGAATCTGCCCCGGCGGCCGCGATGCCGGACATCTCCGGACAAAATGTGCCGGCGCCACAGGTTGCGGTGGCGGCCCCCGCGCAGACGACTCCGCCCACACCCCGGCTTGAACCGCTTGGTCCGCAGCCCATCGACCAGCAGGCGATGCAGCACGCCGCGAAACCCGAAGCGAGCTTCAAACAGCCTGCACCCAAAGTCACGCCCGCGGCGCGCCTGCCCGAGGACAAGGCAAGCGCCCTCCCGCCTGCCCCCAAGAAAAATCAGCCCAAGCTGCCCGGACAAGCCGAGCACGCCGGCGCATCGGCCGCCTCCGCACCGACCCCGGCGCGGTCCTCCGTGGGCCAAGGGTCCCAGTCTGCCGCAACCGCCAATCCAGCCCCGCTGGCTCGCCACAACGAAGACGGGGCGCGGACCGTTCCGCCCCAGGCCACAGCGTCCGTCAAACCCTCTGCGGCGCCAGGCCAAAGCCAACCCTAGCCGACTGAACGCGCGCCTCCGGAAACCATTTGCCTCCTGGAGCATCCAACTCCGGGAGTTAACGGGCCGTACCGCCTGTGTTAGAATTTCCCAGGCTTTTCTAGGGGATTCCAGAGCCCCGGACTAGCGCAACTCGCTTTCAACTTACTAGCAAGGGTACCAATGGACAGGACATTGAAGATGCGCGCCTATTCCGGCGAAGGGCATCAGGACATCGCCAAGGACAATCTCACCAAAGAGCAAAAACTCGCTCTTGAGCTTGCCGCCAAGAATACCCAGCTCGAAGAAGAAAAGAAGAAATCGCTCGAACAACAGAAGACCATCGAGCACCAGCGTCAGATCATCCTCCAGGAACAGGCAAAGACCGAGGAACTGGAAAAAAATACAGCCTTCCTGGAAGCGAGGGTCAAAGAACTGTACGACGCGCTCGACAAGATTGCCAAAATCGCATCCCTCAGAAGGGTAGCCTGAACCCAGACCGGTGCGTGGCTGGGGCGGCTGCCCTCGCTACTCACCCCCTTCAGTATATCAACGGCTGATCGGCAGCAGCCGCTTGTTCCGGGGCCGCGCCTTCCCCTGCCGGCATGGAGCAAGACATGACTGCGTGGCATAGTCTTTCTTTACCAGAGGCGCTTGCAGCAGCCTCGTCCACCGCCCAAGGACTCAGCCAGGCCGAGACCGAGCGGCGCCGTGCCGTCCATGGCCTGAATCGCCTGCCCCCGCCCCCGCGGCGCAGCCCGCTGCTGCGTTTCCTGCTGCAGTTCCACAACGTGCTGATCTATGTGCTGCTCGCTTCGGCGGCGGTCACCGTCATGCTTTCGCACTGGGCGGATGCGAGCGTCATCGTCGGCGTGACCCTGATCAACGCCATCGTGGGATTCATACAGGAGGGCAAGGCCGAGAAGGCGATGGAAGCGATACGGGGCATGCTGCCTCTGGAAGCCACGGTCTTGCGCGAAGGCCAGCGCCAGGCTATCGCGGCGGAGATGTTGGTTCCGGGCGACATCGTGGTGCTCCAATCCGGCGACAAGGTGCCCGCCGACATGCGCCTGCTGGCAGTAAAGGGCTTACGCATCGACGAAGCCCCGCTGACCGGCGAATCCGAGCCAGTGGAAAAAGGCATCGCCCCCGTTGCGGCGAAAGCGGCGTTGGCGGACCGTCCCTGCATGGCTTACTCCGGCACGCTGGTCGTGCATGGACAAGGCACGGGGGTGGTGACCGGCACGGGCGTAGCCACGGAAATTGGACGCATCAGCACGCTGCTTGCCGAAGTGGAGGCGCTGGAAACGCCTTTGCTGCGGCAGATCAAGACCTTCGGGCGCCGGCTCTCGGCCGCCATCATTTCAGTGGCGGCGGGCATGTTTGCATTCGGCTGGCTGGTGCACAAGTTCAACGTCGCCGACATGTTCCTTGCGGCGGTCAGTATGGCGGTGGCGGCAATCCCGGAGGGGCTGCCCGCAGTGCTGACGATCACGCTGGCGCTCGGCGTACAGCGCATGGCCAAGCGAAACGCCATCATCCGTCGCCTTCCTGCCGTTGAGGCGTTAGGCTCGGTGACGGTGATCTGCACCGACAAGACAGGCACGCTGACGCGAAATGAAATGACCGTGCAGCGCGTGGCCGTCGGCGCGCGGACATTCGAAGTCAGCGGCACGGGCTACGCGCCGCATGGCGGGTTCGCCGCAGGAGGAAAAGAGGAGGATCCTGCCGCGCATCCGGAACTGCTGGAACTGTTCCGCGCCGGGCTTCTTTGCAGCGATGCCGCGCTGCAGCAAAACAGAGGCGCGTGGCATTGCGCCGGAGACCCCACCGAATGCGCGCTAGTGACTTTGGCGATGAAGGGAGGGCTTGATCCTGCATTCGAGCATCAATCGCGGCCGCGCACCGACGTAATCCCGTTTGAATCGGGCCACCGCTTCATGGCAACCCTGCATCACGACCACGACGGGCATGCCTTCATCTTCTTGAAGGGCGCGCCCGAACAAGTGCTGGAACTGTGCGACAGACAGCGTGGCCACGAAAAGGACGAGTCCTTCGCCCCGGACTACTGGAAAGGCAAAATAACGGAGATGGGTGCATGTGGGCTGCGCGCCCTCGCGCTGGCAATGAAACCGGCCGATGCAGGGCAGCGCGACCTTGGCTTCTCCTCCGTTCAAGCCGGCCGGTTCAGTCTGCTGGGTATCGCCGGCATCGCCGACCCGCCCCGCGAGGAAGCGATTGCCGCGATCCGCGGGTGCAGGGCAGCCGGTATCCGCGTCAAGATGATCACCGGCGACCATGCCGAAACCGCGCGCTTCATCGCCGCGCGCATGAGTATAGGCAATGGCCGTGTGCTGACCGGACCGGAGTTGGACGGCCTCGACGGACCGGGATTGCGCCGGGCCGTGCAGGAGGTGGACATCTATGCGCGGGCCGACCCTGAACACAAGCTGCGCTTGGTACAGGCGCTGCAGGACAACCATGAGATCGTGGCCATGACCGGCGACGGCGTCAACGACTCCCCTGCCCTGAAGCGAGCCGACATCGGCGTGGCCATGGGGTTGAAGGGCACGGAGGCTGCCAGGGAAGCGGCGATGGTTGTGCTGGCGGACGATAATTTCGCCACCATCGCCCACGCGGTCGAGGAAGGGCGGACGGTCTACGGCAACATCCAAAAAGCCATCGCATTCATCATGCCCACAAACGGCGCCGAGGCGGCCATGGTGCTGTTTGCCGTTCTCTACGGAATGACACTGCCAATCACGCCGGTGCAGATCCTGTGGGTCAACATGATGACGGCTGTCACGCTGGCACTGGCCCTCTCGTTCGAGGGTTCCGAAGCAGGCGTAATGCAAAAGCCGCCGCGCGCGCGCCACGAGCCTATTCTTTCCGCGTTCCTGGTATGGCGCATCATATTCGTGTCCCTGCTGCTCACTGGCGGGTCGATCGGGTTGTTCCTGCTGGAGGCAGCACACGGTGCGGGAATCGATGAGAGCCGCACTGTCGCGATCAATGCACTGGTGGCCGGCGAGGCAGCCTACCTCTTCAACTGCCGCTACCTGCGCGCAGCAGTTCGCTCCTGGCGGGATTTCACCGGGAACCCCTACTTGCTGCTGTCCATTGCGATATTGGCTGCCATGCAGGGCGTCTTCACGTATGCGCCGGCCATGCAGCGCATCTTCGGGGTTGCCTCCATCGGGGGCACGGAATGGGTGCGCATCATCGCATTCGCGTTCATGATATTCGCCGCGGTCGAGGGGGAAAAAGCGATCATTCGGCGCATCGGTGCGCCATGACAAGAAACTTTAAGATGCATTGGTACGAATATTACAGATCGGGCTATAATGCTCCCGGACATGACGGCGCGATGCCGCGGGATCTGTTCCGCGGAAATTCCCCGATCTCCCATACAAGGCATCGGCATCTCCAAGCACGGACTGGTTTCACCTGGTATTGTCGGATGCCCGTGGCGCCGGTTAAAAATCCCCAGTAGGAGGATATTCTGATTCTAGAATGGAAACGTCGCATCCTCTTCTGGTGCGGCGCAGTAGGCGTGGCGCTCGTCGCAATCCTGTTTGCGCTGGCGTGCGAGCACGCGAATAATCTCTTTCACAGGCTGCTCGCCGTATCGCCTTATCTGCCCCTGCTGGTTACGCCGCTTGGGCTGATGCTCGTAGCGGCGCTCACCCGGAGATATTTTCCGGGATCGCAGGGAAGCGGCATTCCACAGACTATCGCCTCGCTCGAATCCGGCGGCGGCCAGCAGGTACGGGAGCAAGTTCTTTCGGTGCGCGTGCTGGTCGGCAAGGTGATTCTTACCGTAACCGGGCTGCTCTGCGGAGCCTCGGTGGGGCGGGAAGGGCCCAGCGTGCAGATCGGCGCATCCATCATGCATAGACTCGGAAATTTTGTGCGCTTTCCGCAGCAGCACAACTTTGAAAGAGGCTTGATCCTCGCTGGTGGCGCCGCTGGCGTCGCCGCGGCGTTCAACACGCCGCTGGCGGGCATCGTGTTCGCCATAGAGGAAATGGGCCGCTCCTTCGAGCGGCACAATAGCGGAACCATACTCATCACGGTGATCCTCGCCGGCCTGACCTCGGTAGCGCTGCTCGGCAATTACACTTACTTCGGCCACACCTCAGAATCGCTCTCCTTCGGCGGCGAGTGGGCCGTGGTCGGGGTGTGCGGCCTGGCTGGCGGCCTGCTCGGCGGCGTATTCAGCCGATCGCTGATTGCCGTCAGCCGGGGGCTCTCGGGAACAGTTGGGGAATGGATACGCTCAAACCCGGTGCGCTTCGCCGGCGTCTGCGGCCTGCTTCTTGCAGTGACCGGAATCGTCTCCGGCGGCACCACCTACGGCAGTGGGTACGACGAAGCTAAATCCCTGCTGGATGGGTCAACAGCCGTGCCGGAAAGCTTCGGCCTGCTGAAGATGGCGGCCGTGCTCCTGTCCAGCATCAGCGGCATTCCCGGCGGACTGTTGTCGCCCTCGCTTTCGGCTGGCGCGGGACTGGGCGCGAATATCTCGCACCTTGTCACATTCGCTCCCGCGAGCGCCACCATTCTGCTCGGCATGGTGGGATATTTTTCGGGCGTGACCCAGGCGCCCATCACCGCTTCCGTCATCGTAATGGAAATGACCGGCAACCACGAAATGGTCCTGCCGCTGATGACCGCCGCGTTCATAGCCAATAGCTGCTCGCGCCTGGTGTGCCCGACTCCGGTTTATCACACGCTGGCGCAGAATTTCCTCGGCCCGCGGTTGTCCGCCACAGAGGCGCGCTGAACGGGCTGTGCTACCAATGCCTTTCGGCCGGGCCTGAGCGGTTCTACTTGCCTATGGTCTGAACGCTGAACGACCTGCGGCTGGTATCGGACAACTTCCCCTGGTAGTCAGAGCGCCGCCCCAAAACCAGACGGTAGAGCATTGGCCGGACAATCGAGGTAATAGTGGCTTACCGGCCCGCCATCTGATTTTTATCGTTTATAAAAAGGCGACATCGTGGCACAGCGATTCAATGAGCTCTCGGAACAGCACATCGCATTCATTTGCGCGCAGACGCTCTTTTTTGTCGGCACCGCCACGGCGGACAGCCGAGTGAATATATCGCCCAAGGGCATGGATTCCTTCAGGGTCCTGAGCAGTAGTCGCGTGGCCTGGCTGAACCTTACCGGCAGTGGCAATGAAACCGCGGCCCATGTGCAGGCCGACCCGCGCATGACGATCATGTTTTGCGCCTTCGATGGCAAGCCATTGATACTGCGGCTGTATGGCAGCGCAACAGCCATTCACCGGGGCGACCGGGAGTGGGCGGAGCACATGGCCCTGTTCGTGCCGCTCCCGGGAGCGCGGCAGATCTTCGACGTCGCCATTGAGCTTGTGCAAACATCATGCGGATTCGGCGTCCCCAATTTCTCCTACACGGGGCAGCGCGATCGGTTAAGCGAGTGGGCCGTAAGAAAGGGCGAACAAGGCATTCGCCAGTACTGGGAGCAAAACAATCAGACGAGCCTCGACGGCCTTCCTACGCACATCGTGGCCAAAGGCAGCTGAAATCGGCGTTCCGACGGAATCAGCGGGTCGGGCAGCACGAAATTCAGGGAAGACAGCGCCCGCCTTGTAGTAAACTTCCGCCAACGGCAGCTATATCAACTAACAATATGAGGGAGGCAGCAATGACCATTAATCACGATCTGATTCTGAAGGAACTGCGCAAGGCCAAGGCGGCGCATATCAAGTGGCGTTCCTACGCCTATGCGATGCTGGCCGGGCTAGAAATAGACACGGAATACACTCCGCTGGAGTCAACCGAATGCGCGTTCGGCAAGTGGTACCACGGCATAGGAAAGGAACATTTCGGTCACCTGGACACCTACGCCGGGATCGCCGTCCCGCATCAGATCCTGCACAAAATATACAGTAAAATCTATGACTTGGCCCAGAGAGGCAAACTGCAGGATGCCGAAGTGGAAGCGAAGCGCCTGACCGAACTCTCGCACCAGGTCATTGAAGCGCTGGAACTCGTGGAACGCGAAGTCGAAACGCAGCGATAGCCGTCCGGGCACCCTAGCCGCGCCGACGGCTCCGGGGGGCGCGCCGCCCCCCCTCCTGCACCGGCCTTGCCGCCTAGCCGGCTCTGTCCATTCCACCCTGCCCTTTTTGCCCCCGCTAACGCGGCACCGCCAATACCTTGATTTTTTGCCTCAAATAATTGATCATTTACCTAAAAAAGTTAGGGGGAAGTGGCTCCGGCATATTCCGATGGCACCCATCGATGCTCAACCATCACTTAACTAATGCAAGGGACAATCAAAAATGCAGGATGAATCCGAGATTGATTGGAACATAGAATTAAATTTTGATCTTGCGACCGCCAAGCCAGCGCCGGCCGCTCCTCCGCCCCCGCCCAAGAAGCCGGCGAGAGAAGTTCTGCAGGAGAAGTTTCCAAGAATCATGGACAAGATCGAACTGCTGTGGGGCTCGCTCGCCCTGCACCAATATCTTCAGGAGACGCTGCTCACCGACAGAGCTAACAGGCAGGGCTTTCCGCCGGATGTCATGGAGGCCTTGGGCCAAATAAACAATGAACATCAGCGGGCCTTGCACAACGCCGGCCTGCTGCGCCAGGATGTGTGGGACATGCAGATGCGCGGCAAATAGGGCAAGCCCACCCAGACTGCCGCGCCCCCGAAATATTTCCTTGCGTCCGCGATGACGACCGGCAACCCCAAAAAGTGCGCTGCGTGCGGCGCGCAAGGTGTCGGCAACCTCGGATCAGCAGGCTGCGACTCAGGCGTTCGACTTGGCCCAGCGCACGATGTTCGCTGCGTCCATCGCCCCGGCCTGGCGCGCAACCTCGCGCCCATTTCGGAAGAGCGCCAGCGTCGGAATGCTGCGTATGTTATAGCGCGCTGCAAGCTCCTGCGCTTCCTCCGTGTTGAGTTTCACCAGACGCATCTGCGGCTCCAGCTGCGCGGCGGCCTGCGCAAACGCCGGGGCCATCATGCGGCACGGGCCGCACCAGGGAGCCCAGAAATCCACCAGGACCGGAACGTCGCTGCGCGCGACATGCTGGTTGAAGTTGCCGCCATTCAATTCCACGGGATGGGCGGTGAACAGCGGCCGCTTGCATTTTCCGCACGCAGGTTGCTCGCCGAGCTTTTCTGCGGGAACACGGTTTACCGCATCGCAATGCGGGCAGACTATGTGCATGGGGCCGGCACGGTCGGGCATGATCGCTCCTAGTATATAAGATACCGCTAACATATAGCCCTCGCCGCGAAAATCAAGGGGCATGCGCAAATTCTGGGTGGAAAAGGGCGTTCCGGGGATACGGGCGCGGCGCGACGTGCCCTATGCCCCATTCACTGCATGGCGGCCAATGAGGATGGATGAACTATGCCGCGTGACCTTACTAACGCGCCAGCCCCTGCCGGCAACGGTCAGGGGCATGTCTTGCGTGGCGCTGCTTTGGCGAGGGCTGCTCTGGGCGCCGACAGCCCTACTCTTCCACCGCCCGGTTCAGCTCGGTGAGCGCGATGACAACCTTGTGCGAAATATGCGCATACTCCCCTTTCAGGAGTGCCTCGGCGGCCGGCCGGTCGTCTTCCTGTACGCCTTTGACGACGTTTGCGGCCACATAGTGGAATTGCGCGTGGTCAGCGCGAAGCTCGTGAAATTCATCCATCTCGTAGAAGTGCTTCATCGCTGGACCATGTATCCACTTGCCGAGTTCGCACTGATCGTCACGGCAGATCACCATCGGATCCAGCGTTTCGCTGGAGTTTCCGTCCAGATACTTCTGCAAACGCAGCTTCCAGTGTATGTGGGCCTCCACCGCCTTCGATAAATCGATCTCCCCCCGAATCGCCTCTTTCTTCGCCGCATCCATACTCAGCAGAGCGGCAATGCCAGACAACAGTCCCATGTTTCCCCCTTTTCTTATATTAAAAAATCTAACCCAATCGAACCGAACGGCGCCGGACACGCATGCAACGGTCGCGGGCCCCTCGCGCCAGCCTGCATTATCTTACTTATTTCCCGAGCGAAATATCCCCAACTGCCCTATGCCGGCAATGATCTCCGCCCCCGAGCAGGTGCTATTAAAGCAGGAAATCTCCCGCGCTGGAACAGAATCTTTTACCTGCGGGCACAGTCTAATTCGTTGCGGCACGTATTCCACGAAAAACAAGGAGAAACACCATGGCTGCTGATCCCGAGGAAATCCTGAGAGAATTGCGCAAGGCAAAGGCCGGACACATCAAATGGCGCTCGTACGCTTACGGCATGCTGGCCGGTCTCGACATAGGGACCGAATATTCCCCGGTGGAGCCCACCGATTGTGCCTTCGGCAAATGGTATTACGGCACCGGCAAGGAAGCCTTTGGCGACCTCGACACCTACAGCGGAATCGCGGTCCCCCATCAAATCCTGCATAAGATATACGCCAAGATTTACGACCTGGCAAAGAAGGGCAAGCTCAAGGATGCGGAGGCCGAAGTTGCGCGCCTTAATGAGCTGTCGCGCCAGGTGCTGGAAGCGCTGGACCTCCTGGAGCGCGAGGTCGCATCGCACAAATAGGCCGCTGGAGGGAGGCGGGCCAGGGTAATTGCGCGACGCACACCAGTCTTGCCACCGCCTGCCGATTCGGCGTACGCTTCTGCCATGGCCAGAGTCCGCACGCCCAGAAACACCCGACGCACCCGCTCCAGGAAAGTGGGCCTTCCGCCAGGCTCCCTGGTTCCCTTTGGCGAACAGAAGACCGCGCGTGCCGAGTTCACGGCACTGCGCTATGACAGCAACCAGGTGACCGAGAAGACCTCCGAAAATATCGAAGATCTGGACTTGCATGTCGGCGAGCACGATACGCTATGGGTGAACCTCTACGGGCTGCACGACGCGCCCAAGCTGGCGGAGCTCGGACGCAAGTTCAACCTGCATCCCCTGATACTGGAAGACATCCTCAATACCGACCAGCGCCCAAAGGTGGATGCCTACGAGGGGTACATCTATTTTGTGGCGCGTTTTTTTCGCTACGATCCGACGAACCGCGTGACGAGCTCCGACCAGGTCAGCCTGGTGCTGGGCCGCAACTTCGTGCTCACCTTCCAGGAACGGCGCACCGGCTCCTTCGACCCCGTGCGCGAAAGGCTGTGGGCGGACCGGGGCATGGCCCGCAAGGGCGGCGCCGACTACCTGGCGTATTCGCTGCTGGACATCATCGTAGACCGCTATTTCATCGTGCTGGAGCAAATTGGAGATGCGTGCGAATCGCTGGAGGAGGCTTTGCTGCAACAGCCCTCGGCGGACATCCTGCACGGCATACACAAGCTCAAGCGCGAAAGCATGGAGTTGCGCCGCGCCATCTGGCCCATCCGCGAGGTGGTGAATGCGCTGATCCGCAACGACAGCGGATTCTTCCAGCCCGCCACCCTGCCGTACCTGCGCGATGTCTATGACCACACTGTGCACCTTATCGAGTCGCTGGAATCGGTGCGCGATCTGCTCACCGGCATGCTGGACATCTACCTCTCCAGCATGAGCAACCGGGTCAACCTCGAGGTGCGCGCACTCACCATGGTGGCCATGATGTTCATGCCGGCCTCGCTGATCGCGGGCGTATTCGGAATGAACTTCAAGGTCATGCCGCTGCTCGACTCCGCAGGCGGATTCTGGTTCGCCATGGGCATAATGGCCTGCATTGCCCTATTCATGCTGGTGATTTTCTGGCGCAGGCACTGGATCGGACGACTGTAGGCACGTCGTACCCGGCATCCGGGGTAACCGAGGTAGCTGCCGGCCGCCTTGCCCGCGATCGCTACCTTATCCGAAAGTGAACGCATAGGCTTCCAGCCCCGGCTCGTTCACCTCGATTTCGAGCAGGCTGTTCTTCGGTGCCTTCTGGTCGATGAGTTCATAGAGGGTGTGGCGGTTGACGGTAACAGCGCCCCTCGGCGCGTCCCCGCCCGCGTTACCGCCGACCGGTTCGCCATTGAGCTTGAGCGTGAGGTGCACCGGTTTTCCGTCCGGGTTGCCAAGCACCAAGAAAACCTTGCGCGCGGTGAAGTTGAGCCGCAAGGCTGCACCCTTTTCCTTAGCGACAATTCTCTCGCGCTCCATTCTCCAGGCGCCGCGGAGGGCCCACCGATCACCGGGCAAGAACGGTGGGAAGACGTAGCTCAGCACGGCGTCCCGCGCTACCCGCTCGCGCCCCCCGAAGCTGTCTGCGCGGCCGTAGCCGAGGTAGGTCTCAGGCGTCTGACCAAACGCGAAGGAGGGCAATTCTTCGGCTTTCATGGTCTGCCCCCTCTCCTTCAGGCCCAGCAGGTAACGGATATTGTTTTCGGCGACGTCATAGTCGCCTTCGCCAAAGTGGGTGTATACCACCTGGCCGTTGCGATCGATCAAGTAGTGCGCCGGCCAGTAGTGGTTATCGAAGTTGACCCAGGTGTCGAGATGGTTGTCCAGTGCCACCGGGTAATGAATGCCATGCTGCGCGATTGCGGCTCTTACGTTGTCGATATTCATTTCAAACTCGAATTCCGGCGAATGCACGCCGACGATAACCAGCCCCAAGTTGCGATATTGGGCATCCCAGTCGGTGAGGTAAGGCAGCGTTCGCACGCAGTTAATGCAGGAATAGGTCCAGAAATCTATCAGCACCACCTTCCCGCGCAGCCCCTGCATGGTCAGCGGCGGTGAGTTGAGCCACGCATCTATCCCCGCAAATTGCGGTGCTGCGTAGGGCTGGCCCAAGCCGTGCACCAGGCGCAATTCGCCGCTTTGCTGAACAATCCGGTTGCGGCTGAAATACGATTGCACATCGAAACCCGAGGCGATGTAGGCCACGGAGAGCAGAATCACCGCGCCGAATACGCGGCGCACGGCCGCGGCGTGCCGGGTGAAGAATGAAAGTTTGCGCATGATTTTTCTCCCCGTCAGTGCGATGATGAGCATGGGCACGCCAGCGCCGATGCCGAACGAGAAGATGACAAGGGCGCCCGCGAGATCGGTTTGCTGGCGAATGACCTGTACCAGCACGGCCGCGAGTATCGGCCCCGCGCACGGCGTCCATACCAGGCCAATGAGCGCACCCATCGCAACACCGCTTCCGAGCCCCTCGCCTGCACGTTGCGCACGCCGGTCGGCAAAGTTCGCGAGCTCCTGGGTGATCATGCCGAATCCTTCCGACAGTCTGGATGACAGCAGTACCAGCCCCAGTGACGCCAGCAGCACCAGCGAGATATTCCGGATGGAATTCTGGCCGACGCCGAAGACAGTGACGATCTCCCGCGCCAGGATGGCGAACAGGCCGAACGCGAGCACAAACCCGATAATGATGCCGTAGGGGCGACTCTTGCCGCCATCTGTCGAAGTGGCGAGCACGAGCGGCAGAACGGGCAGGATGCAGGGCGAGGCGATCACCGCCAGCCCCTCGAGAAACGCCAGACCAACGTCGAGTGCGCTCATCAGGATGCCCCTTGTCAGGTCTGGCCAGGGAGGCCGCGGCTGGGTGGCGGGCCGTCGGGAAAGACACACCCCTGATTCCCGTCGCAGCAGGCGCAATGCCGGGGAAAACCGAAGCTCCCGATGGCGCGCGCATCTGCCAGTTTGAAGCTGCGCTTGTCCATGCTACCCTCCTCCGGCGATCGGCAAGCCTTCAGGCGCGCTGAAGCCGCGGCGCATCGCCTATCCGTGAGACATGAATCGGAACGCAATCGTTCCGCTCTCCCCCGGCAGTTGGGTCAAGGGCATGGTCCGGTTGCCGCAGCAGCTCGAGGAAATAGCGCCGATTGGCCAGCCGGTGAGGACATCGGTACAGGCCAGGCTTACGGCTAGGCTTCCACGAGACCAAACGAATACAAATTGCACGCCCGCCTACTCGACGTGGATGCGGACGGGAAGCGACTTCTCGCTGGTTAGCGGAACTCTGGCCTGAATCACATGCTCTCCGGTCTGCAGCTGCCAGCGCACCGTGTACGGGAAAGCCGCCACCTGATAGGGTTTACCGTCCACCAGCCACAGCACCTCGGGCACTGCCGGTGAGACTTCTACCCGCAAGCCAACGGTATCGCGCGACGCGGGTACCGACGGGTCGCGCAGCAAGCTCGCCCCGTTTTCCGGCGAA
>Ga0316628_100002956_pt1 | contig 12876 bp, 11 predicted proteins | sample OWC_Aug_M2_C1_D5_FD_207648 | JGI IMG/M metagenome (GOLD analysis project Ga0316628, IMG submission 207648) | Wetland soil microbial communities from Old Woman Creek delta, Ohio, United States - OWC_Aug_M2_C1_D5_C | ecosystem: Environmental > Terrestrial > Soil > Wetlands | place: USA: Ohio...
ACATCCTGAACGGCACGCCCTCCATCGTGATCGGCATCTTCGCTTGGACGTGGCTGGTCAAGCCGATGGGATCGTTCAGCGCGCTCGCGGGCGGCGCCGCCCTCTCCGTCATTCTGGTGCCCATCGTGGCCCGGACCACGGAGGAGATGGTGCGCCTCGTCCCCAACTCGCTGCGCGAGGCGGCCCTCGCCCTCGGCTATCCGCGCTGGCGCACGTCGCTCCAGGTCGTGCTGCGTACCGCCGGCGCGGGCGTCCTCACGGGCGCGCTCGTCGCCATGGCCCGCGTGGCCGGCGAGACGGCGCCGCTGCTCTTCACCGCATTGGGCAACCAGTTCTTCTCCACGCGCCTGAGCGGACCCATGGCGGCGCTGCCACTGCAGGTCTACGTCTACGCCGTCGGACCCTACGAGGAGTGGCGGCGCCAGGCGTGGGCCGGGGCGCTGGCGCTGATAGCGCTCGTGCTTCTCCTCGGGCTCGCCGCCCGCCTGGCGACGCGTGGCCGGCGCAGCGGTGTCTGAGCGCACCGCGGCGGCCGTCGCGGTCGCCGACGCCCCGCCCGGCGGAGTGCCGCGCCCCGCTTCCGCGCTCGCGGCGGCCTCGCGGCTGGCCGTCGAGAACCTGACGGCGTGGTACGGGTCCACGCCCGGGGTCCGGGAAGTGAGCCTCGGCTTCGCGGCGAACAAGGTCACCGCCCTCATCGGCCCCTCGGGGTGCGGCAAGTCCACGCTGCTCAGGTGCCTCAACAGGATGCACGAGCTGGTTCCCGGCGCCCGCATCGACGGCCGCGTGCTCCTCGACGGTCACGACGTCTACGCGCCGGACGTCAACCCGATCGCGGTGCGCCGCACCGTGGGGATGGTGTTCCAGAAGCCGACGCCCTTCCCGGCCATGTCCATCGCCGAAAACGTGGCGGCTGGGCTCAAGGTCGGGCCCAGGCTTTCGCGCGGCGAGCGTGAGAGCGTGGTCGAGCGGGCGCTGCGCCGCGCGGCGCTCTGGGACGAGGTCAAGGACCGACTCGGCCAATCGCCGCTGGCTCTCTCCGGCGGCCAGCAGCAGCGGCTGTGCGTGGCGCGTACCATCGCCCCGGAGCCCGAGGTCATCCTCCTCGACGAGCCCACGGCTTCACTGGACCCTCTGGGCTCGGCGCGCATCGAGGAGCTGGTGCACGAGCTGAAGCGGGACCTCACCGTGGTGATCGTCACGCACAACCTGCAACAGGCCGCCAGGGTCTCGGACGTGACGGCCTTCTTCTACCTCGGCGCGCTGATCGAGGCGGCGCCGACGGCCCGGCTCTTCACGGCCCCGCGTCAGCCGCAGACCGAGGCGTACGTCACCGGGCGGTTCGGATGAGCGCGCCCCTCGCCGTGGCGACAGGCGATCCGGGCCGCGCCCCCGGCGGCGCCGCAGCGGGCGACTCACTCGCGCCCTCAGCGCGCGCCGAGGCGCCGCGGGGCAGGCTCGGCGCCCACGGCTACTCGTTCTGGTACGGGAAGGCGCAGGCGCTCTTCGAGATCAGCCTCGCGATCGCGCCCAACGCCGTAACGGCGCTCATCGGCCCCTCGGGGTGCGGCAAGTCCACGTTCCTGCGCTCCCTGAACCGGCTCCAGGAGCTGCTGCCCGACACGCGGCACGGCGGCGACATCACGCTCGACGGCGCCTCGATCTTCGCGCCGGGCGTGGACCCCGTGGCGCTGCGGCGCCGCGTGGGGATGGTCTTCCAGAAGCCCAACCCGTTCCCGAAGTCCGTCTTCGAGAACGTCGCGTACGGGCCGCGCGTGAGCGGCACCGCGCGGGAGGACGACCTGCCCTCCATCGTCGAGGGCGCGCTGCGCCGCGCCGCGCTCTGGGACGAGGTAAGGGACCGGTTGGACGAGCCGGGGACCTCTCTTTCGGGCGGCCAGCAGCAGCGGCTCTGCATCGCCCGCGCCCTCGCCAACGAGCCGGAGATTCTGTTGCTGGACGAGCCCTGCTCGGCGCTCGACCCGATCGCCACGCAGCGCATCGAGGAGCTGATCGTCGAGTTGAAACGCGACTACACGATCGTCATCGTCACGCACAACATGCAGCAGGCCTCGCGCGTGTCCGAGCACACCGGGTTCTTCTATCTCGGCCGGCTGATCGAGTTCGGCCGCACGCAGCGGCTATTCACCAGCCCCGGCGACCCACGCACCGAGGCCTACATCACAGGGAGATTCGGATGAGCCCCGAGCCCCAGCGCCACTTCCACGAGGAGCTCTCGCAGCTCAAGCAGCGCCTGCTGGCCTTCTCCAGCGAGGCGGAGGACTCCGTCGGCCACGCCGTGGACGCCCTGCTCTCGCGCAATCGCGCTGCCGCCGAGGCGGTCATCCTGGGCGACCGCACGATTGACAGCCTGGAGAGCGGCCTGGAGGAACTGGGCTTCCAGCTCATCGCTCTGCACCAGCCGATGGCCAAGGATTTGCGACTGCTCTTCTCGGCCATCCGAATCGCCAACGACCTCGAGCGGGTGGGCGACCACGCTGTCAACATCGCCCAGTCGGCGCAGCGGCTGACGGACTACCCGCACATCGTGCCGGAGCCGGAGATCGTGGAGATGGCGCGGCTGGCGCGACAGATGCTGGCGGACTCCCTGTCGGCGTTCGTTAGGGGGGACGCCCCGCTTGCCCGTGAGGTCTGCCGCCGCGACGACGCCGTGGATTCCCTGAACGACTCGGTCTACCGGATTCTCCTCACCCACATGATGGAGGATCCGCGAGTCATCGGGGCGGGGATGGAGCTGCTGCTGGTGAGCCGCAACCTCGAGCGGGTAGCCGACCTAGCCACGAACATCGCCGAAGACGTAGTATTCCTCGTCGAAGGCAAGACCATCAAGCACCATGCAGAGGAAAGGCGGGCCGAACGGGATTCGGCCCCATGAGGTCACGATGGCCCCGCTGTACGAACCCCACAGCTACCCCGGCCGCCTGATCGTGGTGGAGGGGATCGACGGCTCGGGGAAGTCAACCCAGTTGTCGCTCCTCGAGACCTACCTGGTGTCCGAGGGCTACGACGTCTCCTTCACCGAGTGGAACTCCAGCCCGCTGGTGAAGGACACCACCAGGCGCGGCAAGAAGAAGAACCTCTTCTCGCCCACCACCTTCTCGCTGATCCACAGCACCGACTTCGCCGACCGCCACGAGCGCTCGATCCTGCCCCCGCTCCGCACCGGCTTCCTGGTGCTCGCGGACCGGTGGGCCTATACCGCCTTCGCCCGCGACGCGGCCCGCGGCAACGACCGGGCGTGGCTGCGGAACCTGTACGAGTTCGCGACGCGGCCCGACCTCGCCCTGTACTTCCGGGTGCCCATCGACACCGCCGTGGCCCGCATCACCGGCGGTCGCATCGCCCTCAAGTACCACGAGGCGGGCATGGATCTCGGCCTCTCGGCCGACCCCATCACGAGCTTCCGCCTCTTCCAGACGCAGGTCCTGGCCGAGTACGACCAGATCGCGGCGGAGTTCGGCCTCACCGTGATCGACGGCTCGCGCTCCATCGTCGAGCAGCAGCGCGAGGTCCGGAAGCTCATCAAGCCGCTCCTCAAGGGCCTGAGGCGAGCCTCCGGCGTTCGCGCCCGGCCGGTGGGGGTGTAGCGTGGACAATCGCTTCTACGGCGCCGGCCTCGCCAAGCTCGCCGTCCAGGAGCTCTCCGGCCCGCTGATCGTGCTCGAGGGCGCCGACGGTGTGGGCCGCTCCACTCACATGGAGCTGCTCCAGGGATGGCTCGAGGGCCAGGGCCTCGCGGTCCTCTCCACCGGCCTCGTCCGCTCGGCGCTCACCCGGCGCGGCATCCTCTCGGCGAAAGAGGGACACTCCTTCGACCGCACCACCATGGCGCTGTTCTACGCCACCGACCTGGGCGACCGGATCGAGCACGAGATCATCCCGGGGATGCGCTCGGGGTTCGTGGTGCTCTCCGACCGCTACATCTTCACCACCATGGCCCGAGGCGCGGCGCGCGGCCTCAGCCGCGACTGGCTGTCGAAGCTGTACGGCTTCGCCCTCGTCCCCAGCAAGGTGTTCTTCCTGCGACTCGACCCGGATGAGCTGATCCGCCGTACCCTGCGGCGCGGCGGCGAGCTCGACTACTGGGAGTCGGGGCGCGACGTGGGGCTCGCCCCCGATCTGTACTCGTCGTTCCGCGCCTACCAGACGCTCGTGCTTCAGGAGTTCGACCGGATGGCCGAGACCTACGGCTTCGCGACCATCGACGCGTCGCGGAGCGTGGAGGAGGTGCAGGCGGACCTCCGGCGCGGCGTGGCCGAGTTCCTCGACCCCGGCCTCCTCAACCCTCCGACACCCGATGCCGGCGCCTGAGCGGTTCGCCGCCCTCGACGTCGGCTCCAACTCGGTCCGCTGCTTGATCGCGGAACGGGGCGAGGACGGGCACATCGCGGTCGTCGACGACCTGAGGGAGCAACCGCGCCTGGCGCGCGGCCTTTCCGCCACCGGAATGCTCCAGCCGGAGGCGGTCGAGCGGGCCGTCCAGGCCATCGGCCGGATGCTGCAGGCCGCCGAGCGGCGCGGCGCCAGGCGCGTGGCGCTGGTGGCCACCGCGGCCGTGCGCGACGCGTCCAACGGTGCCGAGTTCGCCGAGCGCGTCAAGCGCGAGTTCGGCGTGCCGCTGGAGGTCATCGACGGGGAGACCGAGGCCCGCCTCACCTTCCTGTCCATCCGCGAGCACTTCGCCGTCGTCCGCGGCAGAGCCGTGACCGTGGACGTGGGCGGCGGGAGCGTGGAGCTGGTGCTCGCCGCCTCGGGCCTGGTGGACGGGGCGGTCTCTCTCCCCTTCGGCGCGGTGCGGCTCACCGAGCAGTACCTGGCCGGCACGGAGAAGTTCGAGGGCGGCATCCGCCGGCTGCGCGCCGCCGTCCGCGGGCGGCTGCGGCGCACCGTTCCGGCCCGCGAGTGGGCCGGCGCCGCGATGTTCGGCTCCGGCGGGACCTTCACGAACGCCGCCCGGATCCTTGCCGTCCGCAAGCACGGAGCCATACCGGCGGGCGGCGTGCACGGGACGAAGGTCACCATCGGCGAGATCCAGCGCCTGCTGGACTGGCTCGCCGCGATGACGCTGGAGGAGCGCCGCGCCGTCGGGGGAATCGACCCGGAGCGCGCCGACATCCTCCCCGCCGGCCTGGCCGTCGCGGCCGAGGTGATTGACCACTTCTCCGCTCCGGCGCTCACCGTCTCGGGGTTCGGCCTGCGCGAGGGGCTGCTGCTGCATCTGGCCCGGCCCGAGGCCGAGGCCGACCGTCCTCCCACGCGCGGGCGGGCCCTGCGCCGCTTCGCCGACCACTGCCGCGCCGACCGCCGCCACGCCGAGCACGTGCTCCGGCTGTCCCGGCGCCTGTTCGACGTCCTGGGCAGGCACCTGGGGTGCGAGCCCGCCGACTGGGACCTGCTCGAATCGGCCGCGATCCTGCACGACGTCGGCACCCTCATCTCGTACCGAGGGCACCACAAGCACAGCCTGCACCTCATCTCCAACGCCGACGCGCTGCCCCTGACGCCGCGCGAGCGCCTCCTGGTGGGGCTCATCAGCCGCTACCACCGCAAGGCTCCGCCCGCCAAGAAGCACCCGGAGTTCGCCGCGCTCGATCCCGCCGAGAAAGCCCAGGTGCGGCGGCTCGCGGCCATCCTGCGGGTCGCCGACGGACTCGACCGGGGGCACGTGGCTGCCGTGGAAACGGCGCGCCTGAGGCTGCTGCCCGGCCGCCTCCTCGTCGACGCGACCCCGCGCCTGGCCTCGACCGACATCAAGCTGGAGCTCTGGGGAGCGCAGCGGAAAGCCGACCTGCTGGAGGAGCTGATGGGGAGAGAGGTGCTGGTTCGCTCCGTGGCGCCCGGGGCCAAGCCGGCCGGCTCGGTGCCGACAGCCCCGGCGACCACTCCCTAGCCTCCCCCCGACCCGCCGACCGCCCCCGGTTTCTCCTAGACCCGGGCCGCCGCTCGGCACGCCGCCGCGTGGCTTCCCGGGTCGGCGAGCAGATCTTCCAGCGGCAGCGGCTCCGGCCCGAGGCACTCGGCCAGCGCCACACCGCTCGACGCGCCGATGCGGCTCGCCCCGGCGGCCAGCATCCGGAGCGCGGTGACGCAGTCGCGGACTCCGCCCGACGCCTTCACTCCCATCTCCTCGCCCACCGTCTGCCGCATCAGCCGTACCGCCCCGACGCTCGCGCCTCCCGCGGGGTGGAAGCCCGTCGAGGTCTTGACGTAGTGAGCGCCCGCCGCCTGCGCCGCCCGGCAAGCTCGCACGATCTCGTCCTCGCTGAGCACGGCCGACTCGATGATCACCTTGACCAGCACTCCGGGCACCGCCTCCACCACGGCGCGGATGTCGTCGGCCACGTAGCCCCACTCCCCGCCCTTCATGCGCCCGATGGCAGCCACCATGTCCACTTCCGTGGCGCCATGCCGCACCACTTCCCCGGCCTCGAACGCCTTGGCCTTGAAGCACGTGGCGCCCAGCGGGAAACCGCACACCGTGGCGACCGCCAAGCCGCCGTCCGCCAGCTCCTCCGAGCAGAGCGGCACCCATATCGGGTTGACGCACACCGCCGCGAAACGGTGCCGCTTCGCCTCGGCGCACAGCCTGGCGACGTCCGCGTGCGTCGCCTCGGCCCTGAGCAGCGTGTGGTCGACGAAGTCCGCGATGCGCTTCTGGCCGTGCTCCGGCCGCCACGCGGCCAGCTCGGCGCCCAGGAAGCGCGGGCTCACCGGCGCCACCCCAGCCGCTGCGGTGCCCACACACTCGCCCGCCGCCGCTCGATGTAGTCGGCCCGCGCGAACAGCCTGATGGTTGCCGCTCCCACGATGAACCCTCCGATGTGCGCGAAGAACGCCACGCCGCCCTCGCCACCACCCAGCCCGCCCAGCACCTGGAGCAGGATCCAGTAGCCGAGCATCACCCACGCGGGCAGCGCGATCGACGTCAGGAAGAAGCCGATCGGCACGAGCGTGTAGACCTTGACCCGCGGGTAGAGCACCACGTACGCGCCCATCACGCCGCTGATCGCCCCCGACGCCCCCACCATCGGCACCGGCGAGCCGGGCCCGGCCGCCACCTGGAGCGCCGCCGCCCCCACGCCCGAGAGCAGGTAGAAGGCCACGAACCGCAGCCGCCCCATCGAGTCCTCGACGTTGTTCCCGAACAGCCACAGGAACCACATGTTGAAGATGATGTGCATCCACGAGCCGTGGAGGAACATCGAGGTCAGCACGTGCGACCACTGGCGACCGGGGTCCATCGCGCACCACAGGCCGCCGCCCATCTCGAAGCCCGAGCCGGGCTGGACCCGCAGCATCAGCTCGCCGGGGATCAGCCCGAGGTTGCAGACCGAGGCCGCCAGCCCGCTCACGCTGCCGTCCGGATGCAGGCTGGTCGAGCCCGCGCCTTGGACGAGCACCCACACCAGGAGGTTGACCGCAATGATGCCAAGCGTCACGATCGGCGTGCGCTCGACAGAGTTCTCGTCCCGATACGGTATCACGCGCCGAACCTAAGCATTCAGCCCAAAGCGCCACAAGGCTTTGCGCCCATGCCGTTTTGGCAGCAAACGGCAGTCTCCGGTGGGCACGGGCCTTGCCCCGCAACCATTGTCCGGCTTGGCGCATCTCTACAATTCGCACCGGGAGCACTCGACATGGCGGAGAAGATCATCGGCATCGATCTGGGCACCACGAACTCGGTGGTCGCTGTCATGGAAGGCGGCGATCCGGTGGTGATCCCCAACGCCGAGGGCGGGCGCACGACGCCGTCGGTGGTCGCCTTCACGAAGGACGGCGAGCGGCTGGTCGGCCAGGTGGCCAAGCGCCAAGCCGTCACGAACCCCATGAACACGGTGTTCTCGATCAAGCGGTTCATGGGCCGCCGGACCAGCGAGGTGGTCGAGGAAACCAAGAAGGTCCCCTACAAGGTCGTCTCCGGATCGGGGGACCTGGCGTCGGTCGAGATCTCCGGCAAGCGGTACACGCCGCCCGAGATCTCCGCGATGGTTCTCCAGAAGATGAAGCAGACGGCGGAGGACTATCTCGGCCACAAGGTCGAGAAGGCCGTGATCACGGTGCCCGCCTATTTCAACGACTCGCAGCGGCAGGCGACGAAGGACGCCGGCAAGATCGCGGGTCTGGACGTGGTGCGCATCATCAACGAGCCGACCGCCTCGGCGCTGGCCTACGGTCTCGACAAGAAGAAGGAGCACAAGGTCGCCGTCTACGATCTGGGCGGCGGCACCTACGACATCTCGGTGCTCGAGTTGGCGGAGGGCGTGTTCGAGGTGAAGAGCACCAACGGCGACACCCACCTGGGCGGCGACGACTTCGACCAGCGGATCATCGACTGGCTGGTGGGCGAGTTCAAGCGCGACCAGGGGATCGACCTGTCGAAGGACGCCATGGCGCTGCAGCGGCTCAAGGAGGCCGCCGAGAAGGCCAAGTGCGAGCTCTCGACGGTGATGCAGACCGAGCTGAACCTGCCGTTCATCACGGCCGACCAGTCGGGCCCGAAGCACCTCAACCTGACTCTGACGCGGTCGAAGCTCGAGCAGCTGGTGGGCGACCTGGTGGAGCGGACCATCCCGCCCATGCAGCGGGCGCTGGCCGACGCCGGCCTGAAGCCGTCGGAGATCGACGAGCTGATCCTGGTCGGCGGTCAGACGCGGATGCCGAAGGTCCAGGAGATCGTGAAGGAGTTCTTCGGCAAGGATCCGCACAAGGGAGTGAACCCGGACGAGGTCGTGGGCATCGGGGCGGCGATCCAGGGCGGGGTGCTGGCGGGCGAGGTGAAGGACGTGCTGCTGCTGGACGTCACGCCGCTGTCGCTCGGCATCGAGACGCTGGGCGGGGTGACCACGGTGCTGATCCCGCGCAACACGACGATTCCGACCAAGCGCTCCGAGATCTTCTCGACCGCCGACGACAACCAGACCACGGTCGAGATCCACGTGCTGCAGGGCGAGCGCGAGATGGCGCGGGACAACCGCACCATCGGCAAGTTCCAGCTGACGGGCATTCCGCCGGCTCCGCGCGGCATGCCCCAGGTCGAGGTCACGTTCGACATCGACGCGAACGGCATCCTGCACGTCTCGGCGAAGGACAAGGCGACGGGCAAGGAGCAGAAGATCCGCATCGAGGCCTCGTCGGGGCTGTCGGACCGGGAGATCGAGCGGATGGTGAAGGACTCGGAGGCGCACGCCGCCGACGACAAGAAGCGCCGCGAGGACATCGAGACGCGCAACCGCCTCGACGCCATGGTCTACGACGTCGAGAAGAACGCCAAGGAGTGGTCGGACCGGCTCGAGCCGTCCATGAAGCAGCGGCTCGAGGAAGCCGTGGACGGCGCGAAGAAGGCGCTGCGCTCCGGCGATCAGGCCGAGATCAAGAAGGCCTCCGAGGCCCTCCAGGCGGCCTACAGCGAGGCCGGCCGGTCGCTGTACCAGCAGGCGCAGACGTCGAGCGCCGGTCCCGAGGCCGCGGCGGGCGAGGGCCCGGCGGCCGGAGCGCCCGGCGCGGACCAGAAGAAGCCCGAGGACGTGGTCGAGGCGGACTACGAGATCGTGGACGACTCGGGGCCGAAGCAGTAACCGAACCCGGGGCGGCGCCCGGGGTATCACCGCGGTCGGGCAGAACGCAACCGCAAGGAGTCGAGCATATGTCGTCGCAGTGGCGTGACTTGACGAAGCTGTCCGCGATCGTCGGCGTGACGTTCGCGCTCGGGATCGCTTTCGCGTCGGCCATCGATTTGCCGCGGCCCGGCCACGCGCTTCAGGGGCGTCCGAGCCAGCCGCCCGTGGCGGCGCAGGCCGCCGCCCGCGCGGCGAGCGGCACCGCGCTCCCCAACTTCGCGGACGTCGCCGACGCGGTGACTCCCGCGGTGGTGTTCGTCAGCACGTCCGGGCGGGTGGCCCAGCGGCAGCCGCAGATTCCCCCGGAGTTCAGGGACTTCTTCCAGATGCCGCGGCAGCCTCAGTACCGCGAGGGCTCCGGCTCCGGATTCATCGTCTCGCCCGACGGCTACATCCTCACCAACAACCACGTGGTGCAGGGCGCCGAGCGCGTGAGGGTGAAGCTGCTGGACAACCGGGAGTTCGACGCGCGGGTGGTGGGCCGCGACCCCAATACCGACGTGGCCGTCATCAAGATTGACGCCAGCCGGCTCCCCACGGTGACCATGGGGAACTCCGACGGCACGCGCGTGGGTGAGTGGGTGCTGGCCGTCGGCAACCCGCTCGGCTTCCAGTTCACGGTGACGGCGGGCATCGTCAGCGCCAAGGGGCGCGATCTCCCGGGTCTGCGCGATCAGGACGATCCCAACGTGCGGTACTCCATCCAGGACTTCATCCAGACCGACGCCGCCATCAACCCCGGCAACTCGGGCGGACCGCTGGTCAACGTGCGCGGCGAGGTGGTGGGCATCAACTCCGCCATCGCCTCCCAGACCGGCCTCTACAGCGGGTACGGATTCGCGGTCCCCATCAACCTGGCGCGGCGCGTGATGGACGATCTCATCACGCGGGGCCGCGTCGAGCGGGCGGTCCTGGGCGTGAGTATCGGAGCCATCACCCCAGAGGACGCCGAATACGTGGGGCTGCGCGAGATTCGCGGCGTCGTGGTGAACGACTTCAACGGCGCGAACTCGCCCGCGCGCGCCGCCGGCATCCAGCCCGGCGACGTGATCGTGGCCCTGAACGACACCGCGATCGACCACGTGGCCCAGCTCCAGCAGATGGTGGGCTTCCGCCGCCCCGGCCAGGTGGTGAGGGTTTCGATCGTCCGCCGCGGCGGCGAGCGCCACACCTACGACGTGCGCGTGGTGGCCGCGCCCACGGACGATGGGCAGGTCGCGTCCACCAAGAGCGACTCCGGCGACGCCGAGCCGGTGGAGACGGCCGGGAAGCTGGGCATCACCGTGGAGGTTCCGACAGCCGAGCAGGTGCGGCAGTCCGGCCTCTCCGAGGAGCGGCGCGGCCTGGTGGTATCCGGGGTCGAGCCGGGCGGCCCCTCCTGGGGCAGGCTGGCCCCGCCGGAGCAGGGCCCCGATATCATCCTCAATCTGAACGACACGCGCGTCCGCACTCGCGACGAGTTCCAGCGTGCGCTGCGCCCGGTCCGGTCGGGTGAAGTCGTCCAGCTCAGGGTGGTGAACCTGGGGACCGGCGTCACGCGCATAGTCCGGATTCGCGCGCGCCAGTAGCGCCTCACCGTGCCCCAACCCCACGAGCGCCCGCCCCGCGGCGGGCGCTCGTGCTCCCGGGCGGTGAGCACGATCGCGGCGGCGTGCGGGGGGCGGACCCGGCCGCCGCCCGTTATCTTTCGAGACTGCGCGAAAGTGGCGGAACCGGCAGACGCGCGGGCCTTAGGAGCCCGTGGGGCAACCCGTGGGGGTTCGAATCCCCCCTTTCGCACTATGACCCTGCCTGACATCGAGATCGCCGTCGCCGCGCAGGACGCGGCCAGCCGCACCTTCACCGTCACCGTGCCCGTCGAGCGGGTGCGCCGCGCCGAGGAGGACGCGGCCGCCGAGTTCGCCAAGCACGCCCGCCTCCCCGGGTTCCGCAAGGGGAAGGTGCCGCGCGACATGGTGCGGCGCCGGTTCGAGAGCGGCATCCGCCAGAGCACGCTGGAGAGCCTCATCCACGACACCTGGGCCAAGGTCCGGGAGCAGGAGGGGCTGAAGCCCATCGGCGATCCGCAGGTCCGCGGCATCAAGTTCGAGGACGGAGCCCCGCTCACGTTCGAGCTGATCGTGGACGTGAAGCCGGAGGTGAAGCTCGCGAGGGAAGGCGGGTTCCGCCTGAGCCGGCACACCCACCGGGTCACGGACGAGCACGTCGAGGCTCAGCTCCTGGCGCTGCGAGAGCAGAAGGCCCCGTGGGTGCCCGCGTCCGAGCGAGCCAAGCCGGGCGACCTGGTCGAGGCCACCATCGTGAACCTCGACGATCCGCCGACCGAGACCGCGGAACCCGTGCGGTTCGTGCTGGGCCAGGGCAAGGCCCTCCCCGATCTCGAGGCGCGCCTCATGGCGCTCGACGCCGGCGGCGTGTGGGAGGGAGGCATCCGCTTCCCCGACAACCATCCGGACGAGGCCCGGCGCGGCCAGACGCGCCGTGTGCGGGTGACGCTGCACGAGGTCAAGCGGCAGGCGCTGCCCGACCTGACCGACGACTTCGCCAGGGAGGCGGGCAGCTTCGAGAGCGTCGACCAGCTGCGGCAGGCGGTCCGCGTCGACCTCGAGGCCGCCGCGACCCGCGACACGGAGGCCGACCTGCGGGCCCAGCTCATCGACCAGCTGGCCGCCGCCAACAACGTCTCGGTTCCCCCCTCGCTCCGCGACCGGGCGCTCGTCGCCTACGCCAAAGCCTACGGCATCCCCGACGAGCAGTTCCCCAAGTTCGCCGGCGAGATGGCGCCGATAGTCGAGTCCGGAGTCCGCCGCGACCTCATAGTCGAGGCCGTGGCGGAGCAGGGGAAGCTGGCCTGCACCGAGGCCGAGCTGGATGCCCGGATCGCCGAAATCGCGCAGCGCCGCGGCGAGGCACCGGGCACCGTGTACGCCTCGCTCGAGAAGGCGGGGCGCCTGCGCGAGATGGAGCGCTCCATCACCGAAGAGAAGGTCTTCGCGCACCTCCTCGCGCTGAGCGAGATCGAGGACGCGCACGCTGTCCGCTGATCCGGGCCGGAGCATGCGAACCATGACGACATTGTCGACGCTCTATCCGCCGTACATCATCGAACGCTCGAGCCGCGGCGAGCGCACCTACGACATCTTCTCGCGCCTGCTGATGGACCGCATCGTCTTCCTCGGCGTGCCGATCAACGACGACGTGTCCAACATCATCATCGCCCAGCTGCTGTTCCTCGAGG
>Ga0316628_100002957_pt1 | contig 12876 bp, 7 predicted proteins | sample OWC_Aug_M2_C1_D5_FD_207648 | JGI IMG/M metagenome (GOLD analysis project Ga0316628, IMG submission 207648) | Wetland soil microbial communities from Old Woman Creek delta, Ohio, United States - OWC_Aug_M2_C1_D5_C | ecosystem: Environmental > Terrestrial > Soil > Wetlands | place: USA: Ohio...
CACCGGCGCGTCGGCGGTGACGCGAGCTCCGCACTTGTCGACCTTCTGCTCGCGCACCAGCACTTGCCCGGCGAGGATCAGCGACTGGGCTTTCTCGCGCGAGTCAGCCAGGCCACGCTCGACCAGCAGCGAATCGATGCGAATTGTTTCAGTCCTTGCACGCGCCATGGCAGAAGCGTACCGCGCAGGCCGGGGGATGTGAAGGGGTGACTCGTTTGCAGGGGCAGCTGCGGAGCCGTAAGTAACCAATCGGCGCCGCGCTCGTCCTGCCGCCCGGATTACGGCCGCGGTACCGATCGGTGTTTCAATTCCGAACGGGTGGGAAACTCGTGCGCATAGCTCCGAATCTTCTCCACGATACCGTCGGCGTCGAGGCCGTACTTGGCGTGCAACAGGTTCGGTGCGCCGTGCGGGATGATGCGGTCGGGCACCGCGATGCGCAGAACGCTGGTGGGAATCCTGCGGTCCTGAAGCAAAGCGGCGACGTTCGCGCCGAAGCCTCCGGCCTCTGTCCCTTCTTCCGCCGTCACCAGGAATTCTTTCTCCGCGGCGAGACAGCAGATCAATTCTTCGTCCAGGGGCTTGGCGAAACGCGCGTTGATCACGGTAGCGTGAATGCCCAGCGCTTCAAGCTGCGTCGCAGCCTCGAGGGAGGGGTAGACCATGCTGCCCAGGGCCAGGATGGCGATGTCGCTTCCCTCGCGCAGGATCTCCGCCTTGCCGATTTCCAGACGCTTGAATTCCGGTTCCATCAGCACGCCCACGCCGTTCCCGCGCGGATAGCGCAGTGCCGCGGGACCGTCCACGTTCAGTGCTGTGTAAAGCATGTGCCGCAATTCGTTCTCGTCCTTGGGAGCCATCACAACGATGCCGGGCAGCGCAGTGAGATAGACCAAATCGTAGAGGCCGTGGTGCGTGGGCCCGTCGGCGCCCACGATCCCGCCGCGGTCGAGGGCGAAGGTGACGGGCGCGCGCATCAGGCATGCGTCGTGAATCACCTGATCGTACGCGCGCTGCAGGAAGGTGGAGTAGATCGCGACCACGGGCCGCATGCCCTCGCAGGCCAGACCGACGGCAAACGTCACGGCGTGCTGTTCGGCGATGCCCACGTCAAAGAAGCGATCCGGGAAGCGCTTGGCGAATTCGTCGAGTCCGGTGCCTTCACTCATCGCCGCGGTAATGCCGATGACGCGCGAATCCTTTTCGGCCAGCTCGCACAGGGCCTTGCCAAAGACCGATGTAAAGCTCGGCGCCTTGGCGGGCGCCCTGTGGAATGCGCCGGTTGAGATATCGAATTGCGTTACGCCGTGGTACTTCACGGGCAACTCCTCGGCGTGCGGGTAGCCCTTGCCTTTTTGCGTGACGACGTGGATGACGGTAGGCTTAGGGCTCTCCTTGACCCGGGCGAGGACGTCGAGGAGTTCTTCGATGCTGTGGCCATTGATGGGGCCCACGTAATCAAATCCCAGTTCTTCGAACACCAGGCCGGGGATAAGCACGGTCTTGGCCGATTCGACAACGTCCTTGGAGAGCCGCAGGAGCCGAGGACCGAGGCGTGGGACGGCGAGCATCAACTTCTCGACTTCTTCCTTCAACCGGTGATAGGCCTGGCCGTGCACGATGCGATTGAGGTAGCCGGCAAGCGCGCCGACGTTCGGCGATATCGACATCGTATTGTCGTTCAGAATGACCAGCACCTTCTTTTGCAGCGTTCCGAGGTTGTTGATGCCCTCGAGTTCCATCCCCACCGTCAGACCCGCATCGCCGACTACGGCGACAACATGGAAGTCTTCGCCGCGCAAGTCGCGCGCCACGGCCATGCCCAGTGCTCCCGAGATCGCCGTGCCGGCGTGCGCCACATTGAACGTGTCGTAGGGGCTCTCGTCCCGAACGGGGAAGCCGGAAAGCCCTCCGTACTGGCGAATGGTCGGGAAGCGGTCGCGACGCCCCGTGAGAATCTTGTGGACGTAAGCCTGATGGCCGACGTCCCAGACGATCTTGTCCCGTGGCGCATCGAACATGTAATGGAGCGCGACGGTCAGCTCCGCGGCGCCCAGGCTCGAAGCGAGGTGCCCGCCCACCTTGGACACCACCGTGACAAGGTAATCGCGCAATTCTTCGGCGACCTTGGGAAGTTCCTCGCGCGGAACTTTCTTGAGGTCCGCCGGAGAATCAATCCGCGGCAGATAGTGGTACTCCATCAATGGGTCCTCTCGATCAGGAAATGGGCGATCTCCTCAAGCCGCCGAGCCTGCCCGCCGTAAGGCGCCAGGGTCTCGCAGGCTTCCCGGACGAGTTGGGCGGCGATCCGTCTTGACTCTTCTATGCCGTGGACAGCCGGGTAAGTGGCCTTGTGCTGCTGGTCGTCTTTGCCCACGGACTTGCCGAGCTCTTCGCGCGTGCCGGTCACGTCCAGCAGGTCGTCAGCGATCTGAAATGCTAGTCCGATCTTTGCGCCATATACGCTGAGAAGACTGAGATCTTCCGGGCTCGCGCCGGCGTCGAGCGCGCCAGAGCGCACCGCGGCGCGAATGAACGAGCCGGTCTTGGCGGAATGGATGTATTGGAGCGCCTCAGCGCTCGTTGCTTGGCCCGCGGTCTCCAGGTCCACGACCTGCCCACCCACCATCCCCGCCCGCGTCCCGATGGCGTGCGAGAGGTCGTGGACTACCCGCAACCGACGTTCGTCACCTCTCGCGCCGGGCTCGGAAATGATCTCGAACGCCAGGGTCAGCAGCGCGTCGCCCGCCAGGATTGCCGTGGCCTCGCCGAAGGCGCGGTGGCAGGTCGGCTTGCCGCGTCGCAGGTCATCGTTGTCGAGCGCCGGGAGGTCATCGTGAATCAGCGAATACGTGTGGATCAACTCCAGCGCGCAGCCCAGGTGCAGGAGGCTTCGTTCGTCGCCGTTGAAGAGCCGCCCGGATTCTATGCACAGAATTGGCCGCAGCCTCTTCCCGCCGGCGAAGACGGAATGGCGCATCGCCCGGTGAATGGAGGGCGGGTACTCGCCCGCGTCCGGAAGGATACGTTCGAGCTCCGCATCAACCTGGAGCCGTTGCTCCTCGAGGTACTGCTGAAGGGTAGTCAACGTCGGCCTCAAGCTTATTCCGTCTCCTCCGGCGTGAACGGTTCCGCGACAACCTTGCCCCCGGCTTTCTTCATCAGGATTTCGACGCGGCCTTCCGCTTCCTCAAGCTGCCGGTGACAGACTTCCGAGAGCTTCATTCCTTCTTCATAGAGCTGTAACGCCTTCTCGAGCGGGAGGTCGGCATCTTCCAATTGGCGGACGATCGCGTCCAATCGTTCCAAATTCTTCTCGAAGCTCTCGGCCTTCCAGGACTTTGGTGGTTGGGTCATAGCTCAATCGAAGGTTAAAGCGTAAAAGCTAAAGAGTAAAGGGCGGACTGAATTCTATTTACCCTTAAACGTTCGCCTTTTGGTTCAGAATCTGGGCCACTTCCACGGCCAGGGCATATCGGCCGAACGGCGCGGCAATTTGCACGCCCTGAACGAGTTCGCGCAGTTCAACCAGCATCTCCCTTGCGATTTTGAGGCCTTCGGCCCGCGCGCGTTCACCGGTGTCGGCCTTGCGCATCCGCTCCATGACCGCCGGAGGGACGGAGACGCCGGGGACCTCATTGTTCATGAATTCCGCGTTGCGGAAACTCGTCAGGGGCCAGAGGCTGGCAATGACGGGAAGCTTCGCCAGGCCTGCAGTAGCAACACGCGCCCGAAATTGCCGGAGCCGGTCCACATCGAAGATGGGTTGCGTGACGGCGACGTTGGCGCCCGCTTCGACCTTGTATTGAAAGCGCTCCAGCTCCTTGTCGACATCCACGGCGTAAGGGTTGAGTCCCACGCCGACCAGAAAGCCAGTCTGCGTACCGAGCGGATTCGCTCCGACGTCCAGCCCGCGGTTAAGATTGTTCAGGATGTTCACCAGCCCGATGGCGTCCACTTCGAAGATGGCCGATTCGAGGATCGTCGAATACTGGGCCGTGTCCCGCGTCAGCGCCAGAATGTTGCGCAGACCCAGCGCGTAAGCGCCCAGGAAATCGGATTGAATCGTCAGGACATTTCTGTCGCGCGAGCTGTAATGGAGCAGGACTTCGATTCCCACCCGTTGCTGGAGAATCGCGGCGAGCGTGAGCGCGCTCATCCGCGCCGTGGCGCCCGTGCCGTCGGGGATGTTGACGGCATCCACGCCCTGAGCCAGCAAGTAGTGCGCCCCTTCGATCTCCTTGGTGGGTTCCGAGCCTTTGGGTGGAACGATCTCCACCAGCACGGGAAACTCGCCGCGCGCCAGCTTCTCTCCCAGGCGGGAGCGCTGCTCGACGGGAGCCGGCTCGAGCGTCCGGACCTGGGGCGTGGCAACTTGCACCATCGTCCGCGTCGGCTGCGGGGTGAGCGAGCGGACCGCCGCCTTGATGGCCCGGATGTGATCGGGAGTTGTGCCGCAGCAACCGCCCACCAGGCGTGCCCCGGCCTGAATGAAGCGCCGCGCGTAGCTGGCCATATATTCCGGTGAACAGAGATAGATGTTGCGGCCTTCAATCGTGCGGGGCAGCCCGGCGTTGGGTTGCGCGGAGAGCTTCTTTTCGGTGACCAAGGCCATGCGCTCGAGGGCCTCGAGCACTGCGGCCGGCCCGACGCTGCAGTTCACGCCGATGAGATCGGCGCCCCAGGCGTCGAGCTGGCGTGTGAATTCCTCGGGAAGCGTGCCGGTCGGCGTCGTGCCGTCATCCTGGATTGTCATTTGCACGACCACGGGAAGGCTGCCGACGTCGTGGACGGCCAGCAGCGCCTGATGAGCCTCATTCAAGTCCACCATGGTCTCGATGATGATCAGGTCGACGCCCCCATCCGTGAGGGACTGGATTTGCTGCCGGAAAGCCGCGCGGGCTTCCTCGAGAGACGTGGAGCCCAACGGCTCGAGACGAACCCCCAGCGGGCCGACGGCCCCGGCGACGTAGAGATCGTCCCCGGCCACCTCGCGCGCCAGGCGGGCGCCGGCGAGATTCACTTCGCGAACTCGATCGCCCAAATTGAATTTCTCGAGGCGGGGGCGGATCGCGCCGAAGGTATTGGTTTCAATCACTTCGGCTCCGGCTTTGATGTAGCCGAGGTGCACCTCCTTGACGAGCTGGGGCGCGGAGAGGTTCAACTCATCGAAGCAACGGATGAAGGACACGCCCTTGGAATAGAGCATCGTGCCCATCGCTCCGTCACAGACGATGATGCGTTTTTCCAGCTTCTGCAGGAACGGTTCGCGCATGCCCGGGATATCCGTAGTGTAACACGCCTCGAGCCCTGCGTGGGAACGTTCGTGGCAGCTTCGAGCACGCTCCACCGGGAGGACCGGCGGAAGATGGGTTTGCGAGAGGCGAGCGAGCTATTTACCGTCACCCAGCCACCCCTTCCGAACGTTCAACTGCCGGGCGCTTGCTTGCGGCAAGGGCTCCAGGGTGTACTGGTCGGGGGAAGGGGGATCGAGGACGACATTGATTCTCTCCAGGTTCCCGTGACGCTCGACAGTGAAGGGAACTTCCGTCCCGGGCGGGTAAATCTTCAGGCGGTCTTCAAGGTCGGCCACGGCGAGAGAGAGTTCGTCCACGGCGATGAGGACGTCATCGCGGCTCAAGCCCCCCTTGTCGGCCGCCCGGCCGGGGCGCACGGCGACAATCTTCAGGCCGTGGGGGACGCGTTGGGTGAGCACGCCCAAGCTGGGCGACGACCCCGGTGAGGTCTTCACTTGCAGGTCGAATCCCGCCTGCGCCAACGTGGCCTTGTAAGGAAGGGGTTTGGTGCCGCTCACGCACTGGGCGAAGAAATCCGTGAAATCGCTTCCCCCCACCTCGTTGACGGCCTCCAAGATGTCTTTCTCCTGGTAGCCATGCCCGGGAGCGTAGTAGCTCTCCGCGGGTGCTTCATAGAACTTGTGATACATCGCCCTCAGCACGTCGTCGAGCGATTTCCGGCCCTCCGTGCGCGCGCGGATCTCGAGGTCAAGGAGCAAGCCCAACACCGCTCCCTTGTTGTAGTAGGAAATCGTGGTGTTGGCGAAATTCGTTTCCTGCATCTGCGGTGAGCGGTCGTAAAACCAGGCGTGGAAGCTGGAACTCTCCGCCGACATCAGGGCGCGGCCGGGCTCGTTCTCGAGGTTTCGGATCTCGTCGGCCAGGCGCTGAAGGAATACCTCGCGGCTCCAGATTCTTGCGCGATAGAGGAAAAGATAGCTGTAGTACGTCGTCACACCTTCGGCGAACCACAGCGAGCGCGTGTATTGCTCACGGGTGTAATCGAACGGTCCCAGGCCGGCGGGGCGCAGGCGCTTCACGTTCCACACGTGGAAGAACTCGTGCGCGGCGGTCTCGAGTGCCTCGGCGAGGCCACTGCCCGAGAGTTCACCGCGCGCGATGACCTCTGTGGAATTGAAGTGCTCCATACCGTCGCCAAGCGGCAATTCAGGCGCGAAATGAAAAATGAAGGTGTAATGCTCGAGATCCGGGTCGGGCATCATGGCTAGCTCGGAGCGCACAATCTTCTTCAGGCCGTCCACGAGTTGTTGGGTATTGCCGTCGTTGTCAGCGTAACTATGTACGGCGACGCGGAAGATCTTTCCCCCCTCCGTAAACTGGTCGACAGAGCATTGGGGCGAAATCTCCATGGGTGTGTCAATCAGCCGATCGTAGTTCGGAATCTGGAAGGTACGCTGCTCCGTGGAGAGCGAGAAACCGCTGATGAGTTTCCATTCCGCGCGTGCCGTCACGGTCAGGGTGAGCGGATCAGGCTTGTGATTCTCGATGTACATGAACAGCGATGCACCGTTCAAGTTGGCGTGCGAGCTGTCAAACTGGGAGAATGAGCCCGTGAGGTCGTTGGCGAAGACGCGATAGCAAACCTTCACCGTGCCCCCCGCGTCGCGCGCCTCAACGTGCCAGGTCTGCTTGTCGAGCTTGGACCACGAAAGCCTGCGATTCTGCCCGTCCGTGGCCGCAAATTCCTGGACGTTCTTAGCGAAATCGTAGATTGCGTACCGCCCGGGCGCCCACGCCGGCAGGGCAAAGTCCAGCGCCGGCTCGGTGGCGCGGGAGGCCGTGATCTCCACTTCCAACAGATGTGTCGTGGGTCGAAGGAGAGTCAGCCGGTACTGCAGGCCGAAGGGCCGCGGAGCTTCTTGGGCGGGGGTTGCCTGTGTGCTCAGCGTACACAATAGAGCGAGCACAGCGCCAACGGCCCGAGCGGTACGCCACGTATCCCGGCGTGAGTTAGAGGGTTGGAGAATCATCGCCTAGCATCTCTTCGCGAACGAGTTTGATGGGTGGGTACCCATACCCCAGAAAGCGTTCGTGGAACTCCCGCAGGTCGAAGCGGTCTGCAAGCTTCCGCTTGTAATCCTCCCGCAGCTTCAGGATTTCCAGCTTTCCGAGCGTGTAGACCAGGTAAGTTGGGTCGGCCGTGCCTCGCATGGCCTCGCGTTCGGCGTTGACGTGCTCAAAATACCCTTCTCTCTCAAAGAAGGCCGTGCCTTCTTCGAGTGATATGCCCCGCGTGTGCATGCGAATGCCGACGATGTAACGGCACAACCGCAGCAGCGCGGCCTGAAGCTGAAAGAGGCGCAACTTCGGATCGCCGTTCCCGTAGCCCTCCTCAAGCATCATTTGTTCGGCATAATGAGCCCAGCCTTCGGCGTTCGACGAGCAGCCGACCAACTTACGCACCTTGGTTGGAGCGCGCCTTACCCAAAGAAACTGCGTGTAGTGTCCGGGGAACACTTCGTGGATGGAAGTCCCCGGAATCGCGTAACGGTTGAAGAAGCGCAGATGCTGTTCCTTCTGCTCGTCGGCCCAATCGGGATTGGGGAGCGTCACGTTGTAGAAGGCCTGGGTCGTGCCGTGTTCGAAGGGGCCGGGAGTGTCCATACTGGCGAAGGTCAGGGCACGCATGAAAGGGGGCGTCTCAACCACCCGAGGATTCTCACGAGAGGGGATACCGACGATGTGGTGGGTTTCCACGTACTGCCGCAGTCCGTCGAGCACCGTCTGCGTCTCCGCCAGCACGTGTGCGCCGTCGGGGTGGTTGCGAGAGAGTTCCCGGAGGACCTCGCTGGGGGATTTCGCCGGGTCGATCTGCGCAGCCGTTGACCGAAACTCCGCCTGGGTCTTGCGGAGCTCGCCTTCGCCGATTTCGAGGAGACGGTCGAGTGAGGTATCCACCATCTCGTTATCGTGGAGCATCTCGCGGTAGGCTTCAGCCCCGATGGCGAAGGAGCCGTGCGAGCGCGGGGCGAGTGTGGTTTTCAGGTAGTCCCGAAATTGCCTGTATTCGGCGACCGTACGCTGGTTCAGCTCGCGAAATTCCGTCTTCAGGGTAGTGTCTTGCGCGCCTGCCACGGCTTGCGGCAAATCGTTTTCCAGGAATTGAATTTCCGAAGCCACTTGGAGCAGCGCAACCTTCGCATAAATCGCGGGAGGATTCGAAAGATTTGCGCGGGCGCTCGCCAGAATCTCGGGTACTCTCCTTTCGCGGGCGAGGAGCGACTTCAGGCGCTGGTCGAGAGGAGCGAAGTCGCGCTGAATCAGCACGAAGAGCGCCTGACTGATGGCATCATTGTAGAAATTCGGATCGTGCTCCCAGCGCCGGAGTTGCTCGAGCTCGAGGACGTGGCCGCGGATGGAGCCCTCCAACAACCGCGCGTCAAACCGGTTTTCTTTCGACAAGGCTTCTTGGGGAATGCGGGCGAGCTTGCGAAGAGAAGTCCTGCTCCGAGCGATTTCCGTCTCGATCTCATGCCGGGAATACGATGGCAATTCCCCATCGTATTGGTGGAGTCCCTGGCGGGTGGCGCGAGCAGGATTGAAATGAAAGAAGCCGTCAAAGTACTTGTCCACCAGCTTCTCGAACTGTCGATCGGGCGAGGACACATCCTCCGCTTGGCTGCGGGCGGTGCCGGCAGGAGGCAACGCTGTGGCGCCGAGAAGGATGGCCACAGTGCTGGTGGCTAGTAATCCGAGTCCGAGCTTCTTGCGTCCCATAATCCCCCTTTCGCAGTTTGTCTCGACTGACGTCCGCAGGCGCGCCTCTGTCAATACATCGGCACGCAGTTAGGCTCCCGGCTCTAGGATAAGACGATGCTTAGTTCCTTTTTCAACTGCCGAGTCGCTGAAAAGCATGGGAAAACTCCGCCCGTGGCACCAAGCGTCGAACTGGTCCCGGTAGTACGGGCTGAGAAGCTGGCCCGATTCACCAAGCGTGATGTTCTGGATTGAGTTGTCGAGATTGCCGAAATCAACCACGATGCGCATCGACGGGCCGACGGAAGGCGTTGTCTGCTTCACCGTAGTTTGCGTGCCGGCCTGGGGAAAAGGGCCGACGTCGAGCAAACGTCCGAGGAGTGGCAGGGAATCCAGCGGATGATGGAATGTCAGAGGAATCGTTTCTCCCCACCGCCACGCGGCGTGGCCAGCGCTGCCGACGAGCGAGGGAATCTGCCGCACTCCTTCTTCGAAGCTCTCCGTCAGCGTTACGTTGAAGTTGGAGTCGCCGGGCGGAAGCCAGCGGCTCCAGCGATTCTCGACGACGTTCTGGATGAACACCGGACTCATGGGCCACGAATAGCCGGAAAGGTCGTCTCCCAGCCTCGGTCTTAGGATTCGTTTGTAAAGGGCGCGGTTGGTTACTCGGCAAATCAACGGTGCCGGGGAATCGGCCGGCGCTTCGCCATCCCAGCTCTTGAGCACGCCCAGAGCGAATTGAATGTCGGGTCCTTCCGGCAGATGTTCTGCCGCCGCGCTCACCACTTGTCTCGCCAGCCACTCGTAGTATAGGTCGTGAATGTCGGACTGGATCCTCAACATGTCGCTCACCGTGAATCTTCCGCCCGCTTCGAGCAGTTGATAAATGCGTGCCGTGCGATAGGACGATTCCCAGGAGCGAGTGATGAGGTAAGGATAGCCGTCCGGCACGACGCGGCCATTCGCGGTGGCGATCATGCCGGCGGCGGGATTGAAGGCGTGCGGTAAGTCCTCGAAGGAAATGTAGCCCGTCCAATCGTAGTCGTCGCTGGAGCCATCGACGGGCACGGTCCCGTCACCCTGGCGGCGAATCGGCACCCAAGCCGCTGCGTAGTAGCCGATGTTGCCATCCACATCGGCATAGACGAAATTCTGCATCGGCCCCGAGAAACCTCGCAGGGCGGTGACGAACTCCTGCCAGTTCTGCGCACGGTCGATTTCCCAGAAGGGAAAACTCAGCGCGTGCGGCTGGAGCGCCGTCCACTGTAACGCCAAGTCGCGGTGGCCCTCCCCGGAGATGATGGGCCCGTGACGCGTCACTCGAACCATCAGGCGGTGGTCCGCCTGGCCACGAACTTTGATAACCTCCTCGCGCACTTGCGCGTCAACCCACTGGCCGTTGTGGAGGTAGCGGGACGGTGCGCGGGAATCGAAGGTCTCGATGTAGAGATCTTGGACGTCCGGGCCGGTGTTCGTGACGCCCCAGGCGATTCGGTTGTTATGACCGATAATCACGGCGGGAAGCCCCGGCAGGCTCACCCCCGTAACGTTGATGCCGGGCGCCTTCAAATGAACCATGTACCAGATGCTGGGCACGCTGTGTCCGAGGTGAGGATCGTTGGCCAGGAGCGGCTTGCCGGTCACGGTATGACTCCCGCTGACGACCCAGTTGTTGCTTCCCAGGCCGGCGCTTGGTGACTCGGGCCAGCTGAGGACGAGCAAAGCCGAGAGAACTGGGTCGAGATCCGCTGGGGGCAGGACGGCGGCCGACGTGCCGGGATGGCGCTCCAGTCTGGAAGGCAGCTCGGCGACAGGATGGTCGAGCGGGGAGTGGTCCGGGAAGAGATCGGCGTAGAGTTCTGGAGAGACCTTGGCGCGGATGCGCTCGCGCATCAGATCTTCGTGCCAGGAAGTATTGAGCATCTTCGCCATGTTGATGGCGACAGCGAAGGAATCAACTTCACTCCACGGTCGCGGCTGGTAACGCAGGATGAGAAATTCGATGGGCAGCCGGTTCTGGTGCGTGGAGATGAACGCGTTGACGCCGCGTGCGTAGGAGGCGAGCATCCGCTTTGAATCGAGATCGAGCTGGGACGCCGTGCGTTCACACGCTTGGCGCAGACCCAGAGTCCGGTTCTCGATGTCGATCTTTACCGCGGGCTCGCCGAAGATCTCGGCGAGCTCTCCTTGCGCCAGCCGGCGACTCAAATCCATTTGCCACAGCCGGTCCTGCGCCGTGACGTAACCTTGCGCGAAGAGGAGGTCTTCGAGCGATTGAGCGCGAATGTGCGGAACGCCGTGGCCGTCGCGCAGGACCTCGACGGGCCCGCCGAGCCCGGACAGCCGGATGGTCCCGTCAAGTTGCGGCAGGGAGGAGCGGGCGCGCCAGTAAGCCCAGGTTGCGGCAGCCACCGCCAGAGCGAGGGTTGCCGTGAGAATAGTCAACACCCACCGGCGAACGGCGCGTTTGGTTCGCGGTTTCGTTGGACTCGTCGGGGAGGATGCCGGTTTCATCAGCGAGGAGGGTCGTCATCTCCGGAGCTAGGGCTGTGCCCGCGCTCGAAGAGAGGGATACTACTCGAATCTGCGCATGCCTGCAACGCGCACCGCCGATGAAGTAAGGAGACTTGTTTAGAGTCTCTTGAACGGTATAATCTCCCTCGCTTGCGGGTTCGGTATGCCTGCCAATCTCAAGTCGTCACGATTCTCACGGCTGGCGTTTTTGGTCGCTGGGCTGGCGGTCCTCCTTCTGGTTGGATTTCTGCTATGGGCGGGATTCACAGCGCCCTTGAACTCCCGCCTGCCTGTTCCCACGCCCGACGGAAAATACTTCGCCTACTTCAATCCTGCGACGCCCGGCGACCCCGAGGCCGGAGGCGGCTTCGAGTTGATCGTTTCCACCCCGGAAGGCCGTCAATTGGGACGCTTGCGCATGGAGGTGGGAACGATCCACTGGTCGAATGCGGACCACCTTGCCGTGGTGGATGCGCGCCGTTCACAAGCGACCCTGTTGGCGAATTCCGGCGAAAGGCTGCTGGCCCTGACTCGTCTCGACCTCAGTCCCGGCACGGAGCCCCGCTGGTCCCGGGATGGGACCAAGCTCGCTTTCGTGCGGCCAACATCGTCGCGCTCAGAGCGAGACCAACTGGCCGTCTTTGATATCCAGCAGCCGCAAGCGTCCCCCGTCCCCCTTCCTGCTGAGTTCCACTTGCGCCAGGCGGTGCTGCTTTCTTGGTCTCCTGCCGGCGAAGATCTCCTGATTCTGAACGCCGAGGGTCAGGAGGTTGTGCTGGATAAGATCGGGACTGTTTCCGGCCAGGTCCAGGAGTTGGCGCGAGGATTTCCCTCCGGAGGCCACCGTTTGCCCCAGTTGTCTCCCGATGGCGAGAGGATCTTCCTTCCCCCGCCTCAGAACTCAGTCATTGACGCCCAGTCGGGTGAAGTTCTCTGGGTGCTTCCCCCGCAGAGTGATGCTCTCTGGCAACCGTGGTCCGGGGATGGCCATAGTCTGTACTACTTCACGGCCAAAGACCCCACGGAGGTCCGCGCTCACGATTTCGCCACCCTTTCTGGCGAAGTTGTGGCATCTGGGGTTCGGCCGGATGGGTTCTTCACTCCGGACGGCCGAACGTATTTCTTTCGCACCCCACAATCCTCGTTTGCCAGGAGCTCCTTGCCGAAGTGGCGCCAGTGGGCGGGAGAATCCCGCGGATGGTACCTCGTCAACCGGCTGACAAATTCACCCCTGCCCTTGGGCCGGGTGGAACTCTGGCCGTGGGAGCAAACGCTCGACGGCTTGGTCCTGGCCCGGGAAGACGACTACACCCGGATCCATTACGGACTCTACGACCCCGACGCTCGC
>Ga0316628_100002958_pt1 | contig 12876 bp, 17 predicted proteins | sample OWC_Aug_M2_C1_D5_FD_207648 | JGI IMG/M metagenome (GOLD analysis project Ga0316628, IMG submission 207648) | Wetland soil microbial communities from Old Woman Creek delta, Ohio, United States - OWC_Aug_M2_C1_D5_C | ecosystem: Environmental > Terrestrial > Soil > Wetlands | place: USA: Ohio...
GCAGGATGATCTCGCGTGCCTTCATGACAGCACCTCCGTCAGGGCGCGCAGCGCCGGCTCCGAGACCACGACCCAGCGGTGATTGAGCACCTCGTAGGCGCTCACCGAGGTGGCGTCGAGAGCCTTGACCTCGGGGCGGTTGCGGGTCGCCAGGTAGAGGTTGCGGTTCTCGACGCCCTCCACCAGCAGCACCTTATCGCCCGCCAGCCCGAGCTGGCTCAGGTTGCCCATCACGGCCTTGGTCTTGGGCTCGTCGAGCTCCATGCTGTTGAGCACGACCATGCGGCCTTCGGCCAACCGCTGGGAGAGCACGCCACGCAGGGCGGCTCGCCGCGCCTTGCGGTTGACCTTCATGGCATAGGAGCGCGGCACCGGACCATGTACCGTCCCGCCGTGACGCCACAGCGGCGATCGCCGGCTGCCGGCGCGGGCGCGGCCGGTGTGCTTCTGGCGCCAGGGCTTGGCACCCGTGCCGGCAACCTCGCCCATAGTCTTGGTCTTGTGAGTCCCACGGCGCAGGCTCGCGAGGTGGGCTCGCACCACCTCCCACACCAGATGCTGGCTCACCTCCTGGGCGAACACGGCATCCGAGAGGGCGACCTCGCCCACGACCTCGTTCTGCCAGTTTCTGACCTCGACCTTCATCGCCCCACCCCCTCACGTGGCCTTGACCAGGCGGATGTAGCCGTTGCGGGCGCCCGGAACGCCCCCCTTGAGGAAGAGGAGGTTGCGCTCTGCGTCCACCTTGACCACCTGGGCGTTCCGCACCGTCGCCTGCCGGTTGCCCATCTGCCCCGGCATGCGGCACCCGGGAATGACCCGGGAGGGGTCCGCCGAGGCGCCGATGGAGCCGGGTTCGCGGTGGAACATGGAACCGTGAGTAGCCCGCCCACCGCGGGCGTGGTGGCGCCTGATGACGCCCTGGAACCCGCGCCCCCTGGACTTGCCGATCACGTGCACGACGTCGTCCGGGGCGAAGATGTCGGCCAGGACCGCGTCGCCCGCCTTGGCCTGGTCCTCGGCATCGACCGGGACCTCGGCGATGAAGCGGGTCGGCGGGACTCCAGCCTTCTCGAAGTGCTGGACGATGGCCCTGGGCACCTTGTTCCTGCCGGTCAAACGCGGCGGCTTGCGGCCGGGCTCGACCAGACCGAGCTGAACCGCCTCATAACCGTCGCTGTTGGTCGTCTTTCTCTGAACCACGATGCACGGCCCAGCCTGGATGACCGTCACCGGAACCACCGCCCCGGTGGAGTCGAAGATCTGGGTCATGCCCACCTTTTTGCCGAGTATGCCGCGTACCATGTCACCCTCACCTTGCGCCGTAGGCCTTGATCTCCACGTCGACGCCGGCCGGCAGCTCGAGCTTCATGAGCGCGTCGATCGTCTGCTGGGTCGGCTCGAGGATGTCGAGCAACCGCTTGTGGGTGCGGATCTCGAACTGCTCCCGCGACTTCTTGTCCACGTGCGGGGACCGCAGCACGGTGAACCGCTGGATGTGCGTCGGCAGGGGAATGGGTCCCGAGATGCGCGCACCGGTTCGCTGTGCAGTGTCCACGATCTCCGTGGCCGACTGGTCGAGCAGCCGGTAGTCGTAGGCCTTCAGCCGAATGCGAATCTTCTCGCTCGCCATCGTCTACTCCAGAATCTCGGTGATAGAGCCGGCTCCGACCGTTCGACCGCCTTCTCGAATCGCGAACCGCAGCCCGCGCTCCATCGCGATCGGCGTGATCAGCTCGACCTCCAGGTTCGTGTTGTCACCCGGTATCACCATCTCCACGCCCTGATCCAACCCCACCGAACCCGTCACATCCGTCGTCCGGAAGAAGAACTGCGGCCGGTACCCCGTGAAAAACGGCGTGTGCCGTCCTCCCTCCTCCTTCTTCAGCACGTACACCTCGGCCCGAAACTTCTTGTGCGGCGTGATCGACCCGGGCTTCGCCACCACCTGCCCCCGCTCCACGTCCTTCCGCTCCGTCCCCCGCAGCAACAACCCAACGTTGTCCCCCGCCTCTCCCCGGTCCAACAGCTTGCGGAACATCTCCACGCCCGTCACCACCCGCTTCATCGTGTCCTTGATCCCTACGATCTCCGCCTCGTCCCCTACCCGCACCACTCCCCGCTCGATCCGCCCCGTCACCACCGTCCCCCGCCCCGAGATCGTGAACACGTCCTCGATCGGCATCAAAAAGTCCTTGTCCACGTCCCGCTGCGGTATCGGTATGTACTGGTCCATCGCCTCCAGCAACTCCCAAATCGACTTGCACTCCTCCGAGTCCGGATCCTCGCTCTCCCCAGCCTTCAACGCCGATCCCCGTATCACCGGTATCTCGTCACCCGGAAACTCGTACGAGCTCAGCAGCTCCCGAACCTCCAGCTCCACTAGATCCAAAAGCTCCGCATCGTCCACCATGTCCACCTTGTTCATGTAGACGATGATGTACGGCACCCCCACCTGCCGCGCCAGCAAGATGTGCTCCCGCGTCTGCGGCATCGGCCCGTCCGCCGCCGACACCACCAGCACCGCACCGTCCATCTGCGCAGCCCCCGTGATCATGTTCTTCACGTAGTCCGCGTGCCCTGGACAGTCCACGTGCGCGTAGTGCCGGTTCACTGACTGGTACTCCACGTGCGCCGTGTTGATCGTGATCCCCCGAGCCTTCTCCTCCGGAGCCTTGTCGATCGCCTCAAACGGCATGTACTCCGCCAACCCCTTGGCTGCCAGAGTCTTCGTGATCGCCGCCGTCAAGGTCGTCTTGCCGTGATCCACGTGACCAATGGTCCCGATGTTCACGTGCGGCTTCGTCCGCTCAAACTTCTGCTTGGCCATTTCCGCCTCCCTCTGAAATTGGGGACCGATGAGCTCGCGAGGTAACGAGCCCGCCCCTAGTCACTGACAGATGAGTCCTGGAGCCCACGACCAGACTTGAACTGGTGACCCCGTCCTTACCAAGGACGTGCTCTACCAACTGAGCTACGTGGGCTCACGACCTTCCTGGAGCGGGAGACGGGGCTCGAACCCGCGACCAACAGCTTGGAAGGCTGTGACTCTACCACTGAGTTACTCCCGCAGCCGTTCGCCTCAGTACTGGTGCAGGCGGATGGATTCGAACCACCGTAGGCATTGCGCCGGCAGATTTACAGTCTGCTGCCATTGACCGCTCGGCCACGCCTGCACATCCTTCCCGGAGCCCGTGAGCACTGGAGCTGGCGATGGGAATCGAACCCGCAACCTGCTGATTACAAATCAGCTGCTCTACCGTTGAGCTACGCCAGCCGACCCTCGATCTCCCGGTCGATTGCGATGCAAAGAACATACTCCCACCCGTGTACCCGGGGGGAACGGGGACGATAACACAGCACTTCAGCCGATGCAAGCATTTCCTGTGCCGGAAAGGCATCGCCCTGGCTGGCCGAGGACTTGTTTGGGGATGAGAGGGCTGACAGCTACCGTTCCCGGCTCAGCTCGTACAACAGGATCCCCGCCGCAACCGAGAGATTGAGCGACTCGACTCCCTCGGCCATCGGGATTGACACGAGCTCGTCGATCCGCGAGCGCGTCTTGGCCCGCAGCCCTCGGTCCTCGGCGCCCAGGCACAGGACCCAGCGCTTCGTGGGGTCCACCTCAGCCACGGATCGCGCCTCGGCATCGGCGCCCAGCACCCAGTAGCCGCAACCCTGGAGCTGGGCGAGGGCGTCGGCGGCCACCTTGACCCGGGCGAGCCGCACCCTCTCCAGCTGGCCGGCGGCGGCCTTGGCCACGATGCCGGCCAGGGGAGGTGCGGAAGGTCCGGCGAGGATGACCCCATCGAGCGCGAACGCGGCTGCCGACCGGAGTACGGCCCCCAGGTTGTGGGGGTCGCTGATGCCGTCGAGGAGAAGCAACCGAGCGGGGCTGTCGGGAGCCACCACGAGCTCGTCGAGAGCCCTGAAGGCGACCGGGGCCGTGCGCGCGGCGCATCCGTTGTGCGGCGTGCCGCCAGCCACCTGGTCGAGCCTTCGCCGCTCGACCAGCCGGGTCGGGACGCCCCGCATCCGGGCCAACTGGTCGATCCTGACGCTGCGCCGGTCGCGGCGCCCGCGTTGCAGCCACACCAGCTCGACCGGTCGCCCGCTGGCCAGGACCGCCTCCACGGCGTGGAAGCCGACGAGCCAGGTCGAGTCAGCCACTCTCGCCACACCGCTCCAGGAGAACCACGGCCATGGCCGCGAGCCCCTCCTCGCGCCCGGTCCAGCCCAGGCCCTCGGTGGTGGTCGCCTTGACCGAGGCGCAGCTTTCGGGAATGCCGAGCAGCTCGGCGAGAACCCGGCGCATGGCCGTACGGTGGGGGGCGATGCGCGGTCGCTCGCCGATGATGGTGAGGTCACAGTTGACCACCTTGAGCCCGGCGGCGGCCGCCATCTCGACGACCCGGGTCAGGAGCCGGCGCGAGTCCGCGCCCCGCCACTCGGGATCACCGGGCGGAAAGTGCTCGCCGAGGTCGCCGAGGCCAGCCGCGCCAAACACCGCGTCGGCCACCGCGTGCAAGGCCACGTCGGCGTCCGAATGCCCGGCCAGCCCGAGCTCACCCGCGATGTCGACGCCACACAGCCGCAGCGGCCGTCCCGCCTGAAAGCGGTGACCGTCAAATCCCTGTCCCACCCGATAGTCGCTCAAGCCTCACCTCGGCCAACGAGGGCGAGCAGCAGGCGCAGATCCTGGGTCGTGGTCAGCTTTGGATTGGGGTGGACGGCTTCGACAGCGCGCACGGTCATTCCCGCTTCCTCCAGGAGGGCGGCCTCGTCGGTCCACACGCTCCCCTGCTCGGCCTCGTCCCAGGCCCAGCGCAACGCTTCGACGCGAAAGACCTGGGGCGTGAGCGCGAGGCGCAGCTGGTCCCGAGGCACGGTGCTGAGCACAGTGTCGTCGCCGGCGACGCGCTTGACGGTCTCGTCGACTCGACGGCAGAGAATCGCGCCGTCGGCGCGACCGAGCGCCTCCACCACCCCCCGCACGTCGTCAGGGTGGACCAGGGGCCGGGCGGCATCGTGAACGGCAACGACCTCAGCGCCAAGAGCGACCGCCCCCTCGACTCCTGCTCGAACCGAGTCCTGGCGCAGAGCCCCCCCGGCGACGAAGACGGCTCCGGGGAACGCGCCCCCGAGCTCAAGCGTCCATCGCTCGATGGAGTCGCGTGGCGCGACGACGACCAGGGGAGCGTCCGGATACGTCGTGCGGAGCGCGCTCAGCGCGAGCTCGAAGACCGTGCGCCCGGCCAGGCGGGTGGCCAGCTTGTCGCCGCCGAAGCGCGTGCCGCTGCCGCCGCCGACACAGACCAGGCCGAGGGCCGTCATCGCTCCGCTCCGCGAGTGGTGAGCGCGACGCCTACCGAGGCAGCGGGAACGGGCATGGGCACGGGCACGACGGCGTCTCGCAGACCGGAGCGGCTCAGGTCTCGAGGATCTCCTTCTCCTTGCGCTCCAAGAGGTCGTTGACCTTGCCCACATAGGCGTCTGTGAGCTTCTGCACGTCGGCCTGGCCGTCGCGCATCTGATCCTCGGAGATCTCCTTGTTCTTCTCCATCTTCTTGAGGCTGTCGTTGCCGTCTCTCCGCACCTGACGGATCGCGTTGCGCGCCTGCTCGGCGTAGCCGTTGGCCACTTTCACGAGCTGCCGGCGACGTTCCTCGGTGAGAGCTGGGATGGCGAGGCGGATCACCTTGCCGTCGTTGTTGGGGGTGAGGCCGAGGTCCGACTTCTGGATCGCCTTCTCCACGTCAGCCAAGACCTTCGGCTCCCAGGGGGCGATCATGATCGTGGAAGGGTCGGGCACGGTCAGGGAGGCCACCTGGTTGAGCGGGGACGGATTGCCGTAGTAGTCGATTCGGATCCCGTCCAGCAGCGCGAGCGACGCGCGACCGGTCCGCAGGCGCGCGAGCTCGCCCTTGAACGCCTCGACCGCACGCCCCATTCTCTGCTCGATCTCCTTCAGCGTCTGTTTCATGTCGCCTCCTCGGGACCAATCAGTGACCCCACGTCCTCCCCAAGCACCACCGCCCGGAGCAGGCCGGGTCTGTGGATGTTGACGATCTGGATCGGGATGTGGGCTTCCATGCACAGGGAAATGGCGGCGGCGTCGAGCACCCGCAGGTCGCGCTGCAGCACGTCGCGGTAGCTCAGCCTGGGCATCAGCACCGCCCCCTCGTCCCGCATCGGGTCGGCGGTGTAGACGCCGTCCACCTTGGTCGCTTTGATCATGAGCTCGGCGTAGATCTCGTTGGCGCGCAGGGCGGCGGCCGAGTCGGTGGTGAAGAACGGGTTGCCGGTGCCGGCGGCGAAGACCACGATCCGACCTTTCTCGAGGTGGCGGATCGCCCGGCGCCGGATGAAGGGCTCTGCCACCTGGTGCATCTGAATGGCCGTCTGTACCCTCGTTTCCACCGAGAACTGCTCGATGGCTGCCGACAGGGCGAGGCCGTTGATCACGGTGGCCAGCATACCCATGGAGTCACCGGTGATGCGGTCGATCCCCTGCTCGTGAGCCGACACGCCCCGGATGATGTTGCCGCCCCCGACCACCACTGCCAGCTGCACGCCCAAGGCGTGGACCGCGACCAGCTCGCTGGCTATGGCGTTGACCACGGCCGGGTCGATGCCGAACGGCTGCGAGCCCATCAGCGCTTCGCCCGAGAGCTTGACGAGAATCCGTCGGTACCGCAGCTGCTCCTGACCCATCACGGCCCACCTGTCTGCTCGCGCGCCATGATACTCCGGCGCGCGTGAATTCCCCGCGGGGCTAGGCCCCGGGGAACTCACCGAGGCGGAAGCGGACGAAGCGGACCACCCTGGCCGTCTCGCCGCCCTGCTCGCGCAGGTACTCACCGACAGACTTGGAGGCGTCCTTGGCAAACGGCTGCTCGAGCAGCACCTCCTGCTCGAAGAACTTCTCCATCTTGCCGTCGACGATGCGCTGCGCGATGTGCTCGGGCTTGCCCTGCTCGATGACCTGCTTGAGGGCGATCTCGCGCTCGCTGGCGAGGAGGTCGTCGGTGACCTCGTCGCGCCGCACGAAGCGCGGCTCGGACGCGGCCACGTGCATGGCCACGTCGTGCAGCACACCCTCACCCAGGGAGTCCGACCCCTCCACCACCACCCCGATCTTGCCGCCCCCGTGGAGGTAGGACGCAACGATGTTGCCGGCCCCTGCCTCGAGCAGCGCCGCCCTCGACAGGACGATGTTCTCGCCAATCGTGGCGATCTTCTGGGAGATAGCCTGCGCTACCGTGTGCTCGTCGTGTCCAATGCAGATCGCCACCTTGAGCGCCTCGACCTCACTCACGCCCGTGGTCAGCACCTGCTGCGCCAGGGAGGTCGCAAACCCCCGGAAGTCTTCGTTCTTGGCCACGAAGTCGGTCTCGCAGTTGAGCTCGAGCATGGCCATGCGTCGGTGGTCGCCGCAGAGCACGACGACACCGTCCGACGCGGTCCGATGAGCCTTCTTGGCTGCGGCCGCCAAACCCTTTGTGCGCAGGATCTTGACCGCCTCGTCGAGATCGCCGCCGGCCTCCGTGAGAGCTCGTTTGCAGTCCATCATCCCGGCGCCAGTGCGCTCGCGGAGCTCCTTTACTGCTTGTGCTGAAATCGCCATCGCCTCTCCTCGTCTCGCGCCCGGCGCCCCGGGCCCCGCCACTCCTCACAAACAAGGCCAGGAGCGTGCGGCCCCTGGCCCCGGGTGTACCCTCGCCGGCGAGGCCAACTCAGTAGGACTCGTCCTCGACCTCGGACCTCGCGCCCTCTTCCTCCTCAGGCTCGGCCTCGCCCCGCTCGGCTTCCATGGCGGCCGCCTTCTCGTCCACCGTTTCCACCGTCGCCGGCGCGGCGGGCGTCGCGTGCTCCTCGTCGCCCACGAACCGCTCGTCCGCCAGGTTCAGGCCCTCGAGGACGTTGTCGGCGATCCGCGACGTGAAGAGGCGAATGGCTCGAATGGCGTCGTCGTTGCCGGGAATCGGAAAGTCGACCTCTTCGGGATCGCAGTTCGTGTCCACCACCGCGACCACCGGGATGCCCAGGCGGTTGGCCTCCTTGACGGCGATGTGCTCGTGAACGGTGTCGATCACGAACAGCGCGTCGGGGAGATCCTCCATATCCTTGATGCCGCCCAGGGCGCGCTCCATCTTGCGCCGCTGCCGCTCGAGCCCAATGCGCTCCTTCTTCGTCAGCTGCGACTCCTCGGCAGACAGGGTGCTCTCGATTTCTTTGAACCGCTCGATCGACTTCCTGATGGTGCGAAAGTTGGTCATGGTGCCGCCGAGCCAGCGGTGGTTGACGTAGAACATGCCGCACCGCGCGGCCTCGTCGCGGACGGCATCCTGGGCCTGGCGCTTGGTCCCCACGAAGAGGACATTGCGCCCGCCTGCGGCGAGGTCGCGCACGAACTCGGAGGCCTCTTCGAAGTGCTGCAGGGTCTTCTGCAGGTCGACGATGTGAATTCCGTTGCGCTTGCCGAAGATGTACGGCTTCATCTTCGGGTTCCAGCGCCGCGTCTGGTGACCGAAATGAACCCCAGCTTCGAGGAGCTCCTTCATCTGGATGGTAGCCACAGAACTCTCCCTTACCTCTTGGAGAACTGGAAGCGCTTGCGCGCCTTCGGCCGGCCGTACTTCTTGCGCTCGACCTTGCGGGCGTCGCGGGTCAGGAAGCCGGCGGCCTTCAGCCGCGGACGGAGCTCGGCGTTGTACTCGAGCAAGGCGCGGGAGATGCCGTGACGAATCGCCCCGGCCTGGCCCGACGATCCCCCTCCGCACACGTTGATCAGAACGTCGAACTTTTCTGCGGTCTCGGTCAGCAGCAGCGGCTGTCGGATGACCATCTTCAGGACCTGGTTCGGGAAGTAGTCGTCGAACTCCCGGTGGTTGACCGTGATCTTCCCGTTGCCGGCGCGCAGGTAGACACGCGCCGTCGATGTCTTCCGCCGCCCGGTTCCGTAGTACTGGATCTCTGCCACGACGTCCCCCTCGAGTCCTACAGCGAATAAGGTTTGGGTTGCTGCGCCTGGTGTGGATGGTCGGGGCCGCTGTACACCTTGAGCTTGCGGAGCAAGCGCCGGCCGAGACGGTTCTTGGGCAACATTCCACGCACGGCGTGCTGGATCAACCGCTCCGGGTAAGTCTCAAGGACCTCGCCCGCGGTCCGGCTCTTCAAGCTTCCCGGGCGCCCGGACTGGCGGTAGTACACCTTGGTCAGCTCCTTGCGGCCAGTCAGCTTGACCTTGTCGGCGTTGACCACCACGACGAAATCGCCGGTGTCCAAGAACGGTGTGTAGCCGGGGCGGTGCTTGCCCCGAAGCAGCCGGGCGATCTCGCTCGCGAGGCGTCCCAGGACCTGCTCGGAGGCGTCGATCACCAGCCAGTCGCGGCTGATCTCATCTTCTTTTGGCACGTACGTTCTCATCTTCAAAGCCCTCGATGCAAAAGCACACCCCCCTGCGGACGCAGGGGAACCAGACTCTACCCAAGCGCGCCTGGCCTGTCAAGGCGTTCTTTCTGCCTTTTCAACAGGTTCAGACACTGGAGCAGGGCAGCAGCAAGCGCGGCGCCGAGGGAAGGTCGCGCAGCTCGCCGGGGCCGAGCCACAGGTGGAGGCTGCGCTCGGTTGCCTGCACCGTGAGGACGCGCAGGTTCACCTCGGCAGGTATCCACCGTCTGAGGTCGAGGACGACGATCCCCTGCCCGCGGACCACGGTCACGAAGGGGGTGCCGAGCGCGTCGACGATGGCTTCGATCGCGGCGCGCGGGACCCGCACTCCGCCCAGCGCACGCACTCGGAGGATGCGAAAGCCGAGGTGGCGGTGGCGAAGCCGGATCTCGCCCACCTCGACTGCGACTCGTGCCCGCACCCCTTTCCAGAGCACGAGCCCGCGGATCACCAACCCATCTCCTCGCCCGCTCACGGTGAGCTCGCTCAGGCGCTCGACGCCGCGCAACAGCCAGCGCAAGTGACTCTCGACCGATGGCAGGTGGAGCACGAGGTGGAGACCGTCCCAACGGGCCAGAGGGGCGAGGTCGGGGTCTTGCATTGCCGTCAGTATATGCCGACTTCAGGGCCGGCTGCCAGGACGGCGCTATATACTCACAGCCGTGAACGACAGCCAGCGCCTCCTGCAGATCATCGACCGCTTCGAGCAGGCGCGGGTGCTCCTCCTCGGCGACCTCGTGCTGGACCGGTTCATCCTCGGTACGCCCAAGCGGATCTCTCGCGAGGCGCCCGTGATCATCCTCCGTCACGAGGGCCAGCAGGACATCCCCGGCGGTGGGGCCAACGCTCTGGCCAACCTGGCTGCGCTCGAGGTGCGAGTGGTGCCGGTGGGCGTGGTCGGCGACGACGAGCCCGGGCGTGCGCTCCTGCAGGAGCTCCACGGCCGCGCCATCGACAGCTCGCGTATCCTCTCGGTGCCCGACTTCCGGACCCCGACCAAGGTCCGCATCCTCGGAGGCGGCGCATCCTCCCTCAAGCACCAGGTGGCCCGCTACGACATAGAGGATGTCCTCCCGGGCTCGGGCGTGTGGCGGGAGGCCATGGCACGCCATCTCGAAGAGGCCATGGCGACGACCGCGGTGGCCGCTATCTCGGACTACGGCTACGGCACGGTGACCCCCGAGATGCTCGCCCTGGTGCGCTCGAGACGCCCTGTCGATGGCTGGGTCTGCCTCGACTCGAGGCATCGGCTGCGCGAGCTGCGCGGCGTGGACGGCGCCACGCCCAACCTCCAGGAGCTCGAAGCGTGGAGCGGCCATCCCCTCGACTCGGACGACCAGGTCGCCGCCGTCGCCGAGGAGCTGCGCCGCGACCTCGGCGCACGGTTCCTCCTTGCCACCCGCGGCAACCGGGGTATGACCCTGGTCGAAGAGGCCCGCCCGGCGCTCCACATTCCCGTCTTCGGTACCGATGAGGTGGCCGACGTCACGGGCGCCGGCGACACCGTGCTCGCGGTTCTCACCGCGTCCCTGGCCGCCGGCGCCTGCCCGAGCGACGCCGCCCGGCTCGCCAACTACGCCGGGGGCATCGTGGTCATGAAGCTGGGTACCGCCACGGTCTCCCGCGCCGAGCTGCGCCGGGCGGTGAAACGCGATCTGGCAGCGGCCGGGCGATGAGGGCCGAGCCCAAGCTCCGCTCGCTCGACGAGCTCAGAACGGAGTGTCATGCCTGGCGCGATCGCGGTCTCACCGTGGTTCTCGCCAACGGTGCCTTCGACCTGTTGCACGTGGGTCATGTGCGCTACCTGGAGGCAGCGCGTGTGCTCGGCGACCGCCTAGTGGTCGCGGTCAACTCCGATGCATCGGTGCGCACGAGCAAGGGCTCGCGGCGACCGATCGTGCCCCAGGACGAACGAGTCGAGATCCTGGCCCATCTCGAGATGGTCGATAGGATCGTGCTCTTCGACAGCCCGACGGTGACCCCGGTCCTCGAGGCGCTGCGGCCGCAGGTGCACGCCAAGGGTACCGACTACACGCCAGACACGGTCCCCGAGCGGGAAGTGGTGACGGCCTACGGCGGGCGGACCACCATCTGTGGCGACGCCAAGGACCACGCCACAACCGATCTCATCGGCGTCATCCTCGAACGCTTCGGCCCTGGGAGCTAACCCACCGTGCGCATCCTCCTGGTCAGGATGTCGGCCCTGGGGGACATCATTCACACCTGGCCGCTGGCGGCCGCGATCAAGGCCGTCCGGCCAGAGCTTCACCTGACGTGGGTCGTGGAGGAACCGTTCCGGGTCCTGGTGGACGGGCACCCCAGCGTGGACTCGGTGCTGGTCGTGAACACCCGACGCTGGCGGCGGCGGCCGATCTCGCCCAGTACCCGGGCCGAGCTCGCAGACCTCAGGTCGCAGCTGCGCGAGCTCTCACCCGACCTCGTCCTCGATCCCCAGGGTGTGGTCAAGTCGGCGGCCGTCGCGTGGTTGAGCGGTGCGCCGCGCCGCGTCGGCCTCGCCCGTCCCTGGCGCCGCGAGCGCCTCGTCGGCCTGGCCTACAGCGAGACGGTCGGCGGTAGCACCGGATCTCCCCACGTGGTAGCCACCAATCTCGAGCTGCTCCGTACCGTGGGCATCGAGCCACCGTCCGAGCCCACCCCACCCGACGGCCGTTGGCTGGTCGACCGCCGGCCGCAGGCGACGGTCGCAGGGCCGTGGCGAGAGCCGTTCGCCGTCCTCCTGCCCGGAGCCGGAAGACCGGCCAAGATCCTGTCCGTCGCCACTCTGGCCGAGGTCGCACGGCGCCTGGCCGGCTCGGGAGTCGAGGTGGTCGTGGCCTGGGGCCCGGCCGAGCGGGAGCGAGCTTCAGCCGTCGTCGACGCTGCCGTGTCCGGCACCCACCTCGCCCCGCCCACCGACCTCGTCGAGCTGGCGAGGCTCCTGGCCCGGGCCAGGGTGGTGGTGGGCGGTGACACCGGGCCGGTCCACCTGGCGGCCAGCCTCGGCGTCCCCACGATGGCGGTTTTCCTGGCCACGAGCTGGCAGCGCAACCGTCCCCTCGGCGCCCGGGTGGGCGTGGTTTCCGGCGCGGCCGACGAGGTCCCTCGGGCAACCGGCTCGGCGCGGTCGCCGCAGGTCCGGGCGGTCGCCGCAGACGAGATCATCGCCGCAGTGAGCACCCTCCTCGGTGGCGGCGGATGATCGACGCGCGCCGCGGACCCGTGGTAACCTGGAGTTGATCATCCGGCGTTCATGGACTCCGTTTCAGCCGGTGCTACAATTCCGGTTGAATCGTCGACCGGATCGGAGGGGTGCTGCATGGCCCTGAAGCTCGGCGAGCTCCTCATCAAAGCCAAGTTGATCGATGAGAAGCAGCTCAACAAGGCGCTCGAAGAGCAGAAGAAGGCCGGTGGCCGGATCGGCGA
>Ga0316628_100002959_pt1 | contig 12874 bp, 11 predicted proteins | sample OWC_Aug_M2_C1_D5_FD_207648 | JGI IMG/M metagenome (GOLD analysis project Ga0316628, IMG submission 207648) | Wetland soil microbial communities from Old Woman Creek delta, Ohio, United States - OWC_Aug_M2_C1_D5_C | ecosystem: Environmental > Terrestrial > Soil > Wetlands | place: USA: Ohio...
TTGTATGGTGCACCCTCATAGGTTTGCGCCGCTCCTGGTGGCTTGCCTTCTCGGATGTGGCTTGGACGAGAGCGGCATCGTACCTGGCGGCGACGGTGGGACGATCCTCGACGCACGGCTCGACTCGAACCCCGTCGACAGCCCGCCTCCCGTCGACGGCCCTCCCATCGTGGACGCTCCAGGCGACGTGCCGAGCGACGTGCCCGCCGACGTTCCACCCGACGTGCAGCCGCCCCCCGATGCGGGCGTGTGCGCGACGGACGCCAACACGTGCGCGCCGCCCGACGTGCCTGCGGGGTGGAGCCCCGTCGCGTACATCGAAAACTCGACGAACGCCTGCCCGGCGGATTGGAACACATCGGACGACTACGTCACGAACGTCGGCAACGGCAACGCCACGTGCAGCTGCAACTGCAGCATCGCAACCAGCCCGAGCTGCACCACCGGCACGACCAACACGAAATACAGCAACAACTCCGGGTGTGGCTTCAACGGGGCTTCTCTCACCTTCAACAACGGCGCGTGCCAGGGCTTGGGCAGCAACCTGGCGAACTACTTCGCGGGCTCGCCGATCCCGCAGTCCGGAGGGACGTGCAACGTCACGGCGACGGCGAGCGGGACGCTCACGAGCACGCCCGTGCGTTTGTGCATCCCCGTCCCGGGCTGCGACTCGGCGGCGTGCGGTGGCTACGCGCCCGCGGGCTACAAGGCGTGCATCGTCGCGGACGGCGACGTCGCGTGTCCAGCGGGCTCGATGTTCAAGAACAAGCACGCGGTCGCCAAGTCGGCGTCGCCTGGGTGCACCAATACGTGCGGGTCTGGATGCTCGTTCCAGGGCAGCGGGTGCAGCACACCGCAGCTTCACACGTTCTCGGACAACAACTGCAACACCAGCATCGTCACGCTCGCCAGCGACAACTCGTGCGTGCAGACCAACAACAACAACGCCTACGTCGGGAGCGTGAGCTACACGGCCACCTCCACCGTCACCGGGTGCACGGCGACCGGGAGCACATCGCTCCAGGTGAGCTACACGACGCAGCGGACGGTGTGCTGCAAGTGACGCGCCGTGGCTACGGCAAGAGGCGCGGCTCCCACGCGACGCTGACGAGCAAGCTCCGGCCGGGCAGCGGGTAGTCGTACACGTCGCCGATCGGGTACGGCGCGCTCGTACCGAGGAAGCCCTGCGCGTAGCTCGCCGTGCGCACGTCGAACAGATTTCGGACGTCCAGCGCGACGTAGGCGCCGCTCACTCCCGGCAGGTCGAGCCGAGCGCCCGCGTACTGCAGCACGCGCGGGGGCACCTCGTTGCCGTAGTTGTCGAGCGGGACGCCGAAGAGCCCGTCCACGCCGTAGCGCAGGCGCAGAGGCCCGAGCTGGTAGGCGAGGTCGACGACGAAGTCGTGTGCCGGCCGGCCGATGAGCGGCGGACAGCCCGGGAAGCAGAGCGTGTCGTTCTCGGTGTGCAGCCCCGTGTAGGATGCACGCAAATCGAAGCCGAAGAACCGCGCGCGCGCCTCGGCCTCGACGCCCGCGATCGTCGCCTGCCCGATGTTGGTGGCCTTCGGGATGCCGCGCTCCGAGACCGGGACGAACGTGATGAGATCGGTGGCGCTCTGGGCGAAGCCGTCGACCTCGCCCTCGATGCGCACCTTGCCGAAGCGCCGCCGGAAGCGGACGCCGCCGTCGATGGAGAGCGCCGACTCGGGGCGGAGGTCGGGCGTCGCGAGGAAGCCGCCGGGCGTCCCGAAGCGCTCGACGAAGTTCGCGGGGCGCGAGGTGTAGCCGGCGTGGAGCGCGAAGGTGAACGGCCCGGCCGCGGCCTCGCCGCCGACGTGCCCGACGGGCCGCACGAGGCCCGTCGATCCGATCGTCGCGTCGTCCGAGGCGTCGTAGTAGCCGTCGACGCGTCCGCTCGCCGCGAGCGAGATGGCACGCGTCGGGCGCCACTCGAGGTCCGTGGAAGCTCCGCCCGCGACGCGCAGCGCGCCGCTGGGCGGCGTCGGGCCGGCGTAGACCCCGGGCTCGAAGCGCTCGCCCCGCGCGTCGAGATCGAACGCGAGCTGTACCCGGTCGATGCGCCGGCGCCAGCCGGTCTTGCCGCCCGCGGTGGCGATCGTGCTGTCGTTCACGCTCGGCCCGAGGTTGGTCGGCGCGCCGTCGCGGAAGTCGGTGCCCTGCCGCACGCCCCAGAGCTGCGCCGTCCACACGCCCCGCCCGAGCGGCAGCGCCAGCTCGGTCGTCGCGAGCTCGCGGTCGGTCCGGAGGCGCTGCGCCGGCGTCGGCAAGAAGACGATCCCCGGCAGACCCTGCTCGCGCGCCTGCAGCAGCACCGTCGTGCGCAGCGTGCCGGAGCGAGAAGGCCCCACGTGCAGCGGCAACAGCACCGAGACGAGCCCGCTCGCCTGCGCGAAGTCGTCGTTGAGCCGGGGGATGAAGGCGCGCGGATCGTTGGTCGGCGGGTTGTGCAGCACGTTGTAATAGGAGAAGTCGCCGTCGGAGCGGCTCGCCGACAGACCGCTCGCGATGCGCGCGCCGCCGCCGAGGTCGCTCACGTCGCCGACGCGCATGCGCAGCGTGCCGAACGAGCCGCCGGCGGTCCACACGTCGGTGCGCGAAGGACCGCTCGCCGAGGGAGGCTCGATCGAGAGCGTGCCGCCGAGCGAGCCGGGTCCGAGGCCGCCTGGCGCGAACGTCCGGTACACGCGCGCCTGCGTGCCCGGCCACAGGGGCAACGAAGACAGATCGACGGTGGGATCGCTCGCCGCGGGGAGCGGCACGCCGGCGAGGTAGAATGCGACCTCGTTCGAGGCAGAGCCGCGTATCGACATCGTCGCGAAGCCGTCGTCGGCGCCGAGCCTTCGCACGTGGACGCCGAGCAGCGGCTCGACGAGGCTCGCCGCGTCGGTCACCTCGCGCGGGGCGTCCTCCACGCGAGCGCGCTGCTCGAAGCCCTGAGCTTGCGTGCCGCGGACGTGGACCTCCTCGGGCTCCGAGTCCTGTTGCGCGCGCGCGTCGACGGCGAGCGTCAGGGCGAGGAACCCGACGGCCGTGATCGCTCGCGCGCGCATGGCCGCTCTTCGCACATCCGCCTGGTGTACGCCAAGCGCGGAGACGGAGCCGGCGAACCCATTTGGTCGTAAGGTGGCTCCAAGTCGATAAGATGCTCACCCGAACCATTTTCGGCCTCGTCTTTGGTCTCATCACCGTCTGCACGACGTTCGGCTGCGATCGGCCTCCGGCGGACAGCAAGTCGGAAAACCCGTCGGACAACAGCGCGTCGGCAAGCGCCTCGGACGTGCCATGGACGAGCGCGGACGTCGTCGCTGGCGCGACGGTGGCCAAGGAGCTCGGCACACCCGAGGCACCGATCGTCGTCCACGTCGGCCCCGAGGTCCTCTTCAAGCGCGGCCACGTCGCTGGCGCGCGCTACGGCGGGGAGGCCGGCAGCGACGAGGGCCTCGCTCAGCTCGAGTCGGTCGCCAAGACGCTGCCGAAGGATCGCGAGATCGTCATCTACTGCGGCTGCTGCCCTCGCGGCGACTGCCCCAACATCCGCCCCGCGTTCTCGAAGCTCAAGGCGCTCGGCTACCGCGTGAAGGTGCTCGACATGCCGACCAACTTCCGCACCGACTGGCAGAACAAGGGCTTCCCCGTCGAGAAGGGATGAGCGCTACGCTCGCCCCGTGGGCGACAGGGCGGTGATCGAAGCGCTGGGCGAGCTGCTCGGAGATCCCGAGCTCGCCGCTCGCCTCGCCGAGGGCGTACGCCCGGAGCGCGTCCGCGCGCGCGCCGCGATCGCGAGCGCGTCCGAGCCGGCGTGCACCCTGATCGTGCGCGGGGCAGTCAAGCTCGTGAAGGAGCGGGTCGTGCTCGACGTGGTGCGCGCGCCCTGCCTCGCGCGGTGCGACCCGGGCGCGGGTGAGCCGTGGGACGTCGTCGCCTTGCGGACGTGCGCGGTCGTCCGCCTGAGCACTGAGCGCCTGCTCGAGGCGGCTCCGGCCGCGCTCGCCCGACTCGAGGCCGAGCGCGCGAAGGCCTTCGCCGAGCGCCTGACGTGCCGCGCCGCCGGCACGGTCGAGCAGCGCCTCGAGCGGCTGATGAGCGATCTCTCACGGCGTTACGGGGAGCGCGTGGGGACGGGTCAGTTCATCGCGCTACCCTTGCGCCGTCACGAGCTGGCGAGCCTCGTGGGCGCCACGACCGAGACCGTGAGCCGCGTGTTTGCCGCGTGGCGCCGCGCTGGAGTGGTTCGGGCATCGCGCGATGGCATTTGGTGGGTTACGCTTCCAGCATGACGGTCGCCTACTACGTCGTCGCCGCGCTCGGCCTCGCCCTGCTCATGGTCGTCCACGAGGGCGGGCACTACCTCGCGGCGCGGCGCTACGGTATGCGCGTCGTCAAATTCTCCATCGGTTTCGGGCCCCGCATCTGGCACCGCCAGCCCAAGGGCAGCCCGACGACCTTCCAGATCGCCGTCATCCCCTTCCTCGCCTACGTGCAGATCGCGGGGATGAACCCGTACGAGGACCACGACCCGAACGACAAGGGCAGCTACGCCAACGCCTCGATCTGGGCGCGCGTCGTCACCATCGCGGGCGGCCCGCTCGCGAACTACCTCTTCGCCTCCATCCTCTTCTTCTTCGCGCTGATCGTCGGCGTGACGACGGCGGACGAGGCGAGCATGAAGGTCGTGCCGTCGGCGGGCGGCCCGGCGGCCGTGGCGGGCATCGTCGAGAACGACAAGTTCGTCTCGGTCGACGGCGCCCACGTGAAGGACTGGACGGAGCTGCAGAAGGTCGTCAGCGGGCACGCCGGCGAGTCGATCGACATCGAGATCGAGCGCGACGGCAAGCCGATGCACGTCTCGGTGGCCGTGCAGCCGAAGGGCAGCAAGGACGGCGGCCGCATCCTCGTGCGGCCCATCCGCAAGATCGAGAAGCTCGGCCCGGGTCAGGCCGCGGTCCAGTCGGTCACGCGCCCGCCGCTCATCGTCGTGGGCGCCGTCATCGGCACGGTCGAGGCCGTTCAGCGGCTGATCCATCGGCAGAACGTCGACGCGATGGGGCCGGTCGGCATCACCAAGGACATCGCCGCCGCCGCCAAGGACGGGCCTGGCGACTACCTCTTCATGCTCGCCGTGCTCAGCGCCTACCTCGGCGGCTTCAACCTGCTGCCGATCCCCGCGCTCGACGGCGGGCGCCTCGTCTTCCTCGCCGCCGAGGCCGCGTCGCGCCGCAAGCTCAATCGCCGATTCGAGGCGGGTGTGCACGCGGTCTTCCTCCTGATGATGCTCGCCCTCATCGCGGTCGTCACGTACGCCGACTTCATGCCCAAGCGTTGAGTGCCGCACGCTCGAGCCGAAGGCGAGAGCTCGGACTCAAGCGAAGACCGCCCTTCGAGGGGGCTTCGCGATCGCCTGCGCGAGCCGCCGCAGGTACTCGGCCCGCCGGATCTCGACGCAGCCCAGCGACGCCAGGTGCGGGTTCATCACCTGCACGTCGAAGAGCTCGTAGCCGCCGTCGCGCAGGCGCTCCGCGAGGGTGGCGAAGGCGATCTTCGAGGCGTCGGTGCGGCGATGGAACATCGACTCGCCCGCGAACGCGGCCCCGATGGCGATGCCGTAGATGCCGCCGACGAGCTCCTCCTCGTCCACGTTCGAGCCCGAACTCTCGCTGCGCTCGAGCGTGCGGCGCTCCCACACCTCGAGGCTGTGCGCCCAGCCGAGGCGGTGCAGCTCCTCGTAGCCGTCGAGCATGCCGGGTGTGATCCACGTTCCGCCCTCGCGCTGCCCGCCGCAGGCCTGCATCGTCCGGCGGAACGCCTCGTCGACGGTGATCCGGAACGGATGGTGCCGCAGCGTGCGGCGCAGGCTCCGCGACCAGTGCAGCGTGTCGAGCGGGAGGATGGCGCGCGGGTCGGGCGAGAACCAACCGACGAGGTCTTCGTCCTGCGGCCAGGGGAAGATGCCGAGGCGGTACGCCTGGAGGATGGTGCCCGGCCGGTAGTCCGCGCCGACGGCGACGATGTCGCGGCCGCGGACGCGCGCGGGATCGGGGAATTTCACGCCGGTGCCCGGCGGCTCGATGGGGTCCCGGGCCATCACGTCGCCTCGGAGGCGGAGCCCGTCACGACTCTCGCCAGTCCGGGTTGATGAGGCTCGTCTCGACGTGGTCCTCCCACTTGCCGGCGATGCGCAGAAACTCGCGGTAGTAGCCCTCCTTCACGAAGCCGGCGCGCTCGAGCACCTTCGCGCTGCGCGCGTTCCGCGGCATGTAACCCGCGAGCAGGCGTTTGAGGCCGAGCACGTCGAACGCGTAGCGGACGACGAGCCCGAGCGACTCGCTCATCAGCCCTTGACCTTGTTTCGTGGCAGCGAGCGAGTAGCCGATGCGCGCGTTCCACGTCGGGTCGCGCGCGAGGATGTGCGAGAGGCTGATCAGTCCTGCGATCTCGTCTTCGTCACCGAGCTCGAAGATGCAAAAGCGCAGCATCGTCCCGCGCGCGCGCTCCTCGTCGTGGCCGCCGAGCCGATCCCGCCAGTAGGCCGCTGTGTAGAAGATCGGATCGCGCGCAGCCTCCCACGGCTCGAGGTGCGCGCGATTTCGGTCGAAGTAGCGCAGATAGCGCACCGCGTCCGCCGGCACCGTGGTGCGCAGAACGACGCGCGCGCCCTCGAGCCGCACGGGCGAAAGCGGCCGCTCCGCCATGGTCAGGCGGCGGGGACGGCTTCGCTGCGGAAGATCTCGACCCGCTGCAGCACGACGTCCTGGTTGGGCCGGTCGCCGGGGCCGCGCGGGACGTTCGCGATCTTCTTCACCAGATCGCCGCCCGCGACTGTGACGCCGAAGACCGAGTGCTTGTCGTCGAGGTGCGGCGTCGCCCGCTCGGTGATGAAGAACTGGCAGCCGTTGCTGTTGGGCCCCGAGTTCGCCATCGAGAGCACGCCCGGGCCCGAGTGGCGCAGCTCCGGGTGGAACTCGTCCGCGAACCGGTAGCCTGGGTTGCCGCGGCCGGTGCCCGTCGGATCGCCGCCCTGGATCATGAACCCCGGGATGACGCGGTGGAAGATCGTCCCGCTGTAGAGCGGCACGCCCTGCTTCGCCTCGCCGGTGTTCGGGTCCTTCCACTCCTGCGTCCCGGTGGCGAGGCCCACGAAGTTCTTCACGGTGTTGGGGCAGCGCTGCTCCTCGAGCCGCACCACGATGTTGCCCAGCGACGTGCAAAGGCGAGCGTAGAGCTGCCCGGAGCCGGGAGCGTTGATCGGCGGAAATGTGGCGACAGGCATGGCGTTCTCCTCCCACAAAAGGCCCCAGAACGGGCCCGGTTTGGCGCCCCGGTCTTGGTGAGCTTGACCGGATTTGGCACCTGTTGATACTCCCTACTTCTGCCGGGCTTTCTTAGACCCGCCGCTCGCCGAAATCGAGGTCCGCGAGCGGACCGAGGGGCCTGCCCGGACTGAAACGAAGAGGCCGATGTGATCACGTGCCCTAAGTGCAGCAAAGAAAACCAGGACCATTACAAGTTCTGCCTCGGGTGCGGAGCCGAGCTCCCTCGCGACGCGGCCCCCAAGCCGTTCTCGCCGCGCACGCCGCCCCAGGGGATCAAGGCCCCGCCGCCCGCCGCCGTCGCGCCCGCTCCCAAGCCCGCCGCCGCACCCGCGCCGATGCCCGCGCCCGTTGCCGCGCCGCCTCCCGCAGCTCCCGCGCCCGTCGCCGCAGCTCCTGCGCCTGCGGGCGGCACCGTCGTGTGCCCCCAGTGCGGTCACATCAACCAACCGAACAACACCTTCTGCGGCGCGTGCGGCTTCCGTTTGGGCGGCGCCGCGCCGAGGCCCCCCTCGATTCCCGAGCCGGCCACGCCGATGTCCGGAGCGATCGTGCTCACCGCCCTCCGCGCCGACGGCTCGGAGGCGGGCACGTTCACCCTGCCCGCGAGCGACATCGTCGTCGGGCGAGACACCGGCGGCATCTTCGCGGGGGACAGCTACCTCTCGCCGAAGCACGCCCACTTCCGGCTCAAGGGGCCGACCAAGCTCACAGTCGAGGACACGGGCTCGCTCAACGGCGTCTACCGCAAGCTCGCGCGCGACATCCCGGTCGAGCTGCAGCCCTCCGACGTCTTCCGCATCGGCCAGGAGATCGTGAAGTTCGAGTCGATCGAGTCGCCGAGCCCGTCACCCGACGGGGTCGAGCGGCTCGGCGCGCCGTCGAAGGGCTACATCGGCCGCATCGCGCTGGTCATCGGCCGCGAGACGACGGGCAACGCCTTCCCGATCCCCGAGAGCGGCATCCACATCGGCCGCGAGCGCGGCGACGTGCTCTTCCCGGAGGACGGCTACGTCTCGGGCCTGCACTGCCACATCGCCTACGACGGGGGGCGCATCACGCTGACGGATCTCGGAAGCTCGAACGGCACGTTCCTTCGCTTGCGTGAGGAGACGGAGGTCCACAGCGGCGACGTGCTGCTGATGGGCCAGCAGCTCTTCCGCATCTCGATGTGACCGAGATGGCTTCGAGCCGCACCATCCGCGTCGTGGCGGCCGTGGTCGAGCGCGACGGGTGCTACCTCATCACGCAGCGCCGCCCCACCGCCGTGCTGCCCTTGATGTGGGAGTTCCCGGGCGGGAAGGTCGAGCCGGGCGAGACGGACGTCCAGGCCCTCAAGCGCGAGCTGCTCCACCGGCTCGGGGCCGACATCGAGTGCGGCAAGCTGATCTCGTTCGTCAGCCACCCCTACGAGCACTACACGGTGGACCTCTTCCTGTACGAGTGCCGCCTCCTCAGCGAGAAGCTCGAGGCCCGCAACGTCAACGCGTTCAAGTGGGTGGCGAGCAGCGACTTCGAGCAGTATCCGTTCACCCCGGCCGACGAGGCCTCGATGAACAAGCTGCTCGGCGAGTGACGAAGCTGCCGGCTAGCGCAGCTTCTCCGCGAGCCAGCTGAAGGCGAGTACCCGCTCGCCCGAGCGCGCCAGCGAGAGGGACGACAGGTCCAGGTCGAGCAGCTCCAGCACGGTCGCGAGCAGGCTCGGCTCGCGGGCGGGCGCCAGCGGGGGCACCTTCGCCAGGGGCAGCCTCGTCATCATCAGCGGCATGCGCGCGGCGGCGGGACCGACGCGCGAGCGCAGCGCGTCGACGGCCGTGCGCGCGTCGCCCAGCTCGTCGACCAGCCCTCGGTCGGCCGCGTCCTTGCCGGTCCACACGCGGCCCTGCGCGACCGCGTGGATCTGCTCGCGCGAGCGCTTGCGCCCAGTCGCGACCACGTCCACGAACGCGTCGTAGAAGCTCTGCACCTCGCCCTCGAGCACCTTGCGCTCCTCGGCGTCGATGGGGTGCAGCGGATCGAGCAGGGCGGCGCGCGCGCCGCGCTTGAGGGTCTCCGTCACGATGCCGATTCGCGACAGCAGCGGCTCGATGACGAGGCGCGCGGCCACGACGCCGATGGAGCCCGTGATCGTCGTCGGCTCGGCGACGATGTGGTGCGCGGCGGCCGCGGCGTAGTAGCCGCCGCTCGCGGCGACGTTGGCGAAGCACGCCACGACCGGCTTCTCCCGGGCGAGCTGCACGAGCTCGTGGTGGATGCGGTCCGACGCGAGGGCCCCTCCGCCGGGGGAGTCGACGTGGAGCAGCACGCCGCGCACGCGCCGCGCCACCCGGAGGGTCCGCACGGCCCCCACGAAGCGCTCGTCCATGGCGAGCGCGCCCGTGCCGCTCATGATCGCGCCGTGCAGCGGAAGGACGGCCAGCACCGGGGGCCTGCGCAAGGCTGGCAGCAGGCGCGCACGGCGCGCGCGGAGGAACCGCTCCATGCGCACGACGGGCGCCGGACGCTCTCGCGTGCCGAGCAGCGAGGGCAGCTCGTCCTCGTACGCCACGCCGTCCACGAGGCCAGCCTCGGCGGCCGCGGCCGGCTGGTACGGCGCGCCGTCGATGAGCGCCTTCGCGCGCGTCTCGTCCACCCGCCGGCCCGACGCGATCGCCGCGACCAGCTCGCCGTAGAAACCGTCGAGCACGGCGTCGATCTGCTCGCGCTGCCCCTCGCTCATGCTGTCGCGCTCCAGCGTCTCGCCCGCGCTCTTGTACGCGCCGGCGGCGATGCGCTGAGCCTCGATGCCCACATTGTCGAGCGCTCGCCTCGCGTAGCGCGCGCTCGAAGCGAAGCCGACGGGGGCGAGCGTCGCGTGCGGGGCGGCGTAGACGCGGCTCGCGGCGCTGGCGATGTAGAGGTCCTTCGTGTCGCCCCCTTGGGGCAGGTACGCGACGACCTCCCGCCCGCCCTCGCGCAGGCGCAGGAGCGCCCGCCGCACCGAGGTGGCCGTCGCCATCCCAGCGCGAAAACCGCGCAGGACCACGAAGACTCCGCGCACTCGGGGCTCCTTGGGGAGGGCGTCGGCGAGCTCGTGGAGCGACGCGACCGACAGCGGCTTGAGCCCGGACAGAAGGAACGGCGCTCGCCGCGGGGCGGGGAAGTCGCTCACGAACCCGTCCACCTCGACCATCACGAACGACCCCGGGCGAACGCGGCGCCGGAGCCAGACGATCAGCGCGACCCACGGAAGGAACGCGAGCCGGATGACGAACCACAGCAGCCGCAGGAGGATCATGAGCGAAGAGTTGACCCTGCCCGCGGGTGGGTCAATCCCGCGTGGTTTTTGCACGCTCGATTCGCGGCGTTCACGCGGCGCCCCGAAACGCCACGAGGCCAAACGCGAAAACGGTGCGCCTTTGGAAGGGTGCCGGTACTTTTTTCGCAAAACCAAACCGCGCCGCCGCGAAAACCCGGGGACTTCCATGGCGCGACGGTTGGTACTGTCGATGCATCGGAGCCAGCAGGGATGGGAGACCAGGCCCCGGAGGCCCTATGAGCTCTTTGTTCGAAGCCAGCTCGCTTCAAGCTTACCGCGCACGACTTGCGCACCTCGAGCCGCTGAGCCGAGAGCGCGAACGTGCGCTCGCCGTCCAGTACCAGGCTGGCGACCCGGCCTCGGGTCGAGCCATCGTCGAGGCGTGCCTTCCCTTCGTCGTTGCCGTCGCGCTCGAGTATCGGCGCTGGGGCGTTCCGCTGGAGGACGTGATCCAGCAAGGCAACGTCGGATTGTTGCGCGCGGTCGCGAAATTCGATCCGACGATGGAGTGTCGCCTGGCGACGTACGCCGTGTACTGGATCCGCGCGGAGATCCGCGAGTACGTGGTGCGGGCGTACCGCGTCGTCCGGCTCGGCACGACCAAGGCCGAGCGGCGCGCGCTCCGCGCCTACCGCACCACTCGCGAGAGCGATCCCGAGCGGCTCAGCGAGGCGAGCGGGCTGTCCGTCGAGCGAGTCCGCACGCTCCTCCCGTTGCTCCAGTCGCGCGAGGCGAGCCTCGACGCCGGGCGCGACGACCACACGCCGGTGGCGGACCGCCTCGCCTCGACCGAGCCCTCCCCGGAGGACGAGGCCAACGCGCACGAGGTCTCCGAGCAGTCGCGCGTCGCGGTGCGCGAGGCCGTGAGCGGTCTGAGCGAGCGCGAGAAGCTCATCGTGCGCGAGCGCCTGATGGCCGAGGATCCGCGCACCCTGCAGGAGCTCGGCGACATGCTCGGCGTCAGCAAGGAGCGCGTGCGGCAGCTCGAGCAGCGCGCGTGCCTCAAGCTCCGCGAGAAGCTGCGCGACTTCGAGCCGACGCTGTCGAACGTGGCCTGATCGCCTCTCGCCCGCGGCGACGCCCGGGCGCGCGGGATGGCCGGCCCTGATGAGCCGCGCGGGCAACTTCTTGTGCCCGGCCACCTCCCCCTTGCTACCCTTCCTCTCTCATGCGGAAGCGGACGCACATCGTCGGCGCGCTGGGCTTCACTGCCGCCCTGGTGGGGTTCGTCTACGCCACGCACCGCGCGGCCCCGGCGCGAGTCGCGGCGCCCGCCCCGCCCTCCAGCGTGGCCGCGTCCGCCGCCGAGGCCGATGCAGGGAGCTCGGTCCCGGAGGAGGAAGAGGACCAGGGGCCGCTGCTGCGACCGCCGACGGGCAAGCTGCCGATGCTGAGCTGCGCGGACGCCGCCACCATCGTCCACGAGGTCGAGGGCGCGCTGGCCTTCCCGGTCGCTGCGCCCCGGCCGGCCGACTTCGCCGACGCGACCAGGAACTGGATCGACCCGCAGGGCCTGTGGAGCGTCACCCCCGACGCGCCCCCCTACGCCGCCGTGGACGCCGAGGCTGCGCCGCTGCTTGGCGAGATCGAGCGCGGCAAGACGTGCCCGGCGGCCATGCGCATCGGCCGCAAGCTGCACGCATGGGTCGACTCGCTCCGCGCGCGCTGGGACGTGCGTCGCAAGGCTCCAGCCGCGATCGACAGCGAGCGCGCCATGACGTCGGCCGTGGATTTCGACGAGGGGCAGGGCACGCCGGCCGGGGGCGTCGCCGCGCTGGCCGACGACCTGGCCGATCGCGCCGGCGCGATCGATCGCGCGTACGGCGGAGGGCTCGCGAAATACGTGCAAGCTGCACGTGATCGGTACTTCCCCTCGCTGAGCGACGAAGAGTGGGGCAAGGTCGTGCTGGCGGCCGCGGTGCGAGCGTGGGTGGAGCAGACGGACGGCCACGGAGCGTGGGCTCCGTACGGCGAAGAGGCGACGGTGCACGACGTGGATCTCACCAAGGACGCGCCGACGCGCCTGTGGGCCCGTGCCACGCGGACGATGCTCGGCGTGCGCGTCGACGAGGGCCCGCTGCCGCCGCTCGCCACCGGCGACGTCGTGCTCGAGGTCGACACGCTCCAGCTCGCGGGCATGTCCGTGGAGCAGCTCGACGAGCTCGCGCTGACGGCGGCCGACGGGCCCGACGCGGTGGACGCGACGGTGCTGCGCGCGGGGGAGCGCGTGCCGCGCGTGGTGCGGATC
>Ga0316628_100002960_pt1 | contig 12874 bp, 6 predicted proteins | sample OWC_Aug_M2_C1_D5_FD_207648 | JGI IMG/M metagenome (GOLD analysis project Ga0316628, IMG submission 207648) | Wetland soil microbial communities from Old Woman Creek delta, Ohio, United States - OWC_Aug_M2_C1_D5_C | ecosystem: Environmental > Terrestrial > Soil > Wetlands | place: USA: Ohio...
GAAGGAACGGCCGCTGACCGGGGTCGTGGGGGACATCAGGCATCCTCCATTCCGTAAAGGGAGCATCCGTTTCCTGTCCGCGGTCGGCGTTCTCGAATACATCCCCGATTTTCGCGTCTTCCTTCGGGAGGCGGAGAGCATTTTGACGGAAAACGGCTACCTTCTGGTGACGATTTCGCCGTCAGGCGTTCTGAACAGATTCAGGATACTTCTCGGCCATCCCCTCTATCCGGTCCGAACGCGGCTTTGGGAGATGGCCGTGGAGACCCTCCCATTCGTCCGCGTGAACAGCAGAAAATCGCTGCTCCAGATGCAGTTTTTATACAGGAAGGAAACCGATGCCTAGCGCGCCCGATCCCATTCTTCGAGAACCGATCGTAAATCAAGAGGCGGAAAATGCGCGGAATAACAGGATCCATGGTGTTGTTCTGGGGCGCCGCATCGATTGGCAACGCATCGCTGGGACAACCGATAAACCACCCGGTCATCAGTGAACTCCGGTTTTTTGAGCACAAGGACGTGAACGAAGAATTCGTCGAACTCTACAATCCCACGGTCAAGGAAATCCCTCTGAACAAATGGAAACTGGCGTACAAGAAAAAAACCGGAGGGGAATGGCGCATCAAGGCCGTATTCGGTCCGGACCACGCAATTCCGCCGCACGGTTTTTTTCTGTGGGGCGGTGACAAGGTGGCCTTGCAGCCGGATGCGGTTGAATCGAGCCGATATTCCATCAATTTCTCCGGCACGGGCGGGCATGTCGCGCTCAGGGATTCATCCGACCGCGTCGTCGATCTGGCCGCATGGGGGGGAGGGGATTCGCCCGAGGGTAATTCCATTCCGGGACCGTTCATCGAGGGCGGCTCAGTGGAAAGGAAGGCGAACGGATCTTCGACCGTACTCTCGATGATTCCTCAGGGCGCGGATGCCACGGCGGGAAACGGCTTCGATACGGACGACAACCGGTCGGATTTTATCCTCCACAACCATTTTGCGGAAACCAATCCGCAGAACGTTTCAGCTCCCCGCGAACCGGAATGGACCGAACCGCAGGGAAGCGGCTCCTGTTCGGTGCGGCCCGGAACGGTTTCGATTCTCGACACCGTTTCGCTCCGGTTCACGGTCCGTTCCGACAACGATTCCCGTTTCAGCGAACTCATCATCCGAATTCCGGATGGATGGGGCTGGACATTCCGGCCCGGGGGAGTCGGCCTCGACGGCGGATGCTTCCGGAATTCGGGGGTGACGGTTTCGGGCGATACGGTCCGCATTGCCGGACTGGACCTGGCTGCGCAGGATTCGGGGGTCGTCACCCTCATGTCCATGGTGGCCCCGGCCGAAGCCGGTTCATCGGAATTCCCGGTGTTCAGTTCAGGGAGCGGCGAAGGTTTTTCCCCGATCCGCGGATCCACGACCGTGTTTGTGACTGCGGAAGCGGTGCCGATCGCGCTGCTCCATCGGAACGACGGCCAGGGGATGCCGCTGTCACCGTTCGGCGCCGGCACCCGGGTCATGATTTCAGGGAAGGTCACAGCAGGCTACGGCACATTCACCACCGGCCAGATCTTCGTGCAGGATGCGACCGCGGCGATCGCCATGTATTCCACGCCATTCCCGGTTCAGCCGGCGACGGGCGACAGCGTCACGGTGAAGGGCACCATCGGACAGTTCCGGGGCATGACCGGGATTTCTCCGGACTGGTTGACGCTGACGGTGCACGGCCACGGCCGGCCGCTGCCCGAACCCAAGGACATGACCTGTGCTCAGGTCGGCCGGGCATTCCTGGCGGACGGATCCGAACCGGACGAAGGAAGGCTCATCCGGATCCGCGGGGGGACTGTCGATGCCGGAAGCGGCACGATCTCGGACGAAACAGGGGCCGCGATACTGTTCTCCGACAGCGGCGACGGCATTTCCATGCCGTCCGGAATCTTCGACGTGACGGGCATTCTCACGCAGGTCAAGCCGGGCGCGGATGAGGCCCCATACACCACAGATTACGGGATCGCGCCGAGAAGCCGGTCCGATCTCGTCCATCCGGACCGATCCGGATTGGGGGGATTTCCCGAAGCGATCCGCACGGATCTTTTCCAGAATTGTCCGAATCCGTTCAATCAGGAAACCATGATCCGTTACCGGATTCCCGGGGCCGGATCCGTGCGGATCGCGGTCTTCGACCTGCTGGGCAGGGAAGTCTCGGTCATCATCAGTAAACGGCAGGCTGCGGGCATTCATACCGCGCGCTGGAACGGAAAGGATGATGCGGGCCGGCCCCTTCCGACCGGGATTTACCTCATCCGGCTCCGGACTGAAACCGGGATTAAAACGCTGAAATGTCTTCTTCTCAGATGATACCCGTCGATTTGCGCGAATACCGTTACCGTTGAAAGGCCAGACATGGTTTCCCGTCAAGCGTTCCTCCTCACATTCCTCGGGGTCGGCATCGCCCTTTCACAGTTCCAGATCCCGGACCGTGAAATCCAGTACCGGCCCGGGGACTGGGTGAGTTTTCCGGTATTGAGGTTTGCCTCCTCCCTCGCCATGGACCCAAACATGATTTATGCGGCGACCACAGGGGGGATCTCGAGGTACGATTATTATAGGAAGGAATGGAATCTCCCCTACACCTGGAGTGACGGGCTCGACGGCAGTCCAGCCGTGGCCGTCGCCTATGACGGGGATTCCGGGTATCTTTGGTGCGCCACGGAACACGGGCTGAACATCCGGATTCCGGGCGCGGAACAGTGGAGACAAACCTCCTATCAGGATGCCGGCATCACGCCGGTTTCCGCGATCGGGATGGGCCGGAATCACGTCTGGCTGAAAAGCGGGGAGGCGTATTACAAGACGGAACACACGGGAGATCATTTTGAAAGGGCGACCGGCGTCGACAGCCAGAACGATGCGGCCCTGTGGCATGCAGGAAGTGGCTCCTTGCCCCAGCTTTTCATGAGCGCCGGTTGTCTTTTCGATCCGACCGGAACCATCATGGACAGCGAACTCCGCAGGTGGAACATCAGCACGTCCCTGCAGGACGAATTCCGGAATCTCTGGATCGGGACCAGGGGAATGGGCATTGGCTGGGCCGATCTGAACACGCTCCGCCTGGAAATGCTTCCTTACGGCCTTTTTCAGCCGGACGTTCAGGCCGTGGTGATGGACGAGGACGGACTGTGGGTCGGCGGCCTTCACGAACCGGGCTCGGAAGGCGGCATCACGCACTGGGACATCGGCAGGGGGGAATGGTCCTATTACGAGACCGGGTATTCCACCGGATTGCGTTCCGATCAGGTAACGTACATCATTCCGGACACAGACTGCGTCTGGTTCGCAACCGCGGACGGGCTCGTACGGTACGACAAAGGAACGGCCGGATGGGGATTCTGGAACGCGCATCAGAACCTGTGGAGTGACGAGGTTCTCTGCCTGGCGCTCGGCGACGGCGCGCTCTGGATCGGCACCCGGTACGGCGTGAACCGGCTTCGCCTGCCGGAGTTGAATCTTGAACAGATGCGCGATCCCAGGCTGAACAACCGGTGCGTCTACGGAATCGAAACGGACGGTGACTGGGTCTGGGCGGGAACGGACCGCGGCCTGTTCCGGTATTCCCGGTCCGATGACGAATGGATTCCCGTGAAGGGATATACGGGCATGCTGGTTCAGGAGGTGTATGCCGTGTCCGTATGGGAGAACGAAGCCTGGTTCGCGACAGACGACGGAGTGGAGGCGTACGATAAAATATCAGACCAATGGCGCGGTTTTTCAAAAAATCAGTACCCCACCGGGGGGCCGTTCAATGTGATCGTTGCGGATTCGGACGTCGTATGGATTGGCACCGAGGGACGGGGAGTTCTGAAATATCTCAAGTCCGAAAACCGGTGGCGGACGTTCACGACCGGGGACGGGCTTCTTGACGATTCGGTCCGGGACATTTTAATCGATGGAGATTATGTCTGGTTCGGAACCGCGAAAGGCCTGACGCGGTTTTACTGGAATTCACCGTACAGGAGGGATTGATGAAATGACCCCGGGGTCGCCGACATTTTCTCGACTGGAGTGCGGTCATTTCCAGGACCCCGGGGTCTTAGATCCTCTCAAACCATCCGTACAGGATCGGCAGGACCAGCAAGGTCAGCAAGGTCGAGGTGAACAGTCCCCCAACCACCACGGTGGCCAGGGGGCGCTGGATTTCGGAGCCGGGTCCGGTTGAAATCAGCATTGGAATCAGACTGAGGATGGCAATCGATGCGGTCATCAGGACCGGACGAAGGCGGTCGCTGCATCCTTTCATGATTGCGTCGTGCAGGGACAGACGCTGACGAAGCTGGGAAATGGTCGAAACCAGGACCACTCCGTTCAGAACGGCCACTCCGAACAGAACGATGAATCCGATTGAAGCGGGCACCGATAGGTAGAGCCCCGAAACATACAGGGAGAACACGCCGCCGATGAGTGAGAAGGGAAGGTTAGAGATCACGAGAAATGCTAGGCGGACCGAGTTGAACGTGATGAATAATAGTGAAAAGATCAGCCCGACACCCAGGGGCGCGATGACCAGGAGCCGTTTCATGGCGCGCTGCTGGTTTTCGAACTGGCCGCCCCAGGCGAGATAGTATCCGGCTGGCAGATTGATCTTTTTCCGGATTTCCCGTCTCGCCTCTGCGACATAACCGCCGATATCCCGGCCCTGGATGTTCAGTTCGATGCCGATGCGGCGCTGGCCATCCTCGCGGCTGATTTGAAACGGGCCTTCCGTGACCGCGATGTCTGCGACCTGATCAAGCGGGACGCGGTATCCCTGCCGCGTTGAGATTAAAATGTTCCCTATGTCCTCCGGGGAATCCCGCCGCTCTTCGGCGAACCGAACCACGATGTCGAAGCTCCGGTTTCCCCGGTAGATCCTGCCGGCCGTCTTTCCTCCGACCGCCGTCTCAACCACATCCAGGACTTCCTTGACGCTCAGCCCGTGACGGCCGATCCTGTCCCTGTCCACCTTCACATTCAGGTAAGACTGCCCGGCAGTCGGTTCGACCGCGAGATCGGATGTACCGCGGATATTCTCGAGGATTTCCGCGATTTCCCCGGCCTTGGCCCTCAGCGCGTCCATGTCCTCTCCAAACAGTTTCACGATGAGCTGAGCCCGGGTTCCGGCGACCAGCTCGTCAATGCGGCATTGGATCGGCTGGCTGAAACTGAACGCCATCCCGGGGATCGAGGACAGGGCTTCCCGCATCCTTTCGGCCATCTCCTTCCGGGACTTCGCGGTTTTCCATTCGGAGCGGGGTTTGAAAACGCCCACATAACCCGCCTTGTCCGCCCCGCGCGCCTCGAGCGCGATGCCGGTCTGCCCCACGCGTGAAACCACGGTTTCGAGCTCGGGGAACTGTTTTCTCAGCCGGGTCTGCACGAGCCGGCTGTTCTCAAGGGCCTGGTCCAATGACACACCCGGAAGCAATTGGACATCCATGTCAAAGGCGCCTTCGTCCATGATGGGGATGAATTCCGTGCCCAGACTGGGAATGAGGAGGCAGGCCGACGCGAAGAGGGCAAAGGCAGGCCAGAGAATCCAGGCCTTTTTCCTCAAGGCCCACCGGAGCGCAGGGAGGTACATCCTTTGAACCGCTTTCAGCAGAGGGCTCTCCTTATCGCCACCCGACTTGAGCAACAGAAGGCAGAGAACAGGGATCACGAAAATGGAAAGGAGCAGCGAGGAGAGGAGCGCAACCGCGACGGTCAGGGCGAGCGGGCCGAACATTTTCCCCTCCAGTCCCTGCAGGGACAGGATGGGCAGAAAGGTGACGGCGATGATCAATTCACCGAGAATGCTGGGCTTGCGCACTTCGAGCACGGCCCTGAGCACGGTGGCAGGTTTTCTCTGTTCAGCGGCAGTTACCGCCAGATGCCGCTGGCAGTTTTCAACCTGGATGATGGTCGCGTCCACGATCATGCCGATGCAGATGGCCAGTCCCCCGAAGGACATGAGGTTTGCGCCCAGACCCGTGTTTTTCATCACGATGAAAGTCAGAAGGAGTGAAAGCGGCAGGGCGAGCAGCACAATCACGGCGCTGCGGACGCTCCCGAGAAACAGAAACAGCACAAGGAGTATGAGCAAGGCGCCTTCCCGCAAGGCCCTGGTCACGGTCTCAATGCTCTTTTCGACAACGTCCGACCTTTCCAGAAATGGCCTGATGCGCATGCCGTCAGGCAGAATGCCGCCATCATTGATTTCCTTCACCTTCTGCCGTATCTTCTTCACGACCTCCCGGCTGTTTTCGCCCTTGAGCATCATGACGATGCCGCCCACCGCCTCCTCTCCGTTTTTCAATGCGGCGCCCTGACGCACGGCATGGGATTCGCGGACCTGGGCCACATCGGCGATCCTGACCGGCGTTCCGCCTGCCGATTTTAAAACGATGCCCAGCAGGTCCTTTTCCGAATCGATCAGTCCGATTCCCCGCACGACGAGCTGTTCGCCCTGCTTCTCCACCGTGCTGCCGCCCGCGTTCTGGTTGTTCTCCTCGATCGCGCGGTGCACATCGTCGACGCCAAGTCCGTAAGCCAGCAGCCCGTCCGGATTCACGATCACTTGATACTGCCTGATGTACCCGCCGAACGAATTGATGTCGCTGACTCCGGCAACGTTTTTAAGAAGCGGGACGACCTGCCAATCCTCGATCGTCCGGAGATCGGTGAGATACTGTATTTTTGCGTCCGCGTCTTCGGGCTCCAGTCCTTCAATCGTGAACTGGAAGATTTCGCCCATGGCCGTCGTGACCGGGCCCATGGCCGTTTCAACCCCCTCGGGAATGGTCCCGGCGGCTTCGGCCAGTTTTTCAAAGACCAGCTGCCTGGCGAAATACACATCCACGCCGTCTCTGAAGACCAAGGTCACGACCGAGATGCCGGTCTTGGTCACGGACCGCATCTGGACAATGCCGGGAATCCCCCTCATGGAGGTCTCGATGGGAGCGGTGACGAACCGTTCGATTTCAAGCGCGGACAGGTTCGGTGAAGTGCTGACGATCTCGACCTGGACGTTCGTCACGTCCGGGAAGGCGTCGACATGAAGGTTCAGGTACGAAACCGTTCCGATCGCGACGATGAGCAGCACGGCCAGGAGCACGATGCCCTTCCGCCTGAGGGAGATGGAAATGAGCTTTTCCAGCATGGTCATTCCCCCCCCAGCATGGACTTCAGCGCCTCGGACTTCAGTATGAAGCTCCCGTCCACTGCGACGGTTTCCCCTTCTTTCAGGCCGTCCAATATCTCGATCCGCCCGGCGGCAGACCTGCCGGTCCTGACCTCGCGGCCAGAAAAAACTCCGGGCCGGACCTGGATGAACACCACGGTTTTCCCGTCGACCGTACGCAGGGACATCTCAGGAACAGTGATTATTTTTTCCGAAACCGGCGGATTCAGAATGACGGTCGCAAACATGCCAGGCTTGAGTTTCAAGCAGGGATTGGGCACTTCCACGCGTGCCTTGACGCTACGCGAGGTCCCGTCGACCTGATCTCCGACCGCGGTCAGCCTTCCATGAAACGATTGGTCCGCATAGGCGGACACCTTGATTTCAGCTGAGGATCCGATTCGCACCGCGGAGAGGTTTTTCTCTAATATGTCCGTCGCAACCCAGACTGTGGAAAGATCGGCCATCGTGATGAGCACGCTTCCGGTTTCTACGGCGGCGCCGAGGACGCCGCTATTCTCGAGAATGCTGCCGGCGAAAGGGGCGCGGACTGGCAGGAGCGGCATCATTTCGCCGGTTTGCCGAATCCGGCTGATTTCCTCTTCCTTCAACCCCATCATCGCCAGCCTGCGGCAGGATGCGGCCAGCAGACGCCGTGCGGCTTCCATTTCCTCGGATCCGGCCAGGGCACCGGTTTGTCTGACGCGGCTTTCGAGCTGGAGCAATTCCGCCTGTGCGGAAAGGAATTCGGGGCTGAACAGTTCCGCCAGTGTCGTCCCCCCGCGAACCCGGTCGCCGGGAAACGCAGCCATGCTCTCAATCCTGCCCTGGGTTTTCGCGGTGATCCGGATCAGACGCGCAGAATTGAAGGTGACTTCCCCGGTGGTTTCCAGCGGCAGCGACAGCGCGCCTCGGCGGACCGGCGCCGTGCGGATTGCACCGTCGGCGATCGCCTCGCGGCTCAGCACGATTTCATTTCGGTTCATCTCCGCCGGCCGGAGTTCATCGTCTGCAGCACGACGGCACCCCGCAAACCACAGCACAAGCACGCACGGCAAGATTCCCTTGAAAATGAATTCAGTCTTCATCTCGTTCTCCGGGATTAATGGATTCCTCGCCTGCAATTTCCAGGTCCGTCAGCGCGATACGGTAGCGGTGCAGGGTGTTCGCATAATCCGATTTGGTTTCGAGGCAGGCCCTGGTCACGTCCAGCAGATTCAGGATGTCCATCTGGCCGTTCTGATAAAGCGATTGCGAGGTCCCAAGGGCGTCCTCACAGTCTTTGAGCAGGGACTGGCGGAATCTCAAGGCCTGCGCCTCGGCGGTCTTGACGTTCTCATACGCATTTCGGATGGAGGCGGCCAGATTGCGCCCGGCTTCCAGCCGTGAGATCCGAGCGATCCGCTCGGCGCTGCGGGCGACGGCGATTTCGCCCCTCTGCTGACTCCAGAACCAGACGGGCACGGAGATGCCCACATTGAGTTCCCAGTTGTTCCGGACCGTGGTCCCGTAAAAATTATTGGCATTGTAGGGCGGCCTCTCCCGCAGCGTCTGGTTGATCAGACCGGCGGAAAGATCGGGCAGCCAGGATTTCCGGGCAAGGGAGGCCAGCGCCCTCCCGCGCGCCTCCTCGGCTTCCGCGATTCTCGATGAAGGCCGGTCGGAGGACAGCCGCGCCATCGTCTCCTCGAGGGATTGATTGAACGGCTGGAACGACAATGTGCCATTCAAACCGTAAACGGCGCTGTCCGGAAGAAAGAGAAGCCGATTCAAATCCGAAAGGCCCCTGCTCTGATACCGCTTCAGATCCAGTATTCGGTTTTCCATGCGCGCCATCTCCATCTGGATGCGCAGGATGTCGAGATAGGGAACCGATCCGGATTCGTAGCGCAATTCGGCGATTCGATGGATTCGCCTGAGCAGGTTCAACGCTTCTCCGGCATTTGCGACCAGTTCCCGGTCCAGCAGGACGGTGTCAAAGGCCCGTTTGATCGCGGCCGTTACCCGCATTTCGGCCCGGTGCAGGGCTTCCTTCCGTATTTGAAGGTCCCACCGCGCGGCGCGTTGTCTCAAGGCCCGCTTGCCGGGAAATTCGACGGCCTGGGAGACGCCTATGCCGCGCTCCCCGTATCCGGCGATGTTGAAATCGGACGGGATTTCGCTCCAGCTGAACCCGAGTTCGGGCTGTGGAATCGCCCCTGCGAGCAGGACGCGGCCCGAAGAGGCCTCGATTTCCTGGCGGGCCATTGCGATTGATGAATTGTTCAGAAGGGCCAGCCGGACCGCTTCGTCCAGGGACAGGGCCTCCTGTCCACTGGCGATGACGGCGGCAACGGCAATGTACAAAATAAGCGCACGAAAGAACGGTGTTTTCATGGCGATTTCCAAGAGAGGGGTCCACAATACCTGCAGACGGCCGTACCCATGACCGCCGGCTGATGATTTTTTCGCGGATGAATGGTGGCGGGATCAGAAGCGGTTCAACATCTCAGAATGGCGTCAGTTCCCGAGATGGAGAGAGCGTCGGATGGCGTGACAGGAGGGCCGGAATGGATCCGGGAGGGACTCGGAGGATTCATCGTACAAAGACGAGGTGATGTCCGCAGAACAGCGGGGACCTGCTGTCTGCAAGGCCTGTGGCCGGTATCGGTCACACAGCAATCCAAGTGAAAGTGTACGTCCCTGCAGGCAAAATCCGGCATATGACCGCTGACGAGCGACAGGTCGAGGCAGGACCGCGCCAGATCGGCCGTCAGGTGTTTCATCCTCTTGCAGGCACCCTCATGTTCCGGTTCAAAAGCCCGGTGCCCGTCGAGTCCGGAACAAAATACCAGTCCCTGCAGGACCGAATTGAGCGATAGAAAGAGGATGATCCCGAAGATGAGAAACGAATGTACGGATGAACGGAGCCGCATATCCCCTTGAAATGTCCTTGGAATGCGAAAACGGCGCTTCCCGATAATATAGACAAATGGAATCTCCGCCGCAACGGTTTTTTCACGGTCCGGCCTGGCCTTTGTGCATCCCTTTGAAAACTCACACTTCAGGAGCCATCCAATAAAATACTTGTTTTTTGTTTTTCAAATGCTTATACTGTCTGCGTCACGCATTCAATACGGTTTCCGGTCCGACAGAGAAGCGAATCTCGATCCGGAAACATCCAAGATCCGCAATCCATTTTCATCGACTCCAAACTGCCGCATCCAGAATTTTTTTCGGCCGTTTGGAGTTCGTTTTTACCGAATAATTTCTTTCAGGGGGCGCATGAAGATTTTCGTGCCGGGCCGTATTTGTCTCTTCGGCGAACACAGCGACTGGGCCGGAAGTTACCGGCGAATCAATGCAGGCCTGGAAAAAGGCTACACCATCATCACGGGCACGAACCAGGGCATTCACGCCGAAGTGAAGCCCCATCCGAACAAGCTCGTCCTCCGCGCCGCCCTGAATGACGGAGGCAGGGTAGGCCCTTTGGAACTGCCGATGGAAAAGAACGCCCTTCTTGCAGAGGCGGAAAAGGGCGGTTTTTTCAGTTATGTGGCAGGGGTCGCCTACCAGATTCTGACACATTACCGCGTGCGCGGACTCGATATCGACAACACGCTGACCGACCTGCCGGTCAAGAAGGGGCTTTCGTCGAGCGCGGCCATCTGTGTGCTGACCGCCCGGGCGTTCAACCGGATCTATGACCTGAAGATGACGGTGCGCGGTGAAATGGAATACGCGTATCTCGGAGAGATCACCACGCCCTCGCGGTGCGGACGCATGGACCAGGGTTGCGCGTTCGGCAACCGGCCGGTGTTCATGACGTTTGACGGGGACCGCATCGACGTGGCCGAACTCAATGTGCCACGGGATCTTTTCTTCGTCATCGTCGACCTCAAGGCAGGCAAGGATACCAAGGAAATCCTCAGCAAATTGAACCAGGCCTATCCGTTCGCGGACAACGACGTTCAGAAGAACGTGCAGAAGTACCTGGGTCCCATCAACCGCAGGATCACGGCCGAGGCCGTGCAGGCCCTGCAGAAGGGCGATCCGGAAACCATCGGGAGGCTCATGAGCGAGGCCCAGGCGGAGTTTGACCGGAATTTGCAGCCGGCCTGCCCCTCCCAGCTGACGGCGCCCGTCCTGCATTTCGTACTGAATCATCCGGACCTGCGGCCCTTCATCCTAGGCGGAAAGGGGGTGGGATCCCAGGGCGACGGCTCCGCGCAGTTTATCTGCAGGGACGAGGAGAACCAGAATGCACTGGTCAATATCATCGAAAAAACCCTGAAGAAATCCTGCCTCAAGCTCGTCGTTCGGTCCGGCCGCGGCATCCGCAAAGCCGTCATCCCGGCGGCGGGCTTCGGCACACGGCTCTTTCCAGCCTCCAAGGCCATCAAAAAGGAGCTTTTCCCTGTGATCGACCGGAACGGCCGGGCCAAGCCCATCATCCAGGTCATCGTGGAGGAAGCCGTGAACGCGGGCGTCGAGGAGGTGGGCATCGTGATCCAGAAGGCGGACCGGGAAATTTTTGAAGGATTTTTCTGCGTGCCGCCGCCCATTGAAAATTACAACAAACTGTCCAAGGAAGACCAGAAGTACAGCGATTTCGTGCTCGACCTCGGGCACAAGATCACCTTCATCACGCAGGACACCCAGGACGGTTTCGGACACGCCGTGTACTGTGCGAAGGAGTGGGTCGGCGACGAACCCTTCCTTTTGATGCTCGGCGACCACATCTACGCGTCCGACACCGGGGCTTCGTGCGCCCGGCAGATCCTGGATGTCTATGAGAAGGTCAACCGGAGCGTCGTGGGGCTCAAGACCACGCGGGCCGACGAGATCCGGAAATTCGGATGCGTCGCCGGCGTCTGGGAGAAGGACGGCGGGATTCTGTCGATCACGGAATTCTGCGAGAAGCCGGAGCCGGATTACGCACGCGAGCATCTACGGGTTGAGGGCATCGAAGAGGACCATTATTTGACGGTGTTCGGGCAATACGTGCTCCAGCCGAAAATTTTCGAATACCTCGAAGAAAACGTCAAACACAATATCCGGGAAAAAGGGGAATTTCAGCTCACCTCCTGCCTGGATCGCCTGAGGCGGGAAGACGGTTTTTCCGGATTTCTCGTCAAGGGAAAGCGTTTCGACATCGGGGTTCCGGACGCCTACCGGCAGAGCCTGATCGAATTCCGCAACGCCTGAACCCCCTCGGCCCGTCATCTTTTTTAGGAGGGTATTCCCTTGGCAACCATGCACATGACCCGAGAGGGATACGAAAAACTGCGTGAAAAATTGAACATTCTCGTCAATATCCGGAGGAAGGAAATCGCCAGGCAACTGGAGCTTGCGCGCAGTTTCGGGGATTTGAGCGAGAACGCCGAGTATGAGACGGCCAAACAGGAACAGGCGCTTAACGAGGCCAAAATCAACGAGCTTGTGGCGCAGCTTTCCTCGGCATCGATCATCGATGGTTTGGAAATCGCCCATGACAGGATTTACATCGGCGCCAAGGTCCGTCTGTACGACATGAAACTGCAAGAGGAACTGGAATACATGCTGGTGTCGGAGGCCGAGGCGGATTTTCTTGAAAGCAAGATCTCCGTGACATCGCCAGTCGGGAAAGCCCTACTCGGCAAAATGGAACAGGACGTGGTTGAAATCCAGGTGCCGGCTGGCCAGCTGATCTACAAGGTCCTGCAG